>Ga0306898_1000001_pt1 | contig 364053 bp, 581 predicted proteins | sample AntRauMFilla1564_FD_190424 | JGI IMG/M metagenome (GOLD analysis project Ga0306898, IMG submission 190424) | Saline lake microbial communities from Rauer Islands, Antarctica - Metagenome Filla 1 #564 (v2) (version 2) | ecosystem: Environmental > Aquatic > Non-marine Saline and Alkaline >...
TATAAAATCAAAAAAAAAAAAAAAAAAAAAACAAAATGAAGGAAGTAACTAACAAAGAGATTCGAGATATTGCCGAAGGAATCGTAACAAAAACAACTGAGTCAATTAATGATTATGACGCTGTTGATAGTGTTTCGACTATTTTAAAGGACATGTTCTCTAAGATGAATATTGCAGTGGAGGCTATAAAAAATAACCCAGACTGTAAATGCACAAATTGTAGCTGCGACAAGTAAGCTTATTGTTTAACTAATATTTTTACATGAAGAATAAGTTAAGAGATTTTATAGAAATGTTTACATTTGGAGTAGTGCTTTTTACACTAACTCTAATAGCAATTCAAGTAGTAATGAATCTTGTAAATTATGTTTCAGAAGGAAAACCAATTTCTTTAGAATTTAATTTAAGATTATTTTTTTCACTTGAGATTTTAATCATATCTTTGTCAACACTTATATCATTGATATATGTTTACGCATTTAATAATTACAAAAACATTCCAGATGACAAATGAAGAAATAGAAAAAGGAGTTAAAATAAGCTGCAGCGTATCTGACGATGGAGAACAAGGTTTCATATTCAACGAAGCCTCAGAAAAGCTTTTCGCCAGAATAAACTTCTATGAATCTGGATTCAATCTATCTATAGGAGAAAAGAAGGCTATATTAGAAAAAACAGTACATTCTATTTTCGAAACTATAGAGAATGAAGACGAAAAAAGAAAAAGCAAATCCTGGAGCACAAGATGCGAAGCGTTTAAAGACGCTTATCAGTATGAGCCTAAAGAAAAAGGTCACATTGTATGGCTCATGACATCTATTCTTGACCTCTCAAGAGAGGAGGCAGATAGAAGATGGGCTATTGCAAGCGATTTAATGCAACACCCAGACTTCAAAGACAAGCAAAGCATCGTTATGAACAAAGTTTATTTAAACAATAAACATCTAAAAAATAGCGATTTAGATGATGTCGAATATATTAGAACAAATTAAATAGAACATTTTATAATAATAATCGTATAAAGAATATGGAAACAGCAAACACAGGAACTGGCTCAGAAACGCTAAGCCAAGAAGAAAAAATTGAAATATTAAAAGCAATGTTCTCAACTCTTGAAGTTGATAATAAAGCTGTCTTTACTCAATGGTGTCACGAGGAAATCGAAAGAGGAACTGGAGCGCTGCTTGGAGAGAAGATGACAAAGATGAACGAGCAAATGAATTCATTCGTTGCAAAAGCTTATGATAAAGTCGTTAAGGCTGGAACAGAAGTTTACGATAGAACAAATGAAGCGTTTAAGTTTGCAAATGAAGAAGAAATTGAAAAGTCTCCAAACTCAAGCAGCAGCAAGGGTATTTGGGACTAAAGATATATAACGTCTGTATCTAAGGATGGTCATCTATGCGTCTCGCAATTGACATCTTTATTTATTGGTTCAAAGAAAAAGCCTCCAGCAATGGGGGCTTTTTCGATTTTAAGAATAATAAGAGCCGTAAACTTCAGAATTTAAACCATAATCAATAATCACAACCCTTTCTATTCCACCCTCTTTAACGACACCGTAGGAGCTAAGTCTTGTTAAATCCCCTGCAGGTATTCCAAAATTTCCTATGTACTGAAATATTCCATACACAAACTCGTCTTCCCACATCTCTTCTACAACAGCTTTATCAATATCTTGCTTATACGAACTTCTGTCACCAATCCCATTCGCATCTTCTCCATAATTGTGAATAGCTACAGCAAAATCTCTAAAATCAAATCCAGTAATTTTTTTAAAATCAGCCACTTTAAGCTTTTGGGCCAATTCCATTTCGGTCCACAAGCTATTTGGGTCATAGTCATAAATTGTAGCCAAAACATCATCTAAGCCTTCTTTTGCAAAGTCAATCTCAACCTGGTTTTGAGCAATACCTTTTTTGTTCTTAGCAAGCTTTAAAACTTTCTCATCATCAATTTTATATACAATTCTTGACGAACCAGAAGAAATCCTTTGAAGAAATGCTTCACAATATCTAATTCTCTCTGCAAACGTTGTAAGAGTCTTAAACTCCTCTATCTTAAACATTTCAGGATAACCCTCTTCCAAAGAATCTTCTTTCACCATGGTTCCAAATTTGTGCTGCCCAGTCGTAGGATAGCTCCTCATCTGTGGGTTGAACTGTGGGTCAAAAAAGTCTGGAAAGTCTTTGTAGTCACTATAGACAACAGCTTCAAAAACCTTTTTAAGTTCTTCTTGTATTATTTTTTTTATATTCATTGTTCGTTAAACCAGTTATAGTCATCGTAGTCTTCTTCAGGCTCCATCTATTTTTGTGTTGTCTTAATAAATAGTTTTTATTTTTGGAAATTTTTTCATTTATTCGTACCTTCGCTGCAATGAAAACAAGAGCAAGAAAAATGAAGTGGGATAAAGCGGGGGAGCAATTGCATAAAATTTTAACAGAAAGACTTAAGGACCCTAAGTTTGCTAATACAGCTTTTGTAAAAAGAGGTTTGTGGATGACAAGGCAAAGTCTTATCTTTTCTATTGAGGAGAAAAATAAATACATCTTAAAAAAATATTGCTAATGTTAGAAGAAGACAAAATAAGAAGACTTCCAGAACATCTCAGAAACAAGAAATTTGTTCACTTGTCATCTAAAGACTTGCGCATAATAGTAAACAACGGGCTTTCAGATTATCAAGTAAATTATTTGATTAAAGGGTATGAAAGAAATTACCACGAAATGTTTAGAGAAATTTTTATAAAACATTGCATATGAAAAAGAAGCACAGAAATATAACGATAGATGGGGGCGACTTATGGGCGTGGTCAGTAATAAGAGGCTATCAAGGAGTTTCAACTATTAAAATATGGAAGGATAAAAAACTTAAGTATGAAAAAAGATATATTTCAGAACCTGAGTGGGTTAATCCTCCGACTGGAATGCCAACTGTAACTCCAGGGTTAATTTCCAGGTTCATTAAAATACATTTGGTAAATAAATAAATTTTAACTAAATTTGAGCAGTGAAAAAAGCAACACAATTAATGCAAATATTGTCATACGAGCACACCAAGCCCTTGTCGGAGAAGTATGCAAAAAGTTGTGCTCCAGGTTGCCACAATGGAAGAAAGAATCAAAATAATGATGAGCTTCGGAATGGTTGACAAAGCAGATGAGGCCAATAAATTGTTAATGGAGCTTTTGGTAGCAATTAGAGAAGAGTTTATTAACGAACAAAATGGCGAGTAAATATGAGCGAAGATAAAGACGTTGTATACGGAATACATCAAGGCTGCATCTACGAAGGTGGAGGAGTCAACAAAAACCTCTTCAAAGATAAAGAAGCTGCAGTTGCTGAAGCGACAAGGATTTTTGAAATGGAGATAGCTCGCCAAGAAGAATATAGAAAACTTGAAGTAGAAGATGAAGACCATGAAGTTATGTTAAGGCACTATGAAGAGTTTAAGTGGAGAAAATGTGACAAGAGAGAAAATAGATGGCACAACACTGTTGATGAAATACAAGTTGTAGATTTTACAATTCAATAATATGAACTGGGAAGAACACTTAGAGTAGCTCAACTCCTCAAGCATTGAAGAACTTGATGTTGAGATTGAAAAAATCATAGAGGAACAAAACGAAGCCGCCAAGACAGCTATGAATCAAATTCACTTCACTCTTAGGCTTGCGAAGACAAAGGAGGAAATACTAAAGACGGTTGAAGAAATTGAATTAGATTACCACAATACGTCCATGCATTCAATAACTCCTTGGAGACTTAAGAATAGAAAAGAAAAATATAACGAAGACCCAGAGGTATATGAAAAAGAGTGGAACGAACTCCAGGAATTTGCTGAAAAACTAAGAAAAGAAGCTTGATATGGTTTATAAAATTGCCTCAATATTTTTTTTATGTAATCGGAATCGTTGTAATGTTTATTCCAATGATGACTGGAAGGCCAGACTTAAAATACACACTTGTACCTGCAGGTTTTGTTGTGTCAATTATAGGTCGATTATTAATGGGGTGGGAAAAAGAAAAAGTTAGCAACAAAGATATACTTGATGATGGAGAATTTTGACTTATAAAAATTTAAGAAATACGTTAACACTTATGATGGCCAGATGGGTCACAAGAAATATAGCGTGAAAACAATCATAGACGATTTCCTTTATGGAATAGGTATCTGCTTGGACGAAGAAGGGTTTGAGAATGCTGACGGATATAGAAAATTTAAAGAAAAACTAATGGAGCACCTGGACGCAGTTCCAGCTTCAGAAGTTCCAAAGAAATGTTATTGCGGACAACCCGTTGATACAACTAACCAAGATTGCGTTGACTATAACTTATGTTCAGACCACGTAATGGACTCATAAAAAAATAAATAATTATGTATATTGATAAAATAGAAGACATCCCAAGTGATGTAATGGTAGTTCTTAAGAAAGTGTTTGCAGAATACTTTCAAGAGGAAGAAGGTGAGGGCGAAGAAATGACTATCGAGGAGGTAGTAGAATGCCTAAGAGAAAGTTATGATGACTATGACGAGACTACAGGCTCGTGCTATATCACATGCACATACCACACTACAATAGATGGTTTTAGATTTGAAGTTGATGGGAGTTCTTACAGAAAAGACCAATCTGTCTGTGATGAAGAAATGGGTGATGGATTTTCAGTAGTCTCTCTTGATGAAGAAAAGAAGAAGAAAGAGAAGGCTAAAAACGCTAAGAGAGCAAAGTCTGATGAGAACTGGAGAGAGTTCTTTGTTAAAATTGATGGCTATATAACTCCAGAGAAAGCTTTTGAGCTTTTAAAAGATTATAAGTTTCCAACCAAGTGGAAACAAACAGCTTAGTCGAGATAAATAGAACACTTTCTTTTATTTATCGTATAACCTAAGTATGGAAGCTACTAAAGAATCAGTAATCGAATTTTTGAGAAAAGAATATGAAGAAAGTGTCCTTCAGCATTTAGTTGAAGAGGCAATCTATAATTATCTTGATGAAGATTGGGAAGACGAGTATGAAGACGAGCAAGATGCTTATCGAGAAACTGGTCGTGGAGAAGCTGAGTCTGAAGTAAGCACTGACATTCAAAACGAAATCCTTAAGCAACTTGGGTTTACTCACGAACAATACTGTGAAGTTATTGGCCAAGACGTTTGGGATACAGTCACAGAAGTTTACGAATTTTTAGAACACTAAACATGAAAGATAACGTTAAAGACGCAATCGAAGAATACCAGTGCCCAGGATGCATGGCTGGAAGCGACATTACATGCTTCAAGAAAGATGACGAAGGATTAAGTTCAGCTTGTGGAAATCACAGAGCTGGAACTGCAGCAGTTGGCATAGGTAAGTTTTTTCTTGGAATGCCGAAAGGATTCAATAGACTTGGAGCAGGATTTGGCGGAGACAAAAATCTTAGAATTGATATGTTCGAAACTTATGATGATAGCTGGGCAAAAAATGATGATGCAGGTTATAAGAAGTGGAACATCCCAGTGTGGAAGTACAAAAACAAGAATGGACACACCATGTTAAGAGGTTTGTCTCCAAGAAACAACAGCTCTTTCTTGCATGTAATTCTTGAGGATTGCATGGATAAATTTGATTGTCTTGAGATTACTCAAGATGATGTAGATGGAATGGATTAATTATGAAGCACTTTAGCGGAAAAGAACTTGAACCAAGTAAGTTTTACCAAATGGGCGACTTCATTGTAGAATTCATTAAGGACACTGGTGAATTGATAGAATCCTATCCAGGAAAGTTTTCTGGCGTTTATCTATGCAAGTTAACTAACTTCACAAATAGTTCTAAACACAACTTAGGAGAATTAGAACGTGAAATGAAACTGGTGAAAAATCAAAACTACCCGTGTTTTCAAGAAATAAGCAAAGAAGATATTCAAAAATATATTGACTCTAAAGAAAGAGGCATTAAGTTAGAGCAGGAAAGAATTTGTTTTTTAAAGAAATTTCTATAAAAAAATAATACAATTTTTTCATCGCACAGTCATTGCCGACAGGCGGATTCCGACAAAATTTTTTCACCATTAATTAAATTTAAAAATATTCTAATTAAATTTCTTCTTATTTATTGTATATTTATTATTAAGACTTATAATAAGCAAATAGATGAGCAAGGAAGATGCGTGTTTTATCCACAACGGAGAAATATACTACATAGTTGGAGCAGCCGAACGAGATATTGAGAGGTACCTCGAAAATATTGTTGACTTTTATGAGACTGACGAATATCAATCGCTCAATCTAATAAGAATAAAGGCTCAAAAATACCTTATAGATAGACAAATTCAGCTAATAATGAGCAAATATTGCATTTAAAATTTGCAAGGGTTAAAAAGTTTCTATAGATTTGTAGTCTAATTTAATTACAAAACAAAAATTTATGGAAACGAAAAATGATACTGCACAAGATGCAGCATTCGCAAAGATGTCCGACATTAAAATCTGGATTTCTACACAGTATGAAAAGTTCGTACTAAGCGAATTCAACAGAGACCCGTCTCACTACAAAAAAGTTAAAGAGTCAATCGAAGCAAACGATTATACTCAATATCAACCAATCCTTGTTAACAAGCAAATGGAGATTGTCGATGGACAAAACAGATACCTTGCATGTAAAGAGCTTGGCCTTCCAATTCATTTCATCGTATCAGAAGATATTCATATCTATGCTGCTGCAGACATCAACAGAGCTGCTAAGAACTGGAACGCTATGGATTATGCTCGTCACTATGCTAAGAGAGGGAAAGACTCTTACATCATGCTTTTAGACCTTTGTGCTAAATACGACCAGAGAATTTCTGTAGTTGGTGCATTCGGTAAAATCTCAAAGAACGCACGTTCTCACTCACACAACATTAAACAAGGTTCTTTCGAATTTAGAGAAGACATCGACATTGACGATTTCTTTACTCACATGGCTATCTTCGAAAATTACTATGATTTCGCTAAGAAAGAAAAGTTTGTTAAGGCAATGCTTAAACTTTATATGCACCCTAACTATGTTCATGAGAAAATGACTACCAAGCTTAAACTTAACTCAGGTATCGTTCGTGAACAATCTAAAGTTGGAGACATGGTCAATGAGCTTGTTAAGCTATACAACTTCCACACAAGAACTGGTAAAATACACTTCTAAGTGGGAAGACTTGTCTTAAATATAAGATTCGTCCAACATGGAGAAAAACATGATTACACCATCCAGAGGAAAACTTTCTTTGGATGGCGTAGTTATAGATACGAAGTTGGCGGTTGTGGCGGAGGCTCTGTCTTATATGAATACACTGATACAGATAAATCTGCCCTCCTCGACAAAAATAATCGAATCCATATACTTGACAAAGAAAGAATTTGTCAAAGTAATTGAGCATCCAATGATTAAAAAATACTAAGATGAACGAAGAAGAATTTTTGGAGAAAACCAGAGAACATCGTGAATATAAAAGGCTCCTGGAATACCAAGATGCTGAACAGGTTGACGCTGCCATTCTTAGAATTAAAAACGGCTACGGCATCACTGAAAGCAATTACGAACTTAGATTCTATGTTGAGTCAGAAAGTATTACAGAGGTAAACATTCACTTCAGAGATTTCATGGCTGACATCTCTGCTTTGTTCGAAAAATACAAGGGAAAAGGAATCACAGAAGGAGACCTTGACAGAAAAGGAAGCACTCGCCCTGCAGCGCTTGACATTGTTACAGATACTTTAAATAAAATATAATGACAACACTAAGATTAGATGATAAAATATTTACAGCTGAATACATTGAGACGATTTCAGAATTGGAGGAGTATATTCCAGAATTGGAGACAAAATCTTTTTTAGATATAACAAAAGACATCATCAATCCAAAAAAGAAAACCGTTCACGTACAATTCACAATTCAACTTGTGTCTGGTGAAAAATTGACTAAAAGATTCGGAGCAGGAGGTTTATCTGAAGAAGTGAAGAGCGTTGCTAATGAAAAGTATCAAGAAATATCTAAAGATTGCGGTATTGCTGAACTCATCAGAATCAAAGAGGAGAAAGGCGAAATGATAGTAGCCCAAGAATACGATAGAGCCGCTAAACTTCGTGATGATGAAAAGAAAGCTTGGGATAATGTAGAGGGGAAAAACTTCTACGAGAGAATCAAAAAAGAAGTCCTTACAGACATCGTTATGAAAAATCTAAGAGATATTGCCGAAGAGAAGAGAACGTGGCTCCAGGAGATTGTAAACAGCACCAAAGCGCCAATTAATATATGAAAGAACCACACAATAGCTTTTTAGATTACTTTCTAAAGATACTCCCAGGAATCCTTGGGATGATACTTCTGGTAATCGTAATTAACGCAATACACGTAACCAAGCTATCAACAAGACTCGACAGTCCAATGGAGCCAACACTTGAGATTTCCGCAGAAGGAGATACAACTTATATTTACGAAATGCATAACAACGATACAACAGATGTTACATTTCACATAGACTTTAAATAATGGGATATTTTTTATAGCAGTGATTGCATTTGCAATTGGATACATAATCGGAATTAAGTCTAAGGCTATTGCCAAGATTAAAGCCAGAGAAAAAATTAAGGAAGAACCCAAGTTTAACATTAATGAATTTATTCGTGATGAAGGAGGTGCAATCAAAAAGGTAATCAAAGGTAGAGTTGCTCCACCACCTCCGCCACCATCAAGGATAATTAAAGAAGGCACAATGCCAACTCCACCAAAGAAGAAAGTTGAGCATGTTAAACCTGGCATCACATACTATAGAGGAACATTTACAAAAGTCAACAGATGCGGTAACTGCGAAGCGATAGGAATGCAAAGTGATATGTGGGCTCACAATCCTTGCCCTAAGTGTGGTGGTAATGTTAAATATTATGGCGCTGGCAAATGGGAAAATAGCAGCTGGGTAATGTCAAAGGTCTAAAATAAAAAAAGTCACTCTAAATTTAGAATGACCGTTTTTACGTAAAAATTTTTTGACCTCTTAATCGTTTTTAAGCTTCAGCTTCTTAACGTCATCACCGTCATAGTAAACAGTGTCTATTTTATAAACTTTCCTGTCAATCACAGTGTCTTTGTGGACTATGTTGTATACAATAGAGTCTTTCTCAACAATATTCCACTGTACAGAATCTTTGTAAATATAGTTGTAAATAATTGAGTCAAGAACTATTTCGCTAATCGTCATGCCAGCGTCAATTATAATAACACCCTTGGCATCTTGAGCATCCTTCAATAGCTTCTGCGCATCTTTCACTTTCTTTTTAAGTTTCTCAACCTCTTCTACTGTAAGGTTATCGTTTAGGACGATGTTGTTCAAGCTGTCAATCTCACTGCTGTACATATTTCTCCTGGTATCAAGGTCATGAAGCATCTCTGTTAGCAAGCTGTCGCTCTCGTGCTGCAACTCTCCTAACTTTTTTATATCCTCCTTATCCTTCTGGTAAATCTTTGTGAAATCTTCTGACTTGCACATTTTAACCATGAACATCAGCGCCAATCCTGATACCGCTATTAATATAGCTTTCTTATATTCTTTTTTCATATTTTTTAGTGATTGTGAAGCTCTTTGAGTGACTCAATGAACTTCTCGTTTAATTCTTTGTAATCCTCTTTGAGGGTTTTAATGTCCTCTTGCAATGTCTCCACTTGTGACGTTAAGGTACTCTTATTATCGTAATAAAGGTAACCCACCGCCATTAGGGACATGAAGAGTAATGCCACTATCGGATTCTTTACGAATTCCTTAAATGATACTCCTGGTAATGCCATAATTGTTTTGTTTTTGTGTTGTTTTGTTATATTTAATAAATATACATTCTTTTTGAAAATTGACCATTTTTTCATAACTTTGAGCACATGAACGAATCGAATAAAACAGAGATTGTCTGGAACCAGACTGGTACCAATATTGTGGGATTTGTGGTTGACGGAGAAAATATGGGAGCCGAAGCATTCAATGAGATGATGCAAATAGCAGGACTTTCAACAATTAGCATAAGCACGCAGCTAACAAATCTTAAGGAGAGAATTACGCATGAGCGAACAATTACAGAAAAATTATTGACGCTCGATACAATAATAGGAGTTATGATGAAGAAAATAAAAATAGACCACTGCTAATGACAAAAGAAGAGATAAAATTGCCAACAGAAGAATACACCTATGAATTCCATGGCACCGAGTTCTCAATTAAGCCTGTTTCACAAGAAACAAGAGAGCTGTTGGAACTGTATGGCATTGACATAGAAGCAGCTCTCACAAGCATTCTTAAAAAAGAAATTGATAAGGAAATAGCTAAAACAAAAACAATTGAACTTAGCACTCTTTCTCTGGAGGGAAGAGTAGAGAAGATGAAGTCAATGCTTGATACAGATATTCCAGACTTTCTTAGGAAAGATATTCTGGCAAACCTCTTGACTGTGATGGAGAAGAAAATAAGAAAGGACTACTGTGAGTGAACAGAATATATATGACCCCAACGAGTTCAAGCCCAAGAAATGCATCCACCTAATGCACTATAACATAAAAGAGAAGCATTGTGAGTAAGGATAATAAAAGAACGTTTGTCGTGTATCCAAATACAGTTAGCGATGAGGATATGGAACGGTTTCTTGCAAGTTTGAGGAAATCGCTTAGAATGCCACCCATTCATATGAGGGACATTTTTATTGATACCAAGGATAGCATTGAGAATAATGTTGAATCTCATAAGAGATATTCAGATGCTTACTTTAAACAAGGAGAGTATAAAGATGAGTTTACCATGTATCACCTGGAGAAATATTTGTATTACATGAATTTATTAATTTTAAAAAAACACTGTGCATAAAGGAAAAGAATTTATACCGCCAGGGATTATAACTCCAAAAGGAGAACTTATATATTTAAACTTCCAAGTTACTTCTACTGAAAAAATCATAGAACAGACTTTTTCCCTGGAGGACAACATTCGTCACTACGACATTAATTATGAATGCAACAAAGACTCCATGTTATCTCTTGGGAGAGCATGTGACGCACTTATGAAATCAATTTACTACAGGATGAAAAAGATACTTAGAGACCATGGCGAATATTAGAAGAAGGAGGGGAGGCAAGGTCACCGAGAACCAAATTATTAACTGGGAAACCGTCCATCAAGAATATTTAGACAATCTCTACGATAATACCATTGAAATGTCATATGAAGAATGTGCTGAAATGTCAGTGTTTTCAATATTTAAGGTAATACAACTTAGAATGATAAAAATAAAACAAGACCACTGTGGATGATTTTAGAAATGATATAAACGAATTGGAATATAGGACCAAAATTTATGACCTTGATTATGTTAAGTACTGCAAGGCTATGGATTGCGGATATGTAAGTCACATTAGAAGTGACGGTTCAGTTCAGAATAGACTTGGCTCCAAGAGAGGGTGGGAAGAAACCGCACTCTTCTGTGTAACAAATTCAATTGAATATAGGATGATGTTAATTAAATTGAAGCATTGTGATAAATAACCTAACAAAAGAAGAAGTCAATGGAGTTCTCAAGCAACAAGGTTTGACGCTGGAGCAATTGTTGAATCTAATGGAAAGTAATTTAAGAATCATGGGAGAAGACAAACAAGAGGAGTCTCACTATTGGATTATTAAATTGCATTACCATAAAATATATAGAAAACACTGTGAGTAAGATTACAAGAGAAGAAATAATTAAGTGGGAAACCAGGTGCAACCAATCAATAGGAGATTATGAAACTGAAGTCCATTTCTGGGGCCTCAGCACAGGTACTCATGAACTCGTTAGAGCTTATCGTTTCCTGGATTTGGCTGTCAGGTGTAGGCGTGAAAAAATAATACAAGATTACTGCTAATGAATGAAGATATAGAACTCTGGGAATTTAAGTACGAAGAATATACTCGAACATTTGAAGAGAAAAAAGATGGGCCTATCAGAAACTTCGTTGCTGCACCTTGCATATAAGTGTCTTGTCATTTCTCACATACATAGAATGAAGAAACTATTCAAAGACCACTGTTAACTTGTTCCCAAAATTTACAATAAAAAATTTGGGAAAAAATTTTTAAGGATTCACTTTTTGTAAGTCCATAGGAAAAAGGGGCACCCCCTTATACGGACCCCCTACCCCCCAGAGAAAGTTTCTTGTTCGTCATGACGAATGAACAATATCTTTGAGTGCGGCAAATAGAACACCTAATCGCAGCGCTTTATGCGGCAAATAATTCCGATGGTCATTCCGCTCGTTAAAGCTTTGCTATCAGTGTTGTGTAGAGGTTTTTTCTCAGAGAGATTCCGATGGTCATTCCGAGCGTAATTGGTCCAGAAATTAGCTTAAAAAATTTGGGAAAAAATTTTTAAGGATTGACTTATTAACAAAGAGAAAACTTTTCCTCGTCATGATGAAAGAACTATTTATTCCGAACGTTACGGCAGTTAGCTATCCTAATCGCAGTAAAGGATGCGGCAAATAAGTATTAAGAAAATTCCGATGGTCATTCCGAACGTATTATAAGCCCAGGAGCTTATATTGTCCTTTATAAGCAATATAGCTTATATTCACAATTCTCAAAGACATTCTATAGGACATTTTGTCCTTGACGGGATTGGTTGAGAAAAATAATAATAAACCTGGAGCAACAATGCGTATGATAGGGAATATACGTTGGTTGAGAATATTGTAAAAAAAATGGGGAAAAATTCGTGAGAGGTCTTGGACCCCCTATGGAGGGGCGGCTTTTTTAGGGGCTTATTTTCCTTCCGAGCCTTAAATAGACCCCTTAAATAAGAGCCTATCTGTAAGGGGCTTAAACAGGGTAGGGGGTTAGTACCTCTTACCTTTGTGCTTTGCCTTTCGTGTGTACGTCTTCTTAGACTTGTGTACGCTATGCTTCATTGCATCTTGTATCTCACCTTGCGTCAATTGAATGACTTCAAACTTTGGTGCTTTAATATCTTTGCTCATAATTTCTACTTGTTTGGTTACATTAATATAACGACAGGAATTTAAAAAGTTACAATTTTAATTTTACAAGCATTATCTTTGTATATTCATCAAGAATATCACCAGCGCTTTTAGAGACAAGAATGTTTTTGTTTTTGTTTTTTAAGGTATATACCCTGTCGGCATAGAATCCAGGCTGCTTGTTAATATTAATATTGGTTACTGTTACTTCACCGTCAGCTGAATGGTACTCTTCAAAGCAAATGACTCCTGAATCTCTTACAGTATTCTCCTGAATTTTGTTCTTTTGCTCTTGCGTTAAATCAATCATCTTTTAATGTTTTTATTGGTTACATATATATAACGACCAAAATTCAAAAAGTTACAAAGATATAGAACATTAATTTTTATTTGCGTATAAGAAAGTAAGCGAACTTTCTAAGGTAGAAATTTGATTTTGTAACTTTTTAAAAACATATCGTTATAAGTATGTAACCAATAATAAAACAAACATTATGAAAAATTTAGTAAGAATTACAAGAGACCAAGCAGTAACAATGTTCACTAACTACAAAAAAGAAGTTTCGGCTTCGGGTGTAGCATTTTCAAACATTGCATACTTAGTAGACGAGTCAAAGTCTAAAACTGTAAAAGGTAAGAAAGTTTTACAGAAAATGGTTGAAACGAACGCAACAATAGGGAGTGATTATGCAAAGAAAGTTAACAAAATTCTTGACAGAGAGGGAAAGGAAATTGTTTTTGAAGCGCAACCAATGAGAGGTAAAGATTATGTTTCAGAAGGAAACCCAGTGTGTATGGACACAAAGACACAAGAAAAAAGATACTTAGTATTCATTGTTGAAGGACATTCAAAGCCACAAACACAATTGATTTTAGATGGAAAGTTAGTTGACCGTAAAGATGTTTGGAATGATACTTACATTACACCTGCGGGATTGAAACCAAATGCAGTTGCAGGACGTGGAACGATTAACGAAGAAAATAACTTCTTTTTCAGAACGCTTGACTTTAACAACTTAATTTCTTTCAATATGAATGGTAATATGTACCTAATTGAGGGATAAGAAACGAAACAACAACGAGGGGGGCGAATTGCTCCCCTTTTTTTTTATAAACTTAGAAACTCTCCCTAATGGCAAAGATAGTATTATTAGAAGATGCAAAAAAGATGATTGGCGGACTTGTTAAGGCAGTTGGTACGTGTGGCATTGGCGATGGCGTTACTGTGCATGGAATACTATTAGAACTCTCCCCAATACCTATTGTATTGGTCTTAAAAGGTAACGGGCATAGCCAGCCTTACTCAGTAGATAAAAACACCTTAGAACGCATTGAAACTCTCCCTAATTAGATTGTAACTTTTTGAATTGCTATCGTTATATCTATGTAACCAATAAAGATAAACAAAATGGCAATAGGATTCAACACACCGTCAAAAAGACAAGCAGAAGAGTTAGAAGGACAAAACTCTCCCCAACCTCAACAAATGGGCGAAATGCCTACGGGTCACTTACAAGCTCAGACAATACAAAAAATGCAAGCCTTGGGCGATATGATTTGCTCACCAAATTTTGCAACTCTCCCCGTGGCACAAAAAGAAATGATGTTAATTGATTTTGCATATTTCACAAACCTTGCAAACGTTTTGTAACTTTTTAAATTCATTTCGTTATACACTTGTAACCAATAAAGACAAACAAAATGGCAAAGCATTATAAGTACGAAAAATTAATGGAGCATAACCCGACAAGCTACGGAGCAATGACAAACTCAAAGGGTCAAGAGATAGAGTTCTTTGAGCACCCAATGCAAGGAGATATGTCAGTTGTTATATGTGTATGCCACAAATTAGAGAAAGCGGCAGATAGCACGTTTTTTGAAACTGATGACATGGAAGCAGAGCATGGAGAATATGAGCCAAGTTTTCAAAATGGAAAATTATATATTGGAGATTTTGAAGCTTAGATAATTGTAACTTTTTGAAATCGTATCGTTATACACTTGTAACCAAAAACAAAAGACATGAAAATTATTTTAGATAAAGTAGAAGTTTTAGAGATGGTGCATAACGCACTTTGCAACGGAGGGTTAAGCGAACTCGCAATGTGTTCGGTTCGATTAAACATAGTTCAAGAGGACTATGAGGAAGCGAAAAACACTTGGAACGCAGAGAATGACAATAGCCCGTGTCGTGAGGACATTTACGCTCAAATTCTTAAAAGCGGAAAGCCTTTACAGTTTTTTGACTATGAGGGGGATGAAGCGTTAGAATTCACGCTTGAGGGTGCGATAGAAGCCCTTAGCAATGAAGATGCGTCTGAAATAGTGTTGACCTACAAAGAAGAGGGGGATGATGCGATAACGGCTACTGAATTGCTTCAGCACTGTTTATATGGAGAAGTAATTTTTGGATAAGATGGTTGATAAAATTTATTACATAACAAACCCTTATAGTGATGAGGGTAGAACCACCAAAAACTTTGACATTCCAAAGTGTGGAAAAGAAAAGCGCAGAGAGAAGAGAAAAGCGCAGAGAAAGAAATTGTAACTTTTTGAAATCGTATCGTTATATGTATGTAACATAAAAACAACGACAATGAAAGACTTAACAAAAGAAATGCACTTCGAGGAAAACTGTAAGACAACCCTTGGAGAACTTGAAAGATTAGCAAACAGATTACTTGCAACGATTTGGACAATTGATATTTACAGTTTCAAAGAAGCAAGTGTTATTAACTTAAAAGAATTGGGGTGGAAGTTTGAGTATAATTCAAGAAAAAGAGCAGCAGGTCTTTGTAATTACAGAAACAAAACGATTTACCTTTCAAAGTATTTGGTAACTCAAAACTTAAGCAAAGGATTAGAATTTGAAAACACATTGCGTCACGAATTAGCGCACGCACTTGATGGAGCAATGGGAGGAAGAAACCACCACAACAACGTGTGGAAAGCAATAGCAAGAAAAGTACTTTGCACCGCAGAAAGATGCTACAAGTCGGAGGACATTAGCGACACTCAAAGTAAATACACATTAGTTTGTGAAAATGGATGCGGGAAAAAAAGTGCGAGTCACAAAAAGAAGAAAAGAATTAGTGCTTGTGGAAAATGTTGTAACGAACACAACAACGGAAGATACACCGAAAAGTATGCACTAACACAGATACAGAACTATTAAGAGATTATTGTTTGTGTGGTTACGACAATAAGGGGAGGCTGAAAAGTCTCCCTTTTCTTTGTTTGCCCCGAACGAGCGAAGCGTTGTAACTTTTTAAATAACCATCGTTATATGAATGTAGGTAGGAAACTGATACGGGCATGACATTTCAAAAATGGCGGAAGAGTAGACTCCAACACGCCCTCTTTTTTTAAAACTCTCCCTTGTAACTTTTTAAAACCTCATCGTTATACAGATATGAAACTAACGCAGACACCCAACGCAGAATTAAACGCTAAGGCAATGGATAATGCTTTGCCTGATGGAAATTACTTAACCTGCCCTAAGTGGGGATACAGTGAGCGTGAGGTGGTCATAAAGGATGGAATACTCTCTCTTGTAAATGACAGTGAACATAAGTTCACACAACATTGGTTTTTCAAAGTCAATGATGTATTAAAGTCTTTGTAACTTTTTAAAACTGTGTCGTTATACATACATAACCAACAAGACAATTATGAAATTTTTATTTGGATTTAGCAACGGATGTTACTGGCTGATTATTAGAACCGCAGAGGAACTGGAATTTGCCCTGAAGCATATGAACATGACCAACAGAGCAATGGATGTTTATTTGGAGGCGTTGACAAACAATAAAGTAATTTACCTTAATGAAGCAGGCGGATACCATACTGGCAGAATTCAGAATACAGATAAAACTCAAATGATTGAGAAAGACGCTTCAAGATTTCCAACGAAGATGGATAGGGTTGAGGTTTTGAAAGAGGAATTACTGGTAGAAATAAATGAACTGGAAGAGGCTTTAAATATGCCATTAACTAAAAAAATTATACTGGACTAATGGAAGATATTTTAAACATATTAAAAGAACTTTTGATAGGGTTAGAGTTCAATGATAGGACTAATTATATTGTTGTATGCAAATTCAGCATGAGCAATGTTAGAGCGTGGGAAAGAGATGGGTTACCAGCCTCAATGAAAGGTGAGAAGCCAGACCAAGTAATTTACCTGATGCCAGAGATTTCTCACAGACTTAACCAGAAGGAGCAGGTGTATAATTCAGCAAAAGCTCTGGAAGAACTTATGGGCTTGGGATACAAAGTGGATGTGTGCGCTACAAAGAATGATTTTATTATGGGAGATGACAATTTTATAACTCTCCCTTTGTAACTTTTTAAACCTGAATCGTTATACAGATATGAAAACAGCAAAGAAAGATTTACAAGAGTGGGCAAAAGCAACCATAGCCGCAAAGGTTCAGGAGCTTGAGGCTGCAATGAGATTCATTCTAAGAAACCAGCAGTATGACGGATTCTTTGATGCTGATGACGACAAGAACGAAGGTAGAGGCAGACAGGGAAGGGTGTATATTGAGATGGACGGTGAAACGCCTGTGTTATATGTCAACTGGGATGAGGTTTACGCTATTAATGAGCAGGAGGCGTTATTTGAAGAACTTTTTGAAGGTGATTTCTCCAGCAACAAAGTAGTTAGAATTACAGGCGTGAAATTATGAACAGGGCTTGGATAGTATTCACCATTGATGACCAGCAGGTGTACCAGATAGAGTACAGGGGATGTACTGGACAGGATGTGATTGACGGATACAAAACCATGATTGCTGGTGAATACAGGATACAGGAGTCGGATGTTCAGGTAAGTTTTAAGGATGACCTGAAGCAAGACCAGAAGACCGTCCTGAAGACAAAAGAAAAAATTACCAGCTCGGAGCTGGTCAGGGATACCTTAGAGATGTTAGTCCAGAAGGTGAACCAGAACTAAAAATATTATTGTTTGTTATATGTTACAATGTTACAAATAGAGAAGGCAGGGAGTTGTTACCCTGCCTTTTCGCATTTCTGTAACTTTTTAAAATGTCATCGTTATATAGATATAACCAATAAAACAAAAAATATGTCAAATCAAGAAGTAATAAAAAAAGTAGAAAAAGAATTACCAGAATTCGTAAAAGCCTGTTCTGGAGATGAAGGAACAATTTTATTAACTCAAGAAGCTTTTGCAAACGAAGAAGCTGAGTTATTAGGTATTGCAATTAAGTATGCTGGTATTAAAAACAAAGAAATAATGATAATACCAGCTTAGTATTTCTTGAATATACGATAATTAAGAGGGCTTATGTCCTCTTTTTTAGTTTGTAACTTTTTAAACATTCATCGTTATATAGATGTAACCAAAACAAAAGACATGACAAATCCAGTACAACAAGGCTCTCAAATTAAATTTTATGGAACTGATTACACAGTAGATTCAGTTGGTTCAGCAAAGAATGATGAGATTATGGATGCCGTTGTGGTGACAATGGGCAACGGAGTTCAAAAGACTTTGTGGTGGACGGATAGAGAAGGGTGTACAGTAGTTAAGTTTTAATTGTAACTTTTTAAAACCTCATCGTTATACTGCTGTAACAGATGGTTGTATGAGTAGTTTCTGAATTAAAAACTAAAGAAATTGGAAGAAGAACAAGAGAAATTAAGAGATGAATTTGAGAAAAAGACCTATAATAAATGTTGGTCTGAACCTCATTTTAATGATGTATTATTTAGCGATAGGTATGTTAAATGGTTGGAGGAGCAATTACTTATACAACGTGTTAGCAATAGCGAAGCGTAGTTTTAATGTGTGACAACATAAAAACAACAGAAATGAAAAGAATAATTTTTAGCGGATTAGATAAGTACATTTTTTCAAACATAGAGGACGGTATGTTAATTGAAAAGAATGGTCAAGAAGTTGGGGTGTATCCAGGATTTGAAGTTGGCGAAAATTTGGAGGGTGATTATTTGATTGAATTGGCTGAAGAATTTGAAGAAGACCTTGAAGAGGATTAAATTGTAACTTTTTAAAATACAGTCGTTATACAGATAAGAACCAATAAAATAAAGAAGCCATGAAAAAAAGATTCTGATACAGCAAAGTCTGAACTTCCAAAAAACAGAGATTAACAACTGCAAGAGCAGACCTGATTTTTCCTAATCATAACTCGTCCTCACAAGGGGCGGGAAAAACGTGATTTGTAACTTTTTGAAATCGTATCGTTATACAAATAGGAAACGGGCCTGGCTTTATAAGTCGGAAGAGTAGACTCCAACCTGCCTTATATTTTCCTTGTTCGTCATGACGAATGAAATTGTAACTTTTTGAATTACTATCGTTATATGCTTGTAACCAATACAAAAGACATGGAAATTAAGAAAGAAAACATCCGTTCAATACGTGCATTAAGAAGTGCAAAGGGCGGACGTGACTTGACACCTGTATTTAAAGGAGAAATGTTTCCTGTGTTTGTTCACGTTACAACAGAAGAGTTTGAAGGCGTTAGAGGTAATGACGAGTCAATGAAAGATTTAGCCATTCAAAAAATAAATTCACCTTCATTTGTTCCAAGTAGATTGTAACTTTTTAAATTAATTTCGTTATACAGATATAACCAAACAAAAAAGATATGAAAACGATTGTACAGAACTTATTAGGAGGAATTAATTATTTTGGAAGCAGTTCAAGAAACTCTGATGAGTTTAATAAATTCTTCAGATTATTCAAAAAAGAGTTTACAAAAGAGTTGTTAAACATTGCAGCAACAAGTATTGAATTTAGTAAAGGTCATTTTGGATTGAGCGGATTTTTTAAAGTTGATGAGCAATTTTATTACTTCTCAATTTCAGATGTTAGAGGTGGATTCGGTTTTAATAGAAACAATGAGCCAGAAATGTTAGTTCGTACAGCAAAACACAACAAAGATTATTCAGGAGGTTCAAATAACTATGTTGTAATTAAGCCAGAAATGCACAAAGAAATAGCCAGAAAGTTTAGACTGGACTAATTGTAACTTTTTAAATTCCTATCGTTATACCTATGTAACCAATACATAAAGACAATGAGCGAAATTAAGACATACCTAGCAAATTTAATTGAAGAGAAAGGTAAAAGTGTTGATGCTGAAATTAAAATTGAAGGTCACATTGGGATTACATACCAAAACCTTATAGAATTCATTGAAGGCATTCCTAATGAGATGCAAAAAGAAATTCGTACAATGCTTGTAAAAATAGATTTTCATAATGGAGATGTATTTGACTATTTGTTGCACCTTGCAAAAGGAATGGCAAAACAAGCCGAAGCCAATATGGGTTGGTAATTGTAACTTTTTAAATTACTGTCGTTATACAGATATAACCAAATAAAAATAAAATTATGATAGCAATAACACTTATAGAGTTAGACAACTGTGAAGCACCGAACATTGGTACAATTATTTCTAATACTACAGACGAAGAAGAGTTGGTTAAAAAAGCTACCAAAGCAATTGAAAGTCATTTTGACGCTAAAGTTACGTCTATTAAAATTCAAGACGGTCTTGGGTTTTCTGATGTTAAAAATAGCCCACCTTTAGATGTTGTTGTTAGAGTTGAAGCAGAAGTAGGAGAGGAAGATTTTAAAATAGAGATTCAACAAACTTGGGTTTACTAATTTGTAACTTTTTAAATTCGTGTCGTTATACCTATGTAACCAATAAACAAAAGGAAATTATGAAAGTAGGAGACGTTTTAAACCCAGCAGAAATAGGAGAAAGAGGATTTGACCCAAAGGATTTGTTTAACAACCTTAGAAGACTTCAAACAGTATGGTGCTGGGGTGCGCACGCTTGGACAATTAACAAAGACAAGTTTTTAAGATTCAAGTCAGAAGGATTTTTGCATAAGGGACACGTTTACATTATTTTAGGGTGGGATGATACATTCAAAGTAATTTTAACCACGCTTAAAGGCAAAGTAATTAGCATTGATGAAAACGTTTACGTTGACGTATTGGTGCAGACAATTGACCACAGAATAGAAAGAAAATAAAACAAAAGCCCTCAATTAGTTTGGGGGCTTTTTTGTAACTTTTTAAATATTCATCGTTATACTTATGTAACCAAAACATAACAAGATGAGATTTGACAAAGATGAAATAATAGACGGATTGGCAGGATTGCCATTCGAATTCACAGAAGAAATTGCTAAACTTAAATTAGAGGTTTTCGATTCAAATGGAATTGGAATTATGCCCGACAACCATGCGGATGTTACAGAGGCAATTCAAAAAGCAAACAGATATTCTCAACTACTTTCAAAAAGAAATACATTTTGGAAGGCAACACTGAACTAAGATATGAAAAACTGGATTAAAAAAAGGTTGATAAAACTTTTCACCTGCATAGGTTTGTCGAGTTTTCAAACAAAAGATGGTAGAAGCTATAGAGTGACTGGGTACTACTTTTGTTACAACTTTTCAGACGGAGATAGAAGGTTTGTAAGGTGTCATAAAGTTTTCGCCAACACAATAGGTGGATATGGCGTTGCAGGAGCTTACATTCCATTTAAAGACGTAGCTTCAATTAAATTTAGTTTAAAGCGTTGGCATTTCTTTAGAGATTCATTTAAAAGTAGAAAACGTCAAATAAAAAAAGACAAAGATACTTTTGATTTTTTAAAGTCAATTGAAAAGGGTTTAACTAAAAACGAATTTGAAGATTTAGCGTGGGAATTGACATGGAAAAGTTTTGAAAGTTTATAAATTCTCCCTATATTTATAGAAGTAATTAAATACACTCAAAATGACAATTAATCAAGCGCTCGACCAACTGACACAAGGACAAAATTTAAACCAAGAACAACAAGATTTAAGACTCTCCCTAATAAAGGTTAAAGTTGAATTTGGTGGTAAGACTGTTATTGAAAATTGTGAGCAAGTCAAAAACATTATTAAGTTCGGTAACAAAAACGGAACTCTCCCTTTGTAAGCAAAGCTGAAAAACGTTAGTTTGTAACTTTTTAAATTCGCATCGTTATATAATTGTAACAAATTAATATAACAACTTATGTACGAAATTAGTAAAGCTTTAGGAGAAGATGACTTCGAAAACCACTGCCTTCAACCAAGTGATGGGGGTCAGTATAGCGCAGAAAATGCAATTAACATTCTTGAAAACGGATACGGTGGCTCGATTCAGCACGCTGAAACGGGAAGAGGATTTATTGTAAGTCCTAATAGGGAAGGTAACGCATGGTTAAGAAAAGAACTAAAGATAAAATAATGGAGCAGAAAATAATTACTTCAAGACACGCAAGCGGTCTTAATAAAAAGATTGCTGACATGCAAGCTGAAGGGTGGGAGCCGTTGGGTTCTCACCAAGTGGTGACGGTACACCAACAAAACAGATTTTCGGGAACTCAACACAAAGATACTACTTTTGAAAATGAGTATTCACAAACAATGATAAAGAAATGAGAAAGTTAAATATAGCCAGCTGGTTAAAAAGTGAAATAACTACCAGCGAATTAGTCAAAGATATTATTAAAGCTGGTGGTTTTTTAGGAAAGATGCCCAGCATGAAAAAGGCTAACGCTATTGGTTTTGAGTTGCTGGGGCAATTGGACAAGCAGAGAACGATAACAGAGAAAAGGTTGGGTCGTTTTTACGTGAGTTCAGAGTTCGACAACAATAAAGCGCATTTTTATTATAATGCGCAGTCAAAACTTTTAACAATTGAGATTCGTTAAATTGTAACTTTTTAAACTTCAATCGTTATACAGATATGGACGCACAATTTTATATAGACAGAGCATTTGGACACCCTATTTTTATTAACGTAAAAGATGGTGTTATTACAGATTTTCCTCACGAAGGAAAGATGGAAGACAAACTAAATGAAAAATATGCTGGCAAAAGCATTTCAGAATTCAAAACAGAGTTCGAAGAAATTATGAAGCCTTCATTTCATTGTGTAAAGTCTTTAGAATATACAGGAGCGCTTCAAACCAAGGAAAGTATTATAAACCGAATTAAGGCTGAAAAAGAGCGCATAAACCGTACCTTCTTTCATAAAAGAATTAGAGTCGATGGACTCATTGAAGAAGTTGAAGCGAAGTATTCAAAAAAACTTGATGAAGCGATTAAAGAAGTAGCGATTCAAAGAGAAATTCTTGAAAAACACCACAACTTTTACTTAAAGTCATAATTGTAAGCGAAGCGGAAAAGCGTCAGCTTGTAACTTTTTAAATACTCATCGTTATACACTTGTAACAAAAACATTATAACATGAGCGCAACAGCAGAAGCACAAGAATTTGCAAAAGAGTTTTTAGGAAAGAACCCTGAATTAAAAGATGAAGTTAACGATATGTTTCAACTTATGCAAGATGAAATAGAAGCGGGAGAGTCAGAGCAGAACGAATTAGATTTATTCATTGGGGCTTGTAAAGATTTATTAGAAGATGAGTAAGCGAAAATTATTTAAAGACCTGAAGTCTGTGGTGCTATGGGACTTAGCAGAAGAACGTCAGGAGGAAGAGGAAGAAAAATCTACCATTGCATTTGGAAAGTTCTATGATGAAGCAACAAAGGATTCAAATTCTGATATGTTGTTTGATGGAGTTAAGGAGTTCAACGAACTTTATTCTGATAGATACCACGCAATTTTGGTGTATGGAGATAAATACAATTACGTGCAAGTAATTACGCTTGAGTACTTGGTAAAGAACTACAAAGAACTTTCAAGAGAGTTCAACGGATTGCCTGATTTAGAGAAGACAAAAAAGATTATTAATATATTGTAACTTTTTAAAAACAAATCGTTATACAAACATAACCAATAAAACTTTAAGACATGGCAGAATTTGATTCAGCAGACGACATTATAGACTTCATTGACTTTAATAAGTTAAGAGAGCAAAAGGAAGCATTGATTGAAATATTGGGTGCAGTTAAAGGTGTAAAGAATGGGATAATTAAAACCGTTAGTGAAGAAAAAATTAACGAAGTGCAAGGCATTATTCATTTGATTGACCACATTCAAGACTACGCAGTTGATGTATTGGGTAAGGATGAAAATGAAGTGTTTAACTTAGAAGATTGATTGTAACTTTTTAAAAACAAATCGTTATAAACATAACTAAAAACACTAAAGCAATAGCAAAAGGATTTAAAGATAAATTAGAGGAAATTGAGCAAGAGGTTATTCAGAAAATAATTGAACTTGTTAATACAAAAGGGATAGGAGTAAAAAGCAATGTTGTCAGCGAGAACGTTCTAAAATTAGAAAACGGCAAAGATGATGAATTGATGTACAACATTGATGGAGCTTCAACTTATGTTGTTGCAGTTTCTCCATACGCATTGATTAGCGAAAGCGGTTACAGTTATGCACATAGTGGAATTGAGTTTGAACAACTTTGCGAAATAGTGGACGCATTTACACCAATAGAAGATGTAAATGATAAAACTCAATTAGAATTTACTGATAGAGAATTAACAGCAGTTTTGCAATTGATTAATAATAACATTAGCGACAGAAAATGTGACGAAAACGAACTTGGCTATATGGGATTATTGGACTTGAAAAACAAGTTGCAAAAATAGATATTTGTTTGTTTGGTTATGAACATAGAGAGAGGGTAATGACTGAGGTTGTTATCCTCTTTCGCTTTTTGTAACTTTTTAAAAAACCATCGTTATACAGATATGGACACACAGACACAGATAGTAGAAATTAAAGTAGAGAACGCCTTCAAAGGTGCGTCTAACTACATTTCAAGAAACTTACTTGAATGTATGAGATTCTGGAACAATACGGGAATTGCTGAATTGCAAATTGCCAGAGAGGAAGAGCCAGACGAACATACAAAAGCATTTGATGATGAAGTTCTGGATAAGATGCTGATTGATTGCAGAACTTTCTGTAATTCTGATACTGCAAAAAGAACAGGAAAGTTTGAATGTGGAAGAACCAGAAGTCATGTCTGGGTTCACATGAATGACGAGAGAATGTTCATGTTTTACACAAACGTAGCAATATGAATGTAGTTGTTGTGGGATGCGGTAGCGGTGGTTCTGCTGGTGCAAAGTTAGCTTTGATGGAACTTGCAATGGAGCAAGGCTATACCATAGTAGTTGATGACGTTAAGAATGTTTTTGAGCCAGAGCCAGAAGTATTTCTAATTACCAGAAATGATATTTTAGAAATGCCAGAGGTTTTTATTGAACCAGATAAAGTTCCATTTTCTAAATTTAGAGAAACAAAACAAAAAGGTAAACATTTGGCTAAAAAAAGAAATTTTAGCCATAGAAGAAGATAATTGTAACTTTTTAAATTGATTTCGTTATACAAATAGGAAACGATATGTTCATATAATGGTAGAATGGTGATACCTACTATTAAAACACTTATGGCAACGGTGTTGAACAGTGTTATATGCTGTATAATTGCAAGGGTGGTGTTACACACTAATAAAACTTTTACATTGCATATAACGAACAATATGAGAGCCCAGAGGATTTTCTTCTGGGCTTTTTTTGTAACTTTTTAAAAATTAATCGTTATACAGATATAACCAAAAAAAAGAAATTATGGAAACTACAACATTAGTAAAAAGCGAAATTAGAGTAATAGCAATTGATGAAACAAGATTTTGGAAACAACAACTTCAAGATGCTTGTGGAAAGATTGAAACGGTTTATATGTACGATAGTTCTGTAACTACAAACCTTTGTGAGATTACACCTTCTTATGAGTTAACACCTCTTTACTACGTGATTGAGAATGAAGTGAGTGATGAGATTCGTGATAAAGTTGATGAGAACATTTCAGATGAAGAGCCAATTTATATGCACTGTAACGTTGTTGATGAATTGGAAAGCATTTCAAGTGAGAATGGATTTGACTTTGAGAGTTCTGAAAGTGATGAGTACAAAGAAGAGTTTGAGAGTGCAAGAGAATATTTGAATGGAAACCATTTAATTTAATATATATGAAAAACTTTGAAATTAAAATTGCAGGAAGTGGTACAGTTGACCAAATTGCAACAAGACTATTAGATATTGCAAGAAAAATGCAAGTTGCAAATGTTCATGGCGGCGTTGATGAATTAGAGGGAACTTATGATGATGATATTTTGATTACAGAAATTACAGAAGATTAATTGTAACTTTTTAAATTCGTGTCGTTATACACTTGTAACCAAAAAACACACAGATGAGTTTCGCAAGACAATTAGAAAGAAAAATTATAGGAAACATTAGCAAGGTTTCCAAAGGAGAATTAACAGTTAAGGACGCTGGGATAGGCAAATTGATTACCCGTCTCAAGGAGATGGATGAAGCCGCAGCAGAAGACCTACAGACAAAGTACGTCTCTACAGTGAAAGCCTTGAATGATAAAAATTAAATGGAGGGTTTGTCTCCTCTGCTGGGTCTCGTACCCATTCCGTAGGTAGCCGATAATGGCGGTTACCACTTTTGTTTGAATGGTTAAAACCATTTGTCAGTCCAGAATGCCCCAGCCTACAAGTTGGGGTATTTGTGTTTTGTAACTTTTTAAATCTGGGTCGTTATAACACCAGACTAAAACAAAAGATATGAGAAAATTTGAACATGAGGGCTGGGTTCTTGAGATTACCACGCCAACAACCATTGTAGTAACCAAACTCGGAGAGAGTAGAGAATACGATGTGAGAACAATTGTAGAAGCAAACCATGATGAGGGCGTGGAAGATTATGTGTACCTTACTCACGAGGACAATTCTTTTACGCAAGTTAAATTTGAAGATGAAGACTTCTTGGTCATAGATTTATTTGATGTAGATGGAGAATTTATTGATTCAATTGGAAGTCACGTATTTGGAGAAGGGGTGAAGATGAATAAGCCAACAAAAGAGAGAATTAAGAGATTTAGAGAAGACTGGGGGCAAAGTCATGAGGAAATTTGCAGCTGTCTGGGATATGACGAAGAGGATTCTGATGACATGATTATGGGAGATGACTACTTCTGGGATGAAGCCGCTGAACTATGGTGCAACAAAAGCGCCTCTGGCCTTCAAGGAGATGACCAAGAAGTTGCTGATTATTTGAGAGCTTTGTAACTTTTTAAATACTCATCGTTATACACTTGTAACCAAAAAACACATAGACATGAGCGTATTGACAAGAGAAGAGTTGACAGCGGAATTAGAAGGAATGTTTCCAAAAATGTTACTAAGAACAACAGAACAGTTTGACGGAGCAGAGGGAGGCATATGGACTTCTGGAGAGGACGGGATTGATGGTCCTATTATGAACCACCTGCCTTTATTCAACTACTACTCACAAGACGGTGGAAGCAACTACTACACATTCGGAGTGAACAACAAGTTTTATGAGTTCCTTGAAGAGCGTGGATGGTATGCAGAGTTCAACGACCCTGGAACCGTAATGTTATGGGAGGCGTAAGCCTTTTGTAACTTTTTGAAATCCTATCGTTATATATTTAGAACCAAAGGCGAACTGATTTAAGATGCTGCAACGGTATTGGTACGATTCCCTTAACCTCGTATCTATCCAGTAAGATGCTGGCGTGACTCAACACAAAAAATAAATTATGACACCAAAAGAAAAAGCAAACGAATTAGGTAACAAATTTTACCAAGGGAGTGTATTTGATTATGATAAACAAGGACACTTAAAGGAGATTGAAAGAGCAAAAGAACGCACAAAAATTTGTGTACAAGCTATATTAGATGCAGTTACAACAATAGCAGATAAAAAGTTTGATTACTACACAGAGGTAATGAAAGAGATTGATAACCTCTAATGTTTGCTAACGGTTTGTACAAGAATATGAGTAGTAGCGGTAAAAAGCAAGATAACCCTTTCGGATGGTCAACAATGCTAATAACCTGCAAAAGATGGTTTAAAAACCAAGTGAAGCTATTGCTCATTCTTTTTTAAAAATACGCTTCGATTACCACTTGATATTCTAAAAATACTTTTATATATTGTCTACACGAAGGAGAGGTAGCTCAGAGAGTTCTGTAAAAGAATCAGGTAGAGCAGCGGCGCTGAACACCCGTGTGTCGCAAGTTCGAATCTTGCTCTCTCCACTAAAAAAGACTCACTTAGATTTTTAATCAATTTATAAGTGAGTCTTTTTATTTTTCATACTATTTATGATGAAAAATAAAGACAGAGAAAAAGATATTATTCGATTATATACCGAAGAAGGAGAAACTTGTACTAATATTTCTAAGATTGTAAAAATACAAAGAAAAAATGTATACCTAATTCTTGAAAGAAATGGGGTTCAACTAAGGAAGTCTGTAAATATAAAATGTTCAATCTGTAGAAGAGAAATAACTAACAATTCAAGAAAAAGAACAAAATGCGGTACTTGTATGACTAAGGTTAGAAGGTATATTGAAAGAAAAACATCTGTTGAATATCTTGGAAATAAATGTAAAAGATGCGACTGGTCTGGTGATATATCTGGATTTGATTTTCACCACAGAGTTTCAGAAGAAAAAAGTTTTGGAATTAGTGCTCTAACAGTTGCAAATAAAACATGGAAACTTGTTAAGCAGGAGCTTGATAAATGTGATTTACTTTGCGCTTTGTGTCATCGACTTGAACATTCAGATTATCAAAATGAAAATTTAATTAAAGAATCAAAAAATTATAGTGGAATTTTATTCAAAGAGTAACTTGATTTTTAATATCTAATTTATTATATTAACACAACGATTGTTTTCATATTCAGTTGTTTTGTTATTTATATTAGTTAGAGCTCAGAGGAAATTCTTCTGGGCTTTTTCTATTTGTAACTTTTTGAAACCTCATCGTTATACTAATATGAAAAAATTAACAATAAATACTGGCGACCTAACGGATGCACAAACAAGTTTGCTTATGGATTTATTCTGTGACGTTCTTGGTGGAGATGAAATGAATGAGATGACACTTAAACCCCATTCATTCACATTGTCAGTAGAAGAGGTAGGAACCTCAAAAGACCAAAAGATTGCTGAGATAAAAAGAATTCTTAGAAAGTGTTGTGATGACAGTACGTCAACTTGCGACCTTGAAGCAGATGGCTCTCCTTGTATTAGTAGCACAGGAACTAACAGAAATAATATTTCAGTTTTAGTTGAAAGATTCTCGACAGATGGTGTGGGTATTTTTACTTACCACAATGAAACTGAAATTTCAGAAGGAGATTTGAGCTACGAAGAGCTTGAGGAAGACATTATTGATGAGATTCTTGAATTGCTTGAACAAAAAGAAATTGAAGACGACAAAACAATGGAGCGTTGCATGTAATTGTAACTTTTCAAATTCATGTCGTTATATACTTGTAACAAAAAACAAAAAAACATGGCACACAACAACAAATACAGAGCATTAAGAATTAGTCCTCCAAAGTTGGAGGTAAGCAAACAGTCGAGAGAGGTTATTTTCACAACAATAAGTTGTATGTGTGATAACGTTGGGACGCTTAGATTCAGAAAAAATGATAGTGGTGACTTTAAAATGTCAGGGATGGGATTTGCCTTAAGCAATTGGCAAATGAAACATACAATTCACGATATTGAGTGGGCTGCTGATGCAGGAGAGTGGAAAGAAGTGATTAAAATGATTAACTCAGGAACTGAGGCAATTGAAAAAGTTAAGAGCAGATAAGAAATTGTAACTTTTTAAATTACCATCGTTATACAAACAAGAATAGCAAACGAGCCATTCAAAAAGTACAAATCTGAAATAATAAACTGACCTAAAGAGTGGTCACAACGAAATTTGTAACTTTTTGATAACTCATCGTTATATAAATGAACCAATAAATTAATTAAAACCCAAAAGAATGAAAAAATTATTTGCGATAGCCGTAGTCGGCTTGATGGTAGCATTTTCCTCAAATGCCTTTGCTTCAGATTCTGATAGCAATAACGACAACACAGAGTTTGTCATTGAAAGCGCACACGTTGATGCAGTAGCATTTGAATTCGTGCCAGTGGTAACTGAATTTACCTTTAACGTTGAAACTGAGCAAGTCAGTTATGACTTTCAGTCAGCAGACGTGTCTGTGAATAGCGCAAGTGTGGGGGAGGACTTTGAGTTTGCCGTGAACACGGAAGGCTTGTACACCTCTAACTTAAAGTTTGACATACCTATTGATGACGGCTATTCCACGAATATAGATAAGTTTACCTTGAATGAACCCATACCAAATTTGACAGAGTTTACTTTGAGCGACAATAAACCTATACCAAATTTGACCGAGTTTACCTTTAGTGTTAATAACTTTACATTGAATGAACCCATACCAAATTTGACCGAGTACGTCACCAATTACAACGAAATATATGGTTATGCCAGTCCCAAGTTAGTCAAGGACATTGCAACCAACGTGGGTAAGTTTACCAAATACAACTTATAAACATTATATTATATTGAAAGTCCTTACTATTGAGTAAGGACTTTTTTGTGCATTAAAAATTAATTTCTTCAGCTGTTGTAACTTTTTAGATTCTCATCGTTATATTTGTAGGGACCAAGAGAGGGACCATGATACTTTGAAATATATTACGATGTGGGACCTATGGTCCATGCGTTTTTCGAGCGCTCGCATGCATCAAGCCTTTAAGAGGTTTTAGGGACCATGCAAATTTAGGCCAGCGCTTTTAAGAGGTTTTAAGCGCTGGCTTTTTTGTGTCTTGTAACTTTTTGAATTGCTATCGTTATACATACATAACCAAACAATACATTATGAAAATATTATTAGCAGGAGCAATTATAGACTTCTACATAAGCCCAAAGAAATACGAAACCTACAAGACCAATGCAGGCAAGCACAATTACATTTACCGTGAGCTTAAAAAGTACTTAGACTCTTTAACGGGAAAGGTTGTAAATGGTATTACCATTAGAGATGCAAGTATTACTTCAAACAACTTTTGGGGTATTAAAAAATTCTGCAAACCAAATGACCTCAACTACTCATGTAACAATGAAGTGCCTTTGAGAGAAGATAAGACTACAATTCGAATTTTCATGATTGACATTGTGGGAGTTTACGAAGGAGAAGTAGAACTTCAAGACCAATTCTTTCAAGTTAGTGATAAGAATTTTCACCTAAAATTAAGTAACGTAAAAACTGTATAATTATGGCTTGTGATTTAACGTACCCTGAGTGTGGAAACAACTTAGGCAAAGATACTGAAAACCCAAAACTTGCATACTGTGATAGATGTGAGGAGGAAGATATTAAGAACCCACGGGGCTATGAAGTTGATGAGGACGGAAACGAAATTTAGATTTGTAACTTTTTGAAAACCTATCGTTATACAAATGTCCGATAGGTTTTCTTTTTTACCTATCGTAAGAGTAATCCACTCCTGCCCGAAAGTCTGGTGCTATCATCATGACGAATGGAATTGTAACTTTTTGAATTCATATCGTTATATAGGTATAACCAAATAAAAACATTATGGCACACGATAATATTACTCTAAAAAAACAAAACAACTTTGTTGAAGCAATTAAAAAGGGCTTATTAGATATGGGCGCAACAATTGTAAAGCAAGAGTTTAGTGATACTCAATTTGTTTTGAATACAATTGCAGGTAAGTTGAATATTACGCTGTATGGCTCTCAAAAATTTCTTTATACTGTTTACAGTAGATTTGAAGAGGTTGACAAAGCAAAAGGTAAATTTAACTGTAACCCTTATAGCGGAAAGTACAATGTACATTTGTCAGCAAAAGGTAATACAGAAAAATATGCTATTGCAGACGCATTGCAACATTTTGAATGTACATTGAATTGATTTTGTAACTTTTTAAATTCCTATCGTTATATAGGTATAACCAAATAAATAAAAGAAATTATGAGTGAGTCAGTAGATTATAAAGGATATTCAATTGAGATTGAAAGTGATGATTGTCCAATGAACCCACGTACAGCTTGGGACAATGAAACAATAATGGTTTGTCAACACGGACGTTACTCTTTAGGTGACGAAAAGCATGGGGTTGACCTTGACGGATGCAATAGTTGGGCTGATGTTAAAAAAGCAATTGTAAAGCAAAAAAAGCCAATTGTAATTTTGCCACTTTACTTGTATGACCATTCAGGAATTACAATGAACACAACGGGATTCAGTTGTGGTTGGGATTCAGGACAAGTAGGATTCATTTTCATTAATGAAGCAAAGGCTAAAGAAATTGGATGGACAAAAGCATATGCCAAAACTTTAGCAAAAGGTGATGACGAAAAATACAAAGGTAAGACAAGAGAAGAAATTCTTACAGACTTTATGGTGAGTGACGTTGAAACATACGACAACTACATTAGCGGACAAGTTTACCAATTCACTGTTAAAGATAAAGACGGTGAAGAAGTTGAGGACGGTTCTTGTGGTGGATTCTACGGGTATGACCACGACAAAAGCGGACTTCTTGACCATGCACAAAGCACAATTGATGGAGAAATTAATTGGAACATTAAGCAAAGAGTTGAAAAACTTAAAGAGTTGATTAAAGCAAAAGTGCCAGTAATTTACAGAGTACTACCAAGTTTATAAATTTGCGACCAGCAAAGCAGGTCTATACCTGCGGTCAGAAAGGGGGATTTTCAAAGTCTCCCTTTTTGTTTTGTAACTTTTTGAATTCCTATCGTTATATAGTTGTAACCAAATAAAAATAAATTATGTTAAGCTCAATAAATAAAGAACAGAAATTATATGTAACTCCCTGCGGAGGTGGATTCTCTTGTTTAGGCTTTGACGTTTGCCACAACAAAACTATTAAGTTAGCAAAAGAATTGGATAGAGAAGATTTGATTCCAACACGCAAAGGAACAAAGAAGGCATACAACAATTACGAAACGCTTGTCTCCCTTGCAAGAGAGAAAAACATTGCTACTGGATGGCAAAGCAAAGCAGGGCTTACTCCAGAATTAATTGGCAAAGAAGGTCATAGAGTAGAGGTTGTTACTTCTTATGGAGAAAAAGTTCGTTTCATTGTAGGAAAGTCTACGGGATGGATTCCTTGCCACCTTGAAATTAAAAGAACAGATTCTTCTGGAGGTGGTGGCGCAATTGGTTCTCCATACAAAAGTATTAAGATTGTAGAATACAATGCAAGATAAATTGTAACTTTTTGAATTCCTATCGTTATACTATTGTAACCAAATAAGAAAGAGATGAAAAGAAATATAGCAACCATAGTAGAACATTATTTAGTAGCCGCTTTATGGACAAATGAGATTGACGATATGTCAGTTAAGTGCAATGTAAGTAGCAAGTCAATTAAAGATGCTATATTGCAAGTGCAATGCTTCTTAGGTGCAGCTCTCCCTTTGCTTACTGAGGAATGGACAGACGAACAAATAGGTCATGACTTATGGCTTACTCGTGGCGGACATGGTGCAGGATTTTGGGATAGAGATTTGCCAAACGGAAAAGAACTTACTGCAATTTGTGAATTGTGTAGATTCAATAGTGAAGTGTGGGCAGACCGTGAAAATGATATTGTTCATATTGATGGTGATGAAGAGGCACTTAACTTATTTGAACACTACGAACTTCTTCCTCAAAACGTACAAGACCTTTTAATTGAACTTGGTGAATTAGAGGACACTTATGAAGATTGCGACAAACTTATTGCAAGGCTTGAAGAATTAGGCTACACTTGTAGTTACTACCTCAACGCTGAACCTTATGATTTAAGGTTAAATGAAGAGCCAACTTTTGAAGGTCAAAGCGAACCTTATAATTCTAAAGCATAATTGTAACTTTTTAAATTCATATCGTTATACATACATAACCAATACATTAGACATGACAAATTCAGCAAAGAAAAAGAAAATAAAAGCATTAGCAAAGAAAATGTTAAAAACCTCCCTTAAAGAAATGGAGGCTAAGATTGATAAGGCTTTAAACTCTGGAGCGTTGGATGTTGACGAATGGGATGAAAACTCAAACCCTTCAATTCTCCCTAAAGTAATTGTTATTGCAATTATGGAAGATGAGGCAGAGCAATACAAAGCAAAAGGCACTTCATTTGAGAAAGAAATGAAGAAAGATGTTTCTAACTTAAAATGTTTTATATAATGATTTACGAAGTAGAAACATTCAAACTCATAGGGCTAACCATTTTCTTATACCAAGAAGTTGATTACTTAGAATTGGTGAAAGAAAAGAATATGCCAGAGAGACTAATTAACACGAGAGTTAATAAGCCTGTGGTAAAACACCCAAGAAGATTTTACGTAAGTGACCTGAAAGAAATTCAGGGTAAGGACATTCAGGTTCTCAATAGAGAAGAGAGCTCAGACAAGCTGCCTTATTTCGCAGATGTAACGTCAGACATTCCAGGATACCTCAATATTGAGCCAGACACTTACAAGAGCTGTCAGCTAATGGCAGAGACTCATGGAGGCTACCTACAATTTTTCGATAACAAGACGGAGAAGATTTTAAGAATTGCAATTAATTCAAATACTTACTCTCCCTTAAAAAGCAAATAAAAATGAAAAAGGTAACTTTATACTCAAAAGATTTTAACTTCTTTCTTCAGGAGCAAATAGGAATTGTGACTACTGGCAACGGTAGAGAGTCACGATTTTTCTCAAGACTTGACAGTGCTTTGTTTAAAGAGACAAGGCGTAATGAAAAAATGAGTGAAGAGAAGGAAAAAGAAATTTGCAAAGACATTCATTTAGGACTAAAATATTATAAAGATTAAAAATATTGTTTGGTTACAATAGGGGGGAGGCTTAGGTCTCCCTTTCTTGTTTTTGCTTCGGTACGAACAATGAAATTGTAACTTTTTAAATTGCTATCGTTATACAGATATAACCAAAGAAAAAGAAATTATGAGACAGTTAAAAAAAGAATTAGAAACATATTGTGAGTTACACTGGTGGAACATGGGCTCAAAAACTCTGTCCTTCAAAGGAGATTTGAAAGATTTGTTGGAAAAGCAGAACATTACTTTTACCAAGAAAAAAAACAGAAACAGAAGGAATTTTTACATACACCTTCAAAAGCTCTTATGGTATTAGTTTTAAAACAACTGGCTTGATACATGACTTTCCACACCTTGCAAAGCAGTTTATTCAAATGGAATTAGTACGAATGGGTGATAAGTCGCAGCTACGTGTTAGTGGAGCTTGGAGACCTGTTGTAAATGTAAACTATTAATTGAGACACAAGATAAATTGTAACTTTTTAAAAACCTGTCGTTATACAATTATGAAATTATCCATAGCACATATACTCAGAACATTTCCAGAAGCACTTTCTCTGGCGTTCATAGAAACGGAAGCGAACACAACTGAACACCCAGAGTTTGGATTAAAAAAATTGACTCTGGCGCAGTTCAAAGCTTCACCTGGACATTACAAGCAAAGGCTTTATAGAAATATTCAGTCAGCTATTCAAACGGAAGTAGATTCTATTTTGAGTGGTGAGGCTTACCAAGATTGCTTAGATGCACCACTGGTGAACTCTCCCTTAGTTGGATTGCTCTGGAACAAAGATGTTGAAGGTGCGCATGAGATTAACAAAAGGTTAAAGTACCCAGAGTTAATGAATGTAGTTGACGAATTGTATAAGGAGCTTACAGACAAAGTTGATGTCTCCCTTGCTAAAGCCAAAGGCGTTGAGTCAAAGATGCCTTACAAAGGTCAGTTCGTATTAGAAGAGATTATTCAAATGACACAAGAGAAGTGGTCAAAAAGCGTTTAATTGTAAGCGCAGCGGAAAAGCGTCAGCTTGTAACTTTTTAAAAACCTATCGTTATACATATATGGAAAAAGATACTACATACTTAATTAGCGTTGCCATTCGAGATGAGAACGGCAAGGTCGTAGAAGACAAAAAAGGAATTAAAACTACTGGAATGAATTTCGAAATAACAGTATTCAACGATAAGCAGTTGGAATTTCAAATGAAAACATTGCACCGTCAGTTTAGAGCATTTTTACCAAACCATAAAATTAACATTGAAGCAGGTTTGCTTAATAAAATTTCAAGAACTGTAATGTGTATGGCTTCATTTTATGGTAGTGAAGAGAGGTTTGTAAAACACTAATTGTAACTTTTTAAAACCCTATCGTTATATTAATATGAAACAAATAGAACTTACCATAGAAACATTTTAAGAGATGAGAAAATTCGTAGATACATATTTAACTGGAACAACTTACCCAGCAATTGGAATAGACAAACCAGAGAACCATGAAGAGATTGTTGATTTCATTGTGGATGATGTCAAAGAGACAGCTGACCCAAAAGATTGGCACAGCGGAGATGTTGACATTGCATTCAGAAGATTTTTAGAGAGCAAATAATTCTAATTTTATAAAACACGACATAATGAAAAGCAAATTCACAGAAATTCTTACAGACCACGTTGATGAAAACGGAGTTGTACACATGGATGGTTATAAAACAAATGACAGCGATGAAGAAGGAGTTGTTATTGGAGTTGTAATAAACGGTGAGCCATACTGGAGAGACCCAGAGTACCAGTTTGACCCTTATGTTATAGAAACTGTTGCAGAAGTAAAGAAATGGCAACAGGAGCAGCGAGAGGCTTTAAAAAATGAGATTAAAAAAGCTGTTACCAACGTTGTTTATGATTTAAACGCAAAACCAAGGTTAACTTTTACTGACGGCTCTCCCTTAGAAAAGAAACTCTCCCTTATTGATGGTGGAGTTGATGAGATTATGAAACTAATAAAGACTGACATTTTGTAACTTTTTAAAATAACTGGACGTTGAATAACGACTAAGAACTAAATTCCTCCCCCTGTGCCTCATTTAATTTTGGTAATTAAAATCTTTATTCATACATTTGTGTAAATTAAAACATAAATTATGAACAAAGAAGAGATTTTCGAAGAAATGCAAGAGTTGTGGACAACTTTTGAAACTGAACACAGCGGAGGAACTAAAGCATCTGCAGGAAGAGCAAGAAAAGCTATTGGTGAAATCAAAAAATTAGTTACTGCTTATAGAGCTGCATCTGTTGAGGCTGACAAATAAGAAAACTTAAACTAAACTACAAAAAGCGTTATCATTAATTTGGTAACGCTTTTCTATTTTTATTATAAATAGATAAAAAATATAAAATCGAACCCCAATTTCACAATTAAGTTTATAGGGCTATTAACTTGCACTCCGTATCGGATTCAAACCGATGGTCTTCTCATAGAAAGTGAGACGTGTTGGGTCGCTACACTAACGGAGCGTTTGGTCTTGCGTATCGGATTCGAACCGATGAACCTTTCGGGCTGCCTTGAAAGGGCAGTTACTTTGAGCCGCTTGTATAACGCAAGAAATATAAGCACAAAAAAAGAGGATAACACTTGTGCTATCCTCTTGACTACGATTTTGCGATTTAAAAATCCCTCAATCTGGTTTGTTAACTTAGAGCATAGCGAAGTAGTGGAGTCTCCTCCAAACGTTCACTGTTCTCTATGTTTACAAATCTTTTCATTTTCTTATTTTTTGTTGCGCAGGCCAGACTCGAACTGACGACCTCAAGATTATGAGCCTTGCGAGCTACCAACTGCTCCACCGCACTATATATAAATAGTAATCTTTTTTATTTATTATACGCAAATATAAGAATAAAGTTCTATTAAATCCAAATGTTTTTGTAACTTTTTTAAAATTAATCGTTATACACGTATGAAAAGAACAGCTCTATTTACACTCACAGGTCAAACATACTGGCACTTTCACGCCATTGGCACAGGCATTATTTTTAATTACCATATTAATGCAAAACAAGTAATAACTACGTGTGAACTTTCAGGTCAAATGATAGAGGTTAAGGATTATTACCAAGAAGGAGGATTTGATTCACCTGAGGAATTCAGACAAAACTGTATTACAATTTACCAAGAGATGATTCAAGACGGAGCGACCATAGTGTTGGACTACATAGACAACCCCGATATTTTTATGAGTGGTGAAGTTGCTATTGGATATGACCCAAAGGTGATTTGTAACTGATTGTCTAATTTGTAACTTTTTAAATTCCTGTCGTTATACAGACACGAACCAATAAAACACGACATGAATATTACAGAAGACAATTTTGACGAGGTATTCAAACCTCAAACCAACCACCTTGACGACAACGCAGGATTCAACGGATGTATGTATGAAACATACGGAGAAGAAGTTGACTACGTTTTCAACCTCGCTAAAACTACAAAGAAAGTTTGGACAATTATTGAGGGGGATGATGATACAATGTTTTACGTTGCAGGATTCCACTATGTAAACAGAATAGGATTCCTTGTATGTGAAGTTGAGTATGAAGATGGACAAGAGGACATTCAATTAGATACTGATTTTTAAAAACACGAAAATGAAAATAACAGACGCACAAGACATATTGATTAATGTAATTAATTGTTACCTTGAAGATTGTTCAAGCGAAGACCCAGAAGAGCAGGAGAGAGTTAGAAAAGCTTGGGCAACATTGACTCAACAAAAATTTACTGTCAAAGTACCTCTGGAAGAGGATGAGTTGGAACGGATGCAACATGAAGGCGAAGAGTTTGAGTGGGAATTTCCAACCGAAGAGAATGACACCCAGAACGTCACGATAATTATTAGTAAGAGAGAGAGCGAATAAGCTCTCTTTTTTTGTTTGTAACTTTTTGAATTGCTATCGTTATACAACCAGACTAAAACAAAAGACAATGAAAGATTTCAAACAAGAGTACGAAGAGAGACAAAATAATTATGAAAAGGAATGTCAGGCTGAATTAAAAGCAGACAAGAAATTCCAACTCTCCCTAACTCCTGAACAAGCAGTTATTGTTCTTGAGCCAAGCCATGCGCCTGAAAACTTTTACTGTGATGGAGAAGTTAGCCATGCTCAGGGTCTGGCAATGTGGAAAGGTAGATTAAAAAATTCAGGATTGAACCCTGATAATGTTAACATGATTGTTAAATACATTTTCGGATAATGACGACAAAACTTTAAATATATGATGAATCAAAAAGAATGGCTTGAAAGAGCAGTAAAATTTGACTTAGGAGAGTGCATTTTTTACAAAAGACCCATTGTAATTGAAAGAAGATTGCAAATAGATGATACTGAAAAATGGGTTCTGAAAATGCACGAATGGGTATTGGGTAAAGATGGTGAATTTCATAGAGAACCAATGCCGTCAAGTAGAACTGATGAATTTATTGAGAACACAAGATTTAACAGCCCTGACGAATGCCATTCTTTTTGGGTTGAAAACGTGAACTCTGAAAAACCATTGTACGCTTAGCATTGTGTACAACGTATTGCTATATGAATAGTGCGACATTAAATGCACGGAACCTTGAATTAATAACAGAACTAAATAATTAAATTTCTAAAAAATGAAAACATACTTAAATATTGAATTGCCTAAAAACTTTATGAATGTAGGAATTACTAATAATAACGAATTAGTAGCCGACACAAACAATAGTGCTGAATGGGACACTTTAAAATTTCCACTACCAAAAGGTAAATGGAGAATACATAGTTATAAGGCGGAATTAGATACGCAGACTACAAAAACAATACTAAAGTTAATTGATACTAGAAGTTGGATACGTAGATTTTTAGAAATTTAATTATGGCATTAAAAGCACTAAACTTTAATTACAGCACGAACGTTTTGTGTATGTGTAGTAAGGCTATGCACGTACATTGAATAGAAGAGCTGAACTAATTTAGCCTTATTACATATACACTTTGTTAGCGTTTCGTTTTTGAGCGTTGGCAGTAAACAACAATAAAATGAAAAAAGTAGATAAAAATTTATGGGTATGTACAACTGCTGATATTAAAAAATCAAAACCATCAGACTTTGGAAATGGTGCAGTAATATACGTGAAACCTAATACTAAGGGTGATTATAAGTATATTATAAATTTAGACAAAAAAGGATATAAAACATATTCTCTTGGAAGTAGGGTTGAAGATGCTAATACTGGTAAAAAACTAACAACGGCAGGTTCTAAAAAAGGTATGCGACCATATTTTATAGACGATTTTTTAAGTAGATAGAAATGCGTTGGCAAATGAACGCTAACGTTTTGTGTATGTGTAGTAGCGAGGCACGAGCTATGCACTATATTTTGTGTTGTGCTTAGTTTTTGTTGCGACTTTATGTGTACTGCATTTGGTACTCTCAATTTTATTTAGTACCTTTGTTGGTACAATGATTAATTATAGAACTATGGTGATTTATGCAATACAGCTTAGTAATAGCGTTGAAACTTCTTATGACTTAAACGTTATAGAACGGAAAGCAAAGAAATACGCTGAACAAAAAAAGACAGCAACTATAACCGAGAACGGAAACGAGATTGGATGGATAGGTGAGGATTTAACTAAAATAAAAGGTTGGGGATGGAATATAAAGAAATAACAGCATTTGAACTTTGCGGAAACTACCAAGACCAAAAGTTTAAGTTGAAAGGTGGTAGAGTTGTGTGGGAAAGCATTTCTTATGCTCAAAATACAGATAAATGTTACTTAACTCGAATAGTAAAAAGCGGTGGAAAACCTTTTATTTTAGGATTGAGGTACAAAAGTATGTATGTGAAACCCGAAACAAAGGTTATAGTGTTATGAGTATAGAAGAATTTTTAAAAGACAGACCAAGCCTTTCTTTGCGTAGACTGGAAACAGAGGCTGATTTGCCAACTAAAACTTTAAGTCATTACGTTAATGGTAGAAGAAAATTGAGTGCTGAACATATTGAAAAACTGACGCCTGTATTGTCGAAGTACGGATTTAAGCAACAATTTGAAAATGATGGATGGTCAGTTGACGACTTGTTGGCCAAGTTGTAACTTTTTAAATTCCTGTCGTTATACCAGTACCTAAGAATAATTAATTAAAACCTCAAAATTATGCGTTACTTCAACGAAATGAGCATGACTCTGCTTATTCAACAAAACGAGAGTCTTCAAAAAGAATTTGCTAACCTTGGCTATGATGCCAGTGAAAAGGGATTAGAGCAAATAAAACTTCTTATTAACAACCATTTTCTGAACCACAAGTGCAAGAAAGTACTAACAAAGATTTTCAAAGAACACGTTGAGAATGCCACAGGATATATTCCAGCAATGTATGACGGCTTTGATGATGTATGCAGTGTATTTGAACCTTTTGAAGGTCAACGTTTCTACACTTACTCTATTGATGAGAGAAACGGAGAATACGAATACACCCACAAAGGAGTTGTTGCATTGGATGATGGAACAAACGCTGATGAGTGGCTTGAAGAGTATACAAGCGACTTCTACGGTGGCGGTGGAGATGAAGAAGATGGTGGCTACTGGTTCAATGGAGAAATTATGTGTTTCGCAGGTGGAACGCAGGAGATTTCTAAGGATGTTTTTGATGTAGTAAAGAAATACATTTAATAATACAGGGGGGCAGAAATGTCCCCTTTGTGCGTTTACGCCAAGTAGCTAAGCGGATTGTAACTTTTTAAATTCCTGTCGTTATAACCTTGAGCATTAAAAACTTCAACAAATGAAAAACGTAAAGATTATTCAATTAACAATAGTATTTGATAGACTATTACAATTTAGCCCAAACATTGGCGCAGTAACTCTAAGCAGGGGCGGTAGAGAATACATTTTAGATGTATGTTATAGCGAAACCTATGGAGAACCTGATTGTGGAGAAGCAACAGAAATTATTTGTAAACTTGAAGTTGACAAAGAAATTTTTGAAGACTGTAAGTACGACTTAACACAGGAAGATTTGTTAAGCGAAGATTTGTTAGCCTTATTCTTTGTAGAAAGTGATGAAGAAGAATTTGAAATTGAAAGTATTAAATTAGAATTTGAAATTGATGGAGAACGAAAGTCAATTGATGCTCACAATGAAATGGAATACGAAGAGTCAACTGTGACGGCTATGGACGTTCTTAATTGGCACGGAAGTGACCACAGCATTGAAGAACTTGCTCAAGTGCTGGCTGATGTTGTAAATGGAAAGTATAACTTTGTGCTTTGTAGAGAAGAAATTCTTAACCTAAAAGGATAATTGTAACTTTTTAAATACTCATCGTTATACAAATATAACACTTTAAAACCTCAACAAATGAAAATTTTAAAAAAAGGAAACGCATTCATTGCGTACAGAACACAAAAAGGAGAACTTGGCTCTCCAATTGCAGAAGCAGGCTCAGAGATTGGAAGAATTTCAATTACTACTGGTAAATATACAGGAGGAACAGGTGCGCTTGTAGAACTTTCAAAACACCTTGACGATTTCAATAAACCAAAAGAAGAAGAACTTCAAAAACTTGTTGATGAAGTTATAGAGCAAGTGGTAGCAGATGCTAACTCTGGCGATACAACGGTATTGGACGAAATTCTAAAGAATGTACCAAAAGAAGTATTAATTCAAAGCCTACCCGAAGAAGCGTGGGCAAAATATAAATAAACCTCAAAAACTAAAACCTCATGGGAGTATTTGCAGAAGGTAGCATACAAATATACCTTAACAGCGAAGAAGAAGCTGTAAAAGTATGCGAAATGATTAAGAACATTAAAGAGCGAACCGATAAACGCCTAAAGCAAGATGGTCACTTTGCTGTTCACGATTCGGATGTACACGGAGAAATGGTCGAGATAAGACTTTCCTCTGGTAGAACTCAAAACTGTGAATTTCAAATGGAAATGGTTGTTGACGAACTTAAAGTAATGGTCCAGTCTGGAGAAATTACAGAAGTTGCAGAGTACAGCTCCAGCATGATGATAGACGGTGGAGGTCAGTACATGGAAACAGAAGATTTCCTCGAACCTCCAAGACAGCCTAAAGAAGAATAAGCCTACAAGCCTCCGTAACAGGGGGCTTTTTTGTGCTTTGTAACTTTTTGAATTCCTATCGTTATACACATGGAGACGGGCACGACATTCAAAAATGGCGGAAGAGTAGACTCCAACCTGCCTTAAACTTTTTTGACCTATATTTTATTGTTTTAGGCGTTTTGTAACTTTTTGAATTGCCATCGTTATATAGTCATAACCAATAAAAAAACATTAAGACAATGGCAGTTTATACACTACATAACAACTCTGGAGATTACCTGCACGCCAAGTCAATAAGCAAGCAAAAAATGATTGATGCCTGCAATAGTTTGAGATTTGGAGCAAAAGTTTGTGAAGAGTATTTAGCTCCATCTCCCTGGGATAAAGCAAAAATTACCAAGCACGCTAGAGAAATTTATAACAATAAAAAATAAGAAAGCAATGTCAAGATTTAGAATTAAAGATAGAGATACAGTTAAAGCAACAGCAACCTGCTCAAGAAGTGGAAAGCTTTTAGCAACACTATACGATAGTGGCTTTACAACAATTAATAGCGCTAGGTCAGCTTTGATGAGGAAGATACCCTTCTATGGCGGAAAGTTAATAAGCATTTCAATTACAAATATTGATGAAGAGACACATAAGTCTTTTGACGTTAAAGTAAACCGATAGTTTGTAACTTTTTAAATTCCTGTCGTTATACACTTGTAACCAATAAAAACATTAGACATGAAGACTGTAAAATTAAACAACAAGACTTATTATATTGACGGTGTTTCAGGAGCACTTAAGGAGCTGTTGAATAGAGCCAGCAAAGAACGCAAAGAAGCTCTTTTATTCGAACAGCCAGAAGCAATTTGCTTTTACAACCACAAAAACTTTCAGGGCAACCCAGATTACTTAGGTGATGCTGTAGGAATTCTTGAGAATGTTAAACAACCAACAGCTCAACAGGTACGCCACGCAATGATATGGGGTCTTGGATACCCAGGTGAAGGTCTGGATTACATGATTAAAGCAGGAGGTGAAAGTAATTCTGATAGTATGTTCTCTTCATGCCTTAAGGTAATGATAGCTCACCCAAAGACTGGTCTGGATACTGATGTTGTTGTTCTTAAGAAGTACAGCACAAAAATTGAAGACGTTTATATTACTGAGGCTGAGGTACGTGAATTATACAAATTGTGCCAAACGCCAGAAGAGACAAAAAAGATTAACCAGACAAAGGTTGAAGGAGCTATTGGAATGCTCTGGAGAACTTTCCAAGGCTTCAAAGTTAACATTAGTGGAAACAATAGAATTGCAACAAAGAAGCACGTTGAAATGATGACGCAGTTTCTTTTTGAAGTTGGTACGCCAGAAGCAATTGAAATTCATATTAATAGAATGATTAAGAACCAAACTCGAAACCTTTCCACAACTTTAAATGAAGAGGCTTCAAGCCAGACAACAGCAGAATTTCACGCAACAGCAAGAGAGAGGTTGGCATTGCTTGACAATTTCAAAGTCTCCCTATTAGATAGGCAAGCAGCATAAGTAAAGTCTCCCTTTGTGCGTTTACGCCAAGTAGCGAAGCGGATTGTAACTTTTTAAATAATAATCGTTATAAAATAAAAACACGATACCATGAACAAAGAAATTTACCAAGGAATTACCAAAGATGACGTATGGGGTGAATACACTGAAGCAGGTGACCCAAGAGGTTCTCACAAAAAGATTAGTCAAGGAATGATTATAGCTCAAGGAATTCCTTATAAGCCAAACTCACCAGAAGGTAAAGACCTTTCAAAAAAGATTGGCGTTCCTGCTATTTGTCCAATAACAAAAAAGACTCTACCTTATAAGAGTGTAAGTGTTGTATGCAAAGCAGAAGACCAAGGAGCAGTTGAATACTGGTTGGAATATGTACACGGAGCACACAGCATTGATGGTACAGCAACGCTTGATGATGGTAAGGTTGTTATAATTTCTAACTATATGTGTTGGTAGTTTTGTAACTTTTTAAATCCGTGTCGTTATATACTTGTAACATAAAAAATATAACAACATGAGTATTAAAAACACATTGGCGACAGCCTCAGAATTAAAGATTACTTTAAAAAAGTTAAAGACCTTTCCAGGACATGATGGAATGGAGGGATTTGACGCAGATATTTGTGTGGATGGCAAAGCTGTCCTGCACGTATATGACAGCGCACATGGTGGATGCTTTGAGTACAGCCCAATTGGAACTGACTACAAACAAGCAAGAAACGTTGAGGCTGAATTAGAAGAGAAGTTGAAAACCTTTCCTGAACATGAAACAGAGATGGGTGGTGGACGAACTTACTCAAGCCGTGATACACTTGATTGTGTAATTGGTGCGCTTGTTTCTGAAGCAGGATTTCAAAAACAATTAAATAGAGATGCTAAAAAAGGAATTCTTATTGAAGTACCGAATGGCTACAGCATTATTTCATTCAAAGCAGGTACAATTACAGCAATGCTTAAAAAGTACAAGCAGGAGGCTGTGGCAACTATGCTTCAGGGCGTAGTGAAGAGAGAACTTAAAGCAGGAAACAAAATTCTAAACTTAGAATACCTAAAGTCAATAGGTGTAAAAGCATAAAACTAAAGCCCTCATTGACGTGGGGGCTTTTTGTAACTTTTTAAATTACCATCGTTATACACTTGAACTAATAAAAAAACATTATGAAAAAATTAATTTTTACAGTAGAAATAGAATTTGAAGATAAGGTGTGTTCAGATGGAGATATTCGTGAAGTCATGCACAATGTTGCAGATGGTTTGTCATTTGCAGCTGATAGAGAAGGGCTTGCACCTGAAGATAGTGAAACATTTACAAGAAAAATTAAAGTTTCTTCAAGTGTTATTGATGATTCTGTTGAGAAAGTTATAGTTTAATTGTAACTTTTTAAATTGCCATCGTTATACAAGTGAACCAATAAACAAATACATATTATGAAAATAATTCAAAAAAGTGATTTTTACAAAGTAGCATTAGCAGCAATAATTGTTGAGAAGGGATTCAACGTCAGAACAGACCTTGGAGACATTGATGCGCTCGCTCAGTCAATTGCAAAACTTGGACAGCAGACTCCAATTATTGCAACGAAAGTTCGTGGAGAGGACAAATTCCTCTTGACAGCAGGACACCGTAGATTGGCAGCAATTGCGATTGCCAACAAAAAGTATGGTGCAAACATTACTCACGTAAATGTGATGAGCGCAAAAGGAGATGAGAAAGGTCGTGTCTTAACAATGTTGCTTGATGGAGAGGCTTCAAAGAAACTTTCAGCCTCTGAGATGGCTACTGGGTTTGCAAGACTTAAAGCAATGGGAATGAAGCCGTTGGAGATTGGTGCAAACGTAGGTCTTTCACAAGCGCAGGTGTACAACATTATTAATGTCACCAAAGCACCTCAGACCATTCAAGACATGGTTGAGAAAGGATTGATTTCTGTGGCTCTTGTGAATGAGATTCAGAGAACAACCAAAGACCCAGAAGAGCAAGTGAAGTTGGCAGAAGAGGCTGTGGCAAATGCGAATGTTGATGCAGGGGATGAGGATGGAGAGCCAAAGAAAAAGAAGGCTACCTCAGCAAATGCTAACACAAAGAAATTGTCAGCGGATGTTGCCAAGTTGGAAGCAGCAATTGAACTTGCAATTGAGGATAACCCTGCAAGTGGTAAAGCAGCAGTACTTAAAGCAATTGTTAACAAATTGAAGTCTAAGGCTTCGGCAGAAGATATTGCCAAGCTATTGAAATAAGATTGATAGGGAGGAATTCACACCTCTCCCTTTTTTCGCTCCTATCAGTTGGTAGAAAGCTGGGCTTCTAAAACCCGCAGTCCACGGTTCGAACCCGTGTGGGAGCACAAGTTGTAACTTTTTAAATCACCATCGTTATATAATTAACTAATAAAAAACCAAAATAAAATGTTTAGAATTAAAGAAACAGATACAATTAAAGCAACTGTATGTTGCTCAAAAAGTAGAAAAATTTTAGCTTCAGTATATGATAGCGGATTTACAAGAATTAGCCAAGTTGAGTCAGCGTTAATGAGAAAGATACCTTTCTACAGCGGTAAATTGCTATATGTTTCGATTGTAAATATAGACAAAGAACTATGTAAGACTTTTGATGTTAAGGTTAACTGATAGAATTGTAGGGATGTCTCACCCAGTTGTGGGTCACGGAAGAGTTAAGAAGGATAAGATTCTAATTCGAAGTCTCCCTAAGTGGTACCAGAAATTTGGATTCGTTAAGACTCCTGAATACACTGAGAAAAAAAAAAAAACGTACAATGTTGTACACTCCAAAAACTAAATAACATGAGCAGCATAGATAATAAATTCGAACAGTACCTGAATACCTTGGACCAAGTAGTGGCAAATATGTTAAGAGCAGCTGTTGAAGTAATTCCACAGGACCAGAGAAGAAAGTTCATTATTGATAACTGTCCAGTGAAAGCCCCTGTAGCAAATGACGCTAACTCAGACATGGCAGAGCACTGCTTGCCTGAAGAACCTAAGTCAAGAATATGGACTGTTGAAGTTTGTCGAACAACTCACGCCTTCAGAACAATGAAAGTTGTAGCAACAACTGAACAAGAAGCTTGTGAGAATGCAATTGACGCTGCTGGTGATGTAGAGTTCGGAAGTGGTGAGGCAGATTATTCAACTCCAGACGGAGCATACTAAAATTATAAATTTAGAAAACGTTCTTTGAAGTATTGTTTTATAAAAATAGAAAACAGAGTTATTTTGGTTTTTCATTTTTATTTTATATATTTATTAATATGAAAGATATATTAATAAAATTTAAAAAGGTTCATGGTGAATTGTATGATTATTCATACGTAGATTATAAAGACAGATTAACTAAAGTAGCTATAGGGTGTAAAGTTCATGGTGAATTCCTTCAAACTACAGCAGCCCACATTAGTGGCCAAGGTTGTCCAGAGTGTGGTAAAATTAAAAGAAGGATAGGGAAGAGAATTACTTTTGATGACTTCCTGATAAGAGCTAAAGATAAACATGGAAACAAATTTTCTTATAATAAAGAATCTTATGTTGATATAGAAAAAGCTTTTGTTATTGTATGCCCTAATCATGGTGAGTTTACACAGTCTCCCAAAACTCATATAAAGAGTCACGGTTGTCCAAGATGTGGAAACAACTCTGCATCACACAAACTCTCCCTTACTCGTCAAGAGTTTGTAGATAAAACTATCAGCGTTCATGGTGACAAATTCATTTATGATAAAGTCAAATATATCAACAATAGAACTCCTATTATTATAACTTGTAAGTTTCATGGAGATTTTAATCAAAAACCTAATTATCATTTATCTGGAAATGGTTGTCCTAAATGTGGAGGCACCTCTAAACTTTCTCTTGAAGGCTTTATAGATAGGAGTAATTTGATTCACGATTTTAAATATGATTACTCTAAATCAGAATTAATCAATAGCAAAAAAAAAGTTAAAATAATTTGCTTAAAGCATGGAGAATTTATGCAATCTCCCTCTCACCATATGATGGGCTCAGGATGCCCAACATGTAATGAGTCTAAAGGAGAAAAGTTGGTTGCAAAAATTCTTAAAGAAAAAAGCGTTAACTTTGTAAGACAAAAGAGATTTAAATATTGCAAAAATAAAGCAGTTCTCCCTTTTGATTTTTATTTACCAGACTTAAATGTTTTGATTGAATTTGATGGTGCGCAGCATTTTTATCCTTGGAGATTAAAAGATACAGAAGTTGCAAAATTAAAACTTAAGAAGACACAAGAAAATGACCTTATCAAGACTGAATTTTGTAAAAAAAATGAAATTAAATTATTAAGAATTCGTTTTGATGAGAATGTTAAAAATAAATTAGATAAACTATTAAAATGAAGCCAGGCCAAAACATAATTAAACAAATAGAAGACGGGAATTTCAATTTAAGTTCGCATCCAGTTTTTAGTCATAATCCAAAAAGATTAATGGATATTGGTTTTAATAAATCTCTTGAGTTAATTAAAAGAAGAGTTGGAGACCACAATCTCTCCCCAGTATATTTATTTAATTTATATAAAACGTATCAATTTAAAATAGATATTATTGAGAGTAGCATTAAATCAGAGCTTGAACAAATAGCGGAAGATACAATTAGAGAAATGTATGATGTACCAGAAGATATAAATATTAAACCAAAGATTGTTAATCAAGATGATATTGAATATGATTTTGACTCTGAAAATGAAAAAATAGAAGTCTCCCCAGAAAGACTAAGATTAATAAAAGAAGAAGCAAATAAAAGAATAATACTAAATTCTATTGTTCATGGTTCATCTGTTATGATTTGGTCAAGCGCATATTATATTGTAAAAGAAAAACTTGATGAATTAAATAATAAATTAATTGAACTATATGATATTTATTCTGCAGTTGTTAGTTATTTACTTTGGCTTCAGGAACCAAGTCAAGATTTGTCTGGAGTAGAAAAACAAGGAGTTTGTGAAATTGATTTTGAAGATGGATTAAGTTGTGAAGGAATAAATTTTCCAGTACTTTTATTGGAGACAAATAAAGTGGTGATTGATTATCTTATTTGTAAAGGTATACCAACCGATTTTAGTGAAGAAGAGTTAAAATTATATTATGCTCTTTCAGATGATTATAATCAAGAAATTTGGCATAATACATTGTCTCCAGTTATATATTCTGATTTTTTAGAAACAATAGAAATAGAATCAAATAAATTACCTGATGTAATATCAAAATTATCTCAACTAAATTATGAAGAATTAAAAACTGTGTTCATATCTATACAACAAGATTCAAAAGAATCAGGAAAAATAGAACTTTTAAAATTTAAAATCGTATAATATAAGATGAGGAATATACAGATGATTGAACCTTTGGTAGAACCAAAGCCAGTTACGAAACCATCTCCAACGGAAAAGCCCAAGGAGAAACCAAGGAGAGGAGACCCATGGACAGTGCCCGCACCGAAAGTGAACCCCACTCCAAAGGCCTGAATAATACAGACTGTAACTTTTTAAATATTAATCGTTATAAACATAATAGTCATGAAGAAGAGAGATTTTAGCATAAAGAAAAAGATTATAAACAAAGGAGAGTATGATATGCTTAGAGGGATGATGACTGATGAAGCATTTTTCGATACATTCATAGTGTGTGACAAGTTGGTCACAAGAATGCTCGCTGCTGAGGCAGTAACATATGTAGCATTTACAGATGTTTCTCCAGTATACAATGATACAGCAAAATTAAACTAAGATAAAGATGAAAACGAAAAGAACATATGATGAAGTTGAGATTATTAATACTCCGTCTATTAAGACAGGGATTAAAACTCTTGACCTGTTCCTTTCTAACAATGGAGGGTTCGAACTTGGAAACCTGATTCTTATGACAGGAACTTCAGGTGCAGGTAAGACAACTCTTTGCAAACTGATTCAAAGAGAAATTAAAAAACCAACATTATTTCACGCCTTAGAAAGTTTAGCGTCTTCAGTTAAGAGACAAACTCTTAGAATTAAAACACATTCCAACTGTTTTATTACTGACGGGAAAGATTACCAAGACTTTGATGAGTTCATGGATTTCATTTATAGAGATAAGCCAAGATTTGTTATGGTTGATTCACTTCAACACGCTGTGAAACAACTTAGGAAAAAAGGCATGGGAAAAGATGAGGCTTACCACCACGTACTGGACTCTTTATACAGATGGAAAGATGAGACGCAAGGAATTGTAATTCTTATTTGTCAGTTGAATAAAGACAACACGTTTTCAGGACCGTCAGGAATGTTGTTCGATGCGGATGTTCAGGTACACTTAGAGTACAACTCTAAAACAGGAGTTAGAACAATGGATACGAAGAAAAATAGAATGGGTCAACTGGACTCGATTTATTATGAGTTCTCTTCAGGAGTTGAGGTGATGAAGTTCTACACTCAAGAAGAATGGGATGTAATTAAAATGGGTGTCACTTTGCCAGAGATGTTAATGAACATCATCTTCCAGTATTCAAACGCCTACAGGAACCACGATTCGTATTCTGTATTTAAGAAAGAATTCAACAAGAAGATTAAGGTGATTTATAATTCTATTGATGATGACCTTGAGATTTGTTTATCAGTTACAAAACTGATGAGTGAATTAACTAAAAAGTATTTTGTAACTTTTTAAATAACCATCGTTATACATACACGAACCAATAAATAGAGAGAGATATGACAAACGTAAAGAAAGATTCAGAACAAGCTACTAAAGATAAAGCAAACGTAGCAGTGCTTCAAGATATTAATGCCACAGCAAGAGCAAAAGATGATGCTTTTAGTAAGCTGTATGGTAGACACAACCAACAAGTCCGCATTCACTTCCTCAAGAGATTGAGAGATACAGATGTTGCTGAGGATTTGCTTATGATAACTTTTGTAAAGGCGCATGAGAACATTAACACTTATGACCCAAAAGTGGGTGCATTTTCTACTTGGTTGTACAAGATTGCAAACAACTCTTTGATTGACTTGTTGAGAAAAGCAAAGTTCGAAGTTCTTTCTTTGGATTCGCTTCAAAGTAAGACGTCAGACGACAATGATGGAATGGAATTTCAATTAGATTCAGATACTCCAAACCCATTGCAAATTCTTGTTCATGATGAGGTAACAAAACAAGTTTCTGATGCAGTTAATTCTATTAAGTCCAAAAAAGTTCGTGAATTAATGATTTGCAGATACATTGATGAAATGAGTTTTGAAGAAACGGCAAAGGCTCTTGGTCTTGAATTGAATTCAACACTTAGAACAGCTGTTGCAAGAGGTAAAGAGATTCTTAAAAAGAAATTAGCTAACCTTGAAAATAATGTCTCATAACATAAAACCAACGGTCTTATGACCGACCCCATACTACTGGGATGTGATAGTGTAGTGACTATTGTCTGGAAGTAGTGTTATGATAAAAAGCTATTAGTTCGGTGAATGAAGCAAAGCGTTAGCGCCAATAGTTTAAGTGCCCCGTGGTTATGATACACCACGGGGTTTTTTGTGCGTTGCCCCGAACGAGCGCAGCGTTGTAACTTTTTAAATATCCATCGTTATACAAATAAGAAAAGGGCCTGGCGGAGAAAGTCGGAAGAGTAGACTCCAACGTGCGTTGGATTTTGTGAACAAGCTCCAACCTGCCCAATACTCTCGTGAAATATAAATTTATAATTTTAGAAAAATAAAGCCCGTTATTAACATATCGCCTAAAAAAGATTGTTTTAGGTAGAACATTTTAAAATCTCTTACGTATAAGATAATGAAAGAACAAATAGATTTATATTTTTTACACTTTGTAACATTTTGTAACATTTTGTAACTTTTTAAATCTATGTCGTTATACAGTCATAACCAATGACCGCAGGGCAAGACCTGCTTTGCAGTCGCAAAAAACAATTATTATGAAAAATGAAAATGCATTTAACTGGGACATTAAGCAAACAGGAATTCTTGACATTAATGGAAACCCTATAAAAGGGTACAAAGAAATTACTCGTGATGACAATGGGTCAAGCATTGCTGTTATGAAAGAGTCTTATACGCCAATGACAACTCAACAATTCTCTGATACAGCAAACGAAGTTGCAGGTGCAATTGGAGGTTCTGGACTTATTTTTAAGGATTGGAATGACAATAGTGTTGAAGGGCAAATGGGAGCTAACAAGCCCGTGATTACTTGTCAGATGGAAATGAGCGAGCCTCTTGAGATTGCAGGCTCAAAGATTGAAGGTAAGTTAACAATTGGTGTTGGATTTGACGGAGGGCGTAGCTTCTTTATTGGTCACACAAATACTTACCTTAGATGCACAAATGAATTCTCTTCAATTGTGAAGGACTTCAAAAGCAGACTTACTGTAAATAACATGGTAAGAGTTGAAGACATTATTAAAAACATTCAAACGTATAGAGATTACGAAAGAAATTTATACGAAAACTTTGAGAGATTTCATAACACAAAAATTGATGAAAAGATTGTTCAAGAATGTCTTGCACGTCTTGTTGATTTGACTGTTGAAGAGAGAGCAATGACTGTTAAGGAGAGAAACACAGAGTTGTCTTCTCAAAAGTTGAACAAGATTGATGACATTACTGCAAGTATTAGAACAGAAATGGCAGAGCTTGGTAACAACGCTTGGGGATTATTCAATGGGGTCACACATTATTCTACACATATTATGAACTCAAGAGGTTCAAATGAGTTGAGTACAATGTTCGGAGCAAAGAACAAAGCAAACCAAATTGTTTATGGCTTAGGTCTTGAATTACTTGATGCATAAGATGCTAAACAACAAACTTAAGGAGAGCAGAAATGTTCTCCTTTTTTTGTGACCAATTTTGTCTAAGGAAAGTTTAGGGCAGGGGTGGATTGCCTGTCAAGGCTGTGCTCTTGACTTTAAGGCACAGGGCACTTATTCTTACCTTGCCTGTTTCACTCAAGGGACATAGTTATAACGATAATGGTTTAAAAAGTTACAACCGTTGGAATTCTGGTTTTTAATTCATATTTATCAGAAAATCTAAAACCAACAACCATGAACCTAAAAGAAGCAAAACAATTGTTTGAAGAAATAGTAGAACTTTGTTACCAGACAGAAAATCAACAACTGATTGAAACCATTGAACAAATTTATCCAGAAGTAGAAGAAGCAACAGCAGTTTTTAAAGTAATATCTTCAGCTGAAGAATTACAAGTTATCATAAACGAAATAGAATTCCTTCCTGAAGAAGAAGAGGATGTCCAGGAGCTGCAGGAGATAATCGAAAAGTTGTCAGAATAACATAAATAATTTTTATTTGTAAAAGTCTTTGCGTATCTTTGTGCAAAGACTTTTTTTATGCACAGAGGAATTATCATATACTTATCAATCCTGATAGGCTTAGCTCTTACAGCTGGGGGTAGCTATTTTATTATTGACAACCTAATAAAACCACAGGGGTTTATGTTCGAAGGAATCATGGCAGCAGGCCTGGGAATAACATTGCTTATGTCAGTAATCGTTGCCGCAACAATCGGAAAGGCAATTATGCTGTTCGGTGAAATCCTGGAGCAGACAACAAAGCTAAATCAGGAAATTGTAAAACAAAGCCAGCCGCAATCCATATCCAGTATATTTCAGGGAATGATGCCGCCAGGCTCAAACATGACTGTTACAAACCTGAACACAGGAGAAACATCATCCAATAAACCTGAACTGGGAAAAATGAGTGAGATGATTTTTAACGCAATGGCTGCTGGCTTGAGCGGCAAGACAAATGTAGAACTTAAAGATATGAGTGTCAAGGAGTTAGAGAAACTCTTGGCAAAAGCTATTAAGGATGATGACTATGAATCTGCAACAGAGATTAGTGCAATCCTGAAGGAGAAGAAGAATCCTGGTTCAGGTGACTCTGAAAATAATTCATAAAAAATAGAACATTCTAAATTTATAAACGTATAAGATAATGTAGGCTGAAAGATACCTACATTCTAACGAGATTTCCTTTTGGAAGTTTTAGTTGTCTATCCTGAAGGTGGAATATCCTGACGGAATTGTCTCTTATCAGAAAAGCTCGGTTTTGTCACCGAGCTTTTCGCTTTTATAGTAAGTTGCTTCGTTACGAACAACGAAGTTGCAAGCAAAGCGGAAAATGAATTTATTCATTGTAACTTTTTAAATTCCTGTCGTTATACAATCATGGGAAACCCAAATTCAAAAAAACACAAAGCAAACCACGCAGGCTACAGAGATAAGCCAGGGCGTAGAGCAATTGACGCACTTTGCGGAATGTACGCTGCAATTGGTAATGTAGAAATTCTGGTTGGAACGCCAGGAGAAGGAAAGCCGAGACTCGGAACTCCAGTAAACAAAACACAGCCAAAACCAGGTACACAGCTTAGTTTATTCTAAATTGTAACTTTTTAAATTGACATCGTTATACACTTAAATTAAAAACAATTATTATGAAAAAGTATTTATTAGTATTAGCATTAGCAGGATTGTTCACTTCAATTTCAAGTTGCAAGAAAGAAACAATTGAACCGAAACCTGAACCAGACACAACAGTTGTCACAACCAATGAACCAGTAGCAATGAACCTTCAGGTTTATTCTTTTGATGACGGCAATGGATTTGCAGGATATGACTTCAAAGTTGTCATAAAAAGCCCAAATGAGTCCGTTGACTCTTTGTCTACAACATTCTCCAATTATTCTGATGGAGTTACTTCACCAAACTTTGCAACACTTCAATGTAATGTAGATACCAGTCTCGTTTATACGATAGACATATATGATAATGCAAATAATTATTTGTTAACTGTTCCTTTAGAGTTTCATTGGGAAGATTATATTCTGGCAGTCAATGATGATGCAAGTAGTACAATTACTGGAGAAGTATTTAACCATGATAACATAGAAACACAAAACGCCTCACAGGCTCATGTTGTTTTAGCTATTGGTAAGTAAACTTTGTAACTTTTTAAATTCCTGTCGTTATACAGATATAACATAACCTGCGTGAGATTGTTCATGCAGGTTTTTTAACCACATTAAAACTTAGAGATATGAAATTCGTTTACATTATTGAAATTGGACAGCTTAGCAAATTAGAGAACAAATTTAACTTCTATGACATGGAAGTGTTCCCAAGTCAAAAGGCAGCTGACCATGTTGTTAAAAATATGATTGAGTGTAATACCTCTGGAGATTTTGAAGAACTTGTTAAGCAAGGTGATGTTAGAATTGAGAAGTCTGAAGAAGGCGGATTCAAGAGAGGTGAAGTTAGTCATACTGTTTATACTTACAATTGCATGGGGTCTGGATTCAATAACGTTCCTACCAAAATGACAGTGAGATACGTAGTTAGAAAAATGTTAGTAAACAGAAACTTTTAATATTATGGCAGACGCAAGAACAAAACAAACAAGAGTGCTTACTATTACAATAGAAGTCTCTTCAGATGTAAAACTTCCTTCAGACCATGAGATGGTCTTAATTGCTGCAGCAGCTTCAGGAGCTATGGCAGACAAAGCAAAAGAGAAAGGGTTGACGCTCGATAACTTAATAACTCATAGCAATGACTAATTTATTCTGGATACAAAAATATAGACAACAAATTTTCGCTCTGGAGCTTCTGGTGGCGATTATTTTTGGACCTGCTCTGGCAAACATCCTGAGCGGCTCCGTCCTGTTAAGCCTGGTAATGATTGCAGCAGTTTTTCTATTTTTAGAAATTACTCTGGCTTTTACCAGGGTCACCTTTGCGAAGGTAGCCCATGAGAATACCAAGAAGATTTATGATAAGACACAGGCAGCACACAAAAAGATTAAACAGGACTACCAGGATATGACTGGTGAGCAACTGGACAAGCGCAGGGCAATACAGCATTCAAAAAAGAAACGTAAGCCCTAAGAAGGCAAAAACAATATAAACTAAAAAGAGATTATCATTTGGTAGTCTCTTTTTTAATCACTACATTTGCTTACATAAAAATTAATTAGAGATGAGACTTACAGTACACGTATCAGGCGCAAAGAAAGACACGCACGAAAAGAAGACCAAAGAAGGAATTGTTAATGTTAAAAAAACATTTAACACTCTATCGTTCTCAAGTGTGAACCCAGAAGATGTTGGAAGCATCCTAAACAAGATTAAAGCTGAAGGGCTTGGAGAGCCTACCAAGCATTACCTCTCTAACGAGAAGATTCCTGGTCACGCCAGAGGGAAAAGAAAAGCCTAAACCCTGAACACAAATATATGAAAACCTTCAGCTATGCTGGGGGTTTTTTTTTGTCCAGTCGGGACTGGTCAAATTCAGATTTGTAACTTTTTAAAAACACATCGTTATACAAATGTCGATGCGAACAGCGAGACGGGTCTGGTCACCGAGGTGAACCGAAAGAGTAGACTCCAGCCTGCCTTATATTTTCTTGCCAACCATTTTGTAAGCGAATCGGAAAAAGATTTTATTCTTTGTAACTTTTTAAATTCTTATCGTTATACAAGTGTAGACAATGAGAGACACATCTACTACCCCAGAACTGAAAAACTTATGGCAGGGTTAATCCACTCCTGCCCCAAACTTTTTTGCCCAATTTATTATTTGAGCCTGCTCCATCGAGCACGCAGTGCTTATGCAGAATCATTCTTAATAAGCATCATTTAAAAAGTTACAATTTTATAGAACATTTGTTGATAACTTACGTATAAGATAATACTAAGTAACTAACGAAAAAACACATTATGAAAAATTACTGACATATAGAAATCTCCAAAACTTTTTAAGCAAACACCGACCATGCTCTGAACTCGTTTCTTAGCTCTTCTACGCACGCCATGCTTAGTGGTCCAATATGCGCTTAAGAATCCTAAAGATTTCTTAGATTATTTCCCATAATTTCTATGACAGTATTTTGCACCTTCGGATGCAAGACTAAATAGGACGACCCAGAGCTCGACTTGCTTCTTGCACTCAAGCTTTGGTATAGTCCTATTTTTTAGAAATTTAGGTGATGCACATGTACGAACAATTTCAATATCGCCTAAATTTTGGAAATTTGGATGGTTGAGAAAATTCAGTACTATGGTGTGGGGAAATGTGGGATGTGCAGCACCGAATATTAAACTACCTCTTTTCGATGTTTTTAATACCTAACTATCTGATTATTAGAAAAAATAGTTATTAACATTACCAACCTTTCCCTAAATGCACCCCCTAAATTTCCATTTTTTAGGCTATTATTTTATCCCACATTTCCCCACCCTCCACCACATAAAATTGCACCCTCTCCCGCTCCCTCCCAGCTCTCCCCAGAATCGACCTCAAATATTACCCACTTCTCCCTGATTTTATACCCCTAATATAAGCTGCTGGTTGGGGATAAAACTATGCCAATCCAGAGACAAAATCCCCTTATCTCCCCAGAGATATTACCCAGGTCATCGTGACATATTTACACCCCTCCCCTTGCTCACTCTGACGTTTCACAACTCTCCCTATGCAAATTGTTATAAATTTAGAAAATGCCTATACAATACATCTATTTAATGTTTCTATTTAATCGTGATGCTCTGGGTACAATCTGCTCCTGCAGAATCAAAATATCCCTATACAAAAAAAGGAGAACTGCTTTCACAACTCTCCCTATTAATAACGCAAATTATAATGACAGGACTCGAACCTGCAGCTAACTGAACCATTCAGTCGGATGGAGTCGAACCATCACTTCCTCTACCAGTAGGGTAGGTCGGATACCAATTTCGACACATTACAATATTACATTAATCTTCTATCAATATATTTACCTCCAGACCAAATCTCTACCTTGTTACTATCTTTAATTAATTTAATTTCAGTTTCTCCTTCTGAAAAAAGAAATTTAACTAATGATTCTAAATCGTTTGGTTTAATTTGTTCTGGCTTTAGTTCATCTACCACAGATACTTGTACTGAATTTAAAAACCATTCCCAGCGTTCCTTTACAAAGCCTTTTGCTTCTTCTAAGGATTCAAATGACTCGCTTTCATTTGCTGTATCATTTTGCATGGTTGGAAAGTGGCAAGTAACAAAAAAAGCGACCTCACCTTTAACTTCCAATCTGGTTATCCAGGCAATCCTAATATTATTGTAAGATGCTGTTCTTGCCCACCTACCCATTTTATCTGGTTGGTCTGTGCTGCTGTATCTATTCGAGTATTCAATCATTTTTTTTAAGTTTGCACCATAGTTGACCACTCTTGTCTCTTGTGGTATTAATTTGTTCAACGTACCCTCTATCTCTATATGGAGATTCCTTAGAGAAAGGAATGGTTGAAATTGTTTCCATCTCAAACTCTATTGGAAAATATTTTTTAGATTGTTCTAAATACATAGGAATGTCTTTGTCTACGAAGAATGTAGATGCTACTATGTTATTAACTTGCGGGCTTTTAACATAATCAGCATCGCCAGAATGATATATTTTATTCGTAAAAGAATCGTGGTAATACCCTTTTATATCAGCAATTTCATCAACTACAACTGTTCCTTGTGGTAATTTAATTCTTTTCATTGTTCTTTTTATTAAAAATAAATAAATTTGGAATTCACCTTTACTACGCTTTAATCTTATCTATGATTTCGTTAGCCAATTCAAGCTGTGTTTTTGCGTGGTCAAAGATTTCCTTTGTAATAACTTCTGCTCCATACAATTCATCTGCAGACATATTATCATTACAATCTCTAAGAGCATTCTTTATGTTTGAGAACTGAACTTTCTCTCCTATGACATCATAGAGTTGTTCCCATTCAGTATCCATGCTTCCAGGCTTAATGCTATCAATTCTAATGTAGTCAACATCAAGTCCGAATGTGGCATCCTCATCTCTCACTTTTATATATACACCAGTGAAGTCGCTGCATACTTTATCATCATTGCTTAGTTTAGCCTTACGCTCTGCCTCAAGCTCTTTACCAAACTTATCGACAAGTTGTGCCACTGTAATAGATTTAATGTCTTCAGGGGCATCTTTAAGCATTCTCCATATTCTTGACTTATTTTTCATCTTATAATTTTTTAAAAGAAGACAGTGCGCTTTCTAAGTCAGCATCAAACTGTTCCTTTGTTCTTGTGTAGTAATCTTCCTCCAGTAGCATTCTACTTATTTCTGCAGCCTTACTTTTTTCTTCTCTATTAATATGGTTTTCAATCATACTAACTCTTACATTAAACCTTTCAACTATGCACTCCATGCTTTGATAAACACAAGTAACTTCAAGTTCATATACATCTCCTTTTTTATTGTATTGATTGCCTTCCCACGTAACAAAAGTTGGAACTATTCTAATAGCTCTTCTAACTCCTGTCTGAAAACAATAGAATGGTTTTTCTGGAATGAATATTTCAGTTTCTTCTACTGGAACTTTCTCGTATTCGTATGTAGTTATCTTCATGTCTTCTTATGAATTTTGTTTAAAGATTTCTGCAGACATTACAATAGAGCAATCTTCTTGAATTCCTTTTACTATAGCATCAATTGATTTCTTAAATCCTTGAATATCTACTTCACCGTTTTGGTCTAAGTAATTTTTCAAAAACAATTTACATTCAAGAGAATTAATCATTGACGTATCTATTTCTGATATATGAACAGTTTCAACAGTATGGTCATGTATATTATTTTTTTCAAGTGTATAGATACCACACCCATCTGACTCAAAGCCTTTATTTCTAAGTGACTTTTGAACTCCTGCAGCAGCGCTATACTTAGATGGTGGGTCAACAGTTACTTCAATAGAGTATAGACTATCCTTAACTCTAACTCCACCTTGTTCAATACCCATAGAGTATTCGTCCTCAATAGTTTCTAATAGTGTTCTAAAATCTTCAAACATAGTTAATTATTTATAATCTATTATACGCAAGAAATTTAGAAATGTTCTAAAATTTATCTTATAAAAGTTTAATTAGTATTTAAGCTTCACCACTTTGGATACAATATCATTCCAGATTAATTCAGCTTCTTTACGCCTTGTCCTATGCGTGTTGCAATTAAAACACTGACTCTCTTTACCAGATAGAAATTCGTAGCTAACACTTTTTGTGTATCCTGTCGTAATGAATTCTTCGAATCTAAGTTCTATCTTATCCTGGATGCCTTGGTCTAACAGAAATTTAAAAGTTTTCTGTATCATCTCAGATTTAGACTTAGATTTTCCATCTCTCATTTTACCAAGTTCTTCCAGTGGATTATTAGATACGAAATAATAGAAAGGAGTGTTTCTAACACCTTTAATATACACTCCGAATACAGCGTGCATATTTTTATTCCAAATGTCTATAGAGGGTTCGAAATCACTTTGTACAGAAATCTTATCTCTAAGTATAGAAATTTCCTCTGACATTTCAATAACATCTCTACCAAAGCTCATAATCTTCTGGTTCTTTTTATCAATTTCGCATTGCAATTTTTTCTCTTTATCAATGAGCCTTCCTATTCTCTTAGAGATTCTTCCTATCTCCTTATAACCTTCTTTAATCATTTTTTCGAACTTCATCTCACTATCGTTAAGTCTTTGTTCTATTGAGCGTATTTTTAAATTGGTATAGTCATACTCTTCTTTAACAAGATGTAAGTCTATATGACTATCGTAGTCCTTAAATTTAACTCCAGTCATCTCTAACTTTCCATACTGGTTTTCAATAAGGTGATTTACTTTTTCAAAGTCAAATTCTTTTGTAAGATGTTTTTTGGATAAACCCAGTTTATTGGATGGAATAGAGGAATTATATTTTGGCTTGAACTTACCTATGAAATATGCCTCCAAGTTATTTAGGTGGATGTTGTCTTCAACTATTATGTAAGCTACTCCATCAAAAGTTTTATCATTGTGCCCGCCAAAAGACCTTGATATTACGTTAAGGGATTGTCCAACGTAAACAACTCTATTATCGTGTACGAGAAAGTATATACCAGAGCCTCCACTAATATTAGAATCCTTAGATGATGAAATAACATCCTTATGATTTACTTTTGTTATTGCCATGCCTTATTATAAATTTCACAATTATGAATTGCCATAACCACATCTCTCATAGAATAGAATCTATATCTACTGCTTCCTCCATCATTGTCATAATCATATTCAGCATTAGGATTTTCTTCAGCACAAGTTTCTTGTGGGTGGGCTACATAATCTTTCTTAGCGTAATGTTCTTTTAATTCTGACACTGGATAGTATTTCATACTAAACAAAGCGTAGGCATCAGAGTAATCTGCTGGACAAATTGCATACTTTACTTCCCCATTGTTATCAGATAGATAAATTACTTTAAACTTTGGATTTATGTTTTCACTGGATACTGTCAGTTTTTTATCTGCCTTATCAATAATATTTTGAAGTCTTGTCTCTATTGTTATAAAGTCAATCACTTTAATTTCATCTACGAAAAAGTTTCTTGGATAGTCACTATTAGATTTTGTGTATCCGCTTATGTGCAATGCTTCAACTTTACCTGCACCAACAAAGTTTATAGGATATATAACTCTTTCGCTTCCTTTGTATGTTATGTTAATATAAGAGTTTTCATCTATGGCTTTTTGAATTGAATCAATTGTATTTTTTACTTGCTTTGTTATTATGAATTCTCTTACTGGAGCTTTTGGTTTTGGCTTGGGTTTAATTATTTCTTCAAAAGCCTTGCATGCATCAATTGTATTTTTAATTTCTTTTCTTGATTGCTCCAGCAGTATTGTTAATTTGTCACGTTTCTTGTTTACAATATATTCATCTACCTCTTTAGTTTTATCAAAAGCCTGTTCAAGCATTTCTTGAAGTTTACAGTTCTCTCTGTAGTTAAAATCTTTTATAAGGATTGACTGCTCCTTTAGGAGTGTTTTAAGTTTGCTACAGTTTTCTTCGAGGTGTGACAAGAAGTAATCTTCACTATGGGAACAACTATACTTATTTGCATATGTTTCTTTACCAGTTCTCTTATACATTAGATTATCGAACATCGTTATTTTGGAACGTGTTCCATTGTATATTTTAAAGAAATAATTGCTTAAATTCATATATTATTATACGCAAGAAATTTAGAAATGTTCTATTTTTATGACACAACAGCCTCTTTCTCTTTGCTAAGATAGAATTCTTTGTGCATGTTTTTTATAAAATTCATTGTTGTAATTTTTTTGTTAAAGTCTTACCTTACTCTTAAGAGAGGTTTTGATGGTATCGTACTTGCTTTCAAACAACAGAGGGAAGTTTGATGGCATGGCAGTTTCTTCTATGACTGTTTCATAAAAGTATCTTCTTTCAGTGTCTGGGTCTTCTATTCTTGAAAGGCTCACGCTTTCTTCTACAGTATAAGTGTATGTGTTTGTGTTTCCTTTGGTCCATGCTATTAGGTGAATCATAAAAACGCCTATGACCAATGACAATAATGTTCTATTTAAGTTTTTCATAATTTTATCTTCTTCTGGTGTAACGTGTGTTCCAAACTTCATCTGAAGTTCTATTATAAAGTTTCATGTCGCCATCATTAAACATAATGAGCAGAGTAAGCATTGACATTCCAAATGACATAAGCAAAATCCAAATCAAGTTTAAATATTGATGCCATTCTCCAGTGAATCCATTGAATAATACTCCAAACACTGTTGATATGATTACAGTCCATGCAGACATTAATACTGAAGTCATTGATGATGTTGATTCATAGAATATTCCCTTAAGTCTTCTTAGGGATGAGAACTCTTCTTTTCCCCACTTGTGAATGAAGACAAACTTTTCTAATTCACCACGCTCTGTTCTAACTTTGTACACAAGTATTAGGTCTGTCTTGGCTGATGGCTTTGCATCTGAGTACTCCAGGTCGAATGAGTTCTCTGGAGCGATGATGTAGAATGACTCACTTACTGCTCCAATCTCTGGGTGCTCGGCTACAAATGCCTTAAGCTTTTCAGCAACTTCTGTATCGAGGTCTCCTCTAAAGTGTTTTGTTGGCAAGAGTCTAAGGTCATACTTAATGCATATATCCTTAATCTCTTCTTCAGTAAATACAAAGCCCTTATAGGTATCTTCAAGGTTCTTTCTATCTATCTCAAGTCCTTTGATTTTCTCAGCTTCCTTAATGTCGTGGTCAAGACCAGTTCTTTTAAGGATTTCTCTATCACCGTCTTCTCCAGACATAAGAAGTTTAACTGAAGGAACGTTCTCTGTCTTATCAACAGACATTTGTCTCTTACTTTCCAGTTCTTCCTTTATTCCTTTTATTTCGCTCATAATTTTGTTTTTATAACCACTGTACAATCATGCACAATAGCATTATTATTTAACATACGACTAACACTGTTATCGTGTTGTCTTTTGGTTCTTTATTTTTCATCGTGTTATTTTAAAATAATTCCTCTATATGATTCCCTTTTTAGGAATATAAAACCATCTTCTTTTGCATACACCATAAGAGAGCATTCTCCTTTGTAATGTTCACCTGGGTCAACTCTTGAGTAAACCTTTGTCAATGCGCCAGAATGGTCATAGAATAAATCCTCATTAAGGATAAGCATTTTATATTTAAGTCTTCCATCATCTGACTCTACAGGCTCATATATGAAGCAGCTGATTACATCCTCTTCTAATATAATCTTTCTACCGATTAAGTCGCATTCATCACAACCGAGATAGTGTGGGAATTCTGACAAATTAATTCGTTTATCCAATTCTTTTATTAGACCACCGACTTCGCTTGGTTTATATTCTCCAGCAAGGTCTGATATATCAATTGTCTTTTCCTTCTTCATCTTGTTCTAATTTGTATAGATAATCAAACTCCTTTGCCTTAAACTTTTCCTTAAGCTCTTCGACTGTGAAAGTTTCCAATGTGCTTATGTTTGTAATCTTCACATTATCTTTCGCCTTATCATGTGAAATGAATCCTTTTATGTTTTCTATAATTTCTCTCATGGCTTCTTCTTGTGTTTCATGTCCTACAAATAAATTACCTGTCAATGACTTGCAATGTTCTTCAAGTTCCTTCTGTGTCTTTTTAGCTATAGAATCTCCAGTGTACTTGTAATAAGTAAAGTTTTCTATGAGTATGACTTGCTCTACAATGTAGTATGTCTTGTATGCATTATCATTAAGACTCCATCTATCATACTTGTGGATTAGGAACTCCAGCGTCCTAACGTGCTCCTGGCTTTTTATCATGAATAAAAATCCAATCAAGAATGTTAGAGTTGGGATAATAGACAAAAGGAACAATGCTACCATATCTTTGAGTGGCATGCTCCAGAATCCTGTGTTGATGGATGCGACAATCATGAATGTGCTCCACGAAATTAATAGAATTATCCAGACTGTTGTACAGACGATTTCACGAGCATCCCTCTTTCTTGTTTCTCCTGGGAGAATATAACCTTTTCCTACTTTTGTTTCCATAATTATTTGTTTCTACAAAGCCCTGTACAATTGCATTGTCTAACATTATCTCCATAGCAGAAATCTTTTCCTACTACTTCAACTGCAGTTACTCTGTCTATGTCAATTTTAGCTTGTTGTCCTTTTTTGAATATGTCTATAACAACTTCGGACCACATGTTTCTTTCAATCCTTTCAGCTTCACCAACAAAGGTTCCATCTAAGTCAATAAACTTCACTCTAACCCATGTCAATAGTCTTCTAAAATTAGAATCCCTCTTGTAGGCTGTTTCGTAATTATAGCTTTGATTGGTAGAGATAACTTTTCCTGTAGTAACATCAACAAGATAAGGCACCTCAACAAGTTGTCCTTCTTTTATTTCCATTATTCGAATTCTTGGTCAATTATTTTTTGAATGAAGGCTGGTTTGGCAACTTTTATTAGCATCCACCCACATGTCTCAGCGTTTTCTATTCTACGCAAATAATCATTTACACATCTTTCTCTTGCGTTGCACTCTGTAATGTACTTAGATAGTTTGTTGGTATAATTCTCCAGTACTCCATTGAACTTTAACTCTGGATACTTAATCATAAGTGCGCTTATGTTTTCCACATCACTTGGATTCATGTTCTTGAACATTTCCTTTTCGTAATCTGGGTACAGCTTGGTCAAGGAGTCGGTTATCTCATCCTTATATTCACTCATCTCTTTCTTAATGGACTTAACATCTCTTAGGTTCTCTTTGATTTCGTTGAAGTGTCTGTTTATCTCATTTCTAAACTCCATGTTACGAAATGCTGATATGATAAGAGTAACGGTGCTTGCTATTAGTCCTATGACTCCTACAGTAATTGCAGCGTTCCACCAATTGCCAGCAGGCAAGAAAGTACCAGTAGTAAATCCTACTGCGGATATGAATGCGAATAATAGTATTGTGTAGATAAAATTCATTGTGTAGTTTTTTAGTTATGCGTTATACGTTCTAAATTTAGAAATGTTCTATTTAATCCATTCCAATTATAATCTTATGGTTCTTCATAAGGAATTCTTTTGCTTTCTTCGGGTCTTTTACTTTATCTCCAAGGAGTTTAATTACTTGTGTAATGATTCTCTCGCCTCTATCCTCCATCTTTCTAAATTTATGGTTAAGAAGCGTTTCACCGAAATCAAGCACTCTCTTGGGAACTTGTTCCTCTGGGAGTCTATTACTTTCTGCTCCAGCTGATTGCTTCAAGTAAAGTCTCAGGCACATATCTAATTTATTGTCGGTAAGGAACTCATATCTATTATCTTCAGTGTCTATTGAATACTTCTTCATCTTCCTAAGGAAGTCACTTGAGTGGTTTCCGTGTCCATCGTATGCCATTCCAGTTGCAACAGCTTTAAGTGGTTCACGAGAGTAGTGGGACAATCTGTATATTACAAATATCTCATCACCAATTCTATATATGTAACTTGCCTTATGCTTTCTCATTATTTACTAAATTGTTCAGTGTCAAAAATTTTATACCTAAAAGGCCTTCGGCTTGCCAAAATGATTAAAATTTCTATGGTTCAATTTTTAGAGGATTTCTTTAAAAAGTTTTCCTCAATATTTTTTTTGTTTGCGTGTTCTAACATCTGCTCATTCAAAAACCATTCATCAATAAATTCAGCCACTCTTTTTCTTAATTCTTTTATCTTCAACTCTTTATCATCATCTTCAAGGTTAGAAGCTATTCTTGGATATACATCATATAGATTAAAAAGAACAAGGTTTGCATCAAAACCATCTTTATCTAAATCACCCATAAAACGATACCAATCAAAACTAATTCCAATAGACATATCGGTTTCAATCATAACAACATTGCCATCAGAAGAATTAACAATTTCTTCAATCTCTTCTTGTGTAAGTTTTTCTTCTTTATAATGCAACCTACTCAACAGATAATCAATAGTATGCTTAATGCTATTATTAAGGTCAATATTTACGTCTTCTATTCCTGCAAGTTCATTAATCATTCTTTCATATAAAAAGACTTTGAAGTCATTTATAAACAAATCAATTATAAATTCTTTTTCCCTTCTACTGTGGTACATATTTTATAGTTTAATTTTTTATTATTTATTTACCGTTTTATTATACGTTTCTAAACTTAGAATGTTCTATTTTTCCCCCGCTTATTTATGGAATAGTGTTTAAAACTTTTGAGAATTCAGCTATTGGTGAATCGTCTAATTAATCAACAGTTGTGTGGTTTTTCTTATTTCTCCTGGCTATTAGCCAGTCTGTTAATTTTTCTATCATACGTCAAATCCTTCAATCTTCAGCTTATCGTAAGCAATCTTTACAAGTTGTTCATGAGAGAACAATTTGCTCATGCTATCGTAGCTTGTTCCTGTAAGCAATTCGAAAGACTCTTCCTTAAGATTTGTCTTTTGCTGTTCTGTTAAAGTTTCATACCAAGTCATTGACTCAGTGCCTTCAAGAGCGTCATCCACAGGGCTCATTGCTCCTAATGATAACGAAAGTGCTGTTAATATTTTCATGTTATTTTTTTTTAAAAACGGTTATTTGTTTTTAAGTTAATTAATTTTCAAAATAATTATCACACATACCACAGTGCCACATATCATTACACATATATTCAGTGTATGTACTGCCACAATCACACATAACTCCAGGAATAGTTGGTTCGCCAGAAATCATATAATCTTTAACTTCAACTTCAGATTTTCCTATTTCTCCTGGAACTAATCTTCCATCTTGCTGCACGCTGTACGATTGATACGGTTCGAGTTTCTGAATGTCTGTGTTTAGATTAACTAAAAAATCAAAATACTTCTCTGCATCTTTTCTTAGCATTTCATCAGATTTATCCCATTTTTTAATCACTGCATCAATTGAATAATTGTATTGTTCATATATTTCATCATGATATGTTCTATCAGGAGCTATATGTCCAATTTTTTTGAATTCAATTTTCATTACATCAGGTGTATTAAAATTTAAAATATCTTTTCCATAAGATTCATCTACAGCATCAACAATTTTTTCAATAAAATCGTCTTCATCACTATATAATTTTTCACCTTCTTCAGAATCAAAAAATTCATCCCTTTCATCTTCATTAGTAAAAGCATTTCTTATCTTTTCTCTTTTTATGTTTAATAAAACAGCGTTTTTAAAAAGAGAAAAGATATAATCATTAAATTTAAGTTTTGAGTTCATTTTTAGTTATTAAGTTCAACAATGTAAGCAATCGTGCATCTCTTTGATTCATAGACAATAATCTCATCATTATACAAAGAGCTTCCAGCGTGTGCGAAAGTACAATCGTAATCACCTTTGCTATCAAGTTTGCTTTGACAAAGACTTGAGTCTGATGAAGTTACATCATATTGTCTTCCTATGTGTACATCAAACAAAGCCAAGTATCCTTTATTGTCATTTCCTCTTGCCCAGTAAGAGCCAGAAAGAGATGAATATCCAATAGACTTCTGTGCTTTGTTGGAAAAGTAAATACCATCACCAAACATTGACCCTGTGTGTTGAACACCAGATGGACGAATAAGAAGTCCAGTCTGAATAATGTTAAACCAGTTCTCATTTCTTGAACCGTGCCACAATAGCAATCTATTTTTTAAATTGGCATTGGCATAGTGTGCATCAAACTTTGCTTGAGTTGATTTATTTACACACTTGAACAGTCTGCTTAATTGATTTGCGTTATTTCCAAGCAATTTCTTTACAAGAGCAATTGCTTTTGGGTCTTTCTCTTCTGTAACTTCAAGCCCCATCTTATCAAGAAGGTCTGGCGCTGCTTTGACTTCATCCTCTTCTTCCTCATCTTCATCAGATGCGTTTTGAGTAATCATTGCCACCTGACCAGCCATTGTATCAAGAATAGACTGCTCATTGGCAATGAAGTCTTTCATTTCTTCAATGGTGTAATCATCTTCATTTAGCAAGAAGTCTTTAACGTTGCTCATCTTTCTTGGGATGGTAGCATAAAGTTCCAATAATTTTTCATTTATTGGCTCTATCTTATTTGCCTTGGTAGAATTGTTTCTCACAATTACTGCGGCAGCATCAATGATTGCTTGTGCGTTGTCAACCTGCTTCTGTGTTACATCTTCTTGTGTAATCTTATAGTTGGCACCAATGGACTTGTTTGCGTATGCCATAAGGTCATCAAACAATGCTTGCACCTCTGCTTCAGAGATATTTACAATTCCAGTAGATTTTTGTGCTTGCTTAATTACAGCTTCATCAGTCTTGTCTACATAACCTTTTCGAGCTGAAGTCTTTTGGTTATATGTAGCATTCCACTTAGATGAAGATTTAACATCAACAGCCATTTTTGTACCAATCCTTCCATAGGTACATCTAATTGTTCCATTGGATTGCTCTTCCATTATGTAGACTTTGTTGGACTGACTTGTCTTTCCGTTGTCTACACTAACATGTATTAGTTTGGCATATCTCAGCCCGTCCTCTTTTGTTATCATTTGTGTGGTTTATATCAATTCTTTTTCTTTTAAGTAATCGTAAAGACAAGGTAAGTTCAATAAATATTGATTATGATATGTTGAACCTCCGTAGTAATCTCCTTCTCTAAATTCACGAACACTAACGCAATTGTTGGCAATGTTCTTATATTGCAAGAATGATATTGATGGTGCTACTTTTTCAAGAAGCTCATCAAGTTCTGTCATTGAGTCTGGCGCTTTACTTGGAGACACAGAACCAGAATTGCCCCAGCAATCCTGCCAAGTTCCTCCAAGGCTCCATGAATCACCCTTAACAACCCCTTCTTCATTTGCATAAAGCTGATGCTCATCAGAAAACATTTTCCATTCTGGCTTTCTCTGAACATTATAAGTTTTTTTGCTAAACTTTATCTTCTTATATTTTTCAATATCTTTGACCTCCATTATTTCATTAATAGAATCAATTTTAGCATTCTCTATGGTGATTGCAGAGTCTTCATCTCTTCTGTGCGTGTCGTTCCAGATGCAAGCTTCTACGTTTGGATTCCAATAGTGAATTATTACGTGTGATGGAAGCCTGTTTCTATCACAAGCAATTTCAAGAACCTTTTCAACATCTTTTCTTGTAAGAAATAACCCATCAAGAAAAGTATGTCTATCAAACAAGCTGCTTCTATCTTTAATAAGCTCTTCCATGTTTTTATATCTTCCTCCTCTTGCTCCATGCAAATATTGGTCGCACTCAATTAAGTTGGCGAGTCTACCCATTTCCTTGTGAAGTATTTTGAATGCGGATGTCTTTCCGCTTCCTGGAAGTCCGACTGATATGTGTAATTCTCTATGCATTAACGCTGTTGTTTGAAAGTTATACGAAAAAAAAAGAGGAATGTTCTAAAAACTTCCTCTTTTATTATATCTTGTAAAAACAACCAAGTGGCTTACATGGCCAGTACCAGTTGCATGGTAGCAACCTAACACATGGAGAGTATCGACCTCCCTTTAACCAAAATCAGCCTACTTGGTATATCTTTAAGCTTCTTATTTCTTAAAAGAGCTTGCTACAGCAAAGAAGTATTCTTCTTTTTCTCTTTCAATATCTTCCAGTTCATCAAAACTACAAAGTCTTGGATTGGTTTTGTTTCTGGTAGAATAATCAGGCCCATATTCCCAACCATCTTTTCTCTTTCCAATTACAAAATTGTAGTGAGCTTCTTGTGGGCTTCTTACAATTCCTTTTACGATTTTCTCTACTGAGTCAGCAACAATTGCATGATGCTCTGGAGACTTATCTTCCCAAGGAATTACTTGCATTCCATTGTTTTTGCAAAGTACGTTATGCACCTCGTGGCACGTCTTTGCAATTTGTAACTTTTTCTTGTTTTTCATATTCTTTTTTTATGATTTTTAATACACAAATATACGACAAATTTGTCAAAAATTCAATACTATTTTTTCTCTTTTTTCTGACAATATCTGTTGAAGCTTCCAAAGTCTTCGCTGATGATTTCGCACATCTTTACCTTGCTGATGTTATCAGTTTTCACACCTATGGAGTGAAGGAATTCTTTTATGACTTCAGTTCGTTCGCCTTTTGTCTTGAATCCTTTTTTAACCAAGTAGTTATTAACTCCGTTGCTTGGGTTTGACATCCCATTTCTTGAACTGTTACCCTCCATTGTTCTTGGATAACCGACTCCTGGTCCAATATATTCTCCTGTCTGTTCGTCAAGGATTCCATCAAGAATCATGTCTGCTATATCTCCCATCTTGTAAATTTTATTGTTGTAACTTCATCTTCAAATGTTATTTCTGGATAGAATCTCTTCATCTGCTCCCACATGTCGTGATGGTCTTTTAAATCCATCGTTCTGAAGGTCTCCTATGTATACGTTTGCCAACCTGCAGTAATGCACATTGATTACGTTTACAATCTCTTGTCTATTTTCTTCAACGCTCTCCAGCTTCAAGTCGCCCAACTGAATGTCTCTTCGACCTTTTCTTATGGTTGTTTGCTTCCCAGTTTCAAGGGCATCAAATATGTCTTCTGCTAATTTTAAAGTCTGCATTGTAATTATTTTAAATACCTAAAGTTGCAATATTTAGGAGAATTTCTATAATTGCCAGAGGAAACATCATCATAGCCAAGACCATGAGAAATGGTGTTGTAATTTCAAGTGTCTTTTTCCTACCATCCTGGCAAGACTTGCATACACCATCTTGCCAATACATAGTTGATGACTCGTTTCCACAAGATTGGCACACATCTTTATCTGGACCTCCAAATGAATTTCCGAAATGTTTTAATTCGTTCATTATTTTGAAGTGTCTATTAATTCAGCTCCTTCTGGAAGTCTAAACTTAACGTGACTAAATCCAGAAAATCCATTAAGGTCTTTCTTTACAAAGTGAGTCCACCAGCAAATAAAAGAAGCTACATCTTGGCTGTATTGGTCAAGAGAAAATTTATTTGCATTACCATAAGGGATGACCTCAATGCCACTTGATAGGTCAATGCAAGATTTGAAGGTGAAAGCATTGCAACCATGCTCAAGGGGTTTCTTTCTATCCTCTGGAGTTAGCATGCCTTCTTTATTTATAATGTTTATTTTATTGATGTTCATCATAGCTTTTGTTATACGTTATAAATTTAAAAATGTTCTATTTACCAATCGAGCATATCTTTAATTTGCCGCTGCCTCTCCTCTCGTTTTGGATGTTTATATGCAATCTCTTTGCATTTTGGACATTTCATATCCCAAGTAGAAGAATCAATATCTCTCATGTAAACAAACTCTTCATTACCACAATGTTCACAACTTAAATCATCTGGATATGTAATCACACCTCCAAAAGAAATGTTTGGACATCCAGTTGTAGAGCTTTCTCTTTTAATTGAAGCGGGAAAAATTATTGCGACTATTATGAGTATGAAAAGTATTTCCATTTACTGTTCTTTTATTTTTTATTGTTTCTTTCTTCTCGGTCAATTTCAGCTTGCTCTTCATAGGCTTGCTCCATTTCCCAAGCATCTGTGTAACAAATATACCAAGAAGGCTCGAATCCTTTAGGGATAGCTTCTTCCCCACATTCGTTTGCCATCATTGTCAAGAATCCAGCACAAGTCTGAGACTCTTGTCCAGCATAAGTATCTCCTTCATCATCATGTTCAAGAGTCTTGTGGCAAGTAAATTCATTGTATGGGTTTTGAGTTAACCTGGCAAGTTCTGCACCACGCTCTGGGTGTAGAAATGGTTTAATATCACTTCTGTATGGACAATGCTTGCAGGGTTTTTTACAGTAACTCATTATTCTCCTCTTAATAGTTTGAAATTAGTTGGTTCAACTCCAATAACTTTTTGAAGTGTATGAAGCTCTGACTCCATTGAAGTTTGAATCAATGCTAGAGGAGCATTTGAAAATACAACAGCGGTTTTTCCAGACATTCTTGAGTCTGCTAAAATCTCATCAATTCTTTTTTGGATTTCTTTTTCGTTCATAACTAAAGTATTGGTTCGATTAGTTATACGCAAAAAGATTAGAAATGTTTCAATTACCACTCACTATAACCAGACATTCTTTTATACACAACGCAATCATCGAAAACCCAAAAACCTATAGGTTCGTTGTATTGGTCTTCATCATCGTATATAATTGACTTATCATCTCCATGATGAGTGATTTGGTAAAAAATCATTTCTCTACCATGCTCATCAGATTCTAGTTTTGTATAGTGCCAATTGTTTTTATTTATTTTTGAAGAAAGGGAGTCAGCCATATAAATGGTTTCTATACCAGTTATCTCTCTAAGGTGGTTTGCTATCTTTTCATTTGATTCACCCCAATGCTTACCTATGTGTTCATTATCAAACAAACAAACTGGATGGGTGAACTCATTTTTATGTTCTCTCTCAGCACGTTCCATGAACTTTTGCATCATGTCACCATTACATATAAAGAAAAGTCTTTCAAATGGGACAGAGCACTTCATAGGCTCTATTGTTGAATCTGGTTCTATTATATAGATATTCTCATCTTCACTCTCAAGAGATTGTTCTAATTCTTTTTTCTTAAATCTTCTGGAAATCTTTTTGAAGAGTTCATACTCGGCTGGTTTTGTTCTGTAATAAGAAAATCTTTGAACATCACTAACAAACTGCGAAGGGGTTTCTCTATTGATTCTCCTTAAGGTGTTGTATTTGTATTTATCTTTATTCCAACCAATGAATTCTGACTTAATTAAGATATGTTTACCGACTATATTCATAACATCTCTTGATGTGAATTTATCTTCGTTCATCTTCTAATATTTTGTTACAAATACTTTCGATTACCTCAACATCTATTTCAGTCACACCAACTATGTTGGAATTATTATCCCTTTTAATCTGAGTGTGTATTTGCAGTATAGCATGCTTCATCTCCTTATTTATCCTAATGAGTTCAAAGACCGCTTTAGCTGTTCCAGTGCTTGAGAACTGGAATTCTTTCTCCAGGTGCTCAATGAATTGAGTTATTGTAAATTTATTCCAATCTACAACTGGAGCTGGTTCATGGTAAATTACCACTTCCATTTCTCCTATGTCATTTTTCTTTAGCTTCGGTATTTCTTTGAAGTACCCTCTATTAGAATGCATTGATGGGTGTGGTTCTACATAAATGCTATCCATCTCAATATCAACATAACCAACATCTGCATTCTCATAACAATAGTATCGAACAAATTTCTCTGGAATTGCTGGAATTCCTATCTTAATTAACTCTGGACATGTTGTTGCCACTACTACCTTTTGCTTATGCGCATATTGAGCGCCTCCAGAAGAGCGTGGTTTATTTAAGAAGTCATCTATATACCACTCATCAACTCCTTCCTTAACCTCTCTATCTTCAACAAAGCATAGATTTTGTCGCACATCACCCATATCTGGCATTGCACTATAGTACTGGTAAAAGTGAGTTACCTCATCTGTTGTTCTAAATACCAGAGGACCGAATCCTCCAGTATTAATACTCATTGGTATGAGTGATTTTATGTTTGTCATTTGTATACGAAATATAGTGTTACTCCAATTGCAATTGCTACAATTACAATGGCAAGGAATATACATCCTCCTTTACTTTTGCTATCAGCTGCGGCTCCAAGTAAGTCTGCGCCAGTTTCGATAACTACTTCAACAATTTCTTCCATTTCTATATATTAATCTGGCTTTGCGCCAAGTGCTTTTATTGCTTCTTCGTACTTACCTTCTGCAGCAAGACCATACTTGGCTGGAGTATTTACGTAATGTGGTCCTTGTTGAATGAAGAAGTCCCAATCATCATCAATGATGCAGTAACCTTCAATCTCACAATTATCTCTACCTTCTTGATTGTATGGCGCTGTCCAGTAGCTTGTTGGGTAGTACCAACCTTTGCTGCGAAGCCACTTGTTAACATCAACTCCACGAACTCTTTCGCTATCATATCCTGTGATGTCGAATATTTCTCCTGGAAGCTCTCTGCCTTTCCAAAATTTCTTAAACCACTCAAGCCCTTCAGCTCTCCATGTAGATGAGACTACAATCTTTGCTCCAGTAGCTTCAATGATTCTTCTTAACACTTCCACTGCCTCTGGACAAAACTGCTCCTTGTCATCCTTGCTATTTCTCATAAGCTTTGGATTCTCCCAGTTGTTGCTCCAAAACTTAAGACCATGTTCAGTGTTTAGAACACCATCTATATCAAGGAAGATTATATACATTAATATCTTTTTTCTATTTCGATTGACATTAGCTTAATCCAAGTTTTTCTAACCTCAGTCTGCTCTTTCTTTTTAAGAAATTCTACTGTATTGATTAAGTGGATTCCAGACATCTTAGATAATAATATATCTCCATCAAATTGAGTAGGCCACTTTAGTGAACCCATCATATAAGATTTATCCATATTCTCAACAGCCTCTCTCTCGAAATGTCTGTGAGCTTCCATTTCAACCTCTTGCTCCATAGCAAGGTCCATATAGTAGTCTGCCATGTCACCCATTATACTAAGCTTCTTTTATTTTTGGCAAGAGCTGAGATTAATTGAACTGCTTTAATTTCGGATAATTCACGCTCAAAAGCTTTATCATCAGCAATCTCAGCTGCTTCAAGTTCAGCAAATTCTCTTTCAATTGAAGTCATACCAGACTTCAACTTTTCTGCAATTGCTAAATTAACTTTCTTTTTAGACTTTTTGTTATCAAGCTTTAACTTGCTAACTCCAGTCTTGTCTGCAACTTTTTTGATTACATCACCTGGCGCTCTGTGAGCAAAGTTCATTACTTTGTCAACTCCTTGTACAAACTTTGTATTAAATACAGCTGTAGCTACTTTTCTAATTCCTAATCGTTTCATATTATGTTGTTTTTAAATAAATTCAATTGCATTTTTACTAACCCACCTCATTATGTCATCATCAGACATTTTTTCAGAATAACCAGGATATTTGTCTGTAACATTATAAGCTTCGTATTCTTTAATCCAAGCTCCAGATTCATTATATATATCTCCAAAATCAATCGTCTGTTCAACTCTAATTACAAACTGCTTTGTAAATAAAAACAAAGTTCTATCAGATTCAGGACCATACATGGAGTCATCAATTAAGAATAAATCATTCTCATTAAAAATATCTTCCATTGACGAATCAATGCCTATTCCATTTTCATATAGTCCATTGACTAATTTATATAAGTCTCTTCCTGGCAGCATTTACTTATCGTATTTAGATATGTTCTCTTGAACGATTACAATATCAGAAGACTCGATTTCATAACGAACTTCCCACATATCATCTGGTGTAACATTTGGAGTCTTTCCATATGTTTCTTTGCAACACCCCTTAAGAGTGCTCCAAGAAGATGAAACAGCTTTAATTTTTCTTGTGTCTGGTAAACCGTCTCCTCCTGGGTTCGGGTCTATTTCTACTAGTTGTAATTGTGTCATATCTTTTTATACGTAATTAATTTAATTTTGTTTCATTTTTATAGGACTTCCATTTTTATCACACTCTAAAATAAAAGGACCAAGTGTTCCATTTGCATATTGATGTTTATCACAATAAGTGCATTTATATTCCCAAATACCAGGAACAACACCTTCAGCCCCAGACTCTTTGTTTATATATGAATCAGAATGACTAAGCTCATTTCCGCAGTCACAGAAATACAAAGACCTCCAAGGCCCATCAACATTTTCAATCCTGTCTCCAATTTTAAACCCTGAATCTTTAATCCAAGTTCCATTTATCTTGTAGTATAAATTATTTGAAAAAATTTCTCTATACCACTTATGTTGCCTAAGGTAATTTAACATTATACTTCTTCTTTTGGAAATTCTGAATTCATTTTAAATCTATCCCAATCTTTGATGTCTTCGCAAATGATATTTTGAATCTCTGGGTATTGCTTAAATAGATTTGTGCCTCTTGATAACATTCTAATAGATTCCTTCTTAATAATGGCTTGTTGGTATCTACTCCAATCCATTTCACCTTCATAGATTTGCTTACCACATTCATCAATAGGTTTTCCAGAGTACCATCCACCATCAACGCCTTCTCTAATTTTAATAACACCACGACACCAAGTCATTGTGTATTCTTTTCCGTTGGGAAGAAGATAAGTACCATCTCTATAGTTTGGCTCTTTGTCGATTCCTTTTGCAGAAGTTCCAACACAACTCATACTTTGAAGGTCTGGTTGGTAGTCGTAAAGAATCTCATTAAGTAAAATGTCAACCACCTCTTGGTCTGTGAGTTCTCTTAGCTCATAATCATAAGCTTGGTAGTGGTCACTGTTCATAACTGTACCAGCATATAAGCAGTCTTCCCAGAATTTGAAACTTTCTATTGACGAGCGTACATTATTTGTGTAGTGCATGTGTCCATAAAGTCTGTCTTTATTTCCATTTTTATCTTGACTTCTATAGTAGTCTTCAATAATATCAAAAACTATATTTTTACCTTTCAGTACACCAAAGCCAATAAGTTCATCAGATGTGTATTCTTCTTCGTTTCCTTCAACATCCTTTACTGTACATTTACTTTCGTAATTACCAGGATTAGAAACTTTAACTAATACATCTTTTTTAATATTTCCTTTTGCGACTCTCGTCTTGAACTCTGTTCCGTAATTTAAACTTATCATATATTAAGTGTTTGATACTATTTTGAAATTATTCTCGACAAAAGTATTACATTCGCTCTCATCTTTACTGTTGTAGTGGATTACACCACCTTTCCAGTTATATGGCTCAGCATATATACCAGCAAATGCATTTCTATTCAAATGCTTTATATCTCGAACTAGACGTTCTATGGTATAAAGCTTTTTATTCTCTATGTTTCTGTAGATATTCATCTATTTCCACTGATTATAATCGTCAATACAACATTTCTTAAGTTTCTTATCACTACCACAAGGACACTTGTCATTTCTGCTAAGGTCTGTTATATATGGTAATTCAGATACAAGCTTTATAACTTCTTCGACACCATTGATGTGATTAAGTTCATGCTGCCAAACTTGTGCTTGAAAGCCTGTGTGAGTTTCTTTGTGAAGTTCTCCGTCTGGAGTATAGAATTCTACATCTACGTGATAATATCTATCAGCAACCACAGTCATCCCTGGAACACCTTTCCAAGTTAAGCACCCTTCAAACTTCACAAGCTTGATTCCGTAGTACTTTGTAATCTTTGGGTCAATAGCTATAACTGTATCATTTGTGCCAGATGTTTTAACAGCAACCATTCTTAGATTAAATCTTTCACCATCTAGGCTGCATTGATTAGCTGCAAGTCCAACACCATCTCTTCTTGAGATAGCATACTCCTTGAAGGTTTCAATTTCTTCCTTGTGCTCTTCTATAAATTTAGAAACATCCTTAATCTCTGGTGTGATTGGTGTTTGCTCGTCAATTATTACATCAAATTCCATAACTCTTTATACGATATAAATAGAGAAATGTTCTATTAATCTACATAATAATCAACACAAGCTTTTCTTGCCTTGACAACACACTCTTGATATTCTTCTTCAGTGATACCATAGTTATCAGCTCCACCATCATTCAATAGGTCGTGAAGCCCCATCATAGGAATCTCTCTATCAGATAATTCGTACACGTTTCTTACATGCCCATGGAAATGTCCATCAAATTCTTTATACTCTTCAAGAGCTTTGTCGATGTCTCCACCATGCTTCTGTACAAGCAACTTGCAAACTGAGTTTACGAAATCACTTCTTTCATCCAAGCTATCTCCTGGTGCGTCAAAATTAAACATATTATTTTCGTCTTACGTTTCCACTGATTGTGTTAACATCACCTTCGACATCTCCACATTTTACATTTCCAGATGAAGTCTGAATGCTTCCGCTTACATCTCCTTCAACCTCTACATCTCCAGAAGAACATTGAATTCCTGCAAGAACGTTACCAGCAACCTCTACATCTCCAGAAGAAGTTGATAGGTCTGTAACATCTCCAGACACAGTTATTGTATTGCAACCAGGTGCTTTAAGTTTTTCTACATTTCCTTCTATTGAAATATTAATTTCCTTTGCATCTCCAGTATCTTGTTTCTTACCATTGATGAATACCTCACCGTTTATGATAGAGACAGAACCCACTCCGCTGGTGGTAATTGTCTTACCATTTATAGTTACTTTATTCATTCCGATATTTTTAAAAAGTTTTTTAAACATAATTCAATTAATTATACGAAAATTATCCCTTTTTGTTTCATATTTATTAATAAACCTAATATAATTAACATGAAAAAAGGAGATAAAGGCGCAAAAGTAAAAGAGTTACAAGCGTTACTAAAAGGAAAAGGCTTCTACAGCGGAGCTATTGATGGGGACTTCGGACCAAACACTGATAAGTGGGTTAAGAAATTTCAAGCAAGCAAAGGGCTTGTGGCTGATGGTATTGTAGGAAAGAGAACTTACAGACACCTTCTTGAAGGAGTTGACACAGACAGAACTGGATTTGATGAGAATGCAACTGACACAGACAACAAAGTCGAAATGCTTGGTTCTTATGAGACTAAGGAAGGCCTTGTGATTGACAAAGCATACCTTGATACTGATGAGTACGTTAGAGACTATGGAAAAGTAGAGCCAGTTAACCTAATGATTCACCACACAGCTGGATGGAACAACCCATATAGCACAGTTAAGAGTTGGAACAAAGATAAAAGAGGTCGTGTTGCAACTCAATATGTAATAGGTGGAACATCAATCAAAAAAGGAAAATACGGAGATGACAAGTACAATGGTGTTGTTGTTGAATGTTTTCCAGATAATTATCTTGGATGGCATACAGGTAAAGTAGGTAACTTTAAAAAGGTATCTAAACTTTCTGCAGGTATTGAAATATGTAATTTCGGTTATGCTGAAAAAAAAGGAGACAAGTATTACAACTATGTAAACGTTGAGGTTCCTGCAGAGATGGTTTGTGACTTAGGTTATGAATTCAGAGGTCACCAGTACTGGCACAAGTACACTGATGAGCAAATTGAATCACTTAGACTTCTTATCCTGCACGTCAAAGATATTTATCCAAAGATTAACCTTGAGAACGGTCTTCCAAGATTACTTAAAGAAGGTGTACATCCAAAGGATGCATTTGAGTACAATGAAAATTGTAACTATGGTCGTGAGCTTGGTGTATGGACACACACAAACATTAGAAAAGACAAATTTGATTGTGCGCCCCAGCCCAAGCTCATAGAAATGCTTAAATCTTTATAATGGGGGTCATATACAAAATATCAAATATAATAGATGACAGAGTTTATATTGGTAGTTCTGTCAACTATTCCAGGAGACATAAGGAACATCTCAATGACCTAAATAAAGGTAAGCACCACAATGTACACCTTCAAAGGTTTTATAATAAATATGGGCACAAGTCTTTGGTGTTTGATATTATAGAAGAATGCGATGATAAAATTATTCTTGAACGTGAACAAAAATTCTTAGATTCAGAACTACACTTATTCAATATAAGTTCAGACGCATCTGCCCCTATGACTGGAAGGAGTCATTCAAACAAGACAAGGAAACATTTTTCTAATATTAGAGTGGGTGAGGGAAATCCTATGTTTGGCAAAAAGAGAGCAAAACATGTTGTTGAAGCCATGCAAGAAAACAGATGGGCAAATGGTATGAAGAAAAAAGAAAGAGTCCTCAGAAGAATTAATAGAAAACTAAGAAAAGAAGTTATAATAGAAAAAGACAATAAGTCAATAAGATGTCTAAGCACAGCTCATGCATCCAACATAATTGGAGTTGCCAGTACAACCGTTGCAGATGCAATAAGAAGTGGGCGATTAAAAAGTAAAGGTTGGAACATTATTGTGTGTAATGACAAAAAGTATAGCGAAGAATTTGTTTTAAAGCATATTGAACTTTTTGATGGCATTTCTTTCTATCCTAAACCTGAGTTAGTGGAGATGTTAAAGAATTTGTAATCTATTTATAAACATGGAAGATTCTAAACTTAGAAAGATTGTAAGAGAGGTGCTCAAAGAAGAAATTGGGCCTGAAATGAGATACGTTGCTACAATGGAATTCTACGTTTGGGCTCACAGTGACTCTGAAGCTCTTGCTCAAGCAAAAGCACAAGCTACTGACTTAGAGATGAAACATGATAATCGAGCTGCAATCACTGGCATGGTTAAGCAACCACAAGGTGAACTTGGAAATACTCCAGTTGATTTAAACGAAACAAAATAAAAAGAAAAGCCTGCTAAAATTTAGCAGGCTTTTTTTATAAACAAAAGTAATGCTGGCGTGTTCCGCCCGTAGCGTGGTATGGTAAGTTTTAGGCACTTACAGTTATGGCACTTGTCCATTAGCCAGTGGAACACTTTAGTCACAAACCAACATACTTTATATTTCAGTTATTCCTAACTTCTTTTTCATTCTTTCGTTCTCCACAATCAATCTGTTGATGTCAACTGTGTGAAACTCTAAATAACCATGACCAAATCTACAAATCATATCAACAATTTCGTCATCTGTTTTTAATTGGTATCCACCATCTTGTTCGTCTTCTGAATCTTGAAGCTCTTGCCTAATTGTCTTCATTACCAATCTATTTCAAATGAGTCAAAATTTTCACTCACCATCTGCTTGCAACAATTCATAAAAATTGGGTCAGCTTCAAGGTCGGCAATATATTTTTCCTCTTCCTCTTTACTTTCGAAATAATCTTTTCCTTTTGAAAACGCATAAGCTTCAAAATCCTCATAATCAAGAAAACTAACGCACCCACGCATGCTGCCAAGGTCCAATTTTTCATCACAATAAGTCCTCGCTGCACCATCAGCAATAAAATCAAGCTGCCTGGCCTTTCCACTATTTGCCCAAATTATAAACTTATCTCTGAAGTTATCAGCAGAATCCATTAACTCTTTATTTAACCCATCAAGTTCTTTTTGTCTTGTATTGATTTCGGCCTCTAAGACCTTAACTCTTTCTAATTTCTCTTCTCTTTCCATTATAAACAATATTTTCTTTCTAAACCTTGCGCATCCACATACTCTCTAACAGCAGTTTCAACATGACTGGAAATCCAAATCACATCTGTATCTCTTCCTCTGGCAAACTTATCAACAATCTCTTTCTTGGTATATTTCTGAGCCTTCTTAAGGTCTGTAACATACCCACTACTATTAAGCCCCCACCAAAGCACAGCATTTCCAACATAGTTTCTTCTATCTTGAACGTAGTACATTTCATCATTTGGAAGAGCTTCAATTTTCTCAATTCTTTTTCGTGCCTCTAATTCATCTTCCATTTTCCATCTCTCAACTTCCTCTCCTTCAAAGTAAACAATGTCAGAATATTTAGCTCTCTTGGTTCTCATATCAGTAAACAACAACTCTCTACCAAGAGAGCCTGAGTCCAAGTCATATAGACCATGAGTCTTAGCTTCACCAACCGTCTTAGCATGAACAACTGGTTGATTATCAATCACATATTCATCATGACTATAATCGTTATAAAGCATGCCTTCATGATATACTTTATAAGCTTTTGTTATTAAGCTTCCATTTTTAATTTCAGTCATTATTTCTCTTATTAAAACATTTTCTACACAAAGGAATATACTCTTTCTTTTCTCCAAGCATTACAACTTCTTCGCTTTCTCCAAGTCTATATGAGAAATTAGATAGGCCAGAACAGTCCATACAAATAGCCTTAACCTTTGTTACAAACTCTGCAACAGAAAGAAGACCAGCCATCGGACCGAAAGGTTGTCCAGAGTAATCCATGTCAAGCCCAGCCACAATCACCCTCTTTCCAGAGTTAGCAAGATGAGTACAAACATCAACAATGTCATCATCAAAAAATTGCACCTCATCTACTCCGATTACATCATAATCTTCTGCAAGTACAAGTATCTCATGTGATGCGTTTACCACAATCGAACCGACTTCGTTCCTGGAGTGACTTACAACTTTGGTATCGCTGTATCTATTGTCAACTTTCGGCTTGAACACTCTGTATGGTTGTCCAGCTATTCTTACTCTATTAATTCTTCTTATTAGCTCTTCTGTCTTACCAGAGAACATTGAGCCACATACAACTTCTATGTAACCATTATTGTCATTCGATTCTAAAAACATCAATTATCAATTTCTTTTAGTCTACTCAGATAAGAATCTGGACCAGTATCTCCACTCATATACCACTCAAGCTCCTTAGCTCTCTTAGCACATCTTCTCAAATCCTCTACAAGACTATTTACCTCTTTTATTATTATCCCCTTTTGCTCCTCTGTAGCATCCTCAAGTCTATCTTTCTCAATCATCGGTCTTTTTCTGTCAAAACCTGCGATAGGAGCAGACCAATCTTCATCCATATACTTTCCATCGTTAACGAATTCTCTTTCTATGTCATATGCAAGCTCTTCAACTCTAAAATGCTTATAATCGTAATGTCCTCCACTCATATTTTCTATTTTTAATTAATCCCACCAAGATTCGATGTGAATCTCAATTATTTTGAATAATAACTCTCTTGCTTTATCATGCCTGAGTTGACCCATAGTTCTCGATACAAGACTTCTATCTGTATGGTCTACGTTGTATCTGTGTTGATTTTTCTTGATGTAATCAATAGCTCTATTGTGCCAGATTGGATACTTTTCAAAATACCCATCAAGATTATCTTCAAGTGTGTCTATGTGTATTTCAGATGTATCTGTGCCTTTAATCGGCTCAAATCTCATCTCTGTTTTTTGATAGTCGAAATATTCTATATCATATGAATTATCTCCTGTTAATTTATCAATAAGGTCAACGCAAGTTTGCATCCAGAAAACATCATACTTATAATTAACACTTCTTTCGTGCTTATCAATGTATTTTAAAGTATTTTCTAACTTAAACTTTAAAGCAGTGTATATGAATCTATAATCCCAGTCTCTATCATTCCAAGCAATCTTTCTCCACTTCAAAAGCGATGGCACTCCTGCTTTAACATTATACCAAATTTTTCCTATCCATGTGTATTTATACCACCTGAACCATCTATAGCTTAAAGATGGCTTCCATTTTTTAAATTTCTCAACTTTATCTTCTGATATGTTTAACTTCTTTGCTTTCATAATCTAAAATGGTTATCCTTAGCAAAGTTTAAAAAATATTGCTTAAGGTTTTTAACTGCAATTTCATAGTCTGGCTTATCGAAGTCTGCGCCAAACCTTTGGTGGTTAGCTTCCTCTTCTTCTATTTGCTTAATGCCTATGAACAAATCTCTAACAAGCTCTGTTAGCTTATCTTCGAAACTAAACTGCTTTGATTGTGTTGTCTCAATAACTTGACCCTCCAATTCTCTGCAGTAATCAATCAACTCTTTAACCTCCACGTCTTCCATTAGATTGGGGTTGTTTTTAAATATTTGATTTATTGATTTCATCTATGCAAATTTAGGCCAAAAAACATTTATAAACAAAAAAACTTAACGATTATGTTAAGTTTTTTAAATTTTCTTCTAAAGATTTTATCTTATCTAAAATGTCATGCCTCTTGTACCCTGGCTTGTTTGGATGTTCTATGTGCTCCTTCAGAATTTCAATCTGGCCTTGGATGAGTCTCTTTTTATTCTGTGACTCAATTGTTACCAGCATTTATTTTACCACTGGACTGCTCTCTTTTGCTGTTTTGGCTTGACGAAACATTATCTCTTTGATTTTATCAGAACCACGTTCTTCATAAATCATAACAGAATCAGGAAGTCCAAAAATAGCTCCCATCTTATTTCTCAGCTTCGCCTCAATGGTTTCATTGTGACATGCCCAGTTTTCTTCTGTCTCTTCCATGTTACCAACTTTCTTCAACATAAATACCAGCCCACTGCTTATCTTCAGAAATATCAATCCTTACTGGATGGCCTATTCCTGATTTTAACCTATCTCTAAGCGCATCTATGTGTCTTCCAGCTTTGCCAATAAGAAGCCCAGGTCTCTCAAGAGTTATAGTTAAAACATGCTCTTCTTTACCAAGCTTCAAAGAAACATCAGTAATTAAAAGTGCATGTCTTGTTGTTCCAAGTTCTTCAAAGTGCCAAGCCATTGACCACTTTATTTTCTTCAATATTTCATCTTTCTCTTTGGCAATTGCCAAACCTTCTAAAACTTCAATCATCTTATTTGTTTTTGTGGCGTTTTAATTTCAATCCAACCCTCTCCAGTATAACTTCCTGGAGCTTCAAGTCCAAGCTTCATTGTTACAAAAGTAAAGTCTCCATAAGTTTCTTTTACATTTTCAAATGTAATATCCTCTTCTTTAAGTGAATATTCACAAAAATCAGAATCCCACATAGATTCTATGAAACCTTTCATGATTTCTTTGTTTGCTTCTTCATCAGAAAAGTCAACATATCCAACTCTAAACCTAATTGTATGAGGAAGATACTTTTCTGCAAGCATGTATCCGTATTTTAGCTGAGCAATTCCACTCATCCTTGCAGGCTTTATAGGCATCTTGTTCTATTCTTAACCTTTCTACAGGCTTCATGCCTGGCTTCATTTTTGAGTATTTTTCTTCACTCACTTTTGAATGCCACAGGTCAGAAAGCCTCCTTTTCTCTTGAGCTTCACCCCAAGTTACTTGAATTACATTTCTGGTCCAAGCATTGTGGCTAAGACTCGGCATCTTTGTGTGCATGATGTACTCAGCCAAAAACTCTCCAAGACTATGTAAGTGTGTGTTTTTCATCAATTAAAATAATTTAGTGTTCTTAAAATGATAAATTCTTTGGTGATTATACTTTGCAACTTCAGAGTCAAGAACATAATCTTCCTTAACAATTGTTTTAAGCTCCGCAGTGCTCTTATGTAAGTAGTTTCTTACAACTCTTGCAAATCTATTGTTAGACTCGTCAATCTCGTCCTGAGTAGCCTTAACGTTAAACATATCTGCTTCGTCCATCTCAGAAATAAACATACCAGTAGAAAACCCAGAAAGCTTGTACTTCTTCACAAACTTGTCAGCATTACACCAGATGTAAACATTTTCCTCTTTCTCTCTTAGCAAATATACCAGAGTAGAATCAATAATAGGAGTGATGTGCATTGGATAACCATTGCTGTACTTAACAAATCCCATTCCATGCTCAGTACCATGACCAAGCATAATAATCCTATCAGCTTCCTTCATAAGAATCTTCAACTTGCTCTTACCAATTGGTTGGCGAATGACAGTTGCATTTATGTCACGATAAATCGTGCTCAGCATTTCTGTCGTTGGGTCGGCAGGATGTATTACTAATATGTTCTTATGATTGTTCATTATGATATATGTTCAAAAAATTCTATTCCACTTATAATGTATCCATCTCCATGGTCACTACTTTTATTGTTGTAATGCTGTTCAATTTTTTTTTCTGCATCATCTTCTGTTGCAGCCTCAACAGTATGATTTCTAACTCCTTTTTTAACTTCATGGTCCATATATGGATGGAAGTCGTAATGTACTTTAGCTATGAATAACATAATCTTATAATTTAGCTGCCATCTCAAGCAGTTGTGTTTTCATGTATGATTTAATATTGCCTCCAACTTTTTCAAGAGACCCAGTAAGTTTGTTAATCATCATATCAACATCCCCATCAGTATCAAGCTTCTCGGCTAAGCTCAACAAAGAAACACTCTCTGTAACAAGAAATGGCTTAAGAAGTGAATCAATAGCCTTTTTAATGTCTTCAACATTTCTCTTGCATTTAACAGAAACCCAGCTCCATTCACCTGTCCACAAGTTAACAGAAACTTCTTCAGCATTTCCATCATCTCCAAAACCTGCTTCAAGGCCCCAGAGAGTCATTTGAATATCTGTTGAGCGATACCCATAGATATTCTTTTTGTTTAATGTATATACATCACTAAGCCCTTGTTTGCTAATTCCAATTGAATCCAGGTAATCATGGATAATAAGCTCCTCAGTTAAACCTTGTCTGTATGTGGGAACGAAATACTCTGCAGCATAAGAAAGATTTGCAACGTGTTGCTCAATCTGAGATTCTAACACCTGCATATCATTTGTTGGCTTGAAGCCTTCTACAAAGTAATAACCACCTGTAGTGTGCTTTTTGATATGCCAGATATATTTATCTACCATCCTCATTCCACGCTCGGTCTTAGACCAAAGTTGAATGTGGTTATCGTGCTTGTAAACTTTGTATTTCTCTTTTAAATCCTTTAGTCTCATATAGCTTTATAAAATATATTCAATCTCACTAACTTCATCATACCCTTTTGGTACATCAGTTCTATCTTTAAGTGACACTTCAACAAAAGTAATACCCTTAACTCTCTGTCCACCATACTTGTGAACATGAATCTCATCATCTTTGATGTGAGGGAAATCTTTCTTAAGAGTTTCAACCATCTCATTGATGTGAGAAAGATTTGAACTATAATGATTAGCGTGGATTTGAGCCTTTGCTAATTGCACCCCATTCGAGGGTTTGAATAATTTTGTAATTTCTGCCATAGTTTCTTATACGAAAAAAAACCCCAGATGTTCTATCTGAGGTTTAGTTTTTTTATTTAGTGCTTTTGAAGTCGAATTCAAGAAATCGTTTTGGCAATCTTTTTAGCAATAGACCATCAAGTTTTCTGTTGTATGCATCTTCAGGATATACTTTGAATCTGTAGTCTCTCGGTCTCTTTCTCCTCGCATTAGTATCAGGAGATGAAATCCAGAAATCACACTTAAATGTTTTTATGATAGTTCTGTAGGTTCCAGTTGGCCTTCTGTAGTATGGAAACTTATCCATAGAATTGGTATGATACAAATTCATTACTGACCAGCACTTCCATCCTTTTTCCTTAATGTACTTTTCTATATCTCCATAAAACCCTTTTAATAAAAAGTTTCCTTTCGATGTATAAGTCCAAGCAAGGCACCACGCACCTCCAGACCAATCTGGTTTTCCTGATGGAGTCACTTCAATGACTGGGAATTCATTTTCCATATTCTAATTTTATAAAAATAAAGGGCTTATGACTTGGCTTTGTGGGTGATTGAGCAATCTTATAGGCACCTCCGCCAAGTCATTAGGGTGATTGAGCATTTTGTAAGCACCTCAAGCCTTTATTATTTCAAATATAATACTTTTAATTGTTATACGCAAAACTATTCCAAATGTTCTAACTCTTAAGCATTTTTTTAAACGCTGCCATAGAAGTGACAGAACCCTCTTTAAGCTTGTATTTACTCTCAAGACCTCGACACAATACATCAAATTTCTTTTCAAGTGATGCATGCTTCTTTTCCAATTTCTCTAAATCTTCCTTAGCGTTGATGTAGCCCCACTGGTATTTTCCGAATAGCATTTTCTTAATGTCGAATTTTCTCTTGTGAAGAAGAGGTGCTTGCTTTATCACCTTTGTTGAATGTACACTATCTCCTACATATATGAGACCTGCGTACTCTGGAATCTCACTCACATCAATAAGGCCATGTGGACATGCAAAGAAGAACCTGTTCGGCATCTTTACTGTTTGTGGGTTTACTTCTTTCTCTGGAGACCTTCTAATCTGCTTCTTCCATCGCTTGCTGTATCTGTACTTAGCATCTTTGGTAACAGAGTCCTGCTTTCTGCCTTCAAACAATTTGTGCTTGAACTTCAAGAAGTCAGCAGCATAGTCAGACTTAGAAATCTTAACTTCAACTTCGTAAATATATCCTGATTTAGCAACAGAAAAAAAATCTGATTCCCAATCACTACCAAAAATATATCTATTATGAAAATGATGGTCGTGAGTGGAAAACAGATTTCCTATTATGTCTTGTATTTCTTTGGCGTTCATTATAAAATATAAAAAACGAAAATTACAATCCCAAATCTGAAGCTATTTTTTAAACAAAAAAAGGTTTTCTATATTTAGAAAACCTTTTTTGTCATTAAAGCATTTGGCTCTTATGTTTTTGTTAGAAAGCTATATATTGGTTTAGTTTCATACTTATCTTCAAAATCCTTAGTAATGTGATTTAAGTAATTAGGTATTGTAGTTACTATAGGTTCACAATGAAATAATTTCTTTTTACTCTTACCTACAAGCTCAAACCATTTTTCTTTAAGTTGTCTAACCTCATATTTTTCTTCTTTAATCAAAATATTTGCATAATAAGGAGGTAAATTATCATAATGCTCTTTATACCCCGCTCTCAATAAACAATTTGAAAATTTAGAAATAGGCCCTATGACAATTATGCACTCGAAACCTTCCAAGAACTTTTCAATCATTTCTAAAAGTTTTACTTTAGACATCATGGAACCTACTGGAACTAATAACGTTAATTCAGATGATTTATTTAATATGAAATTGTGTTCATCACAATGGTCCAATAACTCTTTGTATACTTTTTTTTTAAATATATCTTTTTTAGGATTATTATTCATAACTATTTTTAAATGTGATTTGTGTTTGTTGCCTTTCTCATATAGCCTTTCTTTTTGAATGGCTCAATGAAAATCATTTTTGTTTCCTTCAATCCTTTTCCGAATGGCTGCAGTCTAAAATGTGCGCTTACATCGAATCCTTCTGTTCTTATTGATGTGACGTTCCAATTGCTATTAACAATGGTCACAGGAATGTCTGGAAACGTATTAATAAGCTTTCCAGTCTTAGTTGTCCCATGTTTTCTTCCTGGCTCAACTATTATCATTTCATTATCAGAGAAATAAAAGAAACAAAGAAGTTTATATATCTTTGATTCCAATTCAGTTACCACTGGGTCGTCCCAGTTGCTACTAAATCTCATTTCTTTTTGATTGTAATGAAATAGGTGAAAATTAAGAACGTGTTCTCCATGCTTCTCTTCTGAAGGAGTTGCAACAACCCAACAGAAACACAAGTGTCCTTTGAATGCGCAAAATCTAATAAGTGTATTGTTTGAATAGATGAATGTCATCTTCTGCTCTGGCAGTTTATCAAATATTGTCCAATCAAAATGAATACCTTTTGGCTTCACTTTGAGCATGTCAACCTTATCTAAAATTGTATTGGTGATGTAGTAAGCACGTTGGTCGTACTGAGAAATTGTGTGATTTAGAGTCTTCAGTTGAGAACCTTCTTCTTCATCAAGCTCTTCATTGTTTTCAATCTTTCTAATTGCTGATGGCAAGTGTGACTTCATCATCTCATAGAGAAGACCTTCATCAGTTAAGAATCTATATGCTATGTGTTTTTTTAAAACCATTATTTTGCTTCTTCTGGTTCGCATTCTCTTGTGCAATTCTCATCAACAAGAAGTATTGCGGTCATTAAAAAATGCTCTCCATCTGTACCAGGAAGTTTTGTGTAACCTTCGTTAAGACAAATAGCTTTTATGTCACTTGTATAAAAGTCATGTAATTCCATTTGGTCAAACACTTCTCCAATATCATTCTTAAGAAAAAATCTTGATGAAGACTTTACAAGGTAAGTGATGGTCTTGTACTTTTTAAGGCCTTTAACCAATTCATCTGATGTCTTGCCTCCAAACCCAAGAGAAACCCCTCTCGGAGACTCCAGTGCATCTGTTAGGTCATAAGGGTAGTAGCCAAATTCAGTACCAACTCCTTTATGCTCTTTCTTGACGATTTGAATCTCGGCTAATTTTTTCTTTATATCGTCATCGCTCACGCTTTTATAGCTGTAATACAATTTAGGTATTTTTTCATAAGTGTCGCCCCACGCCTTTTCTCTCTTAAGCTCTGCTTCAAGTCTTATCACATCCTTCTCAAGGTCGTGAATTTTCAATTCTTCGTCAGTCATTTCAGTGATACTCTTTTCCATAATTTATGCTTTAATTAACTCATATACTGTTAGTGGAACTATAGCAATCATTGCTAACGTACCAATAAGCATGCACTCTAAAAATACTAAAAACTTCATCTTTATTTATTTTAAACTTAATTTTGAAACTACAGGTACAATCTCATGAAAATAATTCTCCTTTTCATAATAAAGTACTTCTATCTTTTTTCCTATTAACTTCTTAGCAAACTCTTGATTGAAATTTATTAAAATATCATCGTCATAATCAAATAAGATTGTGTCATCAACATAAATATCAACGCCATATCCAAATATCATATCAGAGTTGTGTTCTTTTACAGATGAGTCAATGTAGCCAATATAAAATGACCTGCTATCTCCTATGTCCTCAATAGCCACTTCAATGAAAGTAACTGTCTGAGTCTTAAAATCCTGACCATAAGCCAGAGAAGACAAGAGTAATAATATGATGGTTAATGTTCTCACTCTTTCTTATACGCAACAAAAACAATAATGTTCTATTCCTCTTCGTAAGAATCTGATTTTTCATGATTATGAAGCATGCACATTGTCTGATAATTCTTAATGTGATTCTTTCCACCTTTAGATTTTGGTTTGATGTGGTCTATTGTAAGCATCATGAGGTCGCCTTCGTGGTCATAAGCATAAAGGTCCAAGTGGATTCCTCCACCGTTATCCTCTCCAAGTCCAAAGTGATAACCAGATAACTCACATCCAGAGTCAACACACTCAACACCCAGCTCAAGCAATATAAGTGCTCTTCTTAGCTTTATCTTTCTATCAGTAATCTCTTCATCCAAAAAAACTCAACGTCTCCGTGAGCTTTAATATCATCTATTGGATAGGTCTTCAGATTTTTCATCACCATCAAGGTTGTCAAAAATAGTTAAAACCGCTTTGTTTATGTTGTCAAAATTCATGTTAATTCATTTTAATTTTTAAATAATTTTCTCTGGCCTCTATCTTCTTTTTTAAGTACTCCTGATAGAGTTCTTCATTGAATCCTATTTTTGGACCATCCCAGTAGGATTTGTATTCTTCTAAAGTTTTATCTTTTTTAGGCATTTGTTTTACTAAAAAATGGAAGTGCCAATAAATATTATGACACTTCCATTTATTTTTATTTTTTTAGAGCCACTAACTCATCAATAGATAATTCTTTCATATCTGATTTTTGTTTTTCAAAAATCAAAGCATCTATCTCTTGATTATGAAGTTTTGTAGCTGCAGCATTTTTTTCAGCATCAAACTCTTGCTTTTTAGTAATATATATCTCTTTCAATACATCGAAAATAAGTTTTTGCTCTGAATCTACAGCCATATTTTCATCAAGAAATGATAACTCATCATCATTTTCTTTTTTAAGTTTTTCCTTAACGTTTTTAACTATTATAGATAGTTTGTTAAGACTAAGGTCCCAAAGTTGTTCAACAGACAAAGGTCCTTGTGAAGTTTGTATTCTCAATTTTAATCGAGAAGCTTTCATGAAATTGTTCATAATTTTTGTTTTTTTATTATTAATTGAATTTTACTTTTATTGTTCTTTTAAATGTTCCATATAATTTTAAAATCAAATCATCTTTTACTGTGGCATTAAATCCAAGTCCACACAGTTGTTTTTCAGTAGGCTCAAGCATTGATGTTAGACCAACTACCTCCATAACCTTTCTGTGGCCAACAAGCTCTGAGTTTAAATTTTCATTATGAAAACTCCTAAGTGAAACATCAGACCTACACCCATCAATCATAAACATATAATGTTTATTTCCTGAATTATTATCACCCCAATGATTAGGGGAAAGACAAACAAGATTAACCTTATGAAATTGATTTGTGTCGATGTTGAATATACTTTTACTTACAGTGTTTGATGAGGTGATTTCCATTTTTTCTGAAGTTTCAATTTTAAATTCACCATCTTTTAACTTAATTATACAAACCTCTGCAGTATTTCCATTACTCCTGCTTTTATCAAATTTTAATGAAGTTATTTCACCACCATGCTCTATTTCAATAAAAAAATCAGCCTTAAATCTATTGCCACTATAATCAACGATATAAACTTTATATGAACCATTTTTCATTTTGTTTAAATCAGAATAAGTTATATTCTCAACTCTTTTTTCAGGTGTTTGATTTCCATCAACACCTTGAGCATCCAAGTCAAGCATTCCTGAAAAAGGAGATTCTTTTCTCACATTTCTATAACATATATCATATCCACCTGGTTCTTCTAAGTGCAAATCATAATCATTAGTAGTATCTGGAAAATGAAGTCTGACATTTAACACTCCATCAATATTTCCACCCCTACCTTTTACAGCTTCCTTAATTAGTGATTTTCCAGCAAGATTTCCTCTAAATGTCCAAGAAAATGGATTACTCCACTTGAACATGTTTTTAGATTCCTTATCAACAGTTGTTAACGCTACAAAGTTTCCACCCATTCTATTTTCAACAAAAGCCTCAACAGAAGTACATGTTGGAAGTATGTCTGACATAAACTTTTCAATAGACACTTCTTCTATTCCATCAAACTGACTTCTCTTGTGTCTTGTTGGTTTTGATGGTATAACTGAATCAAATACAGAGGCGGTTTTTACCTCACCACTTCCAACATTTGAATGTAAAATCTCATTTACATTAATATCATCAATTGTAGCAAATCTCCTTTTAATAGAATTATCAGTATATCCTAATTCATAGAAATCTTTCATGGCCACCTTTTTCATAGACTCAGTTAATGGAGCTGTTGCTTTCATGAAGTTTGCTGGGTCAACACGCTTATTCCAAGTTCTACAAGCAGTGTTAAGCTCTACACCCTCTGCTAATTCTACGCAAAGAGTTCCTATTAGTTCGTTTCTAAATTTAGAGAAAGGAAGATTGTAAGAAGTTACCCAACACCAATTATCTTTTTGTTTACTGGATAATTTTTCATATTCATTTTTGAATGGGATTATTTGCTCTATCTTATAAAGATGAGTTTTACCATCCAACAAAGAACCTTGGTTTATCAAATCTCTAACTAACTCAAGAGTGTCAATTGGAATTTCTTCAAGACCTCTCTTAAACACATCTTTTGATTGTCTGTAATCAGATAAAATAGTTGCTTGTGACTTTCCAGAAGAATCAACAAACTTTTTATTCAAAACACCATGAAAGTGGAAGAATTGATATGACTTACCTGGAGTTACAACTCCAAACTTTTCAGCCTCTTCTTTAGTATATGTTTTAAAGTTACTCTCAAAACCAAGTTTATAAACTATTTGACTTTTATTTATTTTTTCATATGGCAAATCATTCAACTCATCAAAAGTTTCAAAAAACACATCTTTTATTGGCGCACTCTTTAATATTTTTGACATGTTCTCACAAGAACTACGATAAACATCATCTTCTTCTAAAACTAAGTCCCACATGGTAACTATTTTGTAAGATTCATCAATGGCTACAACATTACCATATCTTCTAATAAAAGATTTATCAAGATTACAATTGTTAGTCGAACTCTCTGGGTCTCTAAAAACAGGGTTGTCTCCTTTTTTAAAAGATGATATGTATAAATCCCATAACTTATTACCATCCACAGATGACCTAAATAATTTACCATTATTTTGAATATCTGAGAATCTCTCTTCTATTTTTTTTGAAAATTCACTAAATTTTGACATGTTTTTAATATTAATTTTATTTACTTATACACAATTTATTATAAAATGTTCTAAATAGAACATTAATATTTATTGTACTGGGTAATTTTTATGGAAGAGTCACTTTTTAAAATTTTTAGCAACGTAACTTGCCATATCATCCATTGTATTGTAATAAGGGATGTTATATTTTTCAGCCTTGTGAATCATATATCTCATTTTATCAGCATTCTTTGGATGACCCAGAGCAATCTTTCAAAGATACAATTTTATTATAAACAATCCAATTATTTAGTTAACTTATTTTATTTGTCCTATTATTATACTCATTATTCTGATTCCAGAAATTATGACATTTAATTAGGTTTTCATTTTCATTTTTACTAAGCCAATCTCTAAATTTTAGAATTCCCAAATAACAATCAAGTTCCAAAAAAATTATTACCACACTTTGTGAGGGGATACTTAGAAGGGGATGGATGTATCGGTGTATATAAAACCAAAAATATGATTTCTATCATAGGAACACAATATTTCTTATCTGGAATGAAAGAGTGTTTGGAATCCTATGAAATACCTGGAGTTTATTTGAATCAAAAAACTAAAAACACCTGGTCTCTAACCATATGGAGAAAAAGTAGTATTTTAATGTTCAAAAAACTGGTGTATGATAATTATTTGAATAATAATTCAACTAACTCAGAATTAATACTCAATAGAAAGTATGAAAAACTATTGACCATTGAATCACTTAGATAGTTCAAATTGTTCTACACAATGGTCATAACATAGCCATCCACCTCCAGTAAACCAAATTCTAAATATACCCATAAACCAATCTGTTTTTTAAAATTTGTTCTTTATGATTACTATTCCTTCTATCTTGTAATTTCACTCCCACCAAATCTTCACCCCATTCAATTCCCCAACCATCATGTAATGCTTGTCCGCAATTAAACTTTTTACCAAATCCGTCATCAATATATTTAACTATTCCCATAAATCATTTAAACTTTTTTGCAACATATTCTGCAACTTCTTTCATAGAGTGGTAAATAGGTATATCTCTTTTTTCAGCCATCATATGCATATATCTCATCTTTTCTGCGTTTTTCGGATAACTTAATACACACTTCCCGCTATTAGCCCAATATCCAAATTCTATATTGGTTGTGAAACCTGGCATTGAGTCCAATTTCCTTGGAACCCAGAACAAAATTAGGTCGGATGCATTTAAAGCTCTCTCCTCCCATACAACTTGAGTGTCATAATCATACCCATCTTCTGGGTTTTCTTTCTCTGGCATCAAAATATGACCTTCATAACCTGCTTCTCTAAGTTTCTTAACCATAAGAGGTCTCCAAGTCTTAACATCAAGCTCACGAGGTGTTGGTCCTGCTAAAAACACTTTATCTCCTAAAGGAGGAATCATATCTGTAGCATACACATCAGCACCCTCAATCAAGTTAAGGTTTGCTGGAAGTTCTCCAGCAAATACATGCTTGTCATAAAACTTTCTGATTGCGTTCATGCAAAATATTAACTCATCTTCTGACACTGGAAGGAAGTTCCAAGCATCACATCCAACATTAACCATATTTCTTTGAACTTTCCACAATCCGTGGATATGTCCAACAATGTTAAATTTATTTGCTACAGCTTTTCCTGGATAATGGTTTAAGTGAACCATTTCTCCGTTTTTAAGCTTAAGGTCTGCGTTTACAACTACAGTTGCAAATAGTTTATTAAGCTTTGCCATTGGCCTTGGGTCATCGTAATTTCCCATTACCAGATGTATTTTTCCATTAAGCCTCTCTACAACATCAAGACCTTTGTTTGTTGTTGCAAAGTCTCCAAGATGAAACACTTCATCGTTTGGGCCAACTACAGAGTTCCACTTTTCAACAAGATAATCCTCTTGTTCCTGTACTGTTTTAAATGGTCTATAAAATAGATTAAATCTATCATCACCATAATGAGAATCACTACTGAAGAATCTTTTTTTCATAATATATGTTTTATTTTATTTTTAATCTTTCCAACTTCCTTCAGGCAAATCCATAAGCTGAAGATGTGTGTCTTCAAATCTAACATATTTATTTGGAGTTTCACCACTAATTAATTTTGGTTTAATTTCAACAACAATTATCCACCACATCCAAAAACAACGATTTACTTTTGGCATATAATGTGACTTACAATTTACGTATTTGAAGTCTTTTCCATTTTCAACACTCCAGTAACAACTTTTAAAAGCTTCCCAATAAGGTTTTCTTCTAAATTTAGAACCTTTTGGTTTTTTTGAAATTCGTATTGAAATATTTTCGTTATTTACTAAATTCATATCTAATTATTTTCTAAACCAATAAATATTACCATCAGACATAGCATCGCCCCAATTGATGTAATCATCTCTCATTCCTTCATTAAAATCTTCTTTGTCCATATCATCCCAATCTGGGTCTGGAGCTGTATGATTAGTTTTTCTTCTTTCATACTCTTTCCACCACTCTTTTTTTGAAAACCCTGTTGTATAATCAGGAATAATTCCAATCTCCCAACCACAAGACTTAACATCAACAGTAGCAGGAAGTCCATACCAACAAATTTTTCTACCCTGTTCTGATTGTGGGTCAAGAAAATTATATACATGTTCACAAAGAACTACTTTAAGATACTCAGCTTTTGACATTGCAAATGACATACCTCCATCTCCACCTGTTGTTCCAAAAGAGTATACAAGTATTCCATTGCACCACATTTCACAAGAAGTTCTTCCACTAAATCTAAGTTCATCCCATTTAACTTTAGAATTAGTTCTTTGCTTAAATCTAATATCCCAAGATAACCTTTCTATACTTGATGACCATGCTTTAAAATGCTCACTATCTTCTGGCGGAATTAAATCAACTGGAAGTCTGTCAGAATAATATAACCACCAATTTTTTGGCTCTCCATTGTAACCTTGATGTTCTCTTCCTTCTATGCTATAAACATCATACTCTTTATCATGTATTAATACATGAAAAATTTTTCTTGGTGTTCCTATGTTACTTTCTGATTCCATTTTTATTTCAATTTAATTTCCAAACTTTCTTTAAACCTAACAAGTAATTCTCCTACTAATAAATCATAATCATTATTTGGTTCAGCTGGAACATTTCGGGAAGGTATTTTTCCTTTTATGTACATATTGTCAGTAGCTGTATCTACAGCTTCGATTAACTCTTCATCAGTTAATGTGCATTTTCTAAATGATACTATCGAATTCATATTTTTATTTTTTAAAACTTCCAAAATTTACTATCATTTTTTCCAATGATTTACTTATCTCTTTTTTTGATTTACACAAATGTTCAATCATCTCATAAGGACTTCCGCCTCTTGAAATTGATTCGAATATCGTTCTGAATTCTGCATCGAACATGAACTCTTTAATAAAATCTGGTGTAAATTCTTTTTCTAAATCCTCCTTACTTATTCTTTTATGGTTTTTATTAAAAGAATCCTTCCAACTAAATCTACAATCAGTATCTCTACAAATCCACTCCACATCAACTGGGTCATGTGATTTATCAAAATTGTTACACTTAGGACATGTTTCTGCTGTGATATTTGGTTTGGTATTTTTTTCTAATAAGATACCATCAATAGAAAGCCAGTCTTTTTGACAAACATTATGAATTCCACCAGAATAATCACCTTCTAACTCTACTTGGTTTTTTCTAATCCCAACCACCTTCATCATTTCTCTACCTTGATATAAATCAGTGTGATATACTTTTTGCCCTAATTCTAATTTCATTTTTATAAATTTATAAATCATTCATTTCTATGAATAATTCTATTTTTCTTCTAACCAATCTTGATGCTCCTGGTCTCCATGTTTTATTTCTTGAAATAATTCACGCATAAGTTTTGCACAATCTTTCACTGGTACATTAAGTTCTCCAGCCCATTCAATGTGGTCAGATTCCCTTGTCCCATTTTGCACCTCTTCATCAAATTTGTTTGCAACGAAAGTAGTATTCAATTTAGTGTTTAGTAAAATTGTTTTTCCTGATATTACTTTATTCATAATTATTTATTTTTCTATCCCCATACTATCAATGTGAGCAGTCGCAATATCTCCAGATTTTTTCACAGATGCTTCATGACTATTTGAATATGCATAAGCAATATCGTCAATTTCAACATGCATTTTTTCAAATAATTCAATAAATTTTTTTAAATTATCATGTCTTTCTGGGTCACGAGAACCACAACCCAATGGTCTAATTGGCCCAACTAATTTAGTAATTACTTCGTAAATTTGTTCTGTCTCCATTTTGTTTTTTTTTAAACTTTAAACAATTACATTCTTCTTTTTTGGTTTTAACAAAAGGAATTCCTTGAGAAGTAAACTCAACTTCAAAAAATCTCCATCCAGATACCGTTCTAATCCACATAATCAGTTTATATTAAAAGTGATTCTATATTCATTTTGTGTCTATTTAAACTCTATCTCAATTACTCTTGTGTTCTTCTAAATTCCAACAGCCTTATCTTCCTTGCCTTCTTTTCTTAGCTTTTCAATTAAGTCAAGCCTAAGCTTTTCAGTATCTTCTACAGAAAGTTCTCCATGAAAATTTGTTGTTGGGAAAGCATTGTATCCAAGTTCATCACAAGGTTCAATTATTCCGACTGGCTCATCGCAGGTGCTGCAAATTGACCATATAAATACCTTTCTCATCTCCAAGCATTAAAGAAGTTAAGAGTAAGTTCTCCTACAGAACATACATCCGCATCTGATTCCTCAAAGTCATCCAACTCTTCATTATAAGCGCCCAAGTGATTTTCAAGGTCTTCCTCAAACTTATCAAGCCTGGCAGCCTTTCTTTCTAATTCGTCAAGTACTTTTGAATCAATTTCTACTTTTACCATTTTTGTCTTTTTTAATTTCAAGACAAATATAAGCAAAATTATTTCAAATCTTTAAGTTTCTTTGTAAAATCTTTTGACACTTTATCAGACTTAACGTTTTCATCAATTCTTTTCTGGCGAATAACATAAGCACCATAAGCTTTTTCTCCTTCAGCAAGAATTTGTTTCTTCACAGCATTTAAGTCATGAGAATAAATAACCTTAGTTTCATGTCTATCGAATTCATCAATAGCATTTTCGACTGCTGAAGAAAAAGTTCCTTTTCTCCAAACACTTCGTACATAATGCTTTTGGTCAAGAGAACTGTCTAATACATAAAACCTGTCTTCACTTGGTTTTCCTTTGGCTTCTTCGTTCTTCCATTGAGGACCTACTACAACCATATACTCAAGACCTCTTGATTCAAGGAATTGTTCTAAATTTTGAATTTTCATAATTGTTCATTTAATAAAAAGAAGAATGTCCACAAGCGGTGCTCTCCTGATTGAATTTCTACTGTGAACTCCTGGTTGTTGTCGCTATAGCTTCCAAGAATCCATTCATCCTTAAAACCTTCACAATAGTGGTGTGAATAGTCTTCCTTTCCTTCTTTATGCAATAGGCTCAAAGGGAAAATTAATGGCTTTTTAGACCATACAGAAACCTTCCAGTCGTGAAAGTTGCAACGAGTTATTATTGTCGTTCCATCCTTAAGAACAGTCTTGTATACTGGTAACTTAGCAGACTTTGAGGTGTGTTCTGATACAGCTTCAACAGATTCTACTTTATCATAGAAAATGCCTGTGCCCATCAAGTCACGAAAGAATACAAATTGATTTGACATGGCTTTCTTGTAAATCATGTTATCTGGAGTGTTCTCCTCGTTTCTATTGTACCAAGCCTGAATTGGTGCTCAATATGTTTTTTGTTGCCAATCTGGCAATATTGATATATCTACTGCTTCCATAATTTTATTTTTACATGCTTGCATAAATTTGAAATCCATCTCCATCATCTGAGATTTCTACTCCATAAGATATAGCTTTTTTAACATCTTCTTCTGTAAAATCCTGGAATATTTCCATACCACTTCCTATATACATCACATCATGTTCTCCATGAAAGAAATTTCTCTCACCTTTATTCTCTGGCTTGAGTTTATCATATAAAAACATGATAGCACAAATCTGTCTGGCCTCGTACTGAGGTTCAATCAATGGGTCTCCATATGAATGTTCTTCTTCAAACCTTTCAAACCACTCTTCTAATTGTTCTTCGTTTTCCATAATTATCCTTTTGATGGCGTGTTAATAACCATTATTTCTACTTTCATTTCAAGAGATAGCTCTGCTTCACAATCTCCACAAATCTCCAACGTTCCATTGTATGGTTCCTCACACAAGCTTTCTAATTCACCTGCAAGGTCATGTCCACAATTGGGACACTGAATATTCATTGTACTATAAGTTCCTATTTCCATTATGCTAACATTTTTTTAAGTTCATCAAGTGTAATAACTTCCTTTCCAAGGCCTTTTGCTTTAACAACCTTGCTGCTTCCAGAGCTTGGGTCTTTACACACAAGGTGAGTAATCTTTGCGCTTACTCCAGAAGCAATAGTTCCACCTTTATCAACAATGATGGTTTTGAGGTTTTTAATTATTTTTAAATTTTCTATATAAACGTGCAACATTTCCACTTGTGTGGCATCCAATTTTACCTTTGTATGTTGGCACCCCAATTTTATTCAACTCTTTCGTTATTTGCTCGTAATTCAAACCCTTTTGTTTTAATTCATCAATTATTTTAAATATCTGTAAATTTTTCTCATCTGTCAAGGAGTCAATTCTCTTTTTTTGAGCACCTTTAACCCTATGTTCGTATTTAAGGTTCTCAGGCTTACCAAGTACAACCCCTCTCTCTTTCGCTCTTTTTAACCCCTCTATTGTCAATCTTCTATGCTCTGGCCTGTTCTTTAAACCATGAACTTTACAATGACATTTTACACAAAGAGGTATTGTTTTATTTCCACCTCTTGATTTAGGTATAACATGATGATTTTCTTCTGCTGGCTCATCACATTCAAAACAAATATCAGTATCTATTACAATTTTCGCCATTAATTATTATACGAATTTAAACCAATAATGTTTCATAAAAGTATGATAAAAATATAATTTTTACTTTTTATTTACTATTTATAAGAAACAAATAAATATGGGAAGACCAAAATTAAAAGAAAAAGAAAAGAAAGCAAGACTTGGGATTACAATTTCTAAAGAATTAAATAAACTTCTTGGTATAGAGACACCTAATAAGTCTGGGTTTATAGAGAACTTAATTCAAAAATATTTCGATGAAAAAAAATAATATAGTAAACCACATCAGCTATAACAAATTGCTTCAGGAATTTCACCCAAAAAAAAACAATGATGTTAAATTATTGGATTTTAGTCATGGAAGTCATAAAAAAGTCTGGTGGAAGTGTAGCGCTTCTTATGACCACGAGTGGGAAGCTACAATAAACCACAGAGCTCAAGGACGTGGGTGTCCATTTTGTAGCGGTAAGAAAGTTGCTGAATCAAACGCTTTGTCAACAACTCATCCAGAAATAGCAAAAGAGTGGCATCCAACAAAAAACACCTTGACACCAGACGATATAACTTTTGGTAGTGAAAAAAATATTTGGTGGAAATGCGATATTGCTGACGACCATGAATGGGAGACAACAGTTAAACATAGGTCAAGTGGAAATGGTTGCCCTTGTTGTTCTGGTTATAAAGTTGTAAACTCTAACTCTCTTACCACACAACACTCAGAATTATCAAAAGAATGGCATCCAACAAAAAATGGAGTAATAACTCCAAATGATGTATCTGGTGGTCATCGCAAAGTATGGTGGATATGTTCGCAAGATGGTAACCATCAATGGAAGGCTTCTATAAAAGATAGAATAAGAGGTAGGAGATGCCCTCATTGTCATTATCCTAAAAGCAAAGGTCACCTAAAAATAGAAAAAATACTTATTGATAATAATATTAATTTTGAAACAGAGAAAAAGTTTGATGATTGTGTGTTCAAAAGAATGCTTAGATTTGATATTTATTTACCAACCTTAAATGCTTTAGTTGAATATGATGGAAGACAACATACCAATGCAGTTGATATATTTGGAGGTAAAAAAGAATTGGTTAAAACCCAGAAAAGAGATAAAATAAAAGATGAATATGCTAAAAATAACAATATTCATCTTTTAAGAATTTCTCACAAAGAATTCAAAAATATTGAGTCAATTGTGTTAGATTATTTGAAGGTAATTACAAACTCTTAACAGATTCCTCAATGATTTTTGCAGTTTCAAGTGAATCAAACTCTGTTTTGTCTTCTCTGATTTCAACAACAGATGGGTGCATTGTTGACCAATTACCATCCCTATCTTGAGATAATCCTTTACAGTTTATCTCAACAATTTTTCCCATTAATTTATCTTGATTATCAGTTACATACTGCATCATCTTTTCATCCATATTTGATGGGTTTGTTTTCAAAAATCCACAAGAACTTTCTAAACTTAGAGTAGAAATCCATTTTTCATTTTTTGTTCCTGGAGTTCCCATTTGAAAGCCCACAATTTTAAGGTCAATGTTCATATCAAGCTTCATTTTCACTTGCCAATTAGGCTTCCCATCTTTCCATGCCCCTTTATAATCCTTCAATATTGTACCCTCAAGACCTCTCTCAAGCGCTTCAATGAAATGCTCCATTGATTCCTTAACAGTTGTAACTTCTTTTGTCTCAACAAGCTCTATTCGAGTTGGTTGTTTATTAACAAGAATAGATTTCAATTCTTCAAAACGCTCTTTATAAGGTCTCTTTGAATTTTTATTGTAATACTCATCAACTGTGATAACATCCCAACATGTATAAACTACAGAGTCTAAAGCTTCTTGAAATGTTAAATCATCTTTTCCAAAATCAGACTTATGCTTCTTCAAAAATGCATCAATCTTTTTTTGAGTTTCAATAAGACCACGTTCATCTTCTTTAAGTTGAATGTCAACAAGAGACGAAACAATTCCATTGGCTGTTCTTCTAACTGGAACGCCTATAACTGTAAGTTCTCCATTTAATACAATTTCATCTCCAATATCAGATAACTCTTTAATAAACCTTGCATCTTTAAGTCCATTTGGCTCTCCAGCTCTACTTACAAACTCCACTTCTCCGTCACGAACAATTGCGTTTGCATAGCGACCATCCATCTTAATTTGACTCAAGGCCACACCCTTTTTAATAATAGTCTCAACAAGTTTTTTATCATAAGACTTAGCTCCCATATAAGGAGTTTTTTCAACAAGGCCATCAATTACCTTGTTTACATTGGTTCTTCCCATTCCAATTTTTAAATCCTTTTCAATAATTCGAATAACAACATATTGGTCTTCAATATTTATTGAGCTTAGTATATGTTGAAGGTGATTTGTTGCTACTCCTCCAGTGAATTCTCTTGATGATAATCTTGATAATTCATCAACAGCCCATCCAAGCCCTTTGTCTTCTCCAATGTATTGAAATTCTGGGATTTGTTTTATGTAGAATTTAACTCTCTTTGACATTGCTTGATATAGTACATCTTTCAATAACTCATTATCTGAGTATTTTTTAAGAATTTCAATTTTAGCATTTGTTCCTGGCTCTGCAGAAATCTCATCAAGTATTGATTTTATTGTTGTCATAATTTTTGTTTTTAAGCTTCGTTAGCTTCTCTAATTTTAGAAACCAGTTCATTTGTTGCTGTACTCATAATTTTTATTTAATGTCTGGCAGCAATGCACTGCCCAGTTGGTTTAATATCTAATTCTCCTTTATAGTTTGTGAACTCCACCATAATTCTTCCATATTGGTCAGCAAATCCACTAACGCAACCACCCATGCTACTTGGCATATTTGAATATAATTTTAGCCTGAGCCTTTTGCTTACTATTGATTTTCTAATCTTTTTTCTAAAGCTTCCTTTTGGTTTTTTCATTTATGCTCTTTTAAAACTTTTTAACGCTTTTTTGATTTCACTTGGAGTTGATTCCATAGACATTCTCCAATAATCCATTCTTGGATTCATAATATTGTTATCAAATCCAACATTAAATAACCCATTAACGAAAGACATAACTTCGTCCTTTGGAATCTTTGTTCCAGTTACTTCCATGTCAGAAAAATAAGAATGCTTAACCTTTCCAGTCATGCCATCGAAACAAAATTCTGCAAGACCTTTGATTTCTTGAAATTCGTCTCTTGTAAGTTGGTATTGCTTTCCAGTGTAATCACCAGAATACATTTGACAATCTACAATTGTTCCTTCTGGAGCGTTAATTACTTTAAAGTCATTTTCATTGTAATACTTTTTATGAATCGCAACCTCAAGTGTATAATATCCATCACTCTTTATTTCTGGAAGAACTCCAAACTCCTTTGAATCTATTCGTGTTGTACTTTCTCTTAGCTCAATCCAAATACTGTGGTGAAGAGAGTTGTATTCTCTATCGCCATCTTCAATATTTGAATCAATCTCTTCCTTGGCTTTGTCAGAAGTTTTGTTATCAATTACAATATATCCTGTTGGCATCTTGAAGTCTCTACTAACAACACAACTTTGGTCTTTAATAGAAAATTCTCCACCAATCCACGAGAAGTAATTTGAACTCCCGTTCATAAAATCTCCAATACTATCTCCAACTCTCTTAAGTTTTTTTATTGCATTAACAGCTTCTTGACTCATTCCGAGCCTTTCTGTTTCATGAAGAGTACATCCAATACTCCCACCTCCTGCTGGTGAAAAATCTTGGTCAAAATCTGAAGCTTCAAGTGTGTCAACAATAATATTGCCTTTGTATTCAGTAACAAGAACTTTTAGACCACTTACATTCTTTGGTCCATTATTCAATAAATCTGTAAGGTTTTGGATGTCACTCTCAAATAACTCCACTTGACCTTCTGACCAAGAAAGGTCTTTCTTAGCTCCAGACTCTTTATAAAACTCAATTGTTTTTTTCTCATCATCAAGTTTCTTTTGAGTATAATCAATTGTTCCTTTGATGCTCTCTGGCGAATTTCTATCTCTCATGTCCATAAAATTTATTATAACCCCAATATGTATATGCCCTTTGAACTATATCTTGTAGCAAAGGGTTTTCTCTTAATTCGTATTCTGAATCTGTGTGAAGCGGAAGCAAATGTCTTGAAATATCTGCAACATCCTGAATTTGCTGTATGTGCTTATTGTACTTGTGTTCATCAAAAAGCAGTTCGCCTTCATCTCCTTTGATATTATTTATAACATCTTTCTCCCAATCATCAAAAGCACGAATGGCCTGTTCAAATTTATCAAAAATCAATTTATCAAGAATGTTTTGGCTATTTTCATTAACCATTTGCTTCAACAGCCAGTATGGTTGTACTTCGAGATTTAGCCCCATTGTAAACAACTTGAGCTTGTGCTCTGGTCTACTATATTCTAATTTCTTTTCTTCCATAATAGGTTATACGAAATAATTTAAACTATGTTCTATATCTCATAGAAATTTATAGAATACATGTCTTCAATGTTTCTTGAATAGTTGTGCTCAGACATATAATCCAATAGAGATTGATAGTCTTTTCCAAACATTTTCTCAAATGTAAAGTTTTTAGAATCATTACTCAAGAAGTCTTCCACTTTGAAATAACCTGGAAGCACAAGTCTTGAAACCATGTATGTTCTAATTTTAGTAGAACCATTCCAGTCATTAGCAAGCCAATCTTTTTTGTCAATCTCAGTTTTGCCACTGGAGTCTGCTTTTAGATATGGAGCAAGAACTTTTCTGTACCCATCATCCACCACATAAACAACAGCAAAGTATTCAACAAACTCATGTTCATTTTCCCAACTTTCAAGTTTTTTGTTTATTTTTCTCCACCCTAACTGGCCATTAAGTTTAGATAGTCCAGAGTCAACTTCTCTCTTGTAGCTCCACATCTCTTTATTGATTGAATCAATCTTGTTTTTAGACTCTGACTTGTATGAAATTAAATCTTCTCTAAGAGATTCAACCATAGCTTCTAACTTATCTCTTTTGAAGAGGTTTGGAAATAATGTTTTTAAAAATCTTTTCATTTTATATTCAATTTAATCTAACAAAGATTCAATCTCAGATAATGTAAATTTATCAGCAGCCCTCTTGAACGCTTCCATTTTATATACATCCATAAGTGTCTTAGGGATATAACCCATACTCATCTCATTCTCTACCTCTTCAAACTCTACAGTTAAATCAGCAACAGAATCTTCAAGACAGCTCACTTCATCCTGCAGCTCTTTTATTTCATCGTTCTTGTCTTCGCAAGAACTACATTCTCCATTTAGGATTTCAAACAAAAAATCAGAATTATCCTCTAATACATTTAGAAGGTCTTCGTTGGTCTTGCAGTCATCAATTTCTTTAACGAAATCAGCTCCAGTTTTCATCACCTCCAAAGCAAATGCTTTTAGAGTCTGCTTGAATACTTTGTTTATTTCTTTGTTTTTCATATGTCGTACTTTTGTTTGTATTCCAGATACTTAATGTGTTTATTTGTCTCCATCCACCACTTGTTCCAAACGGAGTTTCTCTTTTTATAATAATGAATATTAAAATATTTGTCAGAAAATACTGGACCAAGATTATCCATAATCATAATTGAAAGCGATATTATAGTCACAAATGTTATAACAAAAAACGAAACCCCTAATGACACGTTTCCCAGAGCAACTAATACTAAAGAAATTGATAAAAATGGAGATAGAATTAGTGATAAATAAATAAAGTTTGATGTCATACTTTTCCACCAAAAACCTTCTGGCTTTACTGGTGTAAGTTCTCTAATTTCTTCTTTTGACTTAATTTTAATTTTTAACTTAATGACTTCACATCTCCTGCACTCAACATAACTCTCATCTTCATCAAAAGTATAAGCCATTCTACCTTCCAGTTTTGGGTGAGGTATGACTCCAGAAATTGTATTTACTTTAAGTCCACTCTTGAAAGGTTTTAACTTATACTTCCCAATGTTTTTATCATCGAGAGGTCTCTTCTTGCACTTTTTTCCTATATTCGCCTCAAATTGTTCTACATCCATAGTGGTTATACGATTATTATTATAAAATGTTCTTTACTTTCTTTCATTTCTTTCATTCTGCTTGATGCCAAAGTAAGTTCCAAAAGAACCACCAAGCAAAAACAATATAACTGGCACAACATCTCCACTCAACACAGACTTTATTCCTATTGAGAAAGAGATTAGCGTAAGTATTCCGACCCCGTTGCCAGTAAGTATGGCTGCTAACTTCTTTTTCTCAGCAGTATAAATCACATTTAATGTCCTAAGATATATGAACATAAACTGTGATAAAAACACAATTATAGCAGACCAGTATGGGTCATTTAATATGTCTTGAATTAATTCTTTCATTAAAATTTGTAACACGAAGGAGGGTTCAATCCTTCTAAATGATTCTTATATTCAGCCATACAATCTCTATGTGCTGATTCTAAATTGTTCTTTAAATCTCTTAAAAATGACTTATACCATTCTTTATCTTCATCACTGCGAGTCCAGCTTCTTCCATTCTTAAAAAAATCCTGTAGCGCATCTTTAAGTTCTTTTGCACCCTTCTCATAAAAACCAACTCTGCACTTATACCAATTAGTATAAGAAAGACAGGTTCCTTCTTCAGATGTTATGTCTGGATACCTTTCTCTAATATCTTTAAACTCTTCGTCTGTCATTTGTAACTTTTTAAAATACTATCGTTATATAGTTGTACGCAAAGTTAGAGCAAATGTTCTAATAAAAAAAATATAAAAAATAGAACATTTTTAATTTGTGTGCGTATAACAAGTTAGAACCAATTTAAAAAGAATAGATATGAACAAGCCAACAACATATAAAGAAGTTCCATTTATAATTCAAGATGGACTTATGTTTAGAGATGAAGTTCTTAACTCATTCCTTTCAGCGGATGGTGGAATTCCTTTGTCAACAATGATTGCATTAGCAGGAACTTCAGGAGCAGGTAAAACTACTCTTTGTAAGAAACTTCAAAAAGAACTTTCTCCAGACCTATTCTCTACATTCTTCTCTTTAGAGACAAGCAAAAATTCAGTTGCTCGTCAAACTAAGAGAGTTGAGACTGGAGACAACGCATTGGTTTGTGATGATAAAGATTTTCCAACATGGTCTTCATTTATGAAGTATTTATATGAAGACAAGCCAACGATTGCATTCATTGACTCTCTTCAACATGCTGCAAAGCTTCTTTCTAAGGAGAATGGAAAATATAAGTATGATAATTATGCTCAGATTGTAGAAGACCTTTATACATGGAAAGAAGAGTGCAACACTATTGTTGTAATGATTGTTCAATTAAATGGACAAGGTAAGGTTGAAGGTCCAGAAGCTACAGTTTTTGATGTAGATGTTCCTTTAAAACTTATTGCTAACCCAAAAACTAAAGAGCGTCACTTAGAGGCTTCTAAAAATAGAAACGGTGGAACAGTTGGTAGCATTTATTATGAATTTGTTTCTGATGATAGAATTATTCAATTCTTTGATGAAGACGAATATAAAATTGCTAAAGAAGGAGTTTCTCTTCCAGAGATGGTAACTGATACTGCATTTCAATTTGCTTCAGCATTCAAAAACCATGAAAACTACAAGTCTTTCAAAAAAGACTTCAACAAAGAAGTAAAAAAGATTTACAACGACAACAATGATGATGCTGTAATTTGTACACAGATTGTTATGGTAATGACAAAGTTGTCTAAAGAATACTTTTCATAAATATTACATTCTTTTATGGTGGTTCTAAAAAGAAAAAAGGGACTCTGAATTAACAGAGTCCCTTTTGTATTTAATATCACCTATCTTTAAACATCAATGCCATATTAATTATAGCAGCAACTATTCCTCCAATCAGAGGGGCTAAAAACATCCAATTTACTGGGTCTTGATTCACAAAGTAATCTATCCCTTCAACTATTCCCCAGATTGCTCCAGCGCCATACGCCAGTGCAGCAAGCATGTGTACAATAAATTTACCAACCATGTCTTATTTTTTGTATTCGAAATCAATTTGGGTTTCACCAAATATTACTTTCTTTATGTTAAACAATTTTTTTCTCTCCTTCAATGCTGGTTTTACATAAGTGTCATCAATGAACTTAACAAGCTTCTTTGCTTTTGCTTTGCTCTTAAATTGCCAGCTTGCACACTCTCTAAAGTGCTCTCCACATTCACCCTTCATATCTCCTCCAGCTTTCTTAAAAGCTTTCTCAATCTTTTCTGCAAGAGCATAGTTGTCTGGTAAGAAACATGCTCCTGGAATTAACTCTTTCCCTTCTGATTCTTCGTGCATGAAGTTCTCAAGGTCGATTGACACACTGTATGTTTTGTACTCTGGGCATTTCTCAAGACTCCCCCAGTATCTCGGAGACTTCTTTTTCATAATTAATAAACATTTGAATTGTGTCAGAGATGCCTCCAATAACATGGTCAATGTGTTCTTTAAGATTCACAAGTTCACCGATGTTAATGCTTGTTTTTTGTTTCTGATTTGTCCTTAAATGACATCATGAAATTATCAAGGTTGACAATCTCCATTCCTATTTTTTTGGTTGGAACCATTCTTCCTTCCTCAATTTCTCTTTTGACAGCTCTTACGTGTCCTTCTGTTCTATTCATAACAATTATACGTTAATTAAAATTAAATGTTCTTATAAAATTTGATGAAAATGATTTATTACAATAAAAGCCAGCGTAACACTTGATACAAATGCGTCAAGTTTTATAACTATTAAACTTTTTAGTCGTGCTGTTTTTACAAAACCTTCTTCTATAGAATCCTGTAGAGAATCCAAATGCCAGGAGACATAAAAACATAATCCACTGACCAGCAAATAAAACTCCTACGATAGCCCAGAAAAAATATGCTATTCCCATAAATATGAAGTTAGGGTGCATTAGTCCACTTTTAAGGCAGGGTGTGCGTATTGCATTAATTTTAAAAGCCCTGTCAATCACTCTACCCATATCATCATTTTTCACCTTCATTAAAGTGAAACACACCCTTTAATTCCATATCCGAGTTTTCACTTCTTTGAGTCCCTATCGCTATGTGCATCCAGTCACACTTATTAGAATCTATTGCACATAATACACCTACTTTATAAATGTAACTTGTTCGGTTATCTAACCATGCATCAGAAAGTGCGTCTTCGTTAACGTCTTCGCTATAATCCCAACTAGTCCATTCATCATTAAACTCGGATATTGCTTTTAGTTTTTCTTTAAGGTAATTTTCCATAATTAAAATAACGCACCCTAAAAATGTATAAAAATAATAGCTATTAGGTGCTGTTTATAAGGCTATTACTTGTTAATTAAATTTATTCCTATCAGATAGCTAACGCATATTTACACGCTACTATTATTATACTAAACGTTATGTGCAAGGCTAACTTACTGCTTCCAAAAGACGATTTTTAATCCATTCAACATTTGGAACACCATTGCCATTTAATACTTCAAGAACTTCGTTTATGGCTTCTTTCATTTTTGGTGCAGAAATAATAAGTTTAGCGTCTTCCATTCTTATTTCATCTGTATATCCATTGTGGTCGCCATAATCTTCTTGCATTACTTCAAGTCGTGGATAATGTCCATTTTTTTCTGCATTTGGTAAATCTGCTTCTATAAAAAACATTGATTCACTTACAACTCTTACTCTCCAATTTTCTGTATTCATTTCGTTTTTAAATTAAATTTAGTGCTGATAAACCGCCCAGCACATAACAGCGTGCATAATAAATTGGCAATTCAGTGGTTAAATGAACCTTAGTTTTTCTAATCGAGTTCTGTGGCAGTAGGAAGTTTTCGTTTTCAAAATCGCCAACTTCTCATACACGCAAAACGTTAGCAAACATTTGGGCTACTGCTTAATTTCATCTTTCAGTTGCTCAAATCTTTCTGTTGTTACTATTATTTTTCTTGGTGTATTTTCAATTGCTCTCTCAAGTGATTGGAATAGTTCTTTTTTGCTTTTACATAAATGCTCTATTGCTTCATAAGGCGTTAATCCTCTCGCCATAGATTCAAAGATGCTTCTAAACTCTGCATCAAATTGAAACTCTTCAAAGAACTCTTCCGTAAACTGTGATTTTAATTCAAATTGGTTCATAATAAAAACGATTTGCTAACACAACCTATACACCATAAAGCAATATAGTATTGTGCTAAGATTAAACATTGTGCTATGCTTTACGGTGCATAGCCAAACCGTTAGCAGCAATACTACTTTAGTTTTTCCAAAGAAGCTTTCTTTAGTGCCTATTTTAAAATCAACTCTCTCTTCTTCTGTCATTTCTCTTTCTTTATCACACATCAAACATCTCATTTTTGAAAATTCAGTCGGCCACCTAAAGTTTATAATTTTCGTTCCTCAAATTCCAATCCTTAGCCTTAACGTTATAGGTAAGGCTGAACATCCGACATTGCAGATTAAAAATTCAAGCTCTATTTTCTTTTCACCGTTTTCGCTCTCTTTATTTAAACCCTCAAGAAGCCTGAGTCTATATAAGTATTTTTTTGGATTTTGTAAAATACCCAATTCGAATAAGAAAAATAAAGTACCTAATATGTAAAATAAATTTATCATGTTTTATAATTTTTATGTTTAACAACCATCGTTTAAGCTAATTAAATAATCTCCACCCTTTCTGTCTATGGAGCATCCTTCAACGTGAGTGAAATCATCAACACCACACTCTGGGCAAACAGTAAAAGAAGGCTTAGCGTAATTGTTTAAATACCCAGAAAGACCTCCTCTAAGAACTCTATCCATTGAATTCATTACAATAAAGTCAATTTCTTGTAACTCTGTTACTGAAGTTTTTGACACCACACCTTTCAATCTTTCATACGTGCTATTACACGTTTCTACAAATAGAGAATCAGAATATTCCTTTAGGTTTTCAAGAGAATTTTGAATTGAACTCATGAGGCTGTCATTTGACACCACAAATTCTGGAGCCTCTGATGTTGGAGTAACATATTTTTCTTCTACGAAAAAACTATGAAGATACTCAACTCTATCGCCATCAGACATTATAACCATAGCCATTAAGTGCTTTTGATAATCTTCTGGCCATACAACTTTGGCAAACTCAGGATTTAAAATTATATCCCAAGTAGAACCAATCTCAACTCCATCTGGAAGGTGCCACTTACCATTTACCATAGTAATTCCGCCTATTATCTTAGGGTTATTAATTGACATATAACCACCCTTGAAACCTTGGATTATTATGTTCTTTACTGTATGCAAATCTTCCATTATACTTTGAATTTATCTCTTTGTTCTAATTCTTCTTGCTCGATTACACTAACGCAATCTGCGCAAACAAAGATAGACTTTTCTATTGTCTTATCCAAAACTTTTACATATACTTTTCTAAATATGCCATTATAGTGTGGACACCTGTTTGGATGATACTTTTGAAACCTCCAGGTTGGTGGCCTTAACTTTAGCTTGTGATTCTCAACAAGAGGCTTATCCAGAGCTTCTCTTCTAATTTTGTTCATTAAAATCCTGGACACAAAAAGGAAGGCTAATGTTAAAAAACATAGCCCTCCAATAATTAGCAATATTAAAATGCCAACATCCATTAAAACAATTCCTTAAGAAGAGTCTTTCTATTTTTAAGGTCAGACTTGTGACCAGAAAGAGCTTTCTTTGCCTTTTCAAGTTTGTAATCCGCATCATCAACATCTTTTAAGCTAAAAGGCATGCTAAACTTTGATGCCTCATATTCTTCTTCAGCTATCTCCACATCAGCTTCTGCTTTAACAATAACTCCTTCAAGTTTTGCAATTTGAACTCCCAATTCAGACTTTCCTGATTTTCCGTTTCTTTTAATCTCCTTTTCTTTGTTACCAAGTTCTTCAAGTCTATTTTTTACTCCTTCTTCGTATTTCATAATTTATGATTTATTTGTTTTTATTTTCTAATAAGTAATTCTGATGAATATATTTTTCTTCTTTCTGGTTCTGTATCTTCTACTTTTTTTCTTACGATTAATTCGTCATCTTCCATAATTTTAATCGACATCGCTCCATATCTCATAGCATCAACGTCAGATTCAAAAATGAAATCAGCCCTATCTCTATATTCATTGCCAATAATTTCAACACTTTTTTGTAAAGATTTTGCATCTACTACAATAAAGTATTTATAATCATATGTATATGGAGCGTCAGTTGTAAAAGAAACTCTTTCGTCTTCACCAATATTATCAACAACGTATGTTTCTCCAAATTTACACCCTAAATATCTCCCTTCAGCTACGCATAATAGCGTATCTCCACTTTTTGGTTTTCTAAAAATAGAATGCTCATCTGATGGTCTTTTGGCTTTATTATAATAATTATTTATTTCTTGATTAGATACTTTATAACCTTCAACTTTATCTTTTTGGTTAACTTCAGATATAAAACCATTTGATATAAATATGCACCCCCCATCTTTATTGTATCCAATTAAAAGTTTAACTCCATATTCAGGATGATTAGACTCTTCAATACAAGAAAAAGGCTGATATGGAAATTCATTATCTTCCCACTTAGCAATACTTTCTTTGTAGTTTAACCTATCTGATTTTGGATAATGTAACTTCATGCCTTTATGTTTATTAAGTTATACGATAATAAATTAAAAATGTTCTAAAAAAAAAGCAGTAAGTTAATTCTTACTGCTTTATTCACTTACCCTAAGCTCGTGCTATCACAAGGTGGGCTCCACTAATCCTGGCGAATCAACTTCACAGCCTACACGTATCCTCTTAAACCTTCAATCAGGCAAGTATAGATACAATAACGGGTGCATCCCCGACCACTGCAGCAGTCACGCTACTTCATCCATGTGTGGCACATTGGGAGGAGACTAATCCTCACACGTTTCATTTAATATTGTGGAGAGGTAGGATTTCATAATGTTTTTTGTCTGCGGAAACCCAATCATCACGAAGTGTGGTTGGGATGAGCAGGCCTCTTTTTGTTAGTATACGACAAATATACAAAAAAATTTAATTAATTTCAAGTTTTCTTTTTTTTTATATATTTATAATAAAAATTGAGAGAAGTGATAACTTACTGCACAGAACTTATTCCAACAAACCCAGATGACATGAGCTTAATCATGAGCATCATGGAGGAATTTCGCTCTGTCGTTAATGAAGCAAGTCAAATTCAGTTCTCTAATCTTAAGGATTTAAGCGCACTCAAGGCATTGCATAACACTTTTTATCACCCAACAAGAGAATCTCACCCTAATTTCCCTTCTCAAATGGTCATTCGTGCCGAGATGGAGTGCCTTGCATCATATAAAGCAATCAAATCCAACAAGCACAAAATATCGAGGCCATTCGAGAAACATAATCTCTCGATGAGACTTGACAAGAGACTTTATTCTCACGTCAAGGGCGAGCCAACGAAGATAAAGATAACAACCAAAGAAAAGAAGAAAGAATTCTCAATTGTCCTTTATCCGAAGCTTGAGGAATTAATGAGCAAGCATCAATTTGTTGACCCACTTATATTTGTTCGTGATGGCAAACTAATGATTGCGCTGACTTTTGACAATGCAATTGAGCCTGTCAAGTCCACTCTTTGTCTTGGGGTTGACCTTGGCATCCGAAGGGTTGCTGCGCTTTCTGATGGCAGACTCATCATCGACAAAAAGTTTAACAAAGAAAAGAGAGAACTTCGATATAAGAAGAGGTGTCTCCAGTCCAAGGGAACCAAGAGCTCAAGAAAGCACTTAAAAAAGCTAAGGAGAAAAGAAAGAGACAAGAACAAGAATCAAACACATCTTGTTGCCAATGAAATCCTCAAGACAAGTGCAAATGTGATTGCGCTGGAGAACCTAAAGGGAATAAAGGCAAAGAAATATAAAACACAAAATAAAAATGGAGTGAGTCAAGTTCCGTTCTTCGAATTAAGAAGAGTTTTGACTTATAAGGCCGAGAACATGGGAAAACATGTTTGTTTGGTTTCGCCAGCATATACCAGTCAAATCGACTCTGTTTCAGGAATCCGAGAGGGTGAACGAAGAGGAGTTAGATTTTATGCAAAGTCAGGCTTGGTATATGATGCAGACATTAATGCTGCAGTTAACATCGCTCGAAGGAGCAAACACCCCATCTCGCAAGGAAGCTTGCTTGACGGGCAGGGCGTTGTCAATCGCCCAATCGCATGTCAGCCCAAGACGACCATCACGGTCTGATTGGCATTGCAAGCCCATTCATCGCCTTGGCGTGGATGGGTAATTGACACCTACATTCTACTAAGGTACTTAAGTGCTCTTTTCCCTTTTCAACTCGTGGCTTTACAGGCCATGGTGTCTATGAATATTGCACCACCCTCCCGACATTTGACTGTCGTTGCTCTTAAATATCGTTCATCTGCTCTTCGATAATCTTACGAACATCTTCAGCAGTTGGTTTCTTATAAATTGGCCAAGAACACATTGAGCAGCTACAAACTTTCCCTGTGTGTCTCATCCAGATTCCAGATTCTCCAGACTGGACTTCTTTCCAGTAATCAGCCCAACAAAGATTATCATTGTTTATACTATAAGACCAGCTCCAGTCATAATAATTTCTGGCTCTTCTCTTTAGATGAACCTCTTTTTTGTACCTACGGTACGCTCTTTTCATGTTTTTCATTTCTTACATTGTTATAGCTTGGTGTGCTTGAGTTGAGCACCAAGCTCATTACCTGTAAGAAATCTCTATTACTTTTTTCATTTTTATATTTTTTCAGCAAAACACAATACGTTTTCCTTATCTTTTCTTGATTTGTCTCCTTTTTCGTTGTCGAATCTAAAACCATTTCTGCTACTATACCACCAATCGACAATAGTATTAGATTTGTAGGCTTTGCTAAAAATAACACATTTGCCCTGCCACTTATCTTCTACATATTCCCAAAATTCTACTGGAGAAACAAGTTTATACATTTCACCACTATACTTAATAACAGAATCTTCACCATCCTTGTCAGACTTAACAGCATCAAAAAACACTTGACGCTCCTTGTAGAACACCTTCTTTTCTTTAAATGTCTTATCTTTCCAACTCATATTATTTTATCTTGTCCTCTACGTATTTGCTTTGTTCTTCTTCAGATAGGTCAGAAAAAAACTGAACCGCTATTGCCTTACCTTCAAGGATAAGTTTAGCCATTTTCTTTCTATCAGCTTTGGTTGTATATTCTTTATCATAATTTAAAGGTTTAGCTATTTGATAGCCTCTCAACATTTCGCCTTTAACATCAATTGTAAATTCACATTGATTTTCTGTTAAATCACCAATGTCATCAATTAAAATCGCCTTCATAATACTTTTATTTTAAAAATTGTGACCCGTCCAGGATTCGAACCTGGGACCGCAAGTTTAGAAAACTTGTGCTCTATCCAACTGAGCTAACGGGCCGTCAAAATGACAATAAGATTGTTGGGTTTCCTATCTACGACTTCCACGTAGTTACAACGTACCACCCCTGTTTCCTAATGTCACTTTTTCCTTACTATCAGTTTTTCGGTCACAGAGCAAAAGCATGTCTTAAGTTACTTTTACTCCCCCTCAGTCTTATGTAAGTTAGACTGATATTTTAAATGTCAAAAAAGACAAGAAGTGTATGGCATAACATAAATAAAAATAGGCTTCCTCAACTCCTATTAATACACTTCTTATCTATCGTGAATGTAACAAGAGTCGAACTTGCAACACTCCCCAACGGTTGTCGGGGCGCTTACCAATAAGCTTTACACCCAGGTCCCAGTTTATCGTACTGGGGAACCAACATTAGACTGCAGACCTTAGTGTTGACAACGGGCAAGATTTAATTGAGTTCTCATTTGTGCTGCTATCCTGCCAGAAACGCACACGCTTTTTACATATTCGAAGCCCTTAATTGTTCTTCGTGAGTTTCTTTATTATTTTCTGCTATTAAAGTTGCAAGTTTCTTAGATTTTGCTTCGCATATGTCTACAAAAAAATCTTCATTGCTATCCCATGCTTCACCCTTAACTTTATTCATTATCAAATGAATTGATGCATGTCTAAATATTGGATAAAATATTTCCCAATCAATATTGGCAATTTTCTCAACCTGCCACTTAATCCACTCTTCTTTCAAAAGTTCTTCATAAATAGTTTCCTCCTTGTTGGCCATATGTTTTCTAACAGCTCTTGCTCTAATTATCTCTCTTTCTTGTGAAGACATTTGCTTTTCCACTTCAAGGTCAATGTTAACTAAATCACAACCTTCAAGTTCAAATTTCATCCTGCACCCACAATATTCATCATAAGTGTATTGGTCATCAACAAAATTGCTTAACAAAATATTAAGCAAACCCATTTCTTTCTTAACAGACGCAGAGTGGTCAATGAAGTTTGTTTCAAGGTTGTTTTTAATATCTTCTTTTAAGTTTTCTATATCTGACATACTAATGTTATACGTTTATTTTTTACTAATGTTCTACTCTTGCAAGCTTTTTATAGCCTTAAGTATTTTTTTGTTTGCAGAACTAATTTGACACTTAAGGTTTGGAAAGTTATTATTGCTTATTATCATATCAGCATGACTGCATCTAACTTCTTCGGAAACCTGATTATTCATCCTATCAATTACATCTTGTCTTGTACAATTGTCACGAGCCATAACTCTTTCAATTCTAACAGAATCTTCAGCTGTCACTACAACGATATAATCAAATTTATGATGAATATCAAGTTCTATTGCAATTGCAGCTTCCTCAATCACATATTCTGAATCTTTTAATATAGTTTCCTGGACCTCACACCAGTCTTCAAAAGCTTCTCCAACAGCTGGATGAACAATTTCATTTAGTATATCCAACTTATCTTTATCATTAAATACAATACTGGCAAGCTTCTTTCTATCTAATTCCTCTTTAACAGAAACTTTCTTTTTGTCATACTTCTTAACGTATATATCATCTCCAAAGTACTTTTTGACATTCATCATTATAAACGGATTTGTATCCATCAAACTTCTGGCTGCCTCATCAGAATAGAACACTGGCACTCCAAGTTCTTCAAACAATTTGCAGGCCGTTGTTTTTCCTGACCCAATAGAACCCGTAACTAACACTCTAAACAATTTACTCATATTTATACTTCCATTTAAAACCACAAGATGTTTTATTAACATCTCTACAACACTTGCTAATAGCTGCATAGGTCACTCCCATGAAATCAGCCGCTTCTTTACATCCAACAAATTCGTTAATAACTTTTTCATTTGAATTTATCTGTTGAACTATTTTTGAGGATTTTTTTCCTCCAATTTTATAGCCTTTTTTACCTTTATTCCAAGATTCATCACCTTTTTTAAGTCTACTTTTTTTACCATTCTCTAAAAAAATCTCAATATTACCTGGCAATTTTCCCCCTCTTGTTTCAGACATTTTTTCCTTAGTCTTATTACTATGCTTTTTTCCTAAGTTACATTGCCTTAAATGTTCTTTAGCTTCTTCGCTCATACTCTTTCCTTTGTTCCAAGAAACATTGCCTTTTTTAAAAGAAGTTTTATTTGCAAACGTACAGCCATCTCCGCCATTAGTGTTGTTTGTCAATTTAAAACCCCATGTTTTAAATTGACAAATCCAATAAGACTCCCAAAATGACCAATCTTCAACAAGAACTTCATCTATAACTTCTAAAATTGGTTTTTTATTTTCATTTAATAATTTATTAATCCAATTAACTTTATGTGTTTTCTTTTTACTCTTAGAGCAATGTTTATAATATCTTCTCTTTGGGTTATTTGATTTACCAACATATCTAACAAAGTTTGTGTCTGGGTCAATTAAAACGTAAATAAATGTTGTATTCATGATAGTGTTTTATCATAAATACACAGAAATTTATTTTACTCCAGCCCACTTCCAATTCCTCCAGTTACAAGTACTTTATACATAATCAATATTTAAAATGGAAAATCATTTACTTCAGCTAAATCCCTTGCTTCCTCTACTCTTTTTCCTTGAACTAAATCTTCAAGTATTGCAGCTCCTTTTTGGATTATTTCTCTCTTTGTTTCTTTCATACCTTCAACTTCATGAGTTCTAAATCTTATTGGGCTTTTTTCCAAAGGAAGAATGTCATATCTCTCACACATTAACTCAAGGCTTTTCTTTATTGCTTCAGGAGCATCATAGTTAAATTTCCCCTTAAGTTGCGCAATTTTGAATTCGTACTCAGAAGGGTCATCAACATTTTTTGCTTTCTCTTCTGCAACTTGCTCTTCTTTAGTCATAAACCATTTTGGAAGAGCTTCTTCATCCTCTTCTTTTTTCTTTTTGGTTGCATTAATTTGAAGCGTGTATCTTTCGTCATTAAACAAAAGACTGTAAATAGCGCAGTATCCTGTGTTTATGTTACTCTTGTAACCATGAACACAATGATGAAGCATTTCGCTTTCGTGGTCCAGTCTACGAGCTGTTTTTATCTTCTCAACTTCCATCTCTGGAGTAGATTTAATGTTTGGATATATTTTAGCAACCTTTAACTTACCACCACCCTCTTTCTTCTTTAAAATATCTCTACTTATTTTATCGTGTTTTTTCTTAATGGTAACGTAAGAGCTCATATTCAAATTTATCTCTTCCCCTTCTTCTTCAGCCATGTTGAAGTAATCAATCAAAATGGTTCTCTCACATCTATTGTCCTTGCATAGAAAATAATAATACAGCAACAACTTACTCTCTTCTCCATTAGTAAGAAGGTGCTTGATTTGACTGCTATTTTCTTTTATGAAATTGGTAATTGAGTGAATTTTATTTGGATTAATTAACCTATAAAGCTTAATTACTTGATTTACAGACATAAATTTAAACAAAACTTTAGCTGGCATCAAACCACATTCAAAATTTACAGCTTCAGAAATAGAACTGGCTTTTCTTGAGTTTTTATTTTGAATTGATATGGTTTCAACTTCTTTTAAATTTTCAACCCAACCTTGTCCACCAAGCATTGTGCTCATCAAAACTCTTACTTCATTTTCTTTTATAAATGAATTAATTACAAATGAATGCCAATTTTTAAGAGACAGCCATCTCTTACCACCAATGAGGACATAGTTTTTGGTATTTACTTTAAATGCTATTTGTTTTTTTGCAATAACCAAAATTCTATCTATCTTAGAATTGTGAGGAGCTCTAATGCTTGTGTCGTGGTCATACATCTCCAATGAATCATAAGTTTTTGAATACCTTAAAACTCTATTGTCATGAGAGCCATATACAAACCCTTTGTGATTTGACCTTGGGATTAGCTTGTTTATTTTTTCATCTTTTACATCAGGAACAAGCATGCAAGGCAAAGTGCCATGTTTAATTACATAATCTTTGATGCACTTAAACTCTTCTCTGGATACAGTGTCTCCATTATAAAAATAACTCTCTCTAACCCAGTAGATAAAGTGTTCAGTTTCAAAGTGAGAATTTGGTTTAAAATTCTTTAAAATTTCATCAATTATTTTTTGCTTTTCCTTTGTCATACGTAAGTTCTTCCTGGTTTATCAATTGAGTCTTTAAGGTTTTTCTCATTATTAGTCTGAGTTTTCTTAAGAACCTTTCTATACTCATTCTCTATCATTTTGAATCTTTCGTTCATTCTGTTGATATAAACAATGGCAGCATATTTATTGAGTTCATCAATAGTTTTCTGCTTTAAAATCCACATGCAATATCTGGTAACATTATAAATCTGATGGATGGTCTTGAAATCCTCTGGAGATTTATTCACATAACTCCCCTTAGCAAAAACAAGCTTTCTTTTAGAATTAACATTAAAATAGTCGCAATGATATATGTCTACACCTTCTAAATCTTGTATCATGTTAATCAGTTTTGTTCCCGTCTCGCTTGTCAATTAATTTTTTAAGCTTTGCAGCTTTCTCGTAATCCTCAGAATCATGAGCCTCTTGTAGCTGCTCTTCAAGATAAATTTTAGAACCTTCTGACAATGCAATTATCACATTATCAACCTCATCTTGACTGCTTATTCCAGTTGGCTCTGCTTTAGGGTATAGAACATCCCAGAAAGTAATATTATCATCTTCCTGCAGGTTCTCATCAATCATCGCATCAATTTCTCCAGTTACAGTTTCCCAATTTTTAGTATTCTCTTCCATGGTGCCTTCTTCAATCCACTTCTCCATCTGCTCATTTTGCTTTACCAAATCTTTTCTTTGAGCATCTCTTTCTTCTGGCTTACCATAGAAACTTATTTCACGCAAAATAGATGAAATTACTTGATAGGATGTTACTGGCTTGTAACTCGCTTTAATTATAGCATCCAATTCGTCTTCATAAGTTTTTGAATTGTGGACTTCAAATGAATTGTCTATGAATAGTAAATTGTTCTTTATTTCTCCCAGAGAAGAAAAAGCAATAGAAATTCCATATTCTTCCTTATCAATATCTTTATTGATTCTTCCAAATGCATCAAAAGAAAGGTAATCTATAAAATCAACATCACCATTGTATTCATATACATCACAAATCCAGGAAAGCCTAAGTCTGTATTCTTGATTTTCAAAAACAACATCAATATCCCTCTCATAGTCACTTATGAAATCTTCAATAACATTACCTCTAAGCTCAGATGCGAAAAGTATGTTAAAAAAATCTTTGTGAAATATAATCAAATCAAACAGTCTGCCGAAAGTTAAATCCTCTCCAAGCTCAATATCCTCCCCAAGACTAAATAGTACATCATCAACACCAATCTCTTTGACTGTATCTGAATCTGGCTTAGTACTTTTTAATGTAAATGGGGAACGATAGATTTTATCTTTAGTTATCGTTATCATTTATTTGTCTTTAAACTTATCTCTTAATTTCTGAAGTGCGTCAAGGTCACCAAGTGTGCTCTTTTTTGAACCAGTGGACTGGTACGACTTCGGCTTTGATTTTCTTTTCTTAACCGCAATTCCAGGATGGAAAGGGTTCTTTGTCATCTGGTTAAGCAACCAGATAATATCTTTATCTCCAGCGAGATATTTATTCATTACCCAACCTACAAAGGCAAGATAAGATTCTTGAGACATATAAGTCTTGGTGTTTTTTCCCTGAAGCGCCAGCGTCTTTCCGTTAAGAAGTTGACTCATAGGTGTTGGGCTTGCAAAAAACCCTCTTTCAGCATCAAAAGACCTTAAGAAGTCATCAAGATTCATTTTGAAGGAGTCTGTGTTGTTTGCTGCAATTACAGCTTCAACAGTCATCAGTTTGTCATGTGTGAATACGCAATGAACTCTTGGCTTTTTCTTTCCAACTTCTTTAGCTGGCTCAGACTGAGCTACTCCTACGCTTTTAAATGGTAGATATGACCTAATTAGATGTGAAAAGAAAGCTTTGTTCTTTTGCTTTCCGCTTTCGTCTTTAAGATTATACATCTGTTCAATCTTGTCAACTATGTTTGTCTTTTTCTCTTCCATTTTTATTTTAAATTATAATAAGTAAAGCAACGAACTGGAGCAACAAACTTACAAAAATTATTGCACCCATCAAAGAAATTTTTCTTAAAAAATAACCACCTACTCCATTTTTTTCAACCAAAACTTGAATGTCGCTACCGAAAATACCTCTATCAATTAGGATGTAACTAAATAGAGATAATAAAACAACAATCACCATTGAAGGTGGTTGGTAATCAATTTCATTCAATAAACTTGGGTCTTCTTTGAACCCTTCTGGAAGTTGAGAAAAAATAGTAAAAACAGAATCAAATTCTGAACCTTGTCGGTAGATTCTCCCTTTAAGTTGTGTGTATTCAGAATCAGTCCAAGGAAGTGTGATGCAAATCATTTTATTTTTTTGTTCTTTTGCCATCTGTACTTATACGAAATAAAAATTAAAATGTTTTAAAAAGGAAGGTCTTCTTGTAAAATAAATGAAATTTTACCTTCAGTTTCTTTTTCCTCCAGCTCATAATAACTCCTTCCTGTTGAGAAGCTTTTGAACACTTTGTACCATGCAGATTCTTTTACATTCAAATAAGGCCAGTTTTTGTTACTCTTGCACCAAAACATTGCAGTATTAACAAAATCTCTAAAAGAAAGAACGTGAAGTTTTTCTCCAAGAGCATTTTCAAAAACTACAGCTTCATCGGTCTCACAAATATATAAATACGCAGAACCTTCATACAGCCCTTCAATAGTATAAACACCAGGCTTTGACTCTTTGATTTGAATTCCTGCCTCGTTACATTCTGCAGCTATTTTTTCTAAAATTACATCCATTAGTCTCTATTAAATATGAAGTCATCGACTCCTTGATTTGCGAAGTAAAGATAGTGCCTTTCTTCCAAACCTAAAAATTTTATTACCTTAAATTCAAAATCAATTTCATAACTGTCTATCACATAACCTTCTCCTTCAAGCTTACTTCGATGATATTCAACGTATTGCTTAAATTTATCAGCAGAAACAATTGCGTGTATTTTTCCTCCACCACACCCTATTTTATAGAATGTCCATAAATTTGATTCTCCATCCTCTTTGTAGAATTCAACTTCTATACCACGCTCCTTATACATCTCCATGGCAATTTTTTGACCTTCACCATATCTTGGATGGTCCCAATCTGGCTCTGGAGCAACAACTCTCTTAAATCCTTTTGTCGTAATCTCACCTGCGCAAATAGAACAGGTAAAGAACGTGCAGTAAAGCGTCATCCCTTTAAGCGGTATGTCAGCTTCAAGAATACAATTTCTTTCTGCGTGAATCGTCCAATGATGTTTCTCTGGCGATTCATGTCTGCAAGCAATATCATCATTCACTCCTCTTGGAAAACCGTTGAAGCCTACGCTTACAATTTTCTTTTCATCATCAACAATTACAGCGCCAACGCCAGTTCCTTTATCTTTTGACCAGGTGGCTGCCATCTTGGCCAGGTCCATAAAACGCTTGTCCCACTTATTCATACTAAATTTTTTTCAATTTATCTACATCGTAAGAAACATCTATAATGGCATTTATAATACCAGGCATTTCAAATTCATTTTCACATTTTTCACAATAAAAGTACAAAGCCTTTCTTTTTCATCATCAAGAGACCAAGATTGGGTTTTTATAGCAGACATGTTAGATAAATTGGATATTAAATATAAAATTAGAACTCTAACAGATGATAGAGGAGAGTCATCTCAAGTTAATTTTTTCAACAAATATGACATCATTAAATTCTTTAAATATATCAATAAAACAAATGATTATGATAAAATTGGTTTAAAAAGAAAATATGATAAATTTATACTTTTAAATCAATATGTTTAATTTCTTTTATGATTTAATAATATCATTATCTCTCTTTTCCAAAAACTTATGATTATTAATGTGTTCTTCTCGCTCTTTTAATACAGCTCCAACATCCATATTCATAACTTTGTCTATAACTTCTCCAGGAACTCTAAATTCCTCAAATTCACCATCTTTTTTAACAAGTACAACAACTGCTCCAAAAAAGTTTATGTTTTCATATTTAGTCCCCTCCAGCATTTTTAAAAGCAATTTTCCATAAAGAGGTAGTTGAACATAATAATGCCCAAGTGCTGTATCCCAATGATTTTCAAAAGGAGGTAACATTAACTTAGTCCACCTTCTAACTTCAAAATTTTCAGGTTTATTAGATTTCCAATCTGTAATTACAATTCCGATGTTCCCATCCTTATCAATCATAAGCCAAACTTTATCTGGCTGACCAGTGTATCCAAACTCAGCACTACCAAGAACCATCTCAGTATCAAGAAGAACTGCTCCTCTCTCATGCATAAGGTCAAGAAAATCTCTTCCAGATTGAATCATTGCATCCCCATCGCTTATTTGGTCTTCGTCACATTCAAATATTGGAAGTCTGACTTCTTTGTAGCTCCCGTATTGGTCAACAAGCTCTTGCTCCAGTATGAAATGGACTCTTGAGCCCTTATTGGTTGCGTAGCTTCCTTTTTCAGACCACTCGGTAAGCAATTCTTTCTCTTTCTGCTTATCTTCGCCACATTGTTTAAATGTCCCAGTCTTGGTGGAATCGAATACATGATAAAAAGACTTAAGTACAGTTGATACTGATGGAAACTTAGTTGTTATATCTCCTTTTAAATCTTTGATATAATAAGTATGCGTATCTTCAACAAAGGTCAAGGACATTTCCTTTTGCTTCTTGTCGATAACATCTCTTATCTCTTTTGCTATTTCTTTTAAATCTACCATTATAATGTTTCGTCAAGTTCACCCCAACCTACCATAATAGTTATAGGCTTTGCTTGATTTTTTGATGTAAGTTTATATTCTTTTGTGCTATGATTAACCTCCATTACTTTGAATAGCATTGCAGTATCTGTCACTCTATGACTAATCTCTTCTCCTGGGCCATATTCTGGTGCCAACACTTCAACTTTTTGTGGAGTTAGTATTGGCTCTTTTAATTTTCCTTCAATATTATCAAGCTTTCTTTCGATTTCTTCCATATAATATTCAGCATCAATTTTCCCCTTATTGATGTCATCTATTTTATCATAGATTTTGTTGTAAATTTCTCTTTCAGTTTCAAGAATAAACTTCTCTCTTTCTGATAATTTAGATAGTGTTTCCATTATTGTATTATTTTTTTTACTTTTTCTAATTTTTCTTCACCTATAAGCTTGTTCATAACACTCCAGAATAACTTATCATTTTTTGCAAGACTATCTGATAACCTGAATATAGGAGCGCTCGATTGGATTCCTTTTAAAGGAATGTCGTAAGCATATTGAAGCATAAACTTTTTACTAATCAAAACTGCTTCTGGACTTTCGTTAAGAAGAGTATCGTAATCTTCAGACTCTTCAACAAGAGCAAGAGCGCTTGGATAAAAATCTTTTAAAAGAGATTTATAAAGACTATCTCCAATTGCTGTTGTAGCTTTACCAAACCCTTTTGTTAGAGCTTCAATTCTCGCTGCTCTATTAATCACTGTTCCAACGTAAGTGTTCAAGTAACCCTTTCCTACTTTCCAAACACTACCAGAGTCAGCTCCAATTCCAAAAGAAACGTGAGTACCTGGATTGTCGTTCACAAACTTTTCACACAACGTATTTAAAGCCTTGTGTGCAGCCAATATATAAGCGTATCCCTTTTGGTCGTGGTCATCCTTGTCTAAGAAAATAGCCAATATACCATCTCCAATAGAATGCATCCACACTTTATCAGATATAGTCGTTGCCAGAGAATTTAGAGTGAAGTAATACTTCTCTATAAACACCAGAAACTTCTCATCATCTGCATGTTGAAAATCCTTAAACGTCTTCGAGAAGTTTCTAAGGTCTGTAATCACAGACGTAGCATGTCTCTTATTTTTCTCTAAATCACTCATCCTATGTGTCCATCAAACTGTTTATATTCTTCAAGAGTAAGTTGTTGCCAACTAATTACCTCATAGTGCTCACGGCTCTTGTATCCTTTATTTTCTATGTATTTTCCATACTTTTCATTGCAATCCATCTGCCACTGCAAAGGGTGTATATCTGTTAAGCATTGATTGTTGCCATCTATGCATCCAGTAGAAACCCACCCTTCAGTTACTCCTGCGTTTCTCCATCCGTATTTTTTACAGTTGTAATATACGAAATAGTATTTAGGTTCCTTGTTCATCACTCATTTTTTTAACAATCATTTCTACCTTTTCCTTTTTATCTATAATGTGATTGCACTCCTTGATTACTGCAAGATAGTCTTTGTACATATCCAAAAACATCTCAACATTTTCATTCACCATATCTCCAGATAATCTGTACTTAAGTTCGTCCTCGGTGTCCTCATATGATATTCTAATATCAGTCATGACATCAACCAGAGCAACAACTCTCTCTTCAATAGTCATTGTATTGAATATGCTCGCAACACCGCTTGGGTTGTTTCTTATTGAGTAGATATACTTCATTCTTCAAGTGCTTTTTTAATATCTTCTAAAAAATCATACAATTCTTTATCAGCATGCATGCCAACATCAATTTTATGATTAAGCTCTTCTGAAAGCTTAAACCTCTCAACGCTTATCGCATAATGCTCGAATAAACCATTAAAGTATTCCTGTCGATACTCACCATCATTTTCATGTATTGTTCTAATAAGCTCTCCATCTTGGTCGAAGAATGCGTCACAATAAGGAACGCTTACAATAAACATTTTTTTATTAGCCATTTTCTTTACTTTTTTTCTTTTATGCTTACCTCCAACCACTTCAACGACAACTCCATAAACAGCTTTTGTCCATCCATTTACATACCCTTGATTGTTTGAAATCTGACAACCACGCTTATCATCTTTTGCAGTAACAAGGTGAGTGTACCAATTTCCTTTAACTTTGCAGTATGCAATATCTCCAACCTGAACGCTATCGCATGTAGCAGGAGCAAGCATATGTTCTTGGCCAGACTTAATAAGAGGAACCATAGAGTTACCTTTCTCGCTCGTCAAGAAAGATTCTCCACTTTGTAGTCGTTCTAATTTGTAATTTCTTGCCATTGTTTTTATCTCTCGATGCAAATGTATAGCAAATATTTCAATTAAAAAAATTTTGTTCTTATGATTTATTTAGACTATATTTACACACAGATAATTGACAACATGAACGACAGCAAGAAAGAGAAAGTAACAGGAATTATAGATAAGATAATTTTTCACAATCAAGATAATGGATACTATATACTAAGCGTATCTCTTCCAAATGATGAAGATGTAACCATTACAGCAAGCCACCCAAGTCTTCACGAAGGTGTAACTTATGAATTTGAAGGTGGATGGATTGAGCATGCTCGTTTTGGAAAACAGATGAACTCTAAAGCTGTATATGAAGTTCCACCAAACACTAAAGAAGGCCTTAAGGCATATCTTGCGTCAAGTTTCTTTCCAGGAATTGGTCCAGTTATCGCAAATCGAATAATCAAGCATTTTAAAAATGATGATGTCATAAGAGTGTTTAACGAAGACATCGAACTGCTTCTTGATGTTCCTGGAGTTTCTAAAAAGAAGTTAGAAGCAATCAAGGAGTCATGGGAGGCAAACAACGAAATAAATGAAATAATGATGTTCCTTCAGCAATTTGGTATTACCACTGTATATGCTGCAAAGATTTATAAGCATTATGGAAAAGGTTGTGTTGCTCAAATCAAAGAGAGACCTTATGAGATTGCAAGAGATATTAAAGGAATAGGATTCAAGTATGCAGATAAAATTGCTCTTGAAGTTGGTGTTGAGCCTGATAGCGAAGAGAGAATAAAAGCCTGCATTATGCACATCCTTGAATCTGGTAGTCTTGATGGTCATTGCTATTTATTAAGAGAGCAAATTACTATTAAGTCAACCGAATTACTTGGAGTTGACATTAGACCCCAAGTTGAGAACATCTTAAAGTATATGATTCAAGAAAAAGATATTTTAACAATATATCTTGATGATGAAGAAAACGAAACAAGGTACTATTCTAAAAAGCTTTATTATAATGAAAAAAAATGTGCCAACAGAATTGGAGAACTTTTATTAAATCACAAAAACATTGAAATATCTGAAACAATAATTGAAACTGGCAAATTAAGTAATGAACAAAAAGAATCAGTTTTTGGAGTTATATCTAAAGGGGTTTCAATATTAACTGGAGGCCCTGGTTGTGGAAAAACATATACAACAAAAACTATTGTTGAAGTATTGTTGAAATTAGGTAAAAACTTAGCGGTTTGTGCTCCTACAGGAAAAGCTGCATTACGTAGCACATCAGTTATTGGATTTGAAGCTTCAACTATTCATAGACTTCTTGGTTGGGACCCAGAGAGTTTTGGATTTATGCATAATGAAAATAATCCATTACCATTTGATTTTATAATAACAGAAGAAGCTTCGATGATTGATATAAATTTAATGTCATCATTTTTAAAAGCAATACCTGACGAATGTCAGATATTATTTGTTGGAGACCACAATCAATTACCCCCTGTAAATGCTGGAGCACCATTTAGAGATATGATAGAAAGCGAAATTGTTCCAACATTTAAACTTACTGAAATTTTTAGACAAGCTAAAAACTCTGAAATCATAACTTCAGCACATGATATAAATAATGGAATAATGCCTGTAATCAAAAATCCTTTAATAAATCCAGAGATTTGGAAAGATGGAACAGATTGTATGTTTATTGACTCTGGAGTTGGTGAATATGGAAGGCCGAATAGTGAATATCCAGAGCGGTCTTCTCTTAGATATGGTATGGATGTGGTGGATATGATTAAAAACATTTACACTAAAACTATAAAAAAGTACTATAACACAGATGATATTCAAATATTAATCCCAATGAAAGTATCTGATTTAGGAACTATTAAAATAAACTCAATTATTCAAGAAACAATAAATCCACTAAAAAGAGGAGATGAAGAAATAAAAATAGGTGATAAAAAATTTAGAAAAAACGATAAAGTAATCCATATACAGAATAATTATGACCTTGAGGTTTTTAATGGAGAAATAGGAAAGATAATATTAATTGATTCCATTTCTGGTTTTTGTGAAGTAGAATTTGATGGGGGTAAAATAATTAAATATAAAAAATCAAATATGATTGAACTTGAACTTTCGTTTGCCGTTTCAATACATAAATACCAAGGCAGTGAATGTTCTTGCATAATATTACCAATAATGCCAACATACAACAGAATGCTTGAGAGAACTTTAATCTATACTGGAATCACTCGTGCAAAAAAATTGTGTATTTTTATTGGCAAAAGAGAATCGTTGCAAAAAGCTGTTAATACAGTTAATTCATCTAAAAGACAAACTTCTCTTAAAGAACTTTTAATTGAGTCTGATATGGTAAATTCACTTATCCCTTAATGTTCTATATTTATAAAACTCTTGTGATTCTAATTGTTTAAAATTTAATAAATTTAAAACTATTTCAGGAGAATTGTTATACAAATCCACAAAATAAATCTCTTTATCAATTTTCCATAAAATTATTAATCCAATATTATTTTCTTTACAATATTTTTCTTTTATTTTATCTCTTTTCTGTGTCTCTTTTAATTTTTCGATTCCACCGAAATATTCAACAGATTCAAAATGTTGATTTCCATGATATTCTATACACACATTTTGTTTTGGCAAATAAAAATCAAATTTTAAATGCAAAATATATTTACAATCATTAAATTTTTTCTCACCTTCCAACTTTACCATGTTTTCTTTTAAAATTTTATAAATCATTTTTTCTCCATTTGAAAACTTGCACTTAGGACACCCATCGCCTCTTTTATGTGCGTTAGGGGTTTGCTTAAAATCACCATGATTTGAACATATGATAGATACTTTTTTCATACAATTATCATAATTAACTTTTGAGTAATCATATTTATCTCCATGAACTAATTTAGAATCAGATATAAACTCTTTCAATGTCAATCTTGATTTATTTGCATTTAATTTAATTCCACACTTTATACAACCATATTTTAAATGATTTTTAGGAGTTTGTTTAAACTCTCCATGTTCTGGACAAATAATTTTTACTGCTTTTAAAGAATTGTTGTATTGAACTAGAGAGTAATCGTATTTATTTGTATGTATATTCCTCACCTTTTTAATAAATTCTTCAGTCGTTATATTTTTGTTAACACATTTTGGACACCCCTGTCCTCTAAAATGTTTTTCTGCAGATTGTTCAAAAATACCATGTTCTGAACAAATAATTTCAACCTTCAATTTACTCCCTAAATATTCAACAAGTGAATAATCATATTTGTATTCATGAATTTTATTTGACCTTTCTGTAAACTCTTCTGTTGTTAGTTTTACTGACATCTTAAACTCCTTTTTCTAAAGACTCTCTAATAACCTCTGATACTTTAACTATTCTCTTTTCTTCATTACTACGCTTAATAGCCTTTTCTACGTATTTCTGGTATAACTCATAACTCAGTCTAACGCTCAAGTGTTTATCAATTGTTTTTTTCATTGTAATATTGTATATTTGTGTTACAATTATAAATAGTAATAAAAATAAAAATCATATATGAATAGAAAACCACTTGGATATTGGACAAAAGAATTATATCATGAAACAGCTCTAAAGTGTGATTCAAGAAGTGAGTTTCAAAAAAAATATAGTGGAGCTTATCAAGCTGCTTATAGCAATGGTTGGCTCGATGAAATTTGTCCCCATATGAGACGATACAAACCTGCGTTATCATTCCAATCATGACTCAATACTCAAGAATGCTTTATAGAAATTTATTGTACACAGGACTTACAAGAGCAAAGAAGTTGGCTGTATTTGTTGGACAACGTAAGGCGTTTAATATGGCGATTGATAATGTTGACCCAAGAGCAAGACAAACCTCCTTAAAAGAGCTGTTAATTGAGACTGGGATTATAAAAAAAGGAGTTAATCTTTTACGACAACTCCTTCTTTAATATCTTTAATGTACTGTTCCTTTGTGCCTTCAAGTTCATTATATTCCTCTTCTGATACAAAATCGCAATCTACAAATTCAAGCTCAATCTTTTTTAATATCGCCTGCCTGGCTTTCATCTTAGCGAAAAAAGCTGCCCTGGCTGGTATAAACATCTCATACTCTTTATGACTCTCTTGTGGGTTTAAAGGGTCGTTAACCTTTATAGTAAACTTTACAAAGTACATCCTGTTCTTTAAAGCTCTCTCTTTACGAACTTTCTTTTTCTTATATGTACCAAGCTTCCACTTCCTAAAGAGGTCGAAGAATTTTAAAATAAACTTAGGTAAATTTGAAGGTTCGTTTTTTGTCATTTGTTATTTTGCTAAAAAACCTTCAAAATTAGATTTTATATTATTTAATTGAGCACTGTCTTTTATGTAATCAAGAACCTCACCGTCTTCAATGTTGTATGGTATTGCAAACAAGTCAAAAACTCCATCTTCAAATGAAAATATTGCAACATAATCATTATTAATGTCTCCACCTTTAGGGAAATCAAGAGATAAATACACTCTTTTAGCGCCATTGTTTTTGTATTCTGCAAACCTCCTATAACAAGAAGCAACATCACCACCTAATGCTAATGCGTTTATTTCAAACTTATTATCTTTTGTTTCTACAAAAAGTTGAAATGGGTAATGACCATAACAATTGCTATTTTCAATGAAATCTATTTTCACCATTGATTCTACAAATTCTTCTACTGTATTCATTTTTATAAATTTAATTTTTAAACAAAATTTGCTCCTCCTTTATAGAAAATATAATGAGATTTACAAGGTAATTGATAATTCCCAACACTTGGTTGCATACTTATATTATCATTTGAATCTAATTGGTAACTCCACTCTCCTTTTCCCAATGGCATAACCGTCTTACTACCGCATCCACACATACATTTATGAATAGATACGCTGTAAATGTCAGAAATGTAAATTACATTATCTTCAAATTCATTAAAATCAGGCATGGTTTCCACTTTTTTATATGTTACCTCTATCCTGTTTTTAGTTTTTTTCATTTATTCTTTATAAATTCAATTAAAGCTTTTTTGCTTAGTATGATTGTATCTTCAAGTGATGCTGCTAAAAGATTGTCGGGAGTATTTTCTTGCAAATATCCAAGGCCAGTTACAAGCCACATGGCTCCATCATCAACTTTTACTTCCGCAGCGTTTCCACCTTGTGTTTTTTTTAATGTTCCAATAAGCTTGTGTACGTTTTCGTCTAAGACCAAATTGTCATATTGCAAGCCTTCAAGTTCTTTGTCTTTCATAATTTCTCTTTGCAAAAAAATACAAAGAAAAATTATGAAAGTAAAGAACTTATCCCATTATACGAAAAAAAAATAAAAATGTTTTATTCTACTCCTAAATCATTTCTCTCTCTATCGAAAAAGTAGTCTCTCGCAACCTGTGAGATGTATTTATTAATCTCCTTTGGCTCAAGTCCAGCGTCAGCAATAACATCAAGCTCTTCCTTCATAACGTCATTAATTACCATTCTAAGGTAATCACCAAGCTTCGCTCTGTCAACATGCCCTCCGTTGATTAAATCAAATGTTTCTGAAAGCATTTGTTCTAAACGCCAATTTGGAGTAACCTTATTTACAGTCTCATGAATTTTATTAAGCTTCTCATTATCAACAACCTTAAGTGTTTTTACTTTTGACGCACCAGCATGCTTTTCACCTTTGGATTTAAAAATATGTCTTGACCCATCTTCCATTAGACAGGAAAAGACAATCCCTTCACCAATCCCTATTTCTTCAAATTCTTTTGCAACAGGACATTCATTTTCAACTTCAAGAGTCATATTAATTATATCATTCTGCACAATATCTGGTCTATTGAAGTCAATATCCACTTCGTAGGTCTTGAAGTCTTCAATATTATAAATTTTATTTTCTGGTGAACTTAAATTTTTCATGTTTATTTTATTTTGTTTTTTTACAATACCAGCCAGTATATTTTAACAAGCCTTTTTTTTCTAACCTTTTTTTGTTTGACCCTAAATTATTATAAATAGGCTCTCCTTTTTCTCTATATGACTTCTTAAACGCTCCATATGGTAAGTTATTTTTTTTGCAAAATTCTGTAAAATTTTCATTTAAAATGTGATACTTTTTCACATGATTATTATCATATATAAAATACTCACTTTTATTAAAATTAACCCCCTTTGTATATCCAACTAACTCTCCAGAAACATATCTTTTATCATCTACTCTAACTTTTAAAACATTACCATTTTTATCTCTCACTGTAGCAATTCCAACATTAACTGACATTAGATTGTCGTCATTTGCATATTCTTCTTTACTAACTCTTTTTTTCTCTCCAGTTACATTGTCAATAACACTAACTAATCCATTTTTTTCAAAAGTCCTTGTTAGTTGTCCATTTTTAATTCTTTCATCATCATTATTGACTTGAAATGTATTTCCATCTTTATCAAAAACAGCTATTTTATTTTTTGCAACTCCAAATAAAGAATCATCTTTATCAAAATCTTCTTTTTTTATTTGCCTTCCATTTAAAGAAACATAACCTTTTCTAAAACCTCCATGACCACCTAACTTTAAATTATAAGTATCATCTCTTTTTATAAAATCTTCATTAACAATTTTTGATTCCATCAATTTCATTTCATCTTCACTTTCACAAAAATGTAAAATCCTTTTTTCAAAATTATCAATACCATATTTATTAATAACACGTTTTATATAAAGTCCAGACCCCATATAACCATCATCAATATTTATTGTCTTGTGATACCCAACATAAACCATGTTGTTAATCTTATTTTTTATTTCATAAATTGTGTAAAACATATTCTTTTTATTATAAATATCAATAAAAAACAGAATACTTACACCAGGCCATTAATTAATTTTTGTCACTACCCAATATGAAGATACTTCCTCATTAAATGGATATACTTTAGCATGGCTAAATATAAAAGAGCTTTTCTCTAAATTAGAAATTCCAACATTTTTTTGAATTCCCTTTCCAACCCATTCCATGCATAGCATTATTGTATTTTCTTTTAAATCAATATCATTATGTATAGCAAGAGATTTAATCAAATCTATAAAAACTTCTTTTTTTGATTCTGCGAACCAAGCAAAACCTGCATTGTCATTTGTTTCTAATTTTTTAATTCCCAATATATTTTTTGAAAATTTAGTTTTTTCTCCCTCGTCTTCAACTGTAATATTTGTTTTATCATCAAAAGAAATTTTATATAAAACCTCTGGAACTGGTGTAATTATTTCATTTTTAGATTGATACCATACCCCTGAAATATCATTATAACAAACTGCTGCAAATGTACCATGTAATTTTATGGTTCCTTTAAATTTAAGATTAGGTTTTTTAATAGAAGGGTCATATATTGCCTTTCCATTATCATCAAGCCCAGTAAATCCTGCTCTATCGCAAACGCTTTTTACAACATTTCTATATTGACCTATTGATGCTGCTGATATAAATTTTTTCATAATTTTATTCTTTTATTTGTTGAAAGCCAAAGCTTTGGCTCTGTGTTTCTAATTAATTCATTTAATTCTTCAACCTTGTTTGCAATATCTGGATGGAAGTCTGAAAGAGACTGGTCTTCAGTGCAATACTCTTCATTAAGCTCGTCAATGTTTATTTCAGATATGTGAACTTGCTTTTCGCAATGCATAAGCTCTAATTTTTTGATGTCCACTTCATTTTCTTCACAATATTCAACAACATCTTCCATGTCTGAGAAGAATTTATCATCATGTCTCAAGCACATCATTGACTCTCCATCCCATTCAACTTCTTCTAATTTTAGAAAATTTTCATGAGAAGACTTGGATACGCAGAAGTCACATTTAGTGCGAGTCTTTTTTATAACAGCTCCACAATCACATTTTGTATGAGTGCTATTTGCATACCTTGCTCTTCTTTCTCCTGCTTCACCTTTTCCATGATAAAGCCCGTCTGGACCAGTCCAACCTTCAAGGTTTGTTCTGTACTCTACCAAATTAGGGTCGTCATACATTCTTATTTCATCTTTTACTTCATCCATGGCTTCTTAATTTCGTATTCTCTTCTAATTACTAAAAGCGTATCAAGACAATCTTGAACTGCTTTGTGCGTCACAATCTTTGGAACTCCTGCTCTCTGAAGACAATCTCCAAGCCCTGGAGGGGTGTCATCATTATACCAATCAACATACATACTTGTAGGGTCGATTGTTCTGTGGCGCAAGTTTATATACTGACTCCACTTGGGAATAATGTCAATAAACTTTCTATCGAAAGCATCAAAATTCTTTCCAGCTGGAGTAATCACAAATGGAGCCTGACTATATTTGTTTGCTTCAGATATAGCTTTTTCAAAATCACTCCCTTCAATTTTACCAAAGTGAGGATATAGGAAATCAAAGAAATCTTTAGCTAAATCCTTCAGAGAGATGATTCCATGATGCTTGTCATACGCATCTTGTTCTTCACCTCTTCTGTATGTTTCACGCTTAGCAAGAATTTCAAATATCCTCGCATTCATGTTGATGGCAAATGCTCCTCCAGTGTATTGCTCGTGTCTGATGATTCTATTATACTGAGGAAGGTCTTCCATCGCCAATATATTGTTTGTATCTTCAATTACAGCTCCGAACTCAATTATTTGAAGCTCTTCTACAGTTCCGTTTTTTCCTGGGACTCCAGTTGTTTCTATGTCTATCACAGTATAAATCATGATTTCTAATTTTTAATTATTTTATATTGTCTCTTATGTATTTCTACTTTATCAAGCACAAATTTAGTACTAATTGCTTGAACAAACAAATTAAAAGCATCATCTTTATCAATAACAATAATTTCAACTGGTTTAACATTACCATCAACCCATTGAATCTTTTTCCATTGCTCATTAGAATAAGTCCCATCAGTTTTGGGCATCTCACCTTTACACACTTTCAAAGTGAAGTCACTCTTAATTTCAATAAATCTATCTCCAAAGTCAAAATCTGGAATGTATTGTCCATGAGGTGTTTTAAATTTTTTTCTATTTGGTTTTGGCAAATCAACTCCGTCATTAATTAACCTCTGAAGATATGCTACCTCATAAGAACCAAGAACCTTTCCAGCTTTTGTATTAAAAGTTCTTGACTTACCTATAACTGGAAGTCTATCTTCTTTGTCCCAAGCTTCAATTCCACTTTTAGAAATCTGTTCTTTCGACTTTTTAGAATGTTTCCTTCCAGTAAATCCTTTAGTTGGACCATATACTTCTCTGTTTTTTTTGCAAAGGTCACTCTTGCTAATTTTTGGAACTTTCCATTTATCAAGCCAATATGTTATTGAAAAATCACTTCTATCAAACAGATTTCCTATATATTTTGCCCCCCTATGCTCTTTTGAATAAAGTTGTATGATTTCTTTTTTTTCTTCTGTAGAAGGCTCTCCCTTTCTTTTATAGTAAACTCTCTTTCTAACTTGCAGCCACTTTGGGCAACCACAAGAAAGATAGATGGAGTTATTTATGAAGGGAACATTAATAAAGGAGAAGATTAATCTAAAATTATAATAGAATCTATTTGTTTTCTGGTCATATTGACTCTTGAAACTTGAATTAAAACCTCATCTCCAAGCCTATAGCTATCTCCATTATTAAAATCGTTTATACAATAGTTTTCTTCATCAACAAATAGATTATTGGATTTTAGCCAATCTTCTGAAACCATTGTATCACATCCATTTTCTATTATTTCTATAAAAACACCAAACGAATTTACACTGGAAATAATTCCTTTAAATTTCTCTCCAATTTTACTCTTCAGAAACTCGCACTGCTTGTACTTAATGGATTCTCTCTGTGCTTTAGCAGCTTTTTGTTCTTGTTCACTTAGATGTTCGCACATTTGTGATAATTGTGATTTATTATACATTATATAGGTAAATTTACTTTATTTAACATTTTATTTGAGACATGGGTATATATCTCAGTGGTTTTAGATGATGAGTGACCCGCTATCTTCTGAATAATTCTAAGGTCTGTGCCGCTTTCCAATAGATTTGTGAAAGAAGAATGGCGTAGTGTGTGAATTGAAGAGTTGTTGTCAATATACTTCTTATATATTTTCTGACAACTACCAACTGAATACTGGTCATAATTTTGACCATTAAACAAATAAGTTTTTGGCCTATATTCTTTCCAATAATACCTCAACAACTGCAGCACATAGTTCGATAATGGTACAACCCTATCTTTTCTTCCCTTAGCATTTTTAATATAAATCAACATTCTGATGGAGTCAATATCTTCTATTTTTAAATTAACAACTTCTGATACACGAAGACCAACTGAATACGTTAAAGTCAATATTGCTTTATGTTTTAAATTTTCAATCTTTGATAACTTATCTTTAATCAATTCTCCATCTATAACTTTTGGTAACTTCTTTTCTTTCTTTGGCCTCTTAAAAGATACTTTATCATACTTTTTATTGAGCCCAAACTTATAAAGAAATCTAATTGCGTTAATAACTTGATTTTGTTTTGATATAGAAGTGAAATTATAATTATTAAGATATAACTGAAAATCTTTTGAATTGAGGTGAATTATTCTTTTATCACCGCACCAAGTAATAAATTGCTTGATGTAATGGGTATAAATGTCCTTGGTTCTTTCAGAGTAGTTTAAATATATAAACTTTTGTTCACAAATCTTTACAATTTTTTGATTTAACATCTTATATCAATTTAATAATCAATGATTTATAAAAAGGTGTTTATATATAGTCGTTATGTGGCATTATACCACCACATCTTTTTTGTGATTTTGTGTTTTTTAACTAATTCCTTCGTATGTTCTTTAATATCTTCGTAATCTTTTGAAACTTCATTCAATTTTTCACAAAAAGATACGTAACAATCGTATTCATCATCAATTCTACTTATACTACTTCCCATAATTTAACGCCACATAACAACGTATATAAAACATTGCTTTAGTGGTCTTTTATTTAGTTTATTAATAATTCAAAATTTGTTGTTTATCTGTTAAGTTTCGGTTGGCAACGTTTCATATACAAAACGTTGTGGTGCATTTAGAAAGAAAGTGCTTCACCTGCAACAACACCAGGGTCGCCATATTTACCTTCATCTTCTTCATCAAAGTTTTGTATAATTTGAAGAGCCTTTTTATACTTCATAAGGCGTTCAGTTAATGTCTGTTTTGCAAGTTCAATCCATTCACCATTTGGCGAGTGCTTGCAACATAAAATTCCGTTAATCACTTTTTCTTGATAATACATAGTTAAAAAACGCACCACAACAATGTATAACAGCAATAGCGGGTTGTAGTGCTTAATTTTAACACCATTGCTTCTAATTAATATTCTGTTTAATTCAATCATTTGTGCTTTCTAATCCGCTACTGCGGTTATACTCAGCGTTATAAGTCATTTAGAACTTCAATTCTATGTGGTTCATAATCAATAGGAGTTATATAATACAAACAAGGTATGTTTTTACTCAAACCTCTCATTCCAATCATTACGTCAGAATCATTTTTATAATCTACTTTGTCAGATAAAAAACGACTTATAACATCAGCTATATGTAACACCTTTCCATCTTTATCAAATATTTCTAATTTATCCATTGTTTCAGTATTTTAAGTTAGTATAGTAATCTATCAAGGTCGGCACTACACATAGCCCAAGCGGTTAGGTTTAATATTCACTAAGTTTAATGCTACCTTCAATCTCATTTCCCCAAGCATCCCATCCTTGTCTAATATTTCTGGAGAACAATTCTAATTTATTTCCTTTAGATACTTTTTCAATAAGTTCATAAAAGAAGTCTGGTTTTTTTGAATGGCAAGGGTAGCCGTTTACATATTGTCTTTTTTCTTCAAACCAAGTTCCGTTTATTTTTTCATTTACCAATTCATTAACCTTGCCTTTGGTTGCAAAAATTAAGTATTCAGTAGACACTTTAAAAGTTCCACCCATTCCGCTACCTATTGGTTTTTTACACCATACAAGGGTTGTAGAGTATTTAAAACCCCAAGCCTTTACAACTTCTTCCGCTTTCATTAAATACTTATTTGTAACCCACAAATACAAATGACAATTATCAGCAGTCAAGTTTTTAATAGGCAGGTTTACTATGTCTTCAAATTTCATTGTGTTATAAGGCAAGTCTGCAGACTTATCGCTTTTTGGATTAAACACTTGTACCCCATTTTCTTTTTTGTAACCACCGCTTAATGGTCTCCCTGCTTTTTGCTCCCAAGCTGGGTCTGCATATATTATATTGTATTTATTCATATTTATTCTTTAAAATCCGTTCATACTAAAACCTAACAATGTGTAAAACGGCATTAAAACGACCGTTTACACTAGGCGTTGTAAGTAATTGGTTTTTACCTACTGCGTATCTGCATAAGCACATTCATTACATTTTCTTTCCACATATACAGCAGTGTTTTCGCAACTATCACAAACCAACTCCGTACAACACCGTGTATAAATAATAGCTTGCTTATTTCTGTCTTTTAAGATTACGTAAGCTTCATCGCTTATTTTGTTATCTTGGTGCAACCTATCAAGTGTAAATCCTGTTTGGATAAGTTGGTTATTTGTTTCGTTCATTTTTATAAAATTTAGTTGTTATTAATCGCTACTATTCATACACAAATCAGTTGTAGTGAATGCTACAATCCTACCTTTGATTTAAGTTCAGATATTGACATCCAGCTTTTAATTGATTTTGGTTGAACCCAATCGCTTTCCATGTCTGCTTTGAACATTCCATCTTTGTAATAGGCAAATTCAAGTACTCCACTAATATGTTCAACCAACACCCTTGTCATATTTTCGGGTAATTCTAAATCTGTATTTTTCATTTCAATTATACATTTAAGTTAATAATCCGCACTCACTACAACACTTTGTATAGTGCATAGCTCGTGCCTCACTACGACACCATACAAGATGCCGTTGTAGGTAATAAATTTACTACTCTTGTGGTTCAAGAATGTCATAAGCATCTCTTATACATCCTTTTAATGTTGTGGCAACTGTTTGCATCCTAAAAGCACCGTTGTAATCTTCGGCTTTTATCTTATCATCAATTAAGCCTTGTAAATGTTGCCACTTGGTTTGCCATTCTTCAATCTGTTGTTTCAATTTATCTTCCATTATATTTTTAAGTTTAGTGTTTCAATTCTGCAGGATTACTACCTACAACAAAGGCTATAAAGCCATACAAGTACAGGCTCATAGCCTAGACATTATATGCAATAAAAATTACTTACGTCTTGGGTCTTCATCACACCATAGTTTATAACAATTAACTTTTCGCTTTATTAACCGTGCTTTGTCTTGGATTTCTTCAAGGTTGGTAGCTGTTAATATAGCATCTAATGACACACTTCCACCACTACTGTCATCTAAATATCTTCCAAGCCAAACACTACCTTCGTCCGCTAATTCGTGCATTTTTGCATAATCAGGGAAACATTCTTTTACTTCTTTAATTAATTTTTGTGAGTACATAATCGTAATTTTAAAAGCATATAACAACGTGTATATTTTATTGCTACATACCGCCTATCTAAAGGCTTGTTAATATTTATTCAGTTCTGTTCTTATTTAAAGTTTATTGATACCTATACGCAACAAAGCATACACAAACCGTTACCAAACATTAAATAACTTGGTACATCATTCCTGCAACTTGTGGCCCGTGTGTGTCATACGCTTTATCATAAGCATCATTACTATCTTCTGCCTCTATTTCAAACGTCCATCCGTCTTTCCCTTCTGATTCAAACCAGAATAAATAACGTTTGGTAACACTATCTATAGGTAATGTCTGCCCTAGCTTTAGTGCTTGTAAGCGAAATTCAAATTCGTTTAAGAACTCTTGGTCTGTTGGTGTTCCTCCGATACCCTCCATTCCTTTTACTATGTCAATTACTTTTTCTGATATATTCATGATTAATTTTTAGTTATTTAAGTCGGGCAAAAAATACCCATAGATTTAACGTTAGCATTCATAGTATTTGCCTTTCATCTATTGGTTTTTGGCATTCAATACAGTAAGGCGTACCATTTTCATCATTATCTCTACCTTTAGCCTGTGAGCATCGGCAAAATAACGAAATGCTAACATCAGGTATGGAGCAGTTTTTTACTCGCTCCTGGTCACATTCATTCCACACCTTCAACAGTGCTTGTTGTACGCTTGTACTATTGGGATAAGCTGTTTCAGCCTGTATCTCTTTTATTCTTTCAGTTGTCATACAATAAAGTTTAGTGTTTCAAATCCGTAAAAAATCCGCTCCATACCCCTAGCGTTATATGCAATGCTACGTTATCACTTCGTATTAAGTTTCATCATAACATTCCCTTTGTTTTTCCACCGAACTTATAATTCTAAATCCATATTAAATGGTTTAAAATTATTATCTTCAATCATTTTCCTAACTCTTGGATGAAATTTATAAAATATTGAATTTGGTAAATCAATATCCCAATCCATCACGTCTATTAATTTGTTAATAATTCTACCTTGGAATATTTCATCTACATTTTCTATAAATAATTCATCAAAAGGAAAATGGACATTTCCAAATGTTGAATACATTTCAACCCAATCTAATATTTCTTTTTCTAATCTACTGTAATCATATCTAACTAAATCTTTTACTAATAGTTCGTTTTCACTATGTGCTATTATCTGACCACCATAGTCTAATAATTCTTTTCTATAAAGTTTCTTATGATTATCAGATATTTCTTTATACATTTTCTCAGGCATCTCACTACCATTTTCTATGTTTTTATTAACAAATGTTAAAAACTCTTTATCATCCCATAAATCATCTGAACTTGGTTCATAATTCATATCCTTTAAATTGCCATCTTGGTCAATATATGCTTCATTCAAATATTCACGTATAGTCGTTGCTATAAATTTTCTTAATTCCATAATAATAAATAGTTTAATCTATATATAAATAATCACTTTTTAATATTCCACCCACAAAAATAAAACAAAAAGGCTTCGTTCTTCGTATCAGCATTTGTGGTTAAAATCCGCACAGCATATAACAAGTGTTAGTTGCAATGCTGTGGGTTTTTGCAACCTTCGTAGTGTTCCATATCGCTTCCGTAACCGTTATACCACAAAACATATTCGCAATTTCTAACTTTTACTATTTGTAAGTCTGCCTTCCATTTAGGGTTGCTTATGTACATTTCTCTGTTATCTTTTTCTTGCTCAATATTTTCTTTGGTTTCATCTCCACAAGAAGAAAGCACAGCAACTAACACAAAATATAGCGTATAACTTAATTTCGTTCTTAAATTTTTCATCTGTTCTGTTTTTAAAGTTTATTAATTATTAAAAGTTTTGTGCTGTTTTTGTCGTTACACACCATATTCAACACGTTATCGGCAAATGCTACATTACTTCTTCGTATCAATATTTACGTTAGAAGTTTTTATTTTTTGCCCACGCTCTTTGATTAACTTACGTATTTCAGTTTCACATAAGTTTTTACGACTTCTACCATCTTCTTTAGCAATAGCATCAAGAATATCAGTTTCATCTCTATCTAAATGTATTTCTATTCTTACCATTAATCAATCATTTTAATTGATGAGTATGCAATGTTCCAAACCTCTCCATTTTCTCTTTTACATTTAACTTTCTTTGGATTTAGTTTTAAAACTTCCCAAATTTCACCTTTAAATTTATCACTAGCAACGGAAACTATGTCTCCTACTTTCAAATCGGTTTTTGATTTTTCTTTCCGTTCCAATTTAATTTGATATTCTTGTTCACGAATAAGTCTATTTGCATCAGCAATTACTTTGTTCAATTCATCTAATGATAATCCAGTCAAGTCTATTTTACTTTCAGTATTTATCGTTGCCAGTTCTTGTAGTAAATTCATCTTATTTTGTTTTAGTGTTATAGTTAATCATACGACAAACTTACGATAAAGTTTCGTATAAACCAAATCTTTTTCAATTATTTTTCTTCCGACCCTAAAAAATAAAAACTTATTTAGTGCTTCGTATTGAAATTAAGATAGATAATCCGCATCAGCCGATAACATTTTGTATATTTCAGTTTGCGAAAAGCAAACCGATAACATACAATTTGCCGTTACCCTTAATACTAGACATCTGTTTTCATAAAAGACATCCAATGCGTATTTGAGCGTTTACCTGATTTGTGTCCAAATAATGGTTGATGGCCAATGGCATTTAATATTTGAGTAACTGTAATTTGGGTTTCGTTCCATTTGAATATTAAAGTCCCATAAGGCTCTAAAACTCGCATACATTCATTAAATCCAGTTTTTATATCTAATTCCCAAGTAGGTAATAAAACACCATACTTTTTAGCCATCCAACTGTCTTTTCCTAACTTATTTAAGTGTGGTGGGTCAAATACTACCATTTTGAAAGTATTGTCTTTAAATGGCATATCTCTAAAATCAACCTCAATATCAGGTTTAACCTCTATTGTTCTAATTCCAGTATTTACGCTACTATCTTTTACTTCTACGGTTTCCGTTCTTATGTCAGCAAATAAAACATTAGGGTTTGTTTTGTCAAACCAGAACATTCTACTTCCGCAACAAGCATCTAATATTTTTTTATCTGTATTCATTATTCAAATTTCGTTTTTAATCAACCCGTACTAAGGGTAACAATTTGTATAATGCATAATTTGTAAAAACAAATTCCGACACCATACAATAGCCGTTAGCGGTAATGGTCAGACGTTGTATCTAACAGCAGATGCCATTGCTATCAACAATAGTATTCCTGTTATAATAGCACCATCTGTTCCGAACATTTGTCCTATACAAAACATTACACCACCTGCCAATATTGTTGATACAAACATATACCATCCAGTTCCACTTTTAGGCTTTAATAAACCACTACCGCTAACAAAGGGTTTATTAAATGGCTCAGTTTCGTTTTTCAAATTATCTTTTTCCATATTTTAAAGTTTTATGATTCTAATTAATTTTTGTGCGTAAAGTAACATTAAGTTAATTATCATAAAATATGATGAAAGTATATCTAAAAAAATAAATAAGCTATTGTCCGCCATTCATATAATACCACAATAATCTATGACTCAAAATATCGCTGTATCTTCTTATTGGTGATGTAAAGTGACTATAGTGCTTGAATCCGAGTCCATAGTGACCAATTATTTGAGTTGAATAAACTGCTTTCGACATTGAGCGAATAGCTAACGTTGAAATCATTGCTTCCTCACCACTTCCAGACGCTTTCTTCAACATCTCGTTGAGAGATGCTTTGGTAGCTTCCATGCTTCCTGAAGTATTAAAGTGATAACCGAACTGAGATACGAATAAACTTAACTCATGCAGTTTCTCTTCACTTGGAAGGTCGTGTGTTCTATATACGAATGGCTTGGTAAGTCCGTGTGCATAAGTTGCAACATACTTGTTAGCCAATAACATGTACTCTTCAATAAGTTGATGAGCATCTGCAGATTCATGAAAGAAAACATCTATTGGAACATTGTCCTCATCAAGAACAAAGTTTGGCTCTCTTCTGTTGAAGGTGACCGCTCCATCTTTAAATCTTTTCTTTCTAACTTTCTTTGCAATGCCATTCAATATTTTCACACAATCGAATACTCCCATCCCTGGTGGAACGCTTTCTATTCTGTCGGCAGTTCCTTCTATAATCTCTTGCGCTTCTTCATACGTCAATCTACAATCAGAGTTGATTACAGTCTTCTTGAAATTGTGCTTAACAACTTCTCCATCTGGAGACATCTGAAAGATAACCGAGAATGTCAGTTTTTCTTCATTTGGTCGTAAGCTACAGATTCCATTAGAAAGCCTCTCTGGGAGCATTGGAATACATCTATCAACAAGATAAACTGAAGTCGCTCTTCTAAATGCTTCCTTATCCAATTCACTTCCTGGTCTAACATAATGTGTTACATCAGCAATGTGAACTCCAATCTCGTAATTCCCATTATCCAATTTCTTGAATGATATTGCATCATCAAAATCTTTTGCACTGTCTGGGTCAATGGTGATTGTCAAATCTCCACGCATATCTCTACGCTTAAGAATCTCCTTTTCAGAAATCTCAACTGGAATGTCTTCAGCTTCTTTCATAACTGCATCAGAGAAATCATAATCAATATTATGCTTAAACATAATGCTGTTCATTTCAGTCTCGTGAGTTTCAGCTGCGCCAATCACTTTTGTGACAATACCTTTTGGGCTTTTGTCCTTCTTGTGCCATCGGTGCAATTTAACAACCACAACCTCTCCATCCTTAGCGCCATTTAGGTGCTCCATTGGAACATAGAAATCTACTGGCATCTTACCTCCAGAAGTTCTAACAAAAGCAAATCCCTTTTCTTCATTGATGTCAATTACACCAGAGAATTCAGTTTTGCTTCTATCTTCAACTCTTTCTACTATACCTTGTTCTCCAGTACCTTTTCCGCTTTCGTCTTTAACAATTGACACTGTGACCTTATCTCCATGAAGAGCTTGGCCTGTATTTTTTTTGTGAATGAACAAATCATCATTGCCTTCTAATATTAAGTAAGCATGACCGTTTCTTATAAACTCTATTGTTCCTTCAGTTTGTTTTAATTTTTTCATGTTTTATTTTCTATTTCTACAGTCAACTTCTGTTGCTGTTATCACTTGATGCATAGAAACCCATACATCATTTCCCGCCTCGTCATTACCTCTTATGTAACCATCATGCACGCTTCCTCCATAAACCCACATTGCACTTCCATCCACAAGTTGGACATCAAGCCTTGTTTTACAGTCATAAGAGTTTGTTGTTTTACCGACACCCTCACAAGAATTTAATACAAATGTAAGCAATGCAAAGCAGATAATAAGTAAATTTTTCATTTTTTATTTTTTGATTCTTTTGTTTATACGTTTTTTATGGAAGAATGTTCCTAAAACCTTTAATAATTTATATTCTCTGGTCTCATTTGAGGGAAAAATAACACATCTTGAATTGATTTTTGTTCAGTTAAAATCATTACCAATCTATCAATTCCAATACCAAGACCTGCAGTAGGAGGCATCCCATATTCCAATGCTCTCAAGAAATCTTCATCCATACCCATAGCTTCATCATCACCTGCTCCAGCAAGACGAAGTTGCTCTTCAAACCTTTCTCTCTGGTCAATTGGGTCATTAAGCTCACTATAAGCATTAGCAACTTCTTTACCATTGATTACAAGTTCAAATCTTTCAACTATGCCAGCGTCTGTTCTATGCTTTTTAGCAAGCGGAGACATCTCAACTGGATAATCGTATACAAACGTTGGTTGAATCAATTTAGGCTCAACAAACTCTCCGAAAATTTCATCAAGAAGCTTCGCTCTACCCATAGAGTTATCAACATGGATTTCATGACCAGCAAGAAATACTCTAAGCTCATTATCTGTCATGCTCATTGCTTGACATCCAGAATATCTTTCAATCGCATCAAAGAACTTTATTTTTTCGAATTCTCCAAAGAAGCTAATTTTATTCTCTCCGAACACAGCTTCAACATCATCAACAATTGAGAATGCTGCTTTTTTTACAATCTGCTCACAAAAGTCCATCATCCACATATAATCTCTATTGGCTGCGTACAACTCAACTTGAGTAAACTCTGGATTATGGAACCTGCTCATTCCTTCGTTTCTGAAATCTTTAGCAAATTCATACACTCTTTCGAATCCTCCAACAATCAACCTCTTAAGATATAGCTCATTGGCAATTCTCAAATAAAGAGGAATGTCCAATTTATTGTGATGTGTCATAAAAGGCTTTGCGGTTGCACCACCATGAATTGGCTGTAAAACTGGAGTCTCAACTTCCATGAAAAATTCTTCATCCAATACTTCACGTATTGTTCGAATTATTCGTGTTCTATCTCTAAATACTTTTTTTGAATCTGGGTTTACCACAAGGTCAACATATCTTTGACGATACTTCATCTCTTGGTTCTCAAAAGAATCGTGAACATTTCCTTCCTCATCTTTCTTAACAGTAGGAAGAGGTTTTAAAGACTTAGAAAGTATTGTAAACTTTGTTGCACGAATAGTTAGTTCACCAGTTTGAGTGACAAACATTTTACCTTCAACACCAACAAAGTCACCAAGGTCAACCAGTTTCTTAAAAACTGTATTGTACATTGTTTTGTCTTCGTCTGGACAAAGCTCGTCTCTTGAGATGAACACTTGCATTCTTCTTTCTGAATCATCTTGTAATTTAAAGAAAGATGCTTTTCCCATTATGTTCTTACTCATTAGCCTTCCAGACAACTTAACAGTCCTTCCCATGTGCTCAATTTGAAGTTCTGTCGAAAAATGTTGAAGCGTATCAAACATTTCCCAAACACTTGTACAATCATATCTTATACGAGCTCCATTCTCAACATCATTGATAAACGGCTCAGCTGGATAAGGATTAATACCCAGGTCAATCATCGCTTGAAGATGCTCTCGTCTTACTATTTCTTGTTCTGATAATTTACGCATTTTAATCTTTTTTATTTAGATTTGACAATCTAAGGTTTTCAAGTTTAAGTTTTTTAATCTCTTCAAACTGCTCTTCAATTTGCTCTTCAGCAACATCAAGTGCTTGGTATACAAATTTTACAGTCTGATATGGCAATCGCATCTCAGGCTTCAATAACTTTCTTGAATTAATAGTTTCGTCCATAATTACATTCATAACTTATTCTTTTAATTGACCTTGCATTGCTGCGTAATACTCTAAACAATTTTGACCTGGAGAAAGTCCAGATACTTGTCCATCTCCAGTTTCAATAATCATCCACATGCCGTTTTCCATCTCAGCTATGTCAATCGTGAAGAAGTTGCTATCAATTTCGCAAGCTATCTCTTCAACAAAATCAATTGTTTCATCATTTGGAGTGCTGTGTTCTACTTTAACGTTAGAGTTTTGAGAACTTGAGATTAATCGTCTGTCATAAAAGAATAATCTATATTCATTTACATTTTCTCCATATTTTTTCAAGTCAACAAACTCTTTAAAAACAAGACCTTCACTAAACAACTCTCCTCTATGTTCAACAAACTCCTCTACTTTCTTGAAGAGGTCTTCTCCACTGATTCCAGTATTCATTCTGAACAAGCCTGGGACTCCTTTTGCAGACTTAACAAAATCTTTCATTAAGAAGTCTTTATCTCCAAAAAATTCAGAAATGTCTTGAAGAATGTCAGCATCCCACTCTTTAATGAAAATAGCTTTTGACGTGTGGTCTTTTGTATAATCATAAGACTCTGGGAAGTGATGACAATTTTTGTATTGTTCTGGTGTATTCACAAGAACGTAGCCCAGTTCTTCAAGAGTTTTATATAACTCTTCGTACTGAGTTAGGTTTAACATCCAACTCCTTAATACAAGAGATGTTTTATCATCTATTTGAAATATGTTAGATTTAAACTCTCCTCTAACAAACTCATCATGACTAAACAAAAAACAATCATGACCCTGCAGTTTTGCAGCGTGATGTTCCTCTATGTAACAGTCATCAACTTTTTTATTGTCAAGTTCATGACATGGGAATAATATCTTCATAAGTCCAGGATTTTATAAGTTATACGCAAAAATAAGAAATTTGTTCTTAAACTTTATCGAAAATTCTTGCTTCTAGGTGAGATAGTTGTCTTTTGAATCCGTCATAGCAAAACGTTTTATCTTTTGCATGTTTTTTAAGAGTTTCAAAATTGATGTACATGTCTCCGTTTGGAAGTGACTTGTCCCACTTTGTGGCAACATAGTTTCTTCTTTTAAGAATCTCTGGAACATCTTGCGAGAATTCCACATTATTTGTAACTCTATCAGCAAGTCCAGGATACTCGTAAATAAGCGTGTGGTCCATCTTTATAGGATGAATAAAAAAAAAGAAAAAACAGAAGTTAAGTTAAATTTATTTTATATATTTGCATATAATAAATTTAACTTAGGGGAAGTTGCTTTCCTCCCAACCACGACAAGTCGATGATTGGGTTTCCGCAACTGTTTTATGAAACTTGGTGCTCCTCCAGAGTGAGAATCCATTGTAGGGAAGTATAACCAATTGTAGTGAAATGGCTCGTACTCAAAAGTTATTGGTTGTGAGTCCATTTCTTCATTTCCATCAAATATGCACAATACGAAGCTCCACCCTTTATAATGAGTTTCAAAGAAATTAATCAACTCTCCATCAATTTCTGGACCAAGAGCTCCAAGTCTTTCTACAATCTCTCTAACATCTTCTGAAATTAAGACATCATACATTCCAAGATTAAATCTATCAAAACTTTTTGACTTCATGCTAAACCCTCTTGAGCGAATTCCATGGCTTTCATCATATTCAAGATGAGCTTGGTTCTCTATGTCTTTTAAGAACTTGCTGTAATCAGTCGTATCCATGAACCACTCTTTTTTCAACTTACCTGGGATTGCCAGTTATGAATTGTATTTTTCTTCTTTCTTCCCACTTTATTTTGCAACGTCAACTTCTTTGTATAAAAGTTTCATTTTTTCTTGCACTTTATCTTTCTCTTTTACCAGATTGATAACTTTATCCTTCAAAATACCTCTTGCTTTTGAATAATTTGATTTAGATGTTCCCTCAGCTATTTCAAGTTTATTTGCAATATCCTTATGAGTCATATCTTCAAACAACTTCATATTGAATACAGCTCTATAACAAGGCGACAGCTCTTGAATTAGTCCTAAATATTCTTCTGGCGTTATTTCAGAAGTGTTGATGCCTTCTATTTCGAAACCATCTCCTTCTGGCTGTGTAACTAATGATTCGTGGTCTACCACATTTGAATCTTCTAAGAAGAATGTTTTTTTATTTCTTCTTATAGCATCTATGGCTGTGTTTGCAACTATTTTTCTTATCCAACCTTCAATGCTTCCACTCTTTTCAAAGTTGTTTATTTTTGCAAAAACTTTTACGAAAGCATCACTTAATACGTCTTGAGCAGCATCTGCATCTTTTATGTATCTCATGACAACTACTTTCATTTTTCCATGAAACTCTTTGAACAAAAGTTCTTGGCAATTTCTTTTTCCAGAAATACAACCATCTATAATTTGTTCTATACTCTTTTCTCTTTTGAACATCTTTATTTCCCTTCCTTTTTAGGATTCGATTTCATCTTACTTCTGATGATTTCTCCAAGAATGAAGAAAATAACACCCCAAGCAAAAAAGAAAAAGTGACCTGCAAACACCAACAAAATCATCCAAGGGTTACCCATCCATGACTTTCTGTGTCTGAAGTAATACGCTCCAGTTATTACAACTGCAATTGCTAATACAATCCAAATTGATAATCCTGATACAATCATTGTTTTAAATTATTAGTTAATAGATATTTAGTTATACGTTAAAAACATAATAATGTTCTAAAACATATTATCCTGGAGTCACATCAGCCCTTCCAGCGTCAGTAGAATGACTTCCAGAAGACATTTTTGCTCCCTCATTAGAAACAGCGCTCGAACCTATGGAACCGTTTTTAATTCTTTCAAGAAGAACTCCCATCATTTCTTGTCTGGCAACTAATTCTTTAAAATCAGTTAAAAAACTTATTTCCTCTTGAGCTGCAGTTTCATAACCATCGTCAAATGATTCATCACCAGATTTTTCCTCAATCCCAGTTTTAAGTTTCTTCATTCTTGCATTAAGCAACGAAAAAACTTCTGCAAACTCTTTAGATATAGACTCTTCATCTTCTTCTTCTGAATCTTCAAAAATATTTACCGTTTCAATGTTAACTGGAGTATTGAAGTCGTATTCTTTTACAATCTTCTTATAGTTCTTGCAAGCTTGGCTTCTAAGCCCATTTTCTTTAGACCAAACATCATTCTCAATTGATTCAATGACTTGCTCTTTTAAACCTGGACTTTCAAGTAAATCATACCCAGAGTGCATGCAAATTGCTCCAAGAATTTGATAGCCGATATTCATATCTTCTTCATCTTCAATCCCAACAGTGTCAATCATCTCTCTGATTTTCGACATGTTTTTAGCCAAGTTCTTGCTTGTGATAGCTTTTGGCTTATCATTTCTTCCATACTCCTTTGTCTTGCAAAGTTCGTAAATATTTTCTTTCCATTCAAGAGGAGCATCTCCTCCATAAATACTTTCATTCCACCAACCCAAAATTTCTAAGTTTTAATTAATAATTTATTTAATATTTCCAAACAAAACCCCCAGCAGTTTTTGCTCTATTGCACAATACATTTGATATTGAATTTGAGTGGATTTTCAAAGATTCTGAAGCTATCTTGCTTGAATTCCATTCTTTTACAAATTCCATTTCTTTGGTATATTGCTTTACCTTCTTATTATTATATTCTATAGATGCTTGTATAGCTTGAGGCGCTGGCTTAGTACCTTTATTCGCCAAAGAGATTCTTTTTTTTGTGTCCTCTGTTTGACTATGACCTGTTGAGCCATATCCACCATTTGAGGTGTTGACTAAATCAAAACCCCAACCTCTAAATTGAGCTATCCAATTAATTTCGAATAATTCCCAATTTTCTCTATACTCTTCAGATAAAAAATTAATTTCAGGCCTTAACCCTCTTTTAGTTAAATTATTTATCCATCTATAAAGCTTACTTGGCTTTCTCTTGGTTAATCTACCTTCAAATTTTGTTACAGCTCTTTTTGCCTCACAAACATGACCATTAAGCCTTTTAGATAGTGTTATCCATGTTTTTCCAATGTATTTTATTTCTTTTGTTTCTGGGTCAGATAAAGTATAAAAAAATACTTTATCTTTTTGTGGAGTAATTCTTTTCATATCTATAAATAGATACAAAAATTAGAACTTTATTCCACCAACCCATAATTCATAATTCAATCAAATCTTTTTGTAATCTTTTAATTACCTTTTCAATGCTCTTTTTGTCATTTTTTATATTTATAAACAAATTCTCCTTTTTAGCATTTGGACTTCCGATGTTTCTAATTGTATTTTCTTCAAAATACTGAAAACATATATTTAAAAAATCGTTTGTAACATCTTCTTTATCTCCAATCCACATGCCTTTTTTTCGGTCCTGTCTTCCTAAGTAAACTTTTTCTGTTAAAGGAGAATAGCCTATCCCTTTTCTTGTGCTCATAGCAATTGTCTTTTTTAAGTTCAGGACAAATCTAATGAAAATTTATTAAACTGAAAAACTTTATCTACCATAATCGCTAAAATCATCATAACTATTCTCCTTCATCCTTTTAAATGCAGAGCTTATTACAGTTTCGTCATGACGATTTAAAACAAAACCTACACAAAGTCCAACGATAATTATGAACAATATAATCATTGTGGTTCTGACACTTCCATTTGAAGGTTCTGCTGTTAAATAATCAAAGTCAGCGAACTCCTTCCTTTCAAATCCAGATTTACAGGGACTGACAGTTAAAAATCAGGACGAACTGCCAACATTGGTTGGAGTGATGACTCCTGAAGCCCATCCCATCGGCTTTGCCGTGGGTGGGTAGTTCACATTCAGTTCTTTCATAATAAGCCTCTTTTACAGAAGCTCATCGAATTTTTTTAACCAGCCAGGCTTGGTTGTATCTACTGAGCTTCCTTGTGTAAATTTATTAATCAACTCTCTATCTCTGAAGTCGTCATCCAAGTGAATATCTATTTCAAGATTAAGAATGATTTTGTATTTCATTTCTCTATTAGTAAATAGAATTTTTTCTTTAGGAAGCACTATGTTTAATTCTTCAAGAAGGCTGTAAACCTTTTGGTGCTCATTCTTTAGGCCTTTTGTAGAATGTTCTGGACCATATCTTCTTGTAATCAAATACAAGTCAACATCATCATCTTCTGATAACTTCTTAAACAGTTTTTGGACCTCTTCTTTGTGTGGATTTTTACCACCATCAAAATGGTCATCAAGATTACCATCGTAATCAAAAGATATTTTTTTCATAGTACAAGTTTAACATTTATTGATTATAAATGCAACATAAAAATAAAACTTACTTTTTAATTACACATCTTTGTATTTAAAAATATACCCTTTTTTTGATGGTTCTCCAGATTCTAACAATTTTCTAAATTCTTTATTTATTAGACCAGAAAATCTATAAGCTTCTGTAGTTGTTTTACATTCTTTTATTATATTTTTATTTATATCATAAATATCAATTGGCTTAGCTCTTTTATAAATAAAAATAGAAACATTTTTTATTTTTTTACGTATAACTAAATGAAATACTATTTCTACCCTCACAAAGAACTTGAAGAGCTTGTGTTTCCAAATACCTTACCAGAAAACAGATAATGAAAGATAAAGAAAATAACGAAGATGTAATATACACATTAAGTGAACTTGCAGATTCATATGTCAACAAAGACATTGAGACAATGGATGAGTGGATGGCTATGATGAGCGATGAAGAATTAGCTGTATTTCATAGAATGTGCAACAAAGAACCTCTTAGCAGAAGTGAAGAAGAAAACTATGAAATAAGCAAATTTTCTCTCATTCTCTATTGTAGAGAGCTTGGCTTAAAAGAATTAGCTGTAACTCCTGAATTAATGGGAAAAATTACTGGACACTTTGGTATCAACATAATTGTTGAATCACTTAGAAGGAAAGGATTGGCTGAAACTGAAGGTCCATTGTTGCTATATAAAGAAACTAAAATTACTCTCACTGGAAAGGGCAAAGAGTACCTTGAGGACAATACTTCAGAAGAAAGTGATGAAGAAAATTAATAAAAACAGAACATTCTTACTGGATGTTACGTATAACAAGTGCTAAAATTATATTATGGCTGAAAAAGAAACACCTATAAACCCTAAAATTAGAGTTAAACTCCAAGAGTTAATAGAATCAAACACTATTAGGTCTGGTGCCGCCTTTCATATAGATGAACTTGATGAGGATGGTTTTAGCTATGCTCTTAATAAAGGTTTTAAACTAACTCCAAGAGAAGCTGGCGCAAATTGCGAAAATGCTCTTAAAGAGGTTATTAAGAAATCTACAAAGAAAATCAGAGGAATGATTGACTCAAAAGAGTTAAAACAAAACATTTTTCTTAAAAGATTTAATGAAACATTTGAAATAGAGACATTATGAAATCAAGAGAAGAACAAATTAAGTTTATCATAGAGCAGATGGACTTTGATAAAATTAACAAAGTAATGGATTTCCTTGGATGGACTTGGAGGTGCGATGCCGAAGGGAGAAGAACTCCAACAGCAAAAGAGCTTAAGATTGCTGCTGTGCATTGTATCAATCAAGCTTGGGATTCTGAAGACAAAATCTATAACTCTGGAGGTTTTGAGTGCGAAGTAATCAATGGAATAATTGAGTTGAAATTCGTAATCGAAAGAGTAAATCCTCTATCTGAAATATTTGGCTAAACATATGGACTTTTTAGAAAAACATAAAACTGAGGTAGATATATTATTTCAAATTACCAAAAAATACATTAAAGATAAATTTGATGTAGAAATTGTTGATTTAGAATCTATCAAGAATAAATCGAGAAAAAGACCTCTTGTATATTCCAGAAAAATAATTATGGTAATTTTAATGGAGGTGTATAATAACCAAAAATACACCCAGGAGCAAATTGCCGAAGTTGTTGGCTTGGACAGAACTTCTTTAATACATCACTGTAAAACACATCTAAATGATTATAGCATTCTCAAAGGCTATAAAGAAGAGTATGATGTTATGAGAGATGAATTCCTTGAAAAAATAAAAGAATGTTAGAAGATTATAGGTCAATAATGAAAGAGAACTGGCAATCAAATTTTGCTGGGATTATGTTGCCAATATACATTGTTTCAATGGTATTATCACTAATATTTAGAGAAAGCATAGTTGTTTCCATTATTGTTGGCGCAGCATCTCTTTTATTTGCTGTTTCTTTGTGGCTCGTTATTAAGGTTAGGCATAAAGAAAAAATGGCAGAACTCGACAAGTGCAGAAATTCATTTGTTTCAAGATATGGTGAAGAACCAAAGACTTTTAAAGAAATGAGAAAAGACTAACCTTGTTTATTAACTGGAAAGTTTTCTACTTTATTATTCGCATCAATTACAAGTATTGGAATCTCTCCAAAACCTAATTCTATTGCAGCATAAGCTCTATGCCTTCCATCGTGGTCAATTACCACATCTCCATCAACATATAGAGTTGGTGGGTCGATTTCTTTTCCAGATTTCATGTGAATTTTCAAATCTTCTATGTTTTCAATAGTTTCTTCATCCATTTTAAGCTCTGGAACTAATCTTAAAAAAATCATTGGGACTTTTATAGAAAATCTTTCCACCTCTTTTTTTTATAATCTGAATCACCATACATTGGTGGGTCAGATAATGTATAAATAATAACCTTATTCATTTATACGCAAATCTTTCTCGATTAATTTCCTGATATAATCAGACACGTTTGTGTTTCCAATTTTATCAATCATCTTATCATATATATCTTTCTTAATCCTAAGATTTAATCTATAAGACTCTGGTTTACTTTTATCAACAAAAAGCCCATGTAATTCAACATCAATAGCATCTTTGCTCCCAAGTGTTTTACACATACTATCATACCATTCTTTGTTGTTGTAGTTTGGGTTATCGGTATAGTCAAAGCTAAGGTGAGAAAAATCTACTTCTTCTCTAATAGACTGAAACCAAACATCATAAAAGAAGTTAATGCCATTTGTAGATGAGTAAATAATTATTTTTGGGTTATTCGTAAAATCACTAATTAATGTGGTCCAAATTTCTTTTGCTTCTTTCATAAAAGCTACCTCATCCATAATAACCATATCAAATCTATACCCTCTAAGTGCGGATGGACTTGCAGGAAGAGCTTTTATATAGCTACCATTATCCAGTCTTATCTCATCTTTATTATCTTTAACAAAATTATCTTCCCAGTGAAATATATCGTTTGAATAGCTCTGTAGTATTATTCTTACAAGCTCTATAAATCTAACAGCCTGGTCTTTTTTTGGGCATATTATAGCTATGGATTTATCAAAAGAGAAGATAAGCTTCCAGGCGCAGTATGCAGCTGAAAGAGATGTCATGTGCATTTGCCTTGACTTCTTTGTTACACTTAAGTTGTTTTCATGTATGTGTCTTAGGAACTTTTCTTCAAAGTCCATCATCTCAAGATATTCACACTTCCAGGTTTTATTGTTTATACCCAACCTGTTCTCTTTAATGAATTTAATTGGGTCTTCTGAGTACTCTCTGTGTTTAATTATTTCTGCTTCTTTCATAATTGTCATACAAGCTTTTTTTTACTTGTCATACATAAATAGTTTTAGAATTTATAAACGAAACATTTAGACTTTAAATTCGTATAACAAAAGCAATTTTATTTCCTTAATTTTGAGTTATTAACATGTTGATAACTTTTTGAAACAAAATAAAACATTTTTAATTTCAAAACGTATAGTAGTCAGACAAAACAAAATCTAAATAGAATATGAGACAACTGAAAATTACAAAATCAATCACAAATCGTGATTCAGAATCATTTAACAAATATCTTGCAGAAGTAAGTAACATTGGAGACGTTATCTCTCCAGAAGAAGAAATAGAACTCGCTAAGAGAGTTAGAGCTGGTGATGAAAAAGCTGCAGAAAAATTAATTAAAGCCAATCTTAGATTCGTTGTATCAGTTGCTAAGCAATACAGTGGAAAAGCTCCTCTTTCAGATTTAATTCAAGAAGGAAACATTGGAATGATTAAAGCTGCTCACAAATTTGATGAGACAAGAGGTTTTAAATTTATATCATATGCTGTATGGTGGATTCGTCAATCTATATTGCAATCAATTGCTGATGATGGAAGGATGATTAGATTGCCTTTAAATAAGCTCGGTAATCTTAATAAAATTAAAGCTGCGATTTCTGATTTGAATCAACACCTGGAGAGACAGCCTACCGAAGAAGAGATTTCTGAATTCCTTATAAAACAGGAGTTAGAAAAGGGTGTTCACACATCTGGTCCAAGCAAGGGTCAACCAAAAGGAGATGTTTCAAGGTTTACTGTTGAAAAGATTAGGTATGCGCAAGATGAAGGTCAAACAATGAGCTCTATTGATGCTCCTATGACAACTGATTCAGACTCAGGAACAATGAGCGACTTAATAGAGGGAGAAGATGAGCATGACATTAATAAAGTTCTTAAAAACTCTGACCTACAAGTTGAACTTAAGAGAATAATGCAAAGCCTTACTTATAGAGAAAAAGATGTCTTAATATTATATTTCGGATTATTCGGAACAGCTCCAATAAGTCTTGAAGAGATTGGTATTAAGTATGACCTTACAAGAGAGAGAGTTAGACAAATTAAAGAAAAAGGAGTTAGGAGATTAAAGAGTAGAATTAGAAATACTTCTCTAAAAGAGTATGCTCGTTAGAACATTTTTATTACATTTGTGTATAACCTAATAATAGTTATTTTATGAATGAAGGCAAAAGAGTAATGAAAATTGGTCTGGACATCCATGGTGTCTGTGATGCAAACCCAGAATTTTTTGTTGAGCTGTCAAAATTATTTGTCAACTCAGGACATGAGGTGATTATAATCACTGGAAGAATGAAATCTCATGGAGCTATAGAAGAAATTGAAGAAATTGGAATATCATATACCAAATTTTATTCCATAGTTGATTATCATATTGAAATGGGTACAGAAGTGATATACGATGAAAAAGGAAACCCGTGGATTGATGATGACTTATGGAATCGTACAAAAGCAGAGATTTGTGAAAAAGAAAATATAGATTTTCATATTGATGATTCTCCAATTTATGGTCAATATTTTAAAACTTCATATGCACAAATTATTATAAAAAAAGACTAACTTTTATATTTCCACACATATTTGTATGCCGTTTTCCTTTCACGCCTACAAACCTTTGCTATAACATTTATTTATAAATTTAGAATATGAAAAAAGAGGACTTCACAGAACTTCTAACCGACTTGTATTTAGCATATAATCCAGACTTTATTAAGTATGTACCACAGTTAGTTGAAAAATATAATAGAATTGAATTTGATGCAGTTCACAACGTTCTCATGAAATATAATCATGAGTCATACAATTACTACGATGCCTCTAAATCAACTGATGACTATATCCACTCTCTAATAAAAGATTATAGCGAAGGTAACAAATCGTTAAAAGGATTTACTGTAGAAATGCAGATTTTAAGAAATAAAGAAGAAGAAGCTGGAAAGTCTGAAGAACAAAAGAAACTTGAGGAGGCTGCCAACAAAAAAGCTCAAGAAGAACTTTCTGGAATTAAAAGTCAAATAGGAGAATCTGAAAAAAAGATAATAGACGCTCAAGAAAAATTGGATGCAAGATTAAAAGAAATAAATCAGCAACTTGAAAACACTGAGCCATTAGTTCAAAAAGCTTCTATATATGATGATGTAGAAATTTCTATTAAATCTAACTATACAGACTCAGAACTTGAACTCCCGAACAAAGAGGTTCTTGCTGGGCTTGGAAAAGGTACCAGACTAATTGTTCCAGATAAAAACGGAAAGATGGTTGGACTTATAGTTGAGGAGATTCTTTATGATTGTATTTCCCATCCAATGGGAACTCCTATTGTAGAAATTATAATCAATAAACATTAATGGCCAAGGATGGTAAAATAGAATATGTAGAAGTTGAAGGTATTAAGTGTGAAATTAAGAACCCTAAGAGAAAGGCAATCTCTCAATATTATCAAGAAAGTCTTCGTGGAGAAATTGATAACTATATAGGCTCAATAGACCGTTGGTCTGAAAGCTCAAGAGCATATAGAGACAGTCTCAAAATAAATGTTATAATTGCACCTTTTGTTTTGGGATGGCTAAGAAAACCAGAAGACGAAGATGAATATCTTGTAATAAAAGGATACATGACTTTGGAAGAGCTTCAAAAAAAGAGAGACAAGGCTTCAGGAAAAAAAGTAACGAGAAAAAGAAAGCCAGCAGTTAAAAAAGCTGAAGAGACTATAATAGCAAAGAAACCTGTTGCTCCTAAAAAACCAACTGTAGCATCAATAGCTAAAAAACCAGCAACTAAAGGGCTCACAAAGGGGCCAGTTAAAGCTGAAGAAAAAGCTAAACCAGCTATTAAAAAGACTGTAACTACCAGAAAATCAGCAATTAAGAATGGGGCCACAAAAGGGCCAGTAAAGGGCTCAGCTAAACCAACTGCTGCAAAGCCAGTAGCAAAAAAACCAACTGTTGCAAAGAAGGTTGTTGCAAAGAAGCAGGATTCACCTATTAAAAAAGCAGCATCACCCAAGATTGTAACTACCAGAAAACCAGCTGTTAAAAAAGTTGTAGAAGCGAAAAAGTCAGTTATCACAAAGAAACCAGTTGTTAAAAAGCAGGATTCTCCAGTAAAAAAAACAGTCATAAAAAAAGCCGCCCCTAAGGCAGCTTCTAAAACTTCTAAGAAGTAATTATTTTTTAGAATGTTTCTCTAACAAGTGAGCATTCAAAAGCATGACTGCTGAGCTATCATCTTCTGCAACTACTGTCCATGTTGGAGTTTTTACTGTAAATGGGTCCAATAGTTTTGGATTGCTGTTTACAGATTCTTCTTTAGTGAAAAGTATATCCCCATTTCCACCTTCATATAAAACGTATTTCATAGCTATTGATTTGTATATAAATAGATAATAAAATTTACCTTATAAAGAACTTCTGAGTATATAAACCTATTTTTAGGACATATATACCTTGTGGCAATCCTTCTGTGTAAACAACGTCTTCGTTTCCGTTTCTAACAATCTGCCCCATCATATTATACAGTTCGAAGTTAGAAGGACTTGATAGATAAATGTTATTGTCACCACTCTTAGAATATGTGTAAAATATTTGACTCTCATTTTGAATTGCTATCACGTCAAAAGTTTCTTTTTCTCCATCATAATCCACTTGAGAAAGTCTATAATAAGTGTATGATATAAATGGCTTCACATCTGTGTATTCATACCTAATTGTTGATGCGCTGTTTCCTGCGCCTTTAACAGTAGATAATGTATTCATTATTCTTAATTATGTTCGTGATTGTGTTGACACTTCTTGTGGTGTCTATAGTCTTTGATTCCTATTACTAAAGTAAGTATCCCAATTACACCCCAAACTAAAGCAAAGAAAGGGCTGTGCATCACCTTTTCAATCCAACTACTATGGTCGTGCTCATGAACGTGTTCTGTAGAGTAAGCAACCAAAAGCATTGATTGAATGAATTGAATTATATGAAACATTCCATGAAGAAAGTTTAACACACCAACAGATATTAATATTAAAGAGCGTTTCATTACTTAGTTTTTAAGGCGTTTTCTTGAATTATACCCATCAACAAAGAATTGTACAACTCTAATTCCTCATTCTTCTTAATCAATTTTACATTTACATCTATAATTGAATCACGAGCGTTCTCTGTAGTTTTTATGATTCCATCTCTGCTATCAGTAAATTCAAATATAGAAAGAAGCGTATCTCCTACCTCATGCTTGTAGTTTGTGTAATAAAATACACTTCCAGAGTTAGTCTTTAACTTAACTCTATAAGGATAAATACTTTGCAGACAATCTGAACAATTTGATGACTCTACTGTCTTTTCAACTTGCTCAACCACAAGACTGTTCTCAATTGAAGCTTCTCCTTCTGGGCCACAAGATGTAAATAATATAGCCACTAATAATACTGATAATAATTTAAACTGTTTCATTTTCTGTTTTTAATATTGGCTCAGCATCTTCAAAGACTACCTCTACCTTGTTTATAATTGTGTTAATTAAAATCTTCTTGCAATTTCCATAGAGGACCAAAAGGGGTTGGAATTCTACTATAAGTAAACTCTTTATCTTTAGTAAATATTGGCGGAGCTATTATTGACCAACGACTTCTAATTACTTTACCAGATGGTCTTTTGTTTTCTGGAATATTTTTCAAGTCAATTATAGCTTCATAATTTTCTCTACAAATAAACCCACCCCTTTTAAACCTTACTGGGTAATCATTCCAATTAACCCCTTTTTGAGTCATCATCATATCTTGCATTTCATTTGTAGATTTTTTGTGAAGCTCTTTGTGAGAAAATAATGACTGTGCTGCCATTGAAATTGAATTCCTTGTAGCGTCTTGTTGCCTCCAAACAAAACAATTATGAACTTCATATGGGTCAGAAAAACACATAACTCTTGCATCAAAAAATGCAAGATTTGAATTAATTGGCATATAATTTATAAACGAAGAAATATCATCTCTTACAACTTCTAAATTTGTTCCAACTTCATAATGCTCTCCAATAGTTTTATCATTTTCCTGTACTATATTTGTTTCAGGACCACAAAAATATCTAAACATTCTAAGTTGATTAAACTTAGCTGAAGCCATAGAAGCAGAAATAGATACTATTTTTTGAACTTGATTTTTAAATAATGGTTGAGCACTATCAGAACCAACAGTAGTTATAAAAATAGAAATTTCATCAGATTGAACGTAAGCAAACTTAGCGCCCTGAAGATTCTCACACAAAAACCTTGCTGTCTCATCCATATCAGATGAAAATGCCTCATCAAATGGCCTTTTTAAACCTTTAGTGTAAGTGTGAAATGCCTTTCCATCTAGTCGAATTACTAAATAACTCCTAGGTCCCAAATAAGACCTGCTACTAAACTCATAATTTTTCATTCTATCCCCTAAATCATCTTTCATATTTTATGTTTTTTTAATATTATACGTAAATTAAAAATAAATGTTTCAACTTCATTGTAGAGAAAATGATGTATTTATAAAATTTTACATATTTATATAAAAACAAAAATATGAAACAATTAGAAGATGGTATTGAAAATCAGATAATAAAATTATACAAAGAAGGTATGAGTAATAAAAATCTATCAATTAAATTTAATTTACATAGAACTACGATTCAAAGATTGTTAAAAAAAGAAAAAATAAAATTACATAAAAGAAAAAGCGATTTAGTATGTAATAAAAGTTTCTTCATGTCTTATACAAAAGAAAGCTGTTACTGGGCTGGGTTTATATTAGCCGATGGATATATTAGAAAAAACAGCAGTAATCTACACATTAAACTACATAAAAGAGATTCTAATCATCTAATTAATTTTTTGAGATGTTTGGATATATTGGAATCAGATATTTTAAACATGGTTAAATACAGAGAAAATGATAAAGAAAACTATTGTTATATAGATTTACATATTGATGAATTTATTATTGGATTGAGAGATTTGTTTTCAATAGTTAATAAAAAATCTTTAACTGCTAAAATAGATAATAAAATTCCAGAAAATATGCTAAAACATTTTATTAGAGGTTACTTTGATGGAGATGGGAGTATAAGTTCTGTGAGAAAAATATATCCTGTAATATCTTTTACTGGAACTCTGGAAGTTTTAAATAGTATTATTGATTTTTGTTCTAAAAACAAATTAAAAGAAAACCATAAACCTAAAATTTATATTAGGTATCACAATATAGTGGGTTCATTCGCTTACTATGGTAAGGATTTTATAAAAAAATATTATAATTTATTATATGAAGATTCTAATGAAAAAATTGAATTAAAAAGGAAAAAGGAAAAAATAATATCTTTTTTATAATAATAATTTACACCAATCACCCATTGTTTCAAATTTCATATTAATTCTTATTTTGTATAGTCAATTTGTTATACGCAATAAAAACAAAAATGTTCTAAAAAAAACGCCCTCATTTCTGAAAGCGTTTTTATTTTTATTAAAATTAAGTAATTTATGTAGATGAATCAGCAATAACGCTTCCAGCTCCAAGATTAACAGAATTAATATTTCCTTCTTGTTGCAGTAACAATTATTTCACCAAAAACTTTAGATAAATAATCACTTGAATTGTTGTTAACTAATTCTATATAAGCATTAAAAACAGCAGCAGCCTTTGTATCAAACGCATCTTTACCAATTCTTTTAGAATCATATGCAGACTTTAATCCAGCTATTGTATCTGTTGCTTTTTCTGCCAAAGCATTAATACCATCAATATAACCTTTTATCTCGATATCTTGAAGGATGGTGTCATAAGAATCAGCAGCCTCTTTAGAGAGTTCTAAAATAGCATCTTTAGACACACTCTTTACTTCTGCAAAAGTAGCGTTTGTAGTTGTGTTAAACCCACTTCTAATAAAGGCAACCTTTTCTCCAAATGGAGGCGTACTTCTCCATAGTGAAGCATATACTTCTCCTCCAGAGTTTAAAACTTCTTGTTTGTTTAGAACTAAGTTTGGATTATTTATATCTTCTATAACAGTCCATACTCCAGGTTCTATGTTTAAGATTATATTTTCTCCTTTTTTATTAAGAGTTGAAATCTTCGATATTCTTCTTGTTTTTATAGCTACTAACATGATTTGTTTTTATTATAAATAAAAAACAAATTAATTAAACTCTAACTATTACTAAACAAACATCATCAACTTGTTCGTTCACCCCCATCCAAGCATCAAAGTTTTTTTCTAAAATTTCCTTTTGAACTTCTACTGGCTGGTCAATGTTTTTTTGTATTTCTTTTTTTAAGTTTGCTGTTTTATACTTCTTGTTTTTATCTCCACCAAACTGGTCAACATAACCATCACTCATAATATAAATACAATCACCCTCTTCTAATTGAAGTTTATGGTTAGTATAGACAGAATCAATGTCTCCAATATAATTTTTATCAGACTTAACTTCTATTAAATCTCCACTTTTCTTAAAAAGATATAAAGAGTTAAATGCTCCAGAGTATTCTAACTCTTTTGTTTCTAAGTCAAGAGAACAAAGAGCTATGTCCATACCATTCTTTGTATCGTTGTCAGAGAATGCATCATAAACATACTTGCTTAAGTGGTCTAAAATTTCAGAAGGTTTTGTCATCCCTTTGACTTTAACAGAATCATTTAGAGAATTGTTTCCAATCATACTCATCATTGCTCCTGGAACTCCGTGACCAGTACAATCTGCTGCAGTAAATAAAAATTTGTTTTCATTTTTATGGAACCAATAGAAATCTCCAGACACAATATCTTTTGGCTTAAACAAAATGCTTGAGTTTTCATAAACATCTTTAATAGTCTCCTTTTTTCCAAAAATAGAATCCTGTATTATTTTAGCATAATTAATGCTATCTGTAATTTCTACTTGTTGGTGAGTTATTTCTTCTGTAAGTCTAATCTGCTTTTTTCTTGAACGCTGTACTAAAAACAACATCGAAAGGACTATAGCAGCAATAATTGCTGTTAAGAATATTGCAATGTTTCTTTTCTTAATTTCAGACTCCTTCAAAAGGTTTTCGGTATTAAGAATTTGAATCTCTTTTTCCTTTTCGTTTGTTCTAAATTTAGTTTCTGCTTCCAGTATATCCTGGTCATTACCCTGCTTGTTTAAAGAGTCTGAAATAACCTGATACTTTTCAAAGAACTCTAAAGACTTTTTATAGTCTCCAGTTTTCTTATATAAATCATGAGCGTTATCAAATAAGTTTTGAGATAAAATAATATAATTAGCCTCCTTCTCTTTAGCTAAAGCAAGAGTTAAATACTTTTCAGACTTACTGTAATCTTCAGTTAAATTATAGAAGTCTGAAAGCTCCATTTCTATATATGCAATTAACAAGAAGTATTCAATTTCTTTCGCCAACTCATACGCTTTGAAAAAGTGTTTCTCAGCATTTTTATAGTCTTTTTTATTTTGATATACGAGACCTATATTATTGAAGATTTGAGCAGAAACTTTTTTGTTATCAGTTTTGTTCGACTTTTCTAAAGCTAAATAATAATTCTCAAGAGCCAATTCTAATTCTTCAATTTCAAGATACACATTTGCTAAAAATCTTAACGAAGAACAAATCAACTCATCATCTCCCATGTTGTTAGAAATATCTAAAGAGTACTTTGCATAGTCAAGAGCTTTTACAAAATCTCCTTTGTGCTGAAATGTAATAGACAAAGAAATAAATAAATCATGCTTTTCTCTCTCTACATTTACTTCATTCTTAAGCAAATCTTGCGAGCTCATATATAACTCAACAGCTTTATCATAAAGACCTAAGTCACTTTGTAGGTCAGCAAATTTATTTATAACACAAACTTCATCTTTTTTGTTACCACTGTTCTGAGCTAATTTAACCCCTAACTCGAAATATTCATAACCTAAATCAATATCTTTTTTAGAATAGGCAAAGTCTAAAATGCTCTTAACATTCTCAATCTTCTGAGAATAAGTAGTAGAACTATTCAAATCAGACTTCATTTCTTCTAAACCCTTTGAAAAGGTGATTATAGAAATAAAAACAAGCATTAATGTTAATAGAGTTTTCATATTATAAATTTATTGGTTCTATCTTGTTATACGCAATAAATTCAAAAATGTTCTATATAATCATAAATATCTTATTGAGCTACAATGAAATTTAATTCAAAATTCTCCTTCTCTACATTGAATTTCTCAAGTTCAAATAATCTAAATCCGTTGATGCGGATGTCAGTAGGAAAGAAGCACTTCCAACCTTGACTCATACCTTTATGAATATAATAGAAGAACGCAATTTCTCTTTTTCCTTCCTCATTCTTATATCTAATTGCAGCAGTATCATTTGTCATGAAAACATGCTCACTAAATTTAAAGCCTGGCTTTTTACCAATTGATTCAGTTGCTTTTTCTCTAAAGTTATCAATATCTAAAACATCATCAACTACATTCCATGTTTGACCAGTTATCTTGATTATCTCGAAACATCTAAATCCAAATATGTGATTATCTGTAGGAAAAAAATATTTCCAGTAATCCTCATCATATTAAAATAGAGCCAGAGCATCTTTTGTGCTTGTTTTATTGAACCTTACAAAAGCTGAATGGTCAGACAGAGCATATCTACTTTTTATCGTGAAATCTTCTCCATTCACATTTCCTACTCTATTCTTTTTAGAGAAATTCTCAGCTACCTTCTGAATTCTCTTATCTAAATCTGTTGCTAATTTTTTCTGCATATTACGTTAGTGGCAATTCTCTTCTTGCTCTTTTTATATTGTTTTTAATCATAGGGACTCCAGACTGAACTGCTTCAAAGAAAGTTTCCTTATCTTCCAATACTGGCATAATTACATTATTGTAAATTGCTGCCTCTGCATTGAAAAACCAATATACACTCATAAGTGGAGATACGAATACATCCGCTTTCTTTTCATCTGGAAACATATGGTAATCACCAAACTCTCCTTCAGCTGCAGGAATTATTCTTGTTTGAACGTGAGACTTTCTATGTCCTGGTTGATTCCAGACATGTTCACAAGCCTGCTTGTACTGTTGGAAGCAATCCATGAAAGAAACAAGACTACAGCTTCCATAGAAACCTCCTTGCTTTGTTATCTGTGCCATATTCTCAAGAGCAAGATAATGACTTAACTTTTCTTCAGTCTCAGTTCCAAACCCAACACAAGATAAAATCTTTGTTGGTACGTCAGCATTCTTAACAGCAGCTAACGTTAATGTATCTTCTAACATTGTTCCACTTCCATCTTCATTCCCTTTCATTATAGAACTCATACCCGCTTCAACAAGAAGTATAGCATCTATCTCAAGATGCTTTATAAGCATATTAAGTGAATTAGAATATTCTTTCACACTCTGGTCTCTCTTAAACATCCATATTGGAACGTCTTGATTTCTTGCATCTCTAAACCAACTTGAAAGATATGCTTCTGGTAAATTTTCAGAAGGAGTTTTTAAATTCCCACTAACTCCTACACAACCAAGTGCTATAGGAATTGTTTCAACATGTTGATTTATTTCCACCCAATTGGATTGGGTATAATTTGCCAAATGTAATCCCATTTTCATTTTTTCAAGAGTAAAATAGATTGGAAGACTTGAAAACACATCAACTCCTCCTCCAGCTCCAAGTATTAATATATTTTTAGACTTTTGTAACTGCATCACTACAGGAATAGGTAAATTCAACATAATAATTTATTTTATACAAAAATATTGATTTAATATCAATTTTCAAAATTTTAACATATTTATATATGTATTAAAATATGTATTATGAAAAAAAGAAAACTAATATCTATAACTCTTGATGAGTCTACTATTAATATTTTAGAAATTTTATCAAAAAAAGAAAATATTAATAAGTCAAGATTTATAGAAAATCTGATTTTAAATAAAACGTCTTCTGATGAAAATTACATTTACGCTTCAAATTCTGCGGGGCCAATAGCAATTCCAATATCAGAAATTATTAGCAAAGTAAAAAAGGCAATGAAAGATGAATAATTTTAAAAAAACAATAAAAGAAAAGATAGATTCTGGAAATCACCGATTTTTAACTAAAGAGATTCAAAGAGATAATGAATTTTTAAAATTTATAAATTTAGAAACAAAGTTTTTAGATGAAAAATTATCTTATACTCCAACAATACAACAAAGAGTATGGCATGTATATAATAATTCAACAAATATAAACACTTGTAGAGAGTGTGAAGGTGAAGTTAATTTTATAAAACTGTCAAGAGGATATTCATTAACATGTTCAATAATTTGTAAAAATGGTCCAAAAACTCAAGAAAATATTAAAAATTCATTAATTGAAAAATATGGATTTGAAAATGTTGGGCAAATTCCAAAAGTGAAAGAGAAGATAAAAAACACATTAAACGAAAAATATGGAGTTAATAATGTTATGGATATTAATGATGTTAAAATTTCTCATAAAAAATCAATAAACAAATCAATATCAGAACGTGGAGAATCAATAATAAATAAGAGAATAGAAACAGTTATGTCTGAATTTGGAGTTGATAATATTTCAAAACTAAAATTAATTAAAAATAAAAAATCAGATACTTGTTTTAAAAATTTTGGTGTTAATAATCCTATGCAAAATATAGATATTAAAAATAAGGTAAAATTAACTAATCAAGATAGATATGGAGGTAATTCTCCAATGTGTAGCGATTTTGTTAAGAACAAATCAATTAAAACAAGTTTAGAAAAATATGGAGTTCCATATCCAATGCAAAATGAGCATGTTTTCATGAATAATCAAAAAAGTAGATTCAAGAAAAAAGAGTACATATTTCCCTCTGGAAGAATTGAATTAATTCAAGGATATGAAAATAAATCTTTAGATTTATTGATTTGCGAATATGAAGAAGAAGATATTGTTGTTAATGATTTAAAAATTATGAATTTAATAGGAGAAATATGGTATACAGATTCACTTGGAATTAATCGAAGATATTTTCCAGATATATACATCATATCTGAAAATAAAATAATAGAAGTTAAAAGCAGTTGGACTTACAAGATAGATGAAGAAATAAATAAACTAAAAATGCAAGCAGTAATTGATGCCTGCATTAATTTTGAATTTAATATATTTGAGTCCTAATGTTTATTTAGGTATCTGATTTTAAATTTATAGACTAGCCTCATAATTGATGTAATCTGAATTATTTTCAATTATTATAAGCTCAAATTGCAATCCATCAAATTCATTAATTAAATCATTTTCTAATTTAATAAATGCATCATTTAAAATTAAATACGAATCTTTATCATAACCCTCTGGAAGTGGTATTTTTACATATCCAGACAAAATTGTTTCAGACTCTGTAATTCTACAACAAGGAATTGTTATGTATTTTATTGGAAATACCTCTTTAATAAAAAATTCTATTTCATCAATATTATATCCATTTGAATTTTTAATACTAATACCAAAATTACCTTCAAACATTGGCGAATATGCATTCACATTATTTTTACAGTAAACTATATTTTTAAATTCTTCTAAAGTTAATTGTTTCATACATTTTAATTTAAATTCATGATTTTTTAATAAAATTCTTTTGATTCTATCATTTCAATTTTATATCCAAGAGTATCTTCTATTTTTTTTGATATAAACTTACTTCCTTCATTAAATTCAGGTGCTACTATACAACCTTCTTTTTCATCTAAAGCTATTAAATAAGTTAATAGCTGACTCACATCGTGTGGTGTACATCTTTGGTTTTTTAATTCCCAAGGACTCCCATCAACAAGGAAATCGACTTTTACACCTAATTTTTCTATAACAAACTCCTTTTCGATTTTCTTATTTCTATACAAAGATGTTGGAGAAGTCAATCTCTTTTCAACTACGTCTTGCAAAGTTTTTTCATTAACAAGATTTGATATATTTTTTTTCAAATAATCATTTCTCATTAAATTACTTTTGTATGGGTTTTTATACTTATCTTCTTTTGAACTAATTACATCCCTACTACCATCTCCATTAGTTAAAAATAATATTATTTGTTTAATAATTTCACTAAAATCATCATTCTTTATAATATCATTTTTTGTAGAAGTAGTTTTAAACCCTTCAAGCAAAACTAATTCACCCCTAATTTGATTATACCATGATTCACGGGTTCCATATAACCCAATTTCATCCAATTGATGGAATTTAATAATCCTATCATTCATTATTAAATCCAGGCCCGCTGACCTACTTGAAAATGCATAAACTTCATTAACAGTGTTTCCTCCTGACTTTATTTCATAATCTGATTTAATTAAACCTATCCTTTGGAATTCATCCTCTGTTTTTGGAGAATATCCAAAAACAAGTTCTACAATAGATTTATTAACTCGAAATTTATGACGAACCAAAGGTTCGTTTATACCACCTCTCCATGGATTACAATAAAAAGGTCTAACTGATTCTGTATTTATTGAATTTATTATTTCTCCATCTAATATTGTATTTATTTTAATATTTAAACAATTCTTGTCAATCCATCTCCTATATCTTGACCCAAGTTGTTTAGATAATCTCTTCGTTTTTGCAAGGTGATTCCTTTTTGATATGTCTACAAAGTTATTATTTTCAACATTAATACAAATTTCAGTTCCACTATTAAATGTTTTATTTTCTAAATTATATACTGATAAATTAAAGCTGAAATCACAAATTCTAAATCCATTTTCACTTAAATGTTTGCTATCAAAATATTCCAACTCACCAAGGGTTGATATAGATTGTTTGAATCCTAATCCATGTTCATTTAAACTGGATTTGGTTTGCTTTCCAGCTGGATTAAAACAAATTGGAATACTACTATATTTTATACCAGAAGCATCATCTTTAATGATAAGTTTATCACATTTTTCTGTATTATTATTAATAAAAAATAAAATTTCAACATTTACCCTATCATTTAATCTTGCTGCAATTGAATTATCTATAAGCTCTGAAAGGGCTTCATCAAATGAATATGTATTATTTCCAAGTTCTTGAAATATATTATCTGATGGAATTATTTGTATAGTTTCCATATAATAATTTAAGATTTTAACATTATTTTTCTATCCTTCAATTCGAAGAAAGACCTTGCACAAGCTTTAACATCCGCAAGAGCATCGTGAGCTCCATCAAACCCTTCATCAAACAATTTGTTGTGAAGTTCATCAAGAGAAGGCCATTTATATGTCCCGTATCTAAAAGGTTTCATTTTGCAATAATTTGTTGACTCTTGCATTGTACACATTTTTCTTGGCTCTTCCTTAAACTTAAGGTTTGTTCTAACCATCTCACATCCAATAATCATTTCATCAAATTTCATGTTGTGAGCAATCAGATAATCGCTATTATCAACTTCTTTTACAAAATCCTTAATAAGCTTTTTTAACTCAACCCCTTCTTTCTCACATCTCTCAGTTGACATATTATTTTCAACAAAGAAATTAGGATTCTTGTTACCTTCTTTTGTAAGCTCTTCTACAGTAGGAATGGTCCAACCGTCTGGTTTAATTAGCTCGCATCGTTCGCTAATCATTTTACCTTTCTTATCGTATACCTGCCAAGCAAGTTGCGTTATTCTTGGCCAATTGTCTGTGTCTGTAACTGGAGCCTTCCAGTTTTTCGGGAGACCTGTTGTCTCTGTGTCAAAAAAAATGTACATAATTATTGTTTTAGTTGTTCTCTTATTTTTATCGCTTCTTCGTAGTCTTCATTCACAAGCGCTTTCTCAAGCAGCTCATTAAGATTTATCACTTCACTAACCACTGTTGGTTGTGAAAAACCTTTTCTTATTTCCAGATAATTTACGACCTCTTCAATCATTTCATTATCAAATCCAGTTAAGTCATGCTGAACTAAATAGTCTGCATTCTTTTTTACCCATGAATTGAATTGTTCAGTTGACTCTGATTTTTCATCAGAATCTTTATCTTTAGATTTCTGCCACCATTCTTTTTCAGATATATTATATCTATTTGGCTTGCTTTCTTTTTGATATATTTCTGAATAATAACCTGTTTTAGAATAAACACTTTCTAAGAAAGAATGAATAAACTTAAAACCTCCATTTCCACCATACTTATCTACAACCTTGAATTCTGGGAAAAATGTTGCATTATAATTATCAAGCAAGAATTTCATTTCGTATTCTTGCTCGTCTACGGTCATGACTATTTCTATTAAATCTTTTTTGTTATAATGACTCTTTTTGATACCAAGTATTCTGAATGAGACCTTTTTTCTATTTTCAGCCTCTTTAAACTTTCTTCTTTGTCCATGTTTTTGTATATTTGTCATATCTCTTAATGCAAATGTAAAAAAAATTTATGGATTAGACAACATTTTATTTTAAATTACGTATAAAAACTGCTAACACATATATATGAATCAGAATAACAACACACAACAAAGCGCTACACCAAACTTGGATAAATATGCCAGGAACTTAGTGAGAATGGCAAAAAATGGAAAACTTGACCCTATTATAGGTCGTGATGATGAGATTAGACGGATACTTCAAATACTTTCTCGAAGAACAAAGAACAACCCTATTATTACAGGTGAATCTGGAGTAGGTAAGACAGCGGTTGTTGAAGGTATTGCTCATAGAATTGTCAGAGGCGACATTCCAGAGAACTTAAAGGACATCATTATATATTAACTTGACCTTGGAGCTGTAATGGCTGGAGCAATGCACAAAGGAGAGTTTGAGCAAAGACTTAAAGGTGTAATCACAGAAGTTTCAAATTCAAATGGAAGGTTCGTACTTTTCATTGATGAAATCCACACAATGGTTTCAGCTGGAGCTGGAGGCGGTGCTGTTGGAGCAGCTGACCTTGTTAAGCCAGCCCTTGCAAGAGGAGAGATGAGAACGATTGGAGCAACAACTCTTAATGAGTATCAGAAGTATATTGAGAACGATAAAGCTCTTGAGAGACGTTTTCCAAGAGTAATTTACTGAGACACACAGAAGAACATAATTACTCTCCTGACATCAACAAGAAATCCATCACTATCTGGAAGGTTTAGGTTAAACATATCCTCTGGTACTGGGAATCTGTTTCTTTGTCCTGTATCGAAAAAATTACTGGTCTCCATTATTTCAATTTATAACCTTCGTACACCAAGAAAGAGTATTCAGTGTCGTCAACAAAAAGACCTTCGAATTCGTTTAGAAAATCCATATTTTCTTCACTTGCTTCAAAATTGTTTCCTTTTAAAAACTCTTCTGCTTCTTCTTCGTCACAACCATAACCTGACACAAGACACAATAAATCATACTCTAAATCACTTATGTTTCCACTACTATGATTTCCACCATAGTCTTCAGTGCTTAATTGTAAACCCCAACTACCTTTGCAGACTTTTAATTTATCTAACGCAGCAGTAACAAGTGGTAAAAATGGATTCTTGGCTTTGATTGTTTCTACGTGTTTGGTGTTACCATCAGCATCGCCAATCATGTAATAAACAGTAAATCTATAACTCCTCTTTACTACTTTTTTCTTTGGCACTTTAATAAGACCTAACGCTTTTTTATCGTCTTCCGTTAGCTTGGCCATCGCAGAATCAATAGCTGCTTGTTTTTCTTTTGTTGTCATAACTTTTTCTTTTTTATTCCCCATTTATTATCATAAGGCGAAGTTACAAAATTTTCTTCTATTTATAATAAAAAATACATGAAAAAATTAACAAAAAAAGAATTTATATCCAGAAGCAATGAAATACACAACAAATTTTATGACTACCCTCTTATTGAATATAAAAACCAAAATACAAAAGTGATAATTATTTGCCCAGAACATGGAGAATTTGAACAGCGTCCAGACCATCACTTAGCAGGAAGGGGTTGTAAATTTTGCGCACAAAGCAATAAAAAAAATGATGATACCAGAAAACAACATGCTTCTAATTTTATAAAAAGAGCCACCAAAAAGTGGAATGGTAAATATGACTATTCCAAAATTGATTATACAACAGCAAGAAATAAAATAATAATTATTTGTCCAGAACATGGAGAACTCCTTCAATCTCCAGACACACACCTTAAACATGAATGCTTAAAGTGTTCTATAAAAAATCACCCAAACCATCAGAAAAGAACTACTGAAGAATTTATTATCAAAGCCAAAAATATTCATGGAGATAGATATGATTATTCCAAAGTAGACTATAAAGGAAATAGAGATAAAGTAGAAATAATTTGCAAAGAGCATGGTTCATGGTGGCAGACTCCTTATAACCATTTACAAAATAGAGGCTGTAGATGTTGCACCAATAGGTCTAAAGGTGAAATAAAAGTAGAATCACTCCTGAAAGAAAGTGGTATAAATTTTATTAGAGAGAAAACTTTTGATGATTGTAGAAATCCAAAATCTGGAGCCAAGTTAAAATTCGACTTCTACATTCCAGAAAAAAACTTATGCATTGAATATGATGGTCGCCAACATTTTGTCCCAGTTGAAATATGGGGTGGAGAATTAGCTTTAAAAGAAACTAAAAAACGTGATAAAATAAAAAATGGATATTGTCGCAAAAACAATATCCATCTCATAAGAATATTCTACAAAGATAATATATCAAAGAAATTATTTTCCCTGTTCTCTTAGGTCGTTTCTTACTTTAGTAAGAACTTCTCCTAACCAATTATCCCCTTGCCAATTAGCTTTGTCTTGAATCAATGGATTATCCGCTGACATACCTACACCCCACCGTTTATCATATGGACTCGCTTCGCAAAGCTCTTTATCTCCAGTTGCCATAAGCTCTTCTTTCATCTCAGGGTTCTGAGAGAACTTTGCTACGTTAGCATCATAAACTACTTCTTTACACACAGCTACCCACTTGGTATCATCATAAGGAGTTACCTCTCTACCTAATTTCTTTTGCACTCTTGGATGGTCAGCTTTCATAATCTTTTCAGCAGTAACCTGGTCACCAAAAAGCATAGCTTTCTTGTACATCATGTATTGTTCACAGTGCGTGAAGGTTATTCCATCAATAACGAACTTTGACTTAGCCCAATTTGACATTGTACCGCCCCAAAAGAAAGCGAACTCTTCTTTGTTTGTTTTTGTTTCCATAATAAATATTTTATTTACAAATATAGATTTTTTAATTAAATTAAAAAAACTTTCATCTATTTATTAGTATAACAAATGCTATACAAATGAAAAATAAAGAAAAAGACGTAGTTTGGCCAATTAGAATGAAGCAAACTTTAAAAGATAAATTTAAAGCTCATTGTGACAAAAAAGGATACTCAATGAATAAAAGAATGAAGGTGTTAATTGAAAATGATATAAAAGATGCCTAAAAAATTAACAACTAAATCTTTTATAAAAAAGGCTAATAAAATTCATGGAGATAAATATGACTACTCATTAGTTAATTATATTACAAACAAACTAAAGGTTATAATTATTTGTCCAGAGCATGGAGAATTCGAACAACCTCCACATGGTCACTTAAAAGGATATGGATGCTATGAGTGTGGTAAGAAAATTAGCCGAAAAGTAACAACTTATGAATTTATTGAGAGGTCTAAAGAGATTCATAACAATAAATTTGATTATTCTTTAACTGAGCTCAATGGTGTTATGAATAAAGTTAAAATAATTTGTCCAAAACATGGAGTTTTTAATCAAGCTGCTTATGGACACCTCTCTGGTAGAGGTTGTAATACTTGTAAAAGTTCAAACGGAGAAGAAACAAAAAAATATGGATTAAAAAGAAAGATAGATAAATTTTATAAAATTATTGAATGATTTTCAAATTCTTATTTTCATCAACCTCAAAAACAAATGGCTTATTTGTCATTTTATATCTATGATTTAAAACTGATACATTAAAATAATGAATTTCATCTACAAGCTCATGTCCATATGCCTCGTGAATATGACCTGAAACAAAGCATATTGGCTTAATTTCTCTAACTTTTTCAAGTAGGTCGCTACAACCAGGAGTTGACCCATCCATGCACCTATCTAAAACACCTTGAACTGGGCCATGCGATATTATAATATCTGTCTCAGGCTCAATAAGTTCCCAATGTTTTTTAATATCTTCTCCACGCTCAGCATTGAATGCCCAATTATAAAAGAGGGGGGTCCAAGGGCTACCAAAAATCTTCAACCCTTCAATAATTACTGTTTCGTCTTCAATATAAATTAACTCTTTTTCTTTGCTCAATGTCTTTGCATCTACTAATCCAGCCTCAATAGAAGTGCAGTGATTTCCTGCAATCCAAATTTTGTGCTTTATATTTGGAACTGATGCGTACCAATCAATAAAATTCAAAACACTCCGAATATTTTGGTGTGGGTTTTTATATGTACCTGCATCTCCAGCAAATATTGCTATGTCTATACCATCACTTGGTAATGTTAATTCCTGCTCTTTTCCGTGAGTGTCAGAAAATAACACAATCTTAATTGTTTTTTTTATCCCATTTTCCATTAAACAAATTTACGATTTTTATTTGATAATTAAAAATTTTTATACTATTTATGAATATAAAAATAATCAAAATGAGTAAACGTAAGAAAAACCTTCATAATATTTATATTTATACACTCAAAGAAAAAGGTGTAGATAAAATAAGGTATATAGGAAAAACTAATAATATAAAAAGAAGACTTCGTGAACACCTAATTGAATCTGTTAAATTAAATAAATCTCACAAACATAAGTGGATTAATTCTGTCTTAAAAAATAGTGGAGAAATAGAAATTAATGTTATTGAGATTGTTAATTATAAAAATTGGGAAGAAAGAGAAGTCTATTGGATAAACAAAATTGGTATTTCTAATCTGACAAATTATATTATTGGAGGAAGTGGTGGCAGACCTGTTATTGACTATATATCATATGATGATGCTAAAAAGTGGATTTTAGACAACAAAAAAGATGTTGATAAAAAATATAAATGGGATTATTTTTGTAAAGAAAATGAATTCCCTTATTTTTTACCAAAATGTCCAGAAAAAGTATATAAACAAGAATGGAAGGGGTATGGAGATTTTCTTGGAACTGGAAACAAATCAAATAAAGCTATTTCTGAAAATTTTTTAGATTTCAAATCTTCTAAAAAAATAGTATCTAAATTTAATATCAACAATCAAAAAGAATGGATTGTTTTTTGTGCATCTGGTAAAAAACCAAAAAACATACCTTCTAATCCTCAGAAAATATATAAAAAAGAATGGAGTGGCTATAAAAACTGGCTCTCAAGTGATAAGTTTTCAAATAGAAATAAAATAACTTATGAAGAAGCTAAAAAAATTGCTCATTCTTTAAGATTAAATACATACAAAGAATGGGTGGAATATTTTAAAAACAATAAATTAGAAAAAATACCTTTTAATCCGCAAAGAACATATAAAGAAAATTGGGAAGGTTGGAAGGTTTGGCTTGGCTCAAAAAGTAGATATATGGATTATGAAAAAGCAAAAAATATATCACAAAAAATTAATTTAAAAAATAGAGAAGAATGGTTTAAGTATTTTGATGATAATAAATTAATAGACATCCCAAAACATCCACAGTCAGTTTATTTTGATAAATGGATTAGTTGGAAGGATTGGCTTGGAAAATGATTAATTTTATGCTAAAAGATAATGCCCAGCTCCTGGTTTTATTTTCTCCAATTGTCTATAGGCACTTGATGAAATGTGAATATACATTGGGTCACATGGAATCATTATTATATTCATTTCAGGAAACTGGTCCCAACAGAAATGACTGCTATTATATTCATAATCGAAATCATGCCCATTTCTAAGGCCACGAATAACAACAACTCTTTTGCCAGTTTCTTCCATTTTTTCCCTGACATATTCTGTCAAGAAACCTTCATAACCCTCCACCGTTGCAGATGGCAATTGATTCCTTACAGTTTCAACTCTGCTATATTTATTAACATCTAAATAATTAGGTGTTTTATCTGGATTGACTCCAATAGCAATAATTACATTGCCTTCTCCAAAAATTCTCTCAGCTTTTTCTAAGATATTTTGATGCCCCACCGTAAATGGATTAAAGCTTCCTGGATATATTGCTATTGTGCCCTCCATCTTATTTCTTGTTCTTATTCTTTCCATAAAGAATTCCATCACAACAACCATAAGTTTTAGCTTCTTTGGCAGTCATCCAATGGTCACGGTCACAATCAGCATAAACTTTGTCATACTTTTGACCTGTGTGGTGAGCAATGATTTCATAAAGCTCAACTTTAAGCTTTTGAATTTCTCTTGCAGTGATTTCAATGTCAGAAGCTTGTCCTGATGCTCCACCAAGCGGTTGGTGCTGCATGAATCTTGCGTGAGGAAGTGAATATCTCTTTCCAGGTTCTCCAGCACACGCAAGAACGTAAGCCATTGAAGCTGCGATTCCAGTATTAACTGTTACGATGTCTGGTTCAACAAAATTCATTACATCATAAATCCCAAGACCAGCATACACGCTTCCTCCTGGAGAGTTTACATAAATTGTAATATCTTTTCTTGCATCAACTGATTCTAAGAACAATAGTTGAGCATTGATAATGTTAGCTACCATGTCATCAATTCCTGTTCCTAAGAAGATGATTCTGTCCATCATTAACCTTGAGAATACATCCATTGCTACAGCGTTCATTTGACGTTCCTCAATAATGTTAGGAGTCATGCTGGTAGGCATAATAATCCCACCTGGGAGGTTTGTAGCTTTAGAAGTAATTTCCAAAGGGTTCTTGTTAATGATTGTTGTGTACTTGTCAAAAGTAGTGCTTGATACACCATGGTCTCTTGCAAATAACTTAAAGTCTTTTAAATCTTTTTCGTTCATTTTGTCTATTTATTAATTATCTCTATGCAAATGTATCATTATTCAATGACACTTACAAATTTATTTATTAAAAATTAAATTTTAGTAAAATTAGGTTCAGTATATCCAATTGACTTCATAACTTTATTATCTTTATCTCTTTTAATAATCCAATATTCTCCTACTTTCTCATAATAGCAATCTATTACGCTACCCATCTTATTGGGATGTGTTCCAAGAATATATGCCTCAACAGAATCTTTAGCTTCTTGCTCTGTTTTACAAAACTTTGAGAAATTTGAGTTCATTACTTCTTCAAAGTCTTCGTTAAACTTTTCTTTAATTCCAGCAAAGTGAATTAAGTTTCCCATAACGACTCTCATATCAGCACACGCATCTCTAAACTCATCTAAGTCGCCTTCTTCTTTTTTGTTATCACTATTTTTAAGATTTAAAAGCGCTTCCTGAAATGTTTTTACTGATGTCGTTAAAAACTCTTTGAAGTCTATATATGAAGCAGCCTCTGCCGCTTCAGTCAACTCTTCTAAAACTAAACCAAGTGCAAGCTGTAACTTATCACTATCTGGAAATTGTGGTTTTTCAGGAGATTCTACCCCAGCCAATGTAAGCCAGTCTGAAATTCTTTTTTGTTCATTCATCTTCTTTTTTTTATAAATTTCTACTAATTCTGGGTCTAATTTAAACTCATTCCCTTCTAGCTCCACTATCAACATTCCATCTTGTTTTATGCTGACAACTTTAACACCCATAGATTGGTCACCAATATCACAAACCCAGTCTCCTTTTTTAAATTTCATTTTTTTCTAAATTGTAATTATTATGTTTTACATGAAACTTTGCTGCTTCATATTTCTTTAATTCGAGCCATTGGTCAAATGGAATTTTCAAAGTCTTAATCTTGCCTATGTCATTTCTATAGTCATTCTTAAACATCATTTGAGCAACTCTCATGTCAACAAGAAAATCTAACTGAATGAAATTAAATGGCTCACTTTCTTTTTCAATTTTTTCTTTCCATTTTTCAACCTCTTTGTTGACTGGATTCATTTTCATATTTATCATACTCCCATTTTTTCTTCTATTACAAAACTTGTCCCTTGAATTATCAAAGAAGTAGATGCCATAGTTGGATTCATTTGATTGATTCTCTCAATTGTATCTTGACCATGATGATAAGTATACAAATTACTAAACTTATCTAACACTGGAACCAGCAAGTCGAAATGTGTATGTGGATTTTGCTCATGAACCAAAGATGTCATATCGTGAAATATAAACACATTTTCTGGTTTATCATAAACAAAAGAATAATCCTCTGGGCTCATTAGATTTATAATCGGAATGTTTATATCTCCACTATAAATTAAAACAGCATAATCATCTCCAGTAGAAAAATGAAAAAGCAGCCCTGAGTTAGGAAAATTATCAACTGGCCAGTGGTTATTTGAAGTATCTATCTTTGTGATGCTAATAGCTTCATCTTCAATATAAACATTGTCTACATTAATTGTATACTGCTCTTCTGGGTGTCCAGTTATCTTAAGATATTGCTTTAAATAAACAGCAACAGCTGGAGAACACTCGATTGCTGTAACAAGATTATGAACATAATACCTATCATAAATTAATGTTGACAACCCTGAAATATGGTCAGAATGTGTATGAGTAATAAACACTCTATCTATCTCTTTGGTCATTTTCTTTTTTTTCAAATACACATAGGAAGTATATCCACAATCAATTAAAAATATTTTACCTAATTGTGTTTCAAAAATAGCGCTTGACTCACCTTCTTCTACATCAAAAGCTCCTCCAATTCCAAGGAACTTTATATCTAAAAGCTTCTTTCCTTTCGTTTTGTTTAAATAATAATCAGTTCCTTTTTTAATATCAAACATTTGTTTTTTTTTAATTCATAGCAAATTTAATAATTAATTATTGATTTTGCAAAAAATTTTATATTTATTAATATACTCACGAAAACCATATAAATGAAAACCTTACAAACCAATATTACTTATATATATAACCTATCAAGCTCTGATGAGCCAAATAATGTTAGATACATAGGGAAATCAGATACTCCAAATATAAGAATAAAAAAACATATACAAGAATCAAAGAGACTTAATTCAACCCACAAACACAGGTGGATTAATAAAAAGATTTCACAAGGATATGAAATTAAGATTAATATTTTAAAAATAGTAAACAAAATGTTTTGGAAAAATGCTGAAATATTTTTCATAAATTCATTTCAAGATTATGATTTAACAAACTTTGCAAAAGGAGGAAATGGTGGATGTCCAAGCAAGTACACCTACTCATATAGTGATACTAAAAATTGGATTAAAAAAAATATAAACGCAAATAGCAGTAGAGAATGGTTTAAATTAACTAAAGAAAATAAAATACCCGACTTTATTCCAAATGCACCACAAGATGTTTACAATAAAGAGTGGATTAGTTGGAATGACTTTTTAGACTCTAATAACAAGAAACCATCAGATTATAAATATATTACATTAAATGAATCTAAAAAATATGTTAATGAAAATTTTAAAGTTAAATCTAAATTAGAATGGAGAGACTTAGTTTTGAGTGGAAAAATACCAGAATCAATACCAAGCAGACCAGAAAGATATTACAAAAATAGAGGTTGGACATCTTGGGGTGATTTTTTTGGAACTGATAATAAAGGAACTCATAACGTAGAATATCTAAATTATAATGATGCAAAAAAATATGTTCAAAACAATTTTAAAAATATAAAAACAGAAAAGCTTTGGAGAGAATTAGTCAAAAACAAATTAATACCAAGTTTTATCCCAGGAACACCGCAGAGATATTACAATAAAAAGGGGTGGATTAATTGGTATGATTGGTTTGGAAAATCATTCTGACCACCATTTTATTTTTGGCCTTATGTGTAATCTATGATGATTAATAGAGCTCAAAACTCTTATGAAATGACTAAGTTTATATTTTGGATTACCACTATATTTAACTTTATACTCTTCATATAAATCTGAAAGACTTTTTTTCATAATATTATACCTTATCTACCAAAAACAACCCAAGTTTCTTCATCCCCAACTCTAAATCCTCTTTCAAAGTGCTGAACATCACTTCGTTTTCTGGATTTCCTTTAATTGTATGTTTAGAATACAAGCTATTAATAAATTTACAATGGTCAACAAGACCTAAGAACAAAATATTAGGCTGAAGGTTAATCATTGATTTCATATACTTAAACTGAAGGTCAGTACTGTTAAATGTGTCTGTCTTCATTCCTCGAACTCCTGCAGAAGTTAATCGTGCAAGTGTGTATGATAAATAAAGCCCTGGAGAATTCTTTGGATTATCAAGCATCTTCATGTTAATATTCTTATCCTTGGTTGGGTCAATTTTAATAATAAACCCAGCAAGCACATTGTACACAAGCTCCCAATCATTATTAAACTTCTCAAGACAATCTTCTATGATGTCTGAAAAATAAATAACATTCCCATCTCGACTGGACATTTTTGCTCCAGTAACTTTAACAAGACCAAGACCAATGTGATTTGTGGTTGGATGAAACTTCTTAAGAGTTCCAAAATGATTATTTTGCTCATGACCAGTTAAATACAAAGTAGGGGCATTAAGCTTTTTGGCCAATGCCATATCTTGATAGAAGTAACTTGTTGAGCCATCGCTCTTAACTCCTACAATCTTTTCCTCTCCAGTATCAAATACCTTGGTTCCTTCATATTTACCTTCTCCGCCCTTCAATAGGTCTCCAGTATATTTCATGTTAGATGCATAGAATACATCGCTTACATCAAGACCAAATGTCTCACAGTACGTTTCATACATATTATACGCTTCATGCTTCTCAACTTTACCTTCAAGCGTATCTCCAAGAATAGAAATAAACTTCTCGCCAACTTCCATATTTTGAAATGTCTTAGCAAGAATAAAATTGGACATGTGACCAACGTGAAGATGTTTATTTAGATTTGGACTGAATCCATCAACGTATTTATATTGACTAAATTTCTCAAAGCATTCTGAAATATCAAAGTTCTTTGGCACCAGAATGTTTGTGTAAGGTTTTGAGTCCTCCAATCGAAAACCCCAAGAATTAGCCCATTCAACTATTTCTTGACTTGCTTCTCCATATACACATAATCCAAATGAACCATCTTTGGATGGAGTAGTTCGAATATCATTTATGTTAATCTTTTTCATATTATTTATCTCTTTCGTGAATTGGTATTTCACCTAAATTTAACTTATCATTTTGAGCTAATTCTATTAAATACTTAGATTGCTCCTCATACATTCCCATGCACTTGGTTCCATACTGCTTTGGGTATTCATAATCCTCTTCAAATCTTGGGTAGAAATTCAAAGCTGTTCCTATTGTCATGTGAAGACCAAAGTAAGGCCTTGCATTCAATCCAAGCTCCTCTCTAATTGATTGCAACTCATCCCTATATTCATAAGGAACAGTTAGCCACCAGTTAAGATAGTCATGTTTTCTATTCTTAATTCCCAAGAATGGGTCAACGTGAACAACGACATCAATTCTTTTTCCATCCCACTTCTTCTTAACTTTCTCCCAGTCTCCATTCATATCAGAAGCTCTATCATTTACAAAAGTGACATGAGCATCTCTTAAAGGGCTCTGAAGAGGAAGGTTGTAGCGTTTCTTGATGAACCAAGCGTAATAATCTGAAATACCTTTCTCATTCATACCAAGGTCTGGCTCAAGCATAACCATGGCAGTCTTCTTCCACTCACCTTGCCTTGATTGCTTGGATGTCATCTCCTTTGGGTCGAATAATATTGTACCTGTTATTTTAATTACGTTTTCCATTTCTGAAATATAAATATTTAATTTTTAAAAACAAAAAAGGGCCCGATTTACGAGCCCTTTATATACCTTGAATCCAGTGGGTAGAGATATGTTAGACTTTCTTGTGAATTGTCCAGATACCTCTACCTTCTGTATTAAAAGTGGTATAATCACTCTCATATTTTAAAATTATTCCAGTTTTAAGAGTAAAGCTCATTGTGAAATCTTCTCCTGTTACTGTAAAAACAGCGCAATCAGCAACTGGAGCAACTTCTATGTTTTTTACAACTGTTGTGTCGCCATTGAATACCATTTCGCCTCCAATATATTCTGGAGTATCAAATATAATACAACTTAACCCAGCAATCTTCCTTCCATTAGAAAGGGTTACAGTTTCATCATCTGTACAAACCCTTGTTTCAATATCGTACCCTGAAATGTCGCAAGCCCCTACTAAGTAAGGTAGCGTTCCTTCTGAAGTATAAGTATCAGTACCAGTTGATTGATATACTGTCCAAGTTATTGTTGAATCTGTTTTAGATGCGCTTTGAGCATCAGTGTTTGCTGACATAATCAGCGCAAGCAATAGTAAAAGTGTTTTCATAATTATTTTGTTAGAATTGCGTCAGCCTTAGTTTTTACAACATTCATATCAGCGTTCAACCCTTTGAACCCTCCCATGATTCTTCCGATGTGGTTTGCACCACCATCAACAAGTTCTTTAAGTTTCTCATCAATTTCAGCATCAGACATTTGCTTTGGCAAGATAGAATCAATGAAAGCAATCTCCACATCAGTAAGAGAAGGGTTTCCAGTCTTATCAATAGCTTCACTGTTCTTCTTAAGCATTTTTTTAAGCTCCTTAGATACCTCATCATCAGAAATATTCTTAGGGTCTTTCGACTCTCTTTCAATTTCACCTTTGATAGTTCCGATTACATTCTTCAAATCAAGCTCCTTAGCTTTGTAAGCGTCAGTGAATGCTGTTTTGACCTGTTCAATTAAAGTTGACATATTTTTTATTATTTAAGGCGAAGTTAAAACAAAAATGTTAACCCGCAAAATTTATTTATAATTATTTTATTTAAGCTCTAAGGCTATGTTGGCAATCTTTCTAACTTGAGAGCTATTAAGACCATCAACTTCTTTTTTCAACCTTTTAATAAGGTCTGGATATTGATGCTCCAGTTCTTCATAAGAAAGCTCACCCTCTGGATAAATCATTTCTGATATTGAATCCTCTTCTTCTTCCCAGACAGCAATGTCTCCATTACTTATGAACATAAGGTCTCTTTTGTCAAGTGGCTCATTCAAAATGTGCTTCTTAAAATACTTGAAGAACCTATCTCCAGATACAGCAAAAAGAGTGTCATACTTCTCTGAAAGTCCACCCATCTTAACATTGTAGTGTGTTTGAATCCTGGCTTCTTTAAGAGCTTTTCCTCCTTTCGATATTGTCGAGTTCTTAATAACTTTATAGTGAGTCATCATATCAATGCCTTCACTTTCAATTATATTTCCAACTGCAGTAAGCAAAATATTAACCCTACCAACAGCAAGCTTGTGGTCAGGTCGAAGCCTTACTATGAATTCATCATGACTAATGAAAACAAAATCATCCTCTTCAAAATCATGACCTTCAATTAACGCATCAACAATTTTTACAATGTTGCTATGCTGTCTTCTTTGAAGTCTCTTAGGATTTGTGTTTCCAAACACATATTGTCTAAATGACTTTGACTTAGAAAGAGTTGGATGCACGTCCATTTGCAAGCAAAAATCTTCCCAAGAACTTCCAAGAACTCCAAAAGAGTCAAATGTTTTAAGGGCGCTGTAGTTTGCTGACTTGAAATCTATAGAAATCAAATATGTATCATCATTATTTTTAATTACATCCTTTGTTCTTAATTTATCTGACATCTCCCAGTTCATAAGATTTTTATGAGGCTCAGAGTTGATGATGAAGTTTTTAAGAAGAGGCAAAGCATAGTCAAGCTTGTAAGACTTTGCGCTTTTATACCCAAGCTCTTCAACATCTCTCTCATATTGCTCAAACTCTTTTACAAGAAGACCAACCCCAGCATAAAAAGGAGATTTCATCATCGTATCTAAGTAATACTGATAATACTCCTCCACTGGGAAGTTAACTTTAAATAATTTCTGAAATTCTGCTATATCTTTCATTATGCGTCTATTGCTTCTTTTGCTCCTTCTGGAACATTGTTTTCAATCTCAACAACTATCTTTCTAAATAAAGCTGAGTCATGGTCTCTACTTGACTCAATATCTTTAGATTCTATAATTCTGTTTTGCCCACCGAACCATTGGAAAATTGTATTCTCTTCAGTTCCATAACAATCCAATCCTTAACTCAAGATTCTTTGCCTTGTAGGCATCAGTAAATGCTGTTTTGATTTTTTCAATTAAAGTTGACATATTTTTATTATTTAGTAGCGAAGTTAAAACAAAATTGTTAACTTGCAAAATTTATTTTTAATTCTGAATTTTTATAAATTTTTTAATAAAAATTCTTTTTTAGAAAGCTTTGCATTTATTTCACTCTCAATCTCTGCCTCAAGGTTCTCAATAAGTTCTCCAATATTAGGAATCTTAATTTTTATATCATTCAATCCATTCAACTCTTCAACTTCTGGAATTCCATTTACTCTTGATGATGAAATAATATCCTCTGATGGATTGAACCCGTAACTTCGAAGCTCTGTTATCAGCTGAGTCAAATTAACTCTATCATCTTCATTACTCTGAATTACATTTGGAATAATTATATAAGCATATGGCTTATTGAATAGGTGTAAGTCATCTGGAGTTATAATTCCCTCCTGTAGTTTTTGTCTATCGTCTTTATCAAGGCGTGCGGCTCTACCAAAAGTTTGAAGGAACTTGCTTTTATTTAAAGTTCTTAATGGCATAATTCCAGTGAAGCCATTAATAGATATTCCTTCAGCCATTGTATCGTAATGAAGAACAATTATTTTCTTTGATTTATTGTTTTCATCCTTCTTTAAATTCTTTAAAAAGGTTTGTCTCCTAAATTTTTCTCCATTAATATCATTTCCTATTTCTTCGTGTGATGCAATGGAATAAATGTCAACCCCATCCTGTCTAAGCATTTTGTATTCTTTGCTTGCAATAAACTTTTTAATATCTCCAGTACCTTTCACAGAAATTAAAATCTTTGGACTTAATTTATCGCCAATAGCAGCTCCGTGTTGATTAAAAGACTCATAGATAATCTTGCTAATGCTTTTATCATAATCCATGCTATTATAAACATCATCTGTCTTAACGATATGCAATCGAGGACGTATCATTTTTCCAAGCGCAATGGCCTCTCGTGGAATCATTTGATAAAGTATGTTTCCATACAATTTTGCATTATTCATACCACGACCACTATCAGAAGGGGTATTGATTAAAGTTGCTGTAAAGAAATAACAACGAGAAGAAGACATTGTGTGCAAAATATCATGAAACTGTTCCTGAACAAGGTAATGAGCCTCATCATTAAGGATAATTGATATTGGTTGCTTATAAAGCTGTTGTCTAGCCATTTCAATTTTATCAGCAGAATTATATGTCGAAAACATAATCAAGGGAAGTTCCTGTTCCTTGGATTTTTTCATCATATCCTTGATACCATCAACTGATGTTCCAGAGCCTATTTCTGAAAAAGGAATATCGTGACCATCAACATTAGCCTCCACTCTCATTGCTTCAAGTTCGGATTCTTCTGTCTTTCCACCTGAGTGTACAAAGGAATATCTTGCTTCGATTCCATAGTGAACAAGAAATCCATACACCTCTTTAAGAAGTTGGTATGTTAAAAGAATTCTTGGCGCATTGATTACATACATTCTAAACTGGTCTGGGTTCATCGCAATGTCATTTGCAATAATTGCAGCCTGGCAAAATGTCTTTCCCGTGCCTGTCGGAAGACATATAATTCCCTTGTAATTGTAAAAAGTAGTTGTAACCGAATCCTTTTGGTAAGGATATAGCCTGTCTAATACATTCATGATTTTTATATTTCTTTAACAATTTCTCTAACTTTATTCCAGAATGGCATATTATTATCTACCATTGACTTAAGTTGCTTATATCCAACACATCGAACTTTGCTCTTAAACATCTCCTGGTCTGTGTAAAAGTGAAGACCCTCAGCGGTTGTAAACACAAAGTGACGATAATTCTTTGGATTATCATTGTCTGATACAACGTTGTGTGCGAGCATTCCATCTGAGAATAGATTGGATAGGTGGTCAATGTTTGAGGTCAGCAGAGACTGTGTATTGGCTCTGAATTTAATTTGAACCACACATGGTTCCATCTTAATATTAACTCCAATTCCATCAACTCCATTATCATTTGATTGAACTGGCGAATAGTTATATACTCCAAGTCTGCTATCAACTGGATGAAGTGCAAGAAGAAGTTCAATGAAAAATTCAAACCCATCTCCAAGGTACATATTTGATTCATATCTTGCTGGGTCAATTAAAGAATGCTCTTCAAGTCTTTTCATAAAAGCAGACATTCTATTGACACCTTCAAATAGGCCAGCAAGGTCGTGAGACTTTGTTTGGAATTGATGTTGCAGATTGATTTTCATAATTTTCTTATTGGTTCTAACTTGTTATACGCAGATAATAAAAAAATGTTTCACACCCAGACAGGACTTTCAACTTCAAATCCTAATAATTCAATATCAAATGACTTCTGAGTTCTTTGCTCCAGCGGCAAACAGTTCCATTCTTTGATTAAGTCTCTTGAGTGACAATATCTCTCAAAGTCTGTCATTGACATATATTCATGGTACGACAAGAAGTGTCCTGCCATCTCAATCATATCCTCTTGTGCCAATTTAATCTCCATAATTTATTATACGAAGAAATTAAATAAATGTTTCAAATATGCAAAAAAGTCAAACTGTGGAGCTTGACTTTTTGTTAAATTAAGAATTTTGGACGGATTATTTTTTTATCATAAGGACTTGATTATGTTCATATGAGGAGTCAAAGTTATCTGGGCCAAAAATATGGAAATTATCTTTAAAATTATCAAATGCATTTGAATATAATTTCATTCTTCTTGGCTCTGCTGAAAACATTATCCTATCTTCATTGTGTTTTTCTGAGAAATAATTAATAAGCCAAACTAGGTGGGATAAAATAGCAAATTGTTCATGCACTCCAGTTATCTGACTAAAGGCTACGCTGTTGTTTGGATTCTCATCTGAACTATAAAAGTTTACTGCATAAAAACCTATTATGCCATCATCACTTAATGACTCCGCTGATGCCTCTATTACATCTTGATTTTTTGTTTTTACTTTTGTCTGCTTAAGGGATAAATAATATACATTTCCATTTTCTGTTTTAAAACCATATTGAAATTCTGACCCCATATCAAATTCCTCAAAAAAAGGTGGTTCTGTTGCTGTGGTAACAGTTTCAGTGAACAAGAGTTCACTTAATAATTTTCTCACTTCTTCTCTTATATTTTTCATAATTTACAAATTTAAAACTGATGTTGAACCTGTTTTTTGTGTTTTAAAACTTGAGCTCTCTTTTATAAAGTCTCTATTTTTTTTCCAAAAAGATAGATTATTCAATTTATCATTTGCTCCTCCCCAAATATAATCGTACTTATCTTTAAAATATCCTCTTTCAAATTGGATGAACTTTGACCCTAGTCCAATTCTCTGAAAGTCTGGGTGGATGCAGAATAAAGCGCCATGAAGACCTTTTTTTCCCTCATAATAAGCAGCCTCATCCTCAAGCCATGCATGGCAAATATTAGACTCACAAAGAGAGTGAAAGCCAACTCTATTTCCGTCAACAAGCATAACAAGGTCATCTTCATCAAATCCGTGATTTAATATTGAATCAGCTACAAATTCTAAAGATAAAAAACTATCAAATGGTTTAAATGTTCTTAGAATTAATCTCGCAACTCCAAACCTATCTTTGTTTGTTGCTTTTCTTATTGTATATTCAAATGGTTCCATTGACTATAAATAGATTTATTTTAAAACTTTTTCTGAGTGTAAATTGGTGAGATTTAAGATGGTGCTTAAAAATAAAAAGTCAAACTGTGGAGCTTGACTTTTTTAAATTAGAATTATGTTGTTTTATGAATTTTCAACCATTAAAAGAATACAACTTACAATTATTTAAGTCTAATAAATCATTAGACTTATTTTTATCTCCATCAGTTCTGAAATATTTATTATCTACAAGAATAACCTCTGTTCCATCACTTGTCATCATTTCAAATTCAACAGCATCTTTACTGTTTTTCAACTCATTAATTACATCAATAAGTTCTTGTTTTTCTCTAACTTTATAATGCATTTTACCAGTTCCGTCTGATAAAACAGCGTTTTCATCATAAACTCCAATTTGTTCAATAATGCCATCTTCATTTAAGATTGTGCATTTAAAAATTAACCTTTCCATGTTTTATATTTTTTTATATATGCAAATGTAAAGCTATTTTGTTTATCCTGCAATTAAATCATTAATTATTTTTTTAATGTCTTTATTTTTATAGGAAATTCTTAATAGTTGGATGTTCTAAACATATTATTCATATTAATCAAAGTTCTATTTGACTCAGGAAGAGTATCAAAATAATTTTTTATTTTTTTTGAATAATTACATAAATCAATAATGAAAAAAGACATAATTATATTTGAAAATTCGAGGGCAAACCTTGTTATTTTATCATCGTCATTAGAAATATTATAAATATCTACAAATTGAATTGACGACAAATAAGTTGGATGAGTACATGTGGAGAGGTAAGTGTAAAATTTGCTAAGTCCAGAAAAATTAACACCAGACCTTTCAAATAATTCTTGCCATCCAACTTTTTTTGCTGAATCAGAATTTATTACAACTTTCCAGTTATTTTTATCAACATTTCTTAAAACATCTTGTGACTTTGTTGTTAATAAATTAAAAAAACTGTTTAAGGTTATTTGTGATTTTATGTTTTCTATTTCCAACCTTTCCGTTTCCTTTTTTTCTATATTTTCTTGAGTTGTTGCTGAATATGTTTGTCTATTTTTCAATCCAGACATTTTCCAAACAAGATATTTAAGCTCTTTTTCTTCTTCTGAATTTTGCTGAATCATAATGTTATTAAAATTACAAAAGGATTCAAATTGAGCTCTAACTAAACTCCAAGTAGAAAATGGGTCTGTCATTGTGAGTTTAGCATAATCACACTCGTAGTCAAAATTATTAGCTGAATTCATTATAGAAATTGATTTAAGGGTAGATATTTTAAAAGTATTAAACACATCTCTATCTAAATCGGAAAAATCATTATTATCAATACAATTAAAAATTGCAATAGATGTGTTAGTTATCAACTTATTAGATTTTAGTTGCCTTTCTATTGTTTGTGGGTTTTGTAATTTTAATAGTTCATTTTGTGTTTTTAATGATGGATTTTGCATATTCTAAATTTATAATTTTTTGTCTCAATTAAATATACGCAAATTTAACACTTTTGTTTCAAAAAAACCAAATCTTTTTTAAATAAAAAATTTCCAACACAAATTAATGCATTGGAAATAAGTGTTTTAAAGAATATTATTTTTCTTTAGTCTATGAATTGTTTGTTAAATCTGAAATCTATCATTTATTTTTAAAATTTTTGTAAAAACTTTCCATATTCAAATAAAGAGCATCAGTGAAAATATGAGGCTCTATTAAAAATTTAGGTATTTTTTTTCTCTACAAGAACAGAATTTATTTTTAATACATTCACCGATAAGCCATTTAATTAACTTAATTCTTATTTTAAAGTTCATTTCTTTTTTGTTAAAAATAACAATCGTAGAAAAATCAAAAGTGCTTTTGTCTTCTGTATTAATTGGCTTATTAAGTACAAGTGTAACCATTTTACCTTCTTCTCCTTTAAAAAACTGAGTAAATACTTTGAAGTAATATTTATTATTAGAATATTTTATTCCATTTTTGTTGTTATCAGCATAATACCAAATAACTTTTGTTTTAGCATTCACTAAATCATCACCTTCAAATTCATAGTCTCTTATTGATATTTTATTTGTTAAGTATTCAACAAGTTTAAAAAATAACCAACTAATCAACATAGGAAATAATATTTTTGCGATTAACCATTCAAATTGTTCCATTTTACTTATTTAAAATTAATTCTTTCTCTTCTTCTGTTAATTCAAAATACTCAAACAACATCTCATTATTCCATTCTCTATCAAAAGGAACCATTGGAATAAATTTTGTTGTAGCTCCAGTTGTATGATGAGTTTTCTTTCTCAAACTAAGCATAAAATTACAAAATTTTGTATTCATGTAGGAAAGTAAGCTTTTAGCCTCCTCTTCTGAATTTACATAAAAACAAATATATGAACCACTATAAGCCTCGCTTGGATAGCCAATAAACTTATTTCCAAACCCATCTCCTCCTTTACCGCTTGCCTCAGTAACAATTACTTTGTAAGAATCAATGACTGGTTGATTTTTAATTAAAGTTCTGTCTACAAACTTTTCAAATCCTTTTGATTTTGAAACATAACACTTTATGAAGTTTTCGTTTTCTTTAATATTTGATAATTTTTTGTCATTCGTTCTAATATTTAGGAAAACCTTTCCCTCAGGAAGATATAGGTTATATAAACTTTCATATTTTACAAGTTTTTTAATAATAGCGTGAAATATAGGTTCAACAAAAATATCAAACTCATTTAATTTACATTCAACTCCATTATACTTAGTTAATCCATTATGATTTTTATCAATCAAAAAATATTGAATTCCTCCCCTAATATCCACATGTTTTCCAAACACTTCTTGTGAATCATTCCAATGCTTAATAGATTTAATATCAGTTTTATTAAGCATCATTTTTCTAAATTTAGACAACCCCATTCCACCAGTCATCCAACGAGAAGGGTGAATAGAAATAAGTTTATCAGAAATCTTAAGAGCCTTTTCAATAAATGTGTGATAAAGTGGTTTCATTATATTATTACCCTCAATAAGCTCTTGATATGGTGGGTTTTGGATTACATAGTCATATTTTTCAACACCCCAAACTTCTTTTGAATGTTCGTCAAATTCATCTAACAAAAATGAGCCATTAAATATATTCAACTCATAAATATCTTGTGGGTCCAAAGCTGCGAGAATCAAAAAAGCATTCTTAGCCTGCAGTTCTGCCATGTGAATCATATTTTCTACAATATGAGTATAACGTTCTTCCTCATTTGTAAACACTTCAGAAAGGCCATTCATGAGACGCTCAATAATGACAGCAGGAAAATTGCCAGCTCCAGCGCAAGAATCCAAAAACTTTAAATTCGGATTTGACCAATCTTCAGCGGGAATTAAATCCAACATTTCTGAAATTGTCCAATACTTTGTAAAAACTTCACCATACTGCTTCTGTTCTCTATCACCAACTTCCACATATGACCTTAACATAGAAACAACTTCTTTAATGTGCTCAGTCTTTGTTACATCATTATCGCCAACAATGCCTTTAATCTTAAGAAACATGTCTCTATCCTTATCTAATATAGATAAAATTGCCATCCTCTTCTTATCAGTGTCAAGATTCTCAAGCGCTTCTCTAATATCTTGGTCAATCCCTGCGACTTCATCAATCATCATTGCATCAATCAATTCCTCAAACTGATTCTTTCTAACTGTTGTCATAACATATGTTTTATTGGTTCTATCTTATTATACGCAAATATATAGATAATGTTTCATCAATCATAAAAGTTATTCAATATTAATATAATTATTTTTACAATCAAATTAACCCTCGAATTCCAATCTTTCTTTTTATTTTCTTTTTTCATCTCTTTGTTTTTATATATTGGGCTTAATAAAAAAAACCACTATTATAAGTCAAGTATTTTGTTTTTCTTAAGCAAATTCTTACATTTCTACATGAGCACAAAAAAGACATATAAGAGCATCAGCATCGTACTGGAGCCACAAATTCTAAAAAAACTTGAGGAAGGAAACTATAATAAATCCAAGCTAATTGACTCACTTCTAAGTGATTATTTTAGTAGTGAGGATAAATCTTCAGAAAAAAAGTCGTGTTGACACGGTTTTTACTTTTTTATTCCTATTTATAATAAAACACACAAACAATGGGAAGAAAAAAAATAGACACAGAAGATAAAAAACAGAAATTATCAGTAACCATATCTCTTGAGAATGCTCTTAATTTCGATGAGCATGAAATCAAAAATAAATCTAAATTAATTAACTGTCTCCTGATGGAGCATTTCGGATTAAATAAAGGGGATGGTGTCAAATGATTATTACAAAAAATGTTAAAATAAAAACAATAGGAAAATCAATTAAGTATTATAAAGATTTAGGGTATCCTGCTGAACATAAAAAAACAATAACCATAGATATTAAAGACTTAACTCTTGGTAGTGACATTTTAATAGAAGCTGCATGCGATTATTGTGGTGATTTAAAAGAACTTTCATACAATAGATATAATAATAGTTTAAAGACTTTGAATCTATTCAGCTGCTTGAATTGTAGGAAATTTAAAATAGAAGAAATATGCTTAGATAAATATGGAGTTAAAAATGTATCTCAAATAAACGAGGTTAAAATAAAAAAGGAAAATACATGTATGAAAAATTACTCTGTAAAGAATCCATCTCATTCTAAAGAAATTTTAAATAAAATAGGAGACTCATTAGAGAAAAAATTAGGAGTTAGACATGCTCTGCAAGATAAAAATATACTTAAAAAAGCACAATCAAAAACAGAAGAAAAATATGGAGTTAAACACGCTCTTAAAAATCCTCAACTATTAGAAAAAAGCAAGCAAACTTGCTTAAAAAATAATGGAGTAGAATTTTGTATGCAATCAGATGTTTTTACAAATAAAGCAAAAAACACAAGAATTGAAAATGGTACGCAAATTCCTGATGAATTAGTTGACAAATGGGAATTATATAAAAGAAAAGTTAGAAACGAAACTAATAAGTATAAAAAATCTCTTTTTAAAGAATGGGATGGATATGATTTTTATGATAATGAATACATAAAAGATAATTTAGATAACTTTAAACCAAGAAATCCAAACTACCCCTCAATAGACCACAAAATAAGCGTAAGCTATGGGTTTTTAAATGATATATCAGAAAAAACTATAGGAAATATAGAAAATCTATGTATTACAAAAACAATGATAAATTGTTCAAAAAAAGAACTAAACTATAATGAGTTTATTTTATAACACTCCTTTCTAATTTTAATCAACATATTATTTATCAACTCTCTATCAATTTCATTAGGTAAATCAGAATTTACAAATAAATCATCTATAATTAAAAGTTCTTTCTCAGCCCATTCAATTATATCTTGAAGGTTCTCTTCCCCTCTTCTTATTGATTTAAGATATTCTGCATCTGGTCTTCTAATAACAAACTCTTTTCTTTCTGCTATTTCACGAGACATTCTAATAAGTCTAACTAAATGCATTATATTTTTAGAATCAATTTTCTGATTATGCCCTTTATTATCAACATACCTTTGTTCATTCCTATTATTAATCCAATCTATGTATGACTTATAATCTTTACAATGTTGAGAATATCCATCTTTATTAAAGATTATATTACAAATTGCTTCTTCTCCTTTTGGAATTGATGAAAGTCTAAGTTGGTTTGATACTCCTGCATTGTCAGATTCACCAACTTTTTGAATTCCTTTATACCCTAATCCAACAGCATTACCCTTTTGTTTATAAATTAATTTATTGTGTTCCTTATTAGATTCTGATTCATCAATAGAAAAACAATTGGAGGCTATAGAATCAAAAAACAACGCATAAACATCACGAGCATTAGACACATTAACAACACCACAAAATTTTTGAACATCACTGTTATATCCATTATTTACAAACCAAGTATTCAAAGGTATTGTTTTTTGACCATTAATCACATAACAGAAATCAAATATATCTTTTCGAGTTACTTTATCTTTTTCCCAATTTTGTTTTTTATCAAGCCCTTTTGCTTTTTTACATTGAGCTACAGCATATCCTGCAAAACTATTTTTACACATCTTTGTAACAAAGTCTTCCTTTTTATTTAAAATAACATCAAAAATAGGGTGCTTATAAATTACACAGTCTTCAGGTGAAAACAAAATAGATAAAGTTGTTGGATTAGCTTTTTGCAAAAGCTGTAAAAATCTTTTAACTTCATAAAACACAGCGTCATCTTTTTCTTTATCTCCAAAGTCTGATTTACCCTTTTTTTCGTCTATTTGTTCAATATAATTGAATCCGAAAATATCTTCTTTTGATTGTAAAAATACTCCAGCAATATCTAAATCTGAAGTCGGAAGATTTGTTCCATATGCTTGAGAACCAACAACAACTATAAATAAAGGTATTGCTCCATTACATTTTGAATTAATTAAGTCAAAATATTTATTTTTAATTACTTCCTTATCTTTCATAGTGCTTGCTCTTTTAGGAAATGATAAAACTCAAGGGCTTTTTGCTCCTTGAGTTTCATCTCTTTTTCTTTATCTTTTAAATCTTTTTCAATATCAGTCATAGTAACTTATACGAAATTGATTATAAAATGTTCTAATTATCAAGACCTTTTTCATGCATGTCGTCTCCTTCTCCCAAACCTATGTCTTCATTGAAGCCTTCGTTTGACCTTAAAGGCGCCTCGTCACAATCCTCTTCTATGCAATAATCTTCACTATCATCATAATTGTTAGGAACAAGACCCATTTTTTTAGATGAATCTTCACCCTTAAGTTGTCCGCTTTGTAAATAACGAGCATTTGTAATTGTCTTAACAGTTGTAAGCTCATCTTCAAGTTCTTCTAAAATCCAATTAGCATCATACTTAGTGATGTCAAGAGTTTCTATTTTACGCATAATTTGCTTAGTGTAAATGTAAACGTGAGAACCAGTCAACTTAGAGTCATAGAAAAAGTCTACAACTTTTTTGTCAGTGAACTTAGATGTTGCTGGATGATTCTTTCCAAAACCAAAGTTACTTCTAAGAGATTTCAAAATAATATTTCTAATGTTATCTTGAGTGATTGTTTCGAATGACATAATCTTATCAAAACGACCAGGCCTTTGAGCTGCAAGGTCAAGAAGGTCAATAGAGTTTGTTGTTGCAATAATTCCAACACCAGCAGAAATCTTATCTGTACCATCAAGGGCATCTAAGAATGTTCCAAGAGACCTTGAAACTCCACCCTTAGTTCTTGAACCAAGTGAAAGGTCAATATCATCAAAGATAATAAGCGAAGGCGCAAGTAATTCTGCAAGCTCTACCTTTTCTTTAAGAGCATCACAAACCACAGTCTTAATAATTGTAACTCCACCATCTTTAAGGATGTTAGAAATAGCAAGAGTAGACTCTGTTTTACCTGTTCCTGGTGTTCCAGCAAAAAGGTATCTCATTATTTCACCTTTCTTTTCATAAAGACCAGTGAACAATTGAAGGTCTTGCATTGTTTTTTCTGGAAGGTATATGTCTCCATAATCTCTTCTCTCAAGAGTTCTTTTTTCCCAAGCCAAAGCATCTGGAGGCATTGTGAAGTAAGACCCTTTAAGGTTTGAATGCGCAATAGCACTATAGATTATTTTCTTATAAAGAAACTCAGAACTTACATAAGAAGACTTGTTTGATGTAAATGAAACTTCACTCACCCAATTGTTATCAATTTGGTATCTTGACAAAACTAAAAGAAGAGTAAGGTCTTCTGATGAGCTTTTATATCCAAGATTGACTTTAAAGTTCAAACCTCCAGAAGCTCTTTCTGGAAGGTTTTCGCAGAATGAATTGGAACCATTTACGAAACCATTTACGAACAATCCTTGTTCCTTCTGCATTTTAGGTTTATCATTCAATACATTAAAGTAATCAAACAATATTTTCATCAAAGGAGAATTAATTCTCTCACCATGCGATACTCTCGCAATGTACTCATTTTTCACTTCAACCAAAGTGTCTTTCTTCAGTTGTTCAAAATTTAACTTTTCCATTATGTTATTTATTTTAGTTGTCTGTTAATTTAGAAGGTCTCTTCAATTCCCTTTCTAAATTTATAATTTATAAAATTTCAGTCTTAGATGTTTCCATGTCCAGATTCATTCTATATGATTTTGTCTTTCCATTTCTGCTTTTCAGAACCTTGAGTGTAAAGTTATTCCTTTTTCTCCAGAACAGCAAAAAATTTATCACTTTTTTCCAAAAACTTTTCTTTTCTCTCTTAATTCCTAATACAAAAGTTGATTCTTCTACCAACTTAGAAGATACCTCCATCATTTCTGCCATTGTAGTGTTAGCAAGCATCTTTGCTTCTTTTTCAGCTTGTTTTGGGTCTTTAATTGCTGTTACTAAAGGTGCCCCAGAAGTGTTTACAATTATTTTAGTAAACATGCTCATAAAGCTAATGTCTCTTAATGTTTTTGTCAATCCCTCTTGATTGTTCTTGATGAAGTCCATTACACCAAGCAATATATTACAAGGAAAAGGTTGTCCATCATGTAAACTTTCTAAAGGAGAAAGATTAGTAGAAACATGTCTTAATAAAAATAACATAAAACACAAAAAACAACATAGATTTACAGGTTGTAAAAATATTTTACCATTACCATTTGATTTCTACTTACCAAAACACAATATATGCATAGAATTCAATGGAAGACATCACTACGAATCAGTAGCTGCTTTTGGAGGTAACAAATCTTTCAATGCTATTAAGGTAAATGATGAAATAAAAAAAGAATATTGTATTAAAAATAATATTAAACTACTTTCAATTCCATACTATAAAATAAAAAACATTGATTCATTAATAAATCACTTTTTATTTGCCAATACCACGTAATTATTTTCCCATATTACTAAGCCACAATTACTTTTTTGAATTACTGATTGTGTTGAGATTAAATCAAAACATAAACTTCCTATTTTTTCAAAATCATTAGTGCGATATATATCTATTCTACCATCTTCTGGAGAAAATATCATTCCCTCAGTTTCATAATTGCCATTGTTATCAACATTTGGAACATAGGCAAAATTCCTCATGCCATCAATATCCAGTTGAGACACCTTAATATTCATTCCATCAATCTTAAAGAATTTTTGCTTAATATTTTTCTTGTCTTCATACTGAAGTATACCAACGTTTTTACTTTGATAAATCCCTTTAAGCTTAACTGGAGATTGTACAATTGAAGCGTCTTTACCAGAATTGTAGAATAGATTCTGCTTACCAGATGAATTGTGAATGAATCCATTGTGGTTTGTAAAGCTCCTTCCAAAAACAGAAGAAGTTTTCATAACAATCATTCCTGGACCAATTTCATCCAAAAATAGCTTATACATATCATCCTCTCCTATTACAATAAGAATGTTTCCCATTTGAGTTATAATATGCTTGTCTGGAAATGTGAAATTATTCATCTTTTCAAACTTGCCACCACTTTTACATCTCCAAAGCTCACTACCTTTCTTTGCAAGAACCTCGCTGTTACCAATGAATACTTTATCCCAATCACTCTTGTTAATTCTATGTCTAAGATTAATAAATCCTTTATTTCTTGTATCATATACAATAAATTCAGACTTAGTTTCAATAAGACCTTGCTTTTCTAAGAAATGGATGTTAACTATTTGCTCACCTTGAATTACCATTGTAATTATAAGCTCATCCTGCTCATAACTCTTAACAAGGCTTGGCTTAGCTAAAGGGCTAACAGCAACAATGTCACCATCTACTCCAGATAAAGTTAATATAAACCTTTCTCCATCAATATACATCCTCTTAAACTGGGCCATAAAATTAGAATCCTGAATTGGCTCATAGCACTTAGGGGTCTTGATGTCGCTTCCAACAAATACTGGAAGCTTGTTTATCATTCTATCTGACAACTTTTTGTATGTGTTATGCATTCCTTTAAAAGGGTGCAAAAATGCAAGCATATTAAATGACAGCACAGAAAGAGCAAAGAAATCACTATCTTTACCTACCTTGCCTCCATAATAGTAATCTCTAATATCTTCAAGAAGTCTATCAGAGTGTAGTGAACCTGGAGTTTGATATGAATCTGTATCAATGAATTTAACAACACCTCTGTCATTTACAAGGATGTTATAAGGATTAAGGTCTCCTATAACTACATTCTCTCTGTGAGCATAGTTTACAGCTGAAATTAATTTCTCAATAATCTTCATCTTAACCTTTTTGTCTATACCATGATTACTGCAAAATTTCTTGCTGTAAATACTTGATAAAGGGAAAAATTCCTGCTGATTTATATAAGCCATTGTATATCCAATAACAAAACCTTTATCATCATATAAAAGCTCAATAGGAGCCACAAAGTAATTTGGGTCAAGACTACTCAGGAATCTAAATTTACTTGGGTCTATTGGTTTAATTCCAGCATGATAAATCTTAGCAACTGTATTTGGGTCTATTTCATAAACAACACCTTCACCACCTTGGTTAATTTCACGCTCGGTCCTGATTTGTATCTTACCCCTCTTTGTTACTGCTGTTATCATCTTCTTCAGAATTAGGTATTATTAATCTTATTATGCTAATGTCATCTTTGTGAGTTGTCTTGTACTTAGAGCCAAGCACATTAACTTTCTTTGATAACATTATTTTGTTGTCTACCCAATTTTGGTCCACAAGCAAAAAAGTCAATGGGTCAACTTCTCCAATCGGAGTGTTGAATGTTAACAGTCCATCTGTGGAAATACTGATGTCTTTTGGATTGTCATGTCTTGTTAAAGTTACGAACCTTTCAAACCATACATCGAAACCAGAAGGTTGAAGTCCGAGGTCTACAATATCGTATGCAATGTAATTTGGCATATCTCTATATCTAATTGGGTCAGCTAATTTAAACCTTTCATTCTCCAGGATTGTGAACTCTCCATCATGACAAATTATTCCATCACCAATTGTCATCGTCAGACACTCACCATGAACTTTATCATAAATAATCATCATGAAGGTGGCGAGCATGTCGTGGTCAAGCAATTCAAGAGTTACTTTTGATTGGAAAAGTTTTCTTACAAACTTTCTCATAAAGTCTTTCGACTTATCTTCTATGGTATCTCCAGACATAGCACCTTCTCTAATAATCTGTTTAAATATCTTTCCAAACAATGAAGATGCGAAGTGTGAATCATTTCCACCACTGCAACCATCAAATACTGCTCCTATAAAATACCTACCTGCGTCTTCAGTAGACAAGAAGTCTTCGCAAAACACTGGATGGTCACTTCCTTTTCTTATAACTGTTTGCACTTTCATTCTTCTTCGTTTAGTACCCACTGAAGGGTTTCAATTTCTTTTTTGAGAATTTCATACTCTGATTCTATTTTTAGAAAATCAGATTCATTAATGCGACCACCAGTTTGCTTCTCATTAATCATAGAATAATAAGACTCTTCTGCTGCAAACACTTCTGGTTCAAGTGCATCAATTTTGTTTTGTATTTCTTGCTTATTTCTCATAATAAAAAAGGGACCCCAGAAGGAGTCCCTTTCACCTTCTTAATGTATAAAAGTTATCTTAGAAGTTTACAACAGAAATTGCATTTCCGTTTCCACTTGCATTAGAAACTGAAGAAGAGATGAAGTTTATCATCTTTTTTATCTCGTCTGCCGTGTTGTCGATTGTAACTACGTTATCACCAAACCCCATATCTAAAGCAGCTTTCTTAAAAGTAGCCTCTTCAGATTTGTTGATTCCGAACAACATTGTTTCAAAAGATGCAAAGTTTCTTTCTTCAGTCAATAAGTCAACAATAACTTTCTTAACATCAGCAGCAGTTCCTTTGTCTGGGCAGTTGTCATCACCATCGGTCATAACAAACACAAGAGTTTTGCAATTTACACCAGCATTCTCAAGACCTTCTCTATAATTAAGAGCGTTATCAAGAGCTACCTTAGTTCCACCAAACAATGCAGTGCTTCCACCGACATATTTACCGAAATCAATAACTCCAACACTTTTAATTGGTTGGTATCCTGAAATTGTTTCTATGTTGTGATTGAATACAACTACAGATACAAATATTTTACTTGCTGAGTGTGAAGTTTGCATTCTTGATACAAATTCATTAAACCCTGCATTCAATTCAGCTACATATCCTCCTACTGAAGAAGATACATCTACTACGAATTGAACATTTATTGTGTCCTCTACATCTACATCATCTGGGTTAAAATCCCCAAATCCATAGTTGAAATCCACATTTTCTAATCCGCTTTCGGATTTTTCTTGACTTGTCGTTGACGTGTCCATAATATATGATTTTATTTGTGTTTAAAAAAGCCAGAGACCAATTGCCTCTGGCAATAAGTTTTCTTATGCTGGTTGACCAGCTGTTGAGTTAGAAGCAACCCCTTCTGCAACAGTTGTTGAGAATCGAACTCCAATCTTAGCTGCAGCATCATAGATAGGCTGAGCTAACTCATCAAACGTAGGAGTAGTTCCTGGTCCGTTTGGTCCACCTCCAACTGGAGACATCGTATCTTCAAGTACAACAACTTTTTTAGCTACATCTGGAGCCTTGTCAACTAATTGCTTCAAAGTGTTAGCAACACAGTGAGACTTAGCTTGTCCAGTCAAGTAAATTACATCATACTTCTCAAGAGTCTTTTGAAGACCTAAGTTGTATTGAGTAGCTGGCACATTTTTAATTGGCACCTGCGCTTCGAATGCTCCAAAGTGCTCAGAAAAAGGATTTGCCCCCTTTGATACATATTGAACAAAGTGACCTTGTGATGCCCATGATAAAACAGCGTCATTAACTTTTGGGTCTAATTGATTTCCCCAAGTTCCAATAACACAGTGTACTGGCCAAATTACGTGTGGGAATGAATTTGTAGCCTCAAGGTCTTGCAAATACTTAAGTGCCGTCTGAGGCTTAACTGCGCTCCAGGTTCCGTTCTCTACATCTGCAGCTGTAATAACTGAAAATGGGTTAGGGTGATTTCCATCTTTGTCAAACCAAAAATTTGGATGAGCGATGTCCATCATTTGATGACTGTCAAGTGTACAACCAATAAAGTTGATGTCCTCTTTGTTGTCAACAATGAATTTAGATAATCTTTCATTATCCTCTACTGCTCCATCAACGAATAAAGAACCCTTTGGGTCACAAAAATCGTTCTGAGCATCAATAATAAGTAATGCTACTTTCTTTTTCATAATTGTTTATTTTATATTAATACAAATTTACTTCTTTATTTAACTTCATCCAAATTTTTCTTCAAATCTCTTAATTGTTCGATAAGGTGAATTTCATCTTCAGAATATTCTTCTTGAATAATAAGGTCAAGCTCTACCATGTAATTTCCAAAAGCTCCTTCTGGGGCTGCAGATACACTAAAGTTCTTGCCCAAATTCAACATTGGCATTCCATAACCTTTTAGTCTGAATACTTTGCGATTTTGAGTTCCAGGCTTAATTACAAGGTTTGTAACTTTGCCATGAATAGTTGGAATCTCCATCTTTGTTCCTAATGCAAGGTCTTCAAAACTAACTTTATGTCTATAAACTAAGTCTTTTCCAAATCTCTCAAATTTATCATGAGCAATTTCCTGAATAGTAAAAATAGCATCACCTCTCATTCCTCCTGGATATACTGAATAATGACCCTTTTGCTCTGTCATAAGACTCTCTCCATTTTGAACTCCTCTTGGAAACGTTATGATAGCATTTTCAGTTTCAATTACAGTACCTTGTCCTTTGCAGTCCGAGCAGTTTTCGTCAATTATAACTTTTGCACCTTGGCACACATTGCAGGTAACTATATCTTGTCTTGTAAACGCCCCCATATTTTGAACTACAGCTCTATGCCCAGTTCCTCCACATGTAGTGCAAGAATGATAAGCAGTACCACCCTTAGCTCTGGTTCCATGACAACTTCCACAAACCTTTTTAACATTAAAAGGAACCTCTTTTGTACATCCAGTGTAACACTCTTCAAGAGTAAGCGCTATTTTTATAACAACATTATGACCCCTTTGTCTCATCATCTCCTGCTCTCTCCTAAGCTCTTCAAACATTTCTCTGGCAGAACTTCCAAATCCTCCTCCAAAACCTTGTTTGCTTGCGCCTTCCCAGTTGTGACCATACTGGTCATATAATTTTCTTTTCTCTGGGTCGCTAAGAACATCGTTTGCTTGGTTTAGTTCTTTAAACTTTTCCTCTGCATCTGAGTCTCTAGGATTAACGTCTGGATGATACTTCTTAGCAAGTTTTCTGAATGCTTTTTTGATGTCAGCATCAGCAGCGCTTTTTTGAAGCCCTAATATTTCGTAATAATCTCTCATTATAATCTTGGGTCAATTTCTCGTTCGTTTCTTTCTTCAATTACCATCTCACCAAAAGCTTGCACATAATGCGCATTTTCTTTGCTGATTTTGTTATATGGAATTTCAAGCAATCTTTTTCCTATTTCCCACTCGTTAACAGATGTTTCCAATTTTCTGAACACTTTTTTTCTGTTAATAAGCTTTTCAAGTTTTGTGGACATCAAGTAATCTGGTCCATAAATAATTGTCAAGTATCTTGGGTTTCTAACCTTCATTGCAGGAACTACACCTTTAACATAAACAGTCAATGGCTTAAGCATTATTCCCTCCATTTCTTCATCAATGGTAGTCGTATCATAAAACGCTTTAAGCTTCTTAAGGTCTTCTTCACTCTCAAGGTCAACAACAATATAGTTATCGCTATTTATGGCTTTGTAGATGTCTTCATTTGAAGCGTCAAAGAATAATTTCTCTGCTCCACCTGTGAACACTTGCTTTAAGATAGAGAAAGGCTTAAAGTGAACTTCTCCTTCAGAACCGTAAAGCTCAATCTGACGAGAGTAAATCTTAATCATTGCATCAAAATCATCTATGCTATCAAATTCTCTGATGTAATCTTTTATTGCTCTAAACGTTCTTTCGTTGTTAGAACCAACCTGATTGATTATATCTTTTCTTGATGTCTTGTGAGATATTGTTTCAAAATCACAATCTTTATAAGGGCCGTTAACAATTTCGTTAAGAGCTTCTTCAAAACCGTTTTCTTTAAGGAATTCTATCTCACTGGTAACAGCTTTGTCAACAGTTACAAAATTTCTTTCAATCAACCCTTTTCCAATTGAAGACCAAGGAAGAAGTTCTGCATCCAATATAAGAAGCTCAGTTTTACCTTCAAATGCTTCTTTTATAAATGGAATCTCATAAAGAGGCTTGTACGCTTCAGTAAGGTCAAGATTCTCTGGCTTAACCATATAACCCTGTCTTGTTGTAGTATAATTCTTGCTTGAGTCTTTAAAAAGGTAGATATTAGCTCTTGAACCCATGTATTTAGGTTGTGCTATAATCTTGGTAACTCCATTTTTTCTGAAATATTCCACCCCTTTATCAAGAGACTCTAATTCACTTTCTTGAAGGTAAATATCTTTATTCTCGTCTCTAACAATGTTTTTATCCGCAGGACATATTGTTCCAGACACAAAGTTTACACTCTGCTCTGAAGCGTGGAAAATCCTCCCCCTCTCTTTGCCTTCCAGGTTATCCATAGAGATTCTTGGAGGAGGAGTAAAGAAGAAATCATTTAACTCTTTCTTAACAATGTTTTCATTTGTTGCAGGAGTTTTTCTTGAGATATTTCTACCAAACGGGTTGATAATAATAGAACTCAAGTGCCCACCGCTAACTGCACCGCTATCAAGGTTTACTTTGTTTGCTTTAATTGCAATCCCTCTTGTTGAAACGTGTCCAAACAAATGGTAAGGCAAAGAACGACTTGCTTGCTTTCTAAAGAATCCGAAAAACTTAGACTTTGCAGCCAAGTAATCTTGCGGAGTATCAAACTCTGCTTGCTTAGGGTACACAATCGTTCTCTGATTTCTTTCTGAAACAGAGCCAAGTTTACCAAGGTACTTCTGGTCACAAGGAGCATGAGTAACAATAAAGTGGTCAGACTTCAAAAATGGCTTCATAACTTCGTAGATGTCAAAAAACTTTTGCTTAAGCTCTTCGTCTGCTTCGAAAGTTTTAATGCTATCAAAGTAAGTGTCCATCACATCTTGTGGTGGCAAATCCTTGGCAGCCATATCATTCTTAAGAAATCTGTATACGAAATTCTCATGATTACCTCTAACCATGTAGAACATATCCATGTTATTGTGAATTAACTCAATAACAGAACGAACATCATAACCTTTGTCTATAACGTCTCCACATAAAATGATGCGTTTTTCTTTTTTTTCCATATTTATTAATGTAACTTATAACAGTTATACGCAAATTTAATAAAAATGTTTCAAAATATGGGAAAAAAATGGACAAATAATGATTTTATTTTTTTAAAAGAAAATTATCCAAAAAAAGGCGCTCAGTATTGCTCTGAAAAATTAAATAGAACTGTGCAGTCCATTCAAACTATGACTAATAAATTAAATATTAAATTATCTAAAGAAATTAAATCAAAAATACTAAAACAAAGTCATATAAAAAAGTTTGACGAATACAAAATTAATCCACAACAATTTATACAAATAAACACCCCTGAAGTTGCATACTTTCTTGGATTTATTTGGGCAGATGGTAGTGTTTGCAAAAAAACGTACAAAATCACTTTGGAAATAATAAAAGATGATTTAGATACTATTTTACCTAATCTTAATAAACTTGGAGAGTGGAATATGTATGAAAGAGATAGGAATGATTGGAAGGCTCAAAAATCAATATCAACAAGTAATTATCACATACACTCTTTTTTATCTGAAAATGATTATTTAATAAAATCTACAGCATCACCAGATAAAATTATTTCTAAAATTCCAAAAGAATTAAAACATTATTTTTTTAGAGGCTTAATTGATGGAGATGGACACTGGCAAAACAAAGGTGGAAATTATTATTTTTGCATAGCAGGTACTAACGAACAAAATTGGAATTCTTTTGAATTGATGTTAAAAGAAATAAAAATATCTAACTATAAAAAAGAATTGCAAATAAACAAAAAAGGTGGTGGCTCTATTTTAAAAATAACCAACAAAAAAGATATTGCTAAACTTGGTGATTATATTTATAAAAACTACGAAAATTACCAAATAGGATTGCCAAGAAAATATGAAATTTATAAATCTATAAAAGAAAAATCTTCAGTTAACAGACATTTAACAAAAGAACAGAGAAAAATTGCAAGAGAAAAAAACTTAGGAACAAAAAACCCAAACTACAAGCATGTTGATATTAATAAGATAAAAGAGTTAAGGAAAAATGATTATTCTCTTAAAAAAATAGCCATTGAATTAGGTGTTAGCACTACTATTGTTTCAGATAGATTAAAAAATAAATAATTTATTTAGTAATCATAATCATCTGGATAATGATAACCCTCTCTATTACAATTTTCACAATGCAGAGTTCCGTCATCTCCACTATTTATGTGCTCATCATTTTTAAAATGTTCTTGATAATATGAATGTGTATCTAATTTTGTTTTCTCTTTATCAGAACTCCACCCACAAGATTCATGATTATCAGAGAAAGGTTTATCACACAAGTCTGTCACTGAAAATTGTTTTTTACACACACAACACAACACTATGTCCATTACAACAAGAGCGCATTGTTATACCATTATCATCAGATTTATATAAACTTTTATTCACATTAACCATCGTCTTTATGTCCTAATATTTTCTTATTTTCTTTATCAATTACAAACCCATTCTTTTCAAGAAGAGCAACAAATTCATCATAACACCCGTGGATGTCACCAATTGTTACGTAATCAAAACCAGAAGGAAGAATACATTCTTGGTATTTATCGTAATCAATTATATCAATACTGTAATCATCAAGGTTATGAGATTTAATCTTTGTAATGTTGTTAAAAGTCTTTTTACTTACTTCTGACATTACACTTTCTCTCATGTATTTGATTTGACGAGAAGTAACAGCTTTGCTTTCCTCATCCTGAGAAAGGAACTCGTAGTATGGTTGTCTTCCTTTGTAGTCAAACATTACTACAGCAATGTTGTAGTTATTATCGTCAGCAATTCTTTTAATAGAATCTCTAAAATCTTTACTAAGACCAGTTGAGTCAACGACAACGAAATCAGCGTTAACTGGGTATGAAGTAAGAGCTCTCACTCTTGCATCAAGAAGTTCGAACGCTGGCTTACTTGCGTAAAGCATTTTTGCATCTTTCTTTGAAAGAGTTTGGTCTCCAAGAATTTCTCTACGAATTTCATCAGAAGCAATGTGATGAATTTTCACATCACCCTTAGCTTTTAATTCTGGAATTAATTTGTTTTCAGTAAAGTAAGTTTTACCACATCCAGAAGGCCCAATCAAAAAAACGATTGTATTCATTCTCAATTCAATCTGAGTAATATCAGACTTAGTTTTCGCTTTTATTTTAAGAGTTTCTTCTTGCATATTATATTATACGTTATTTTTTAAAAAATGTTTTCTGTTTTGTTACTTAAATTTTACAATAAATCCTTGACTTGGTGTTACACCGTCAACAACATCTCCAATTCCAAACCATTCAGCTAACTCAATTCTGTTATTTGGCATTTCAAGAACATCGTTCATAAAATCCTCAAATTCTTCTCTTGTTGGCTCCCAATCATGGTCATCATGACGCATTCCTTCCATAAAGTAGTTATCATTAAATCTTGCATCTGGAGTTGTAACAATAAGAGTGCTAACGTTGCATCCAAGAATGTCATTCATTAACAACTTAGCATCTTCAATTGGCATGTGCTCAATAACCTCAGTGCAAACAACATCAAGTTTTTTTTCTTCATCATAATTGTGATGCTCTGTTTTCATAAACCCCTTGACAGACTCAAAGAAATGAACATTCTTCATGCTCTTTTGCTTAACTCTCTTTTCGGCCTTAGCTCTCTCAACTGGGTCAATGTCCACAGCAAAATAATCTTTGTCCTTCATGAATCTATTGAACCTGGTGATGTACTTTCCTTCGCCACAACCAACATCAAGAATGTTGTTATTGAATTCAAGCCTATCTTGTATTGCCATTTGTCTGGCTTGCCATGTGTTACCAAGAGTCATAGTGATTTCATTCTTTCTATTTTTAGAAAGCTCTTCCTGCAGACCTCTGAATAACTTAAAGTTTTCAAGAAATCTAATCTTAAATAAGTATCTCACAAAGTAAGGAGCATCCAAAATATTCATACACCTAATGTATTTAGACGCACTCTCTTCACTCACAAACATTGGTTCATTATTCACAATCGCTTGGAAGATAGAAAATAGACTTGCGAAATTTAATAATTCGTAAATAGATTTTTTAGTAGTGATTGTGATTTTATAGTTTTTTCCAGAAATTAATTCAGAATTAACCTCAAACCCTGGAAAGTAATCTTGAAATGCACTTATGTATCTTTCGTTTTTAACATATATCATGTTAATGAAAAATGTGCTCTCAAGTCCACCTTCATCTTTTTTATCTCCATCTGGAGCAGTGTATTCATCACTTTTAAATGCTGAACGAAACATTTCATCAATTGCGCTAACAACAAATGAAGCAGAATTATATCTACTTGTATTAAGGTATTCAAACGTTTCTCCTTCATAAGATGGGAATGAAACTTCATCACTACCATCTTTAAAGTAGATATTAAAACTTTGTTCATTGCCTTTGGTGAAAAACCCAAACACAACTCCTTGTTTAATATTCTTTGCTACCAACCCTGTTCCAGGATTCTTTTTTATGATAAAGGAAAAATCCTTATTATCACTTTTCAATTGAACTATGCTCATCAGCTATTGTTTTTTGTACATTTATCATATTCTACCATTACTCTATCATGTTCATCATTAATAAAGTCAGTGAAATACTTAATCTTCTGTGTAGGAGATAGATTTTTTGATTTGTCCTTATGCTTATGGTTAACAATCTTTATTGCCTCTTTAAAAGCAACAATGCTTGCCATAGCAGTGTCTAACATGTAATCTTTTGATATATCGTCCATAAAAATCTCGTATAGTAGTTAGTTATACGATATTTTTTATAAAATGTTCTTAAAATTTAACAAGAACTGCAAGAACCATCATCACAATCTGCATCTCCACCATTTCCAATGTTTTTTTGGATTAATTTGTTAATGTTTTGATTGATGTGGTTTTTTCCAAACTTCTTATCTAACTCTTCAGAAAGAATCTCGTGTGCTAACTTCTTTCTTGGTGCCAATCCAAACTCTACAGCAATCACCTTCTTAGCGTCATCAATTGCATTGTTAAATATGTCGTTAGCAACTTGTCTTGATTCTTTTTTTGCAAGAGCATCGTGTAGAGCAATCATGTCTTCATCATCTTCTAAAATTGCTTTTAGGTTGTCCCAGTTTAAAACTGCATACTTGATGAAACCTTTTTGAATTACTTTCTTTAGACCTTCTGCTCTTTCAATTCTTTCTCCTTCATCTTCTGGAGCTAACAATTGTGGTTGAACAAAATATTCTTGAATGAAACCTCTAAGGTCTTCATTAATTGTCATGTCTTCTTTCATAATTTATCTATTTGATTTATCAGGGTTTTGTGGAGTTGTCTTATTTATAATTCTTGCAACATTACCCTTAAGTTCCTCTTTGTCGTATTTGTCAATGAGGTGTTCATGTAAAATCTCATGTTCTTTTTTGACTCTTTCTCCATAGTTTTCATTACCCATTAGTGGTATAAACACCTTTTGAAGAATCCTTGCTATATTGTAGGCATCATCATCTCCTCTGTGTGGTGTCCCTTCAAATTCTAACCCAAGATGGTCTAAAGCTTGTCCAACACCAAGGTCTGTACCTATTCCATAGGCAATACTAAACAAAGGCTTCATGTTTATGTGAGTTCTACCAAATGGATACTTTACACCCTTTGCTTCACAATCTCTTTCGAACTGCTTTCTATCATATTCACCCCAACTCATCCATATCCTATCGCTGGACTTAAATTTATCTTTAAGAATATTACAAGCTTCTTCAAAACTAACACCATGCTCTTCGAGATACTCATCTGTAAGCGTAGTTAATTCGTTACAAAACTTTGATACAGTTGAATATTCTGGTTTAACTATGATTGTATCCTTGAGTCTAATTTCTTTTGTCTTGTAATCAACAGCAGAAATTCCAATCTCAATTATCTCACTCTTCATCCCCTCTGGAGTTGGATGGTCCCAACAGGTAGCTTCCACATCAATCAACAGAACTACATCTCTTTTCATTTTTCTTCTTCCCATTTTAATTTCTTTTTATATATTCTGGTGGAACTTCATCAGTCAGATAAACACCATTTTCAGAAATGTAAATTTTATGACCATCAGCTCTAAATCTCATGGCTTCAACTTCAAGAATTTCAAACTCACCCCTTCTTGAACCTACTTTTGCAGCAGTTTCTTTATCAATACTCAAGTGAACGTGATGCCTATTCATTTTCTTCAACCCCTCTTTCATTATTGCATCAATAACTCCCACTGGAGCTCCATGATAAAGTGTTACTGGAGGCATAATTTCTGAAAGCTCCAAGTCAACTTTAACTGAGTGACCTTGGTTTGCTCTTATGCTACAAAAATCTCCACTCAAAGAAAATCTTTGTTTCTCATTATTTTGAACCACGTATTTAAGCTCATTAAAGTCGAACAATAAATTGCTACTCGCCTTTTCAATTAACTCTCTAACATCTGTCCAACCACTTGAGTTAAGCTTAATTCCAATGTCTTCTGGTTTGTGTCTCAACCAATATGACAATGCTTTGCTTATTTTTTTTTCTCTACTCTTTTCCATCTAATTTTTTAATTACATCATTAATAATAAAATCTAAACTTTCTTTACCAATTCCATTTACAGATGTAAAATCAATATTGTTAGATTTCAAGAAATCTTTTACATTATTATCAACCTCTTTTGCTCCATCAATATCTTGATACCTTCCCTCTTGCTCGTAAGCAACAGTCGTATCTCTTTCAATGAAGTACGTCATGTTATCATATTTATTGAATTCCTTCATAATAATAGTTCTTAATTCGTCACAACCAGAAGTGTCATATATACTTGAAAGCACAAATGGAGAATCTGTAACAATTACATCAACCTCATCTTTCATTGTAAAAAGTTGATACTGTTGTTTTCCAAATATATAAATTTGACTCTGGACCGCTTTCATCGAGCCTTCTCTAAGTTTCTTTTTGATATACTCTGGAGAAATTTCAGCTGATATAAACTTTCTCTTTAATTCTACAAACACTTCTGATGTTAAAATTGACTTCCCAACTCCTGGGCCTCCAATTAGGTTTACTACGATACATTGTTCTTTATACATATTTTATCTACAAATAAAAAGAGCCCATATTAGAAGGCTCTTTGTGGTTATTAATTTACTCTTCTGGAGCAAATGTAGTGAAAATATTTTATGTGACAAACACAAATGTGCTTCAATTCTTTTTATCAAGTTCTTTTTTTAATTTTTCAGCTCTTTCATAATTCTCTTCAGCAACTGCTTTGTTTAATTCCTTTTTCAACCATTCAGCGCTGTCCTTGAAGTTTTCTAAATTTAGAGACTTAATTTCTTCTATGTTTGTGTCTGGAAAAACTCCAGATATAGAATCTCTATCTTTAAGCTCTATTAGAAGATAATGCTCTCCATCTCTCATGTTTAGTTTTTCATTTACACTTACCCAATCCATATTGGTTGTAAACAAAACGCCATACTCATTTACTCTTTCTGCTTTTTCAGCAATCTCATTAGAGATGTGAGCTTGTTTAACAGCAACATAGCTATTCGTCAACTTTTTATTATCTCCACCTTGAAATAATAATAGATATGTTTTTAAATTGCTCATATTGAAACCTCCTGTTTTACTGATAGGTTCTGATTGCTAAAAACTCTTTGACCAGTAACTTCAACAATAACTTCTTTTTCTATAATTTCTGGAATTGTTATGTCTTGATTAATATCATCCAACTCAACTTCCAGAGTTACCAATTTAACATCATGGTACTCATCAACCTCCCACTTCAAACCACCATGCTCATAAACGTATCTTGTTTTGATGATGTAAGTATGGTCTTCGTGGCACATGTCTCTGAATTTCTCTTGAGTAATTTCTTTCTCAATTTCTTCAAACACTCCTGGAGATAAAACTTTCTTTACACATTGAATGTAGTGTCTTTCAACTTCTGGCTCCGAACCTTTTGTATTGAATTTCTCAGACATACGAAACCTGGTAATTACACCTTTGACATCAACATAGATTTGATGTATGAGATGCTTCTCAATTTCTTTCCTATTAAAATTTGGAACATTCTTTAACAAGAACTTCCTTTCTATTTCTAAATTGTCTTTATTCATAATTAATTAAATTCGTTTTCAACTGGCGTTTTAGTGTAATCATAAACTTCGCCAAGCGTTTTTCTCATGTCACCTATATTCAAAACCACATCATTTGTTGTAAATTCACAAGGATGTTTATATCCAGCAGCATGTGTTACTTGAATTATATCTTTCTTTAAGGTATTAATAAAATTTCCAACTCTATCACCCTTCTCGCTAACATTAACCCCTTTTTCCAACCACCACTTATGAGTTGCAATCCCAGCTGGACAATTTCCAGTATGACATATTTGCGCTTGAATGCATCCTGCCGAAATCATTACTTCTCTCGCAATGTTGATAACATCAGCTCCCATTGCAAATGCTTTAGCAGCTCTTGTTGGATGCCCCAATTTTCCGCTGGCAATCCAAACCATATTATCCATTGCTCCTCTGAGTTGAAATATCTTATAGACAGATGTGAATGCATCATCCAAAGGAAGACTCATGTTATCTGCAAACGCTGCAGGAGCAGCTCCAGTTCCACCCTCTCCGCCATCAATTGTTATAAAATCTGGACCGACACCTCTTGTCATTTTCTGAGCAAGCTCATGCCAAAATTCTAATTTACCGACAGCGGACTTGATTCCAACTGGCAGCCCTGTTAGCCTCGCAATGTCTTCAATTAAAGCAATCAGCTCATCAACATTTGAAAACGCACTGTGGTATGCGGGGGAATTAACATCTTTCCCCTTTTCAATACCTCTTATGTCTGCTATTTCTTTTGTTACCTTCTTCCCTGGCAACATTCCACCTTTTCCTGGCTTCGCACCTTGAGATAATTTAATCTCAATCATTTTGATGTTCTTGCCCGTGTCTATAAGGTGCAGTAATTTATCCATGCTAAATTGTCTGTTCCCATCCCTATCTGTAGTGCCGCATCCAAAATACCCAGTTCCAAAGTGAAATACAACATCTGCACCTCCTTTGTGATATTTAGAATATCCACCTTCGCCAGTATTGTGATAAGAATTTGATTTATATGCCCCTCTGTTATTTGCTTCAGTTGCTCTTTTGCCAAGAGAACCATAACTCATCGCTGAGATATTAATTACCGAATTAGGTCTGTATGGCTTTTCTCTTCTCATCCCAATTGTCTTAGCACAAGGAAGTACGTCTGGAGCAATTGCGTTAATTGTGTTGTTAATGTTCGTTGGAAACGCATTTGTTTTAATAAAGAAGTTTCCACTTTTATCGAAGTCCATGTCGGAACCAAATCCAGTCAGATTGTTCTGCTTCTTTGCGCTTGCATAAATATAGTTTCTCCAAACCCTATTAAAAGGTCCCTCCTCTCTATTGTTAGCAACCCAGTACTGTCGAAGTTCTGGTCCAATCTTCTCAAGGAAATACCTTAACCTCCCAATCAATGGGAAATTGCTTTTGATTGTATGTTTTCTATTAAAGGTGTCGTAAACCACCAGCAACAATAACAATCCCAATATAGTGTATAATATGTTCATAAAAAACCCGTTTTCATTAGTTATACGAAAACGGGTCTATAAATGTTCTATTAAATCTACGCTAATTCCTTAATTTTATTAAGTAGAGCTTCAATTCTTGCTTTAGTTTCTTTAGAACCAATTACATACATTACATCTGGCAGTTGTGGGCCAGAGGCACCTCCACAAATAGCCACTCTAAGCATTGGCATTATTTTACCAACACCAATGTTCATATTACCAGAGATGTGCTCAAGTTCATACCTAATGTTCTTGGGTATCCAGTCGTATTCCTCGAAATTACTCATGAAGTCATCAGCTGCAAATACATTCATAACCTTTATAAACTCTTCAACGTTCTTCATCTTGATTTCACCTTCAAGAGTAGGAGTATTATAAATGTAGCTCAAGCTATCTTTTAGTTCGTGAGAAAATTCAACACGCTCAACAGCCATACTTGCAATTAAATCAAGTTTGTCATGGTCCATAGACAAAAGGAAGTCTTCTGGCATATCAGTCATTTCCGACAGAATAGAGTCAGCATCCCTCGACCTTAAGTAATGAGAATTGAAGTTCATCAATTTCTTCTTATCGAACATTGCACCAGCCTTATTAACACTTTCAAGACTAAATAAATCAATCATTTCTTTGATTGACATTATTTCTACATTGTTCTTAGGATTCCAGCCAAGAAGAACTAAGAAGTTTAAAAGAGCATCTGGCTCGTAACCTTCATGCTTAAACCCAGTTACATGAGCTTTTTTGTCCTCATGAGTGATATAGTCCCAAGTCAACGGGAAAATAGGGTAGCCATACTTATCTCCATGTCTCTTGCTTAATTTCTTTCCATCATCTCCAAGAAGAAGTGGTAAGTGAGCAAAAATAGGAGCATCCCATCCAAAAGCTCTATAAATAAGAACATGAAGTGGCGTAGCAGATAACCACTCTTCACCACGAATAACATGACTAATTTCCATTAACTTATCATCAACAATATTTGCAAGATGATAAGTAGGGAGTCCGTCAGAAGATTTCCAGATAACTTTGTCATCAAGGTCTTTCGTATTGAACTTAACCCATCCTCTAACTTCATCATGAAACTTAATATCTTCAGCTCTTGGCATTTTAAACCTAATTGTATACGCTTCTCCAGCATCAATCTTAGCTTTAGCATCACTGGCAGACATTGTTAGTGAGTTTTTCATTCTTTCTCTAACAACGCCAGTGTAACCACCTTTAACTCCAGCAGCCTCAAAGTCATCTCGCATCTTTGTCAAGTCTTCTTTTGTATCAAATGCATAATAAGCATTTCCAGACTCAACAAGCATTTCAACATGCTCTTTGTAAATATCTTTTCTTTCAGATTGGATGTATGGCCCATGGTCACCACCTATGCCGTAACCTTCGTCTGGACTTATTCCAAGCCACTTAAGAGAGTCTGTTACATAATCAATTGCTCCATCAACCTCTCTGCTTGAGTCGGTATCTTCAATCCTTAAAATAAAATCGCCCCCATGCTTCTTGGCAAAGAGGTAATTAAATAAAGCAGTTCTCACGCCACCTATATGCAAAGGTCCCGTGGGACTTGGTGCAAATCTTACTCTTATTTTCTTATCCATAATTTATTATACGATATTTTGATTAAAATGTTCTTGTAGAACCTGAAAAACTATTGAATATTCTCTTTCTCTCCATGAAATTCTCAAAGTACTCTTTAGATTCCTTAAATCCCATGCCAGTATTTTCCTTTACAAACTTAACCGCTGCAAGTTTAGATTTGCCACCATCAGATAGCCTAACCATGTTTCTTTCTAAGAATTTTCTGTCGCTGTCGTCTCTTATATCCAATTTCTTAACTCCAGCAGCAACAAGATGAGGTTTTGAAGAAGGGAAAGCAGTCGCATACATTTCTTCAAGAATATCATGCTGCTCCTTTGTTACTTGGTGATTTGTTTTAAACCTTCTCCACTCAACTCCGTTTTTCAAAACCAATCTCTTATATTTCTTTTTTCCAGTGAAGATAACTTCTCCAGATTCTATTTTTTCTGTTAATACCATTACTTATGTTTTAAAGTTATTTCACCTTGCTTAATCTCAATGATTACAGCTATCGTGTTTAATGTGTTTGTGGGTGTCCAATCAATTCCTCTAAGAACTTTTTCTCTTTCAGCTCCTTCAAGACCAGGAAGTGTCTGTTCCATATACTCTTCTGGAGTCAGCTTTTTTACAAACTTCTTATTGAATTCAGCCTTAGTCATACCATAATGATAATAACCATTCTCATCAACAATATCAGTCCTATCTCCGTTAGTAGGAGGTATGGCCATCATATTAGTTCTAACCAACTCTTGGCCTCCAACAGTATAGCTATCTCTTATATTTAATGTCCACTTATTCTTCATACTTCTTTAAATCTGTCAATAATCTAAGCTTGCCAACAACTGGCTCACAATCTTCAACGTAATTAGGACCAACTGCAATGCAGGTAAAATTCTCTCCCTCTAACCCATAAAGACCAGCGTCCTTTATCAAAGAAACATTAAGACCAGCCTCTTTAGCTTGGTTATATACTTTTAGAAGTTGACCTTCATTTTTTACTTTCTTGGCAATCTTTGTAAACTTACCCTTCATCCATTGCCTTTCTTCATGCGTACCTTCAAAAGAAAAAGTTCCAGCAATACCTTCTTCATCACTATTACCTGGAGCACCAGGACAAGTTCCTGTTTTTTCTCTAAAAGTCATTTTATCAAAAAACACTTTTAAGCATGCATGAGCAGCTTGTGCCGCAACCTTTCCTGCATTCATTGGAAGGTCTGTTCTTACGATTATATATTGCTTAACCTGCTTTTCCATCTTCAATTCTTTTGTTAACAACTTTCTCCCACTTAACATTCTTTACAGCAATCTTATCAACCACTTCCGATTCTTTAATACCATAATAACTTGCCAGGCTCAACACTTTTGAAATGCATGTGTTGAATTGGTAAATCAACTCTGGATGATTCTTTTCGAACCTATAACAAATACCTCCAACATATTTATTAACCTTGATTAATAAGTTCTCTGGGCGAGTGCCATCTGGCTTGTGAGAACCATCTCTAAATTCATCTTTGAAATGGTCGTAGTCAAGCTCGTAAGTGTCAGCAAAAGAAAGCAAGCACTGAATTGTGTCTGCAGCCTCTTCTTTGATTTCCTCAAGAATCTCATCTGGAGTTAGATTTGTCGCTTTTCTTCCAAGCTTCATATTGACAGCACGAGAAAACTCTCCTGCCTCTTCAAAAAACTTACACAACCTAAGTTCTGAAGTTGCTGGGTCAAGAGCGTTAATTCTTTGAATATCTTTATAAACTTCTTTCATTATTTTTGTTTAATGCGTATTTTTCTCTAAATTTCCAAACCGTCTCCTGCGCTCTATACAAAGCAACGCTTAATTCAGTCATTTCCTCAATGGTTTCAACCATATAAGCATTTGGAAGGTCTAATTGTTTGAAATGTGCCAAAACAAGAGCTCTTGCTCTAATAGATTCCTTTGCAGCAACTTCATTGTCCATTAACTCTGGAGAAAGTTCTTTTTCAATCAAAAAGATAAAGTCTCTTGAACTATTGAACTTCATTGCTTGAGCAATTGAGAATCCAGTCTCAGCTAAACTACCAGTACCATAAGTTTCTCCTAACACTGGAAAAAGTACTATCTGGTCTGTAGCAAGATGCTCTGCTTCAATATCAGCAAGCTCTGGCTTCCAATCATCAACTTGAGGATTGAAAAACTCAATATTTTCTTTTTCATATGCAGGAATTAACACCTCCTTTCTAAATGTAGAATTCCCACATGTACCAAACATTCCTATTACTAGCTTCTTTTTCATATCTTATAATTTACCTGGTGTTCTTGGGAAAAGAGTCACATCTTTTATGTTCTTCATACCCGTTGCAAATTGAACCAATCTTTCAAACCCTAATCCGAAACCAGAGTGAGGTGCTGAGCCAAATCGTCTTGTATCAAGATACCAACTCATTTCTTCATGAGATATTCCAAATGCAGTCATTTTATCTTCAAGCACACCAAGTCTTTCTTCTCTCTGACTTCCGCCAACTATTTCTCCAATTCCAGGAAAAAGAATATCCATTGCAGCAACAGTTTTTCCATCTTCGTTATCACGCATATAGAATGCTTTGATTTCTTTTGGATAATCTGTAACAATTACTGGAACCCCTTTGAAGTGTTTCTCAACAAGATACCTTTCATGCTCTGACTGGAAATCCATTCCCCAATCTTCTACTGGGAATTCAAATTTACCTTTCTTTGCTGGCTTTGAGTTCTTAAGAATATCAAAAGCTTCAGTATATGTAACTCTTTCAAACTTGGTAATAGCTACATCTTCGAGCTTATCTCTAAGAGGAATACTTCTATCCTCTTTTTTCATGTTCTTTTCCTCTTCTTGAATATACTCATCAAGATAATCAATTTCAGCAGAACACTTCTGCAAAACATATCCTATAACATTTCTAAGATATGCTTCAGCAAGCATTGCTGTATAGTCAAGGTCGGCAAATGAAATCTCTGGCTCAATCATCCAGAACTCAGCAAGATGTCTTGATGTCTGACTTTTCTCTGCCCTAAATGTTGGACCGAATGTATAAACTCTACCAAGCCCAAGAGCTGCAGTTTCAGCTTCAAGTTGTCCAGACACAGTTAGACCCGCATCCTTTCCAAAAAACTCAATAGCCTCATCTACTCTAAACATTTCTCCAGCTCCTTCACAATCACTTCCGCTTATAATAGGTGTATCAACCTGAATGAAACCTCCTCTATCGAAAAACTCGTGAGTCGCCATCTTAAGTTGGTGTCTTATTCTGAATATTGCTTGAAATAACTTTGTTCTTGTTCTTAGATGTGGATGAGCTCTAAAAAACTCCATCGAGTGTCTTTTTGGTTGCATTGGATAATCTTCTCCAGCTGCCCCTATCAACTCTACAAATGCAGCATCAAAATCAACAGCTTGTTCTGAACCTTTTGATTCAACAGCTGCTCCAACAACTCTAATTGACGCTCCAGATGAAAATCTAGTTAAGTCAATTCCAAGTTCAGCACTAACAACCACTTGTAGGTTTTCAAACGTAGAGCCATCATAAAATACAATAAAAGAAACATTCTTGCTACCTCTTATCGTTCTTATCCATCCAAATAATTCTACTTCTTCTCCAAATTTAATTAGAGGCATCTGCTCTGATGCTGTCAATATTGAAAATACACTTGCTCGTTTCATAATTTTTTTTATATTCTGTCCACAATACATTATACGCAAAATATGAGCAAATGTTTACTTGTTAGCCTTTTTTATTTTCTCAATGAAAATTTTATTAATTTTTGATGGCGACTTTCCACCTGGATAATCTTCCATAAAGTGATGATTTCTAACAAAGTGTTCAGCACCCCAAGGATAAGTATCAACTACTCCTATGTACCTTCCTTGTTCGTACCATTGCCCTTTTGTGTAAATGTCATTTTCCATCTCTTGATTCTTTGTTGAGTTTATATAAATCTTCCGCTAAGGTATGAATTTTTTCTGACCAAGTAATCTTTTCTCTCCAAGGAATTGCATTTAATCCATAATATGCTCCTGCAATCTGTCCATAGACAGCTCCAGTTGTATCTGTGTCATCTCCAAGAGAAACAACTTTTTTAAGACCTTCTTTGTATGAATCAGTATTCAAAAAAGCCCAAAGAGCAGCTTCCAATGTGAGCACACAATATCCATCACCACTAATTTTGTCTGATAAATAACCAGAATACTTCATCTCCTTGATGTCTTCTATTTTTCCATTATTATGACAACCATACTTGGAATACATCTCTTGATAATAATTCTTTCCATTTTCATCGAAAAGATATTCAAATTTCAAAATTCTCGTCTTATCTCTTTCTCCAGAAAGTATTTTGTCAATAATTGCCCCCATAAGCATGGTGCATTCTATTGATTGACTCGATGGGTGTGTCATTCTTGATTGCTCAGCGCATGATGCCAGGACCGAATTTACATTACCATGAAGAATCATTGGAATGGCTCCCATTCTCATAAGAACCCCATTTCCTGCAGCTTGAGTGTCTTTTACATATTCTCTACCTTGAGTCATGTTAAACCACCCAAGAGCTTTCCTTGTTGCTCCTCCAATGTCGAAGCACTCTCCAGTAACAGAATTATACCCTTGTTGCCACCAGTTGATGTATTTCTTCATCTGGTCACGAGGGTCCCAACCTTTCTCAACTAATGATTCTGCAAGACAAAGAGCCATTGACGTGTCATCAGTCCAATCTCCTGGTTGAAGCTTAAACGGTCCGCCTCCAACAATTTCATCTGGCAGCTCGTTTTCATCTGGCATTTGATTTCTACCTCTAAATTCGTATGTGGTTCCATAGGCATCGCCTACAGCAAGACCAACCAAGCAGCCCATTACCATATCTTTCTTTCTATCTTCTGTCATATTGTTTTATTTTGATAGCTTGCAGTCTTCTAAATCCTTCACCTCTCCATAATAAGTTTTTCTGTATTCATGTAAAGTTTTTATTGGAAATAAACCGAAAAAAAACACCTTAATTCTTACTACTGGGACTTTTAATCTTCCCATTTTTTTATGGTATCTATTTTCGTATTTAGTTTTTCTTTTTATTTTTAAAAACATATTTTTATTTTTCAAGCGCTTTATGAGCTGACTCTAAATTATCAATTTTAACCCAAGATGTAGCAACAAAACAATTCACACACCTATGGTCTCTGAAGAGTCTACCCCAAGTATACTCCATATTACCACCTCTTGCTTTTCGAGCATCAAGGTCAACAAAAGAATATGTTTTATTGTCTTTATTTAGTTGAAGCCGCTCTCCATCATCAACTCTATCTATGATAAATGGAACATATCCCATATTAAATTCAGCAACATCCACTACTTCGTCATCTTCAAAATCTTGAAGGAACTTATCAAAAAAATCTTTATTACGCTTCGGGGTCATATAATGTATATTTAGCAGTTAATTCTTCTCCAGCCTCAATGCCTCTTAGGGTCTCAAAGAAGATATATTTTTCTTCGTGGATTACAACGCAATTTGGGCCCTTAGAGTTGTGGTTGAAAAATCCTCCAATTGGAAGCCTTATTAGACCGTCTTCAAAAATAGGGTCATCTGTCACAACATGCGTCATCCACCTTGTTCCCTTTAAAATTGCTATGTTTGCAAACAAGCCCAACTCGCTCCTGCCAGTTATGTCACTTAAATATTTGCTTTCTCTAATTCCAACTTCTGGAGGTAATGGTCTGTAATGGCTCATAATTTATTTTCTAATTCCTAAGCGCAAATTTAATACATATTCATGAGAACTCAAAATTCTTGACTCACAAACTTTATTTGAAATAAGAGTTGTTTGTCCTTGGAATCTGGAAGCTATGAATTTTCTTTGCTCTTCAAGCATTGTGTTAACTTCCTCAACTGTGTAAGAAGTTCTGTTCATAAATAACATAACCTCTGCTCTTTCGTTCTCTGTTAGAGAGCCCCAGGACTTCGGATTGCATACTTTCTCCCATTCTAAATTCATAATTTTTGTTTTAACTCTTTTCAAAAACTCTATTGCATTCTTCTCTTTTAATTGAGAACACAAAATCACTATTCAAATCTTTGCAAAATAATACTTCACCAAAATCGTTCTTAATTTCCACGTTCCACTTGCTTATTATATCAAAACCAATATAGTCTTCTCCAGTATTTGGAAATGTTATTATTACTTTATCTTCCAATGTTTTTGTTCTTGGTATTCCACATTTATCCAACCACCTTCTCCAGTTTTACTGCTAAACCAATCATTAGCTCTCTTTCTACATAAAAAACTACTCATAGACCTCTTACCTGTCACAGTATCTCCACTACCATCATCTTTTTCCTCTTCACCAACTCCAACATATTTATCTATATAAATCTGGTATCTCTCTTCTGTAGTCAACTCAATCATATTTCTCTTTTATTAATTTCGTGCTGAATTCTGCTTGCTTCTTCATACTCCTCTTTTTCAATTGCGCTATCAAGGTCGCATACAAGAGCAGTGTCAGACATGCTATCATATTTGCTTCTCGGCATTGCGTTAACTATGGTTATTGGGTCTATGTAGTGAGCCCATCCATTTTCAAATTTGTGAAGCGGAAGACTGACTGGTTTTCCTTTCTCCAACAGATAAGTAAATGAATCAGTCGGCTCAAAATAAGCACAACCGTTTGCTATTCCAATGAATATCATTTTCTCACCAACATAGGCACCATCGTAATCAAGGCCGCCCATAAACATGACTTGGTTAATCTTAACCACTGGTTCAATCCTGGTAACTATATCACCAGGCTTGAAATCATAAATTGATTTTGGTTCTTGTTTCATAAAATATCTTTTTATAAATATAGAAATTCAATGGCACTAAATCAAAATTATTTCAATTTGTTATTTATTTTTCATATGACTTGAGCCATTTTCTAATAGCATTATCAGACACGCCATACTTTCTGCCAGTGGCAGAATACCCTAATTCGTCTATTTCCTGTTTAAGTTGTGCAAACGGAGGTCGTTTAACTATTCTTTTTTTAAAATCAGATTTTTCCCTAATACTTGGGTCTTTTTTTTGTTTTGGTTTTGCATTATGTTTACCGCAGTGAGTTGGAAGTGTTGCATTACAATTTGCGCAAACAATTCTGAGATTTTCAAGTCGATTATCATTATAGACCCCATTGATATGGTCGATAATTAAACTCATCTTCTTTCCCATCCAAATCTCGCCCTGGCCACAACCTGACATCTCGCATTTTTTTTCCTTTAAGCCCTCTTCATATAATCTCTTTTTTAAATGAGTCCTTCCATATGTTGAATCTTCGATAAGTATTTCTGAAAGAGGTTTCTTTCTTCTTAAAGCATTAGCGCCTAATGACCTTTTATATATTTCATCTCTTGTCTCAAAATGAGATGTATCAATACAGTGCATTTTTACATATTTGTGAAATACTTTATAGTTTCCACCTGCAGCTCTTAAATCTAAGTTTTTTAGCGCCCCTTTTATTGACCTTGCACTCTTTATTGCTTTCTCAAAATTTTCTTTTGAGTATCTTTCTTGTCTATTCATATTTATAAATAGACAATAAAAAAGGAAACACTATTGTTCGAACCTAATAACGTGTTTCCTTCTTGCTGCTCAGGAAGGCTTCGAACCTCCAAAAACTCCACATTCAAAGTGTGGCGACTTTACCAATTTGTCCACTGAGCAATTTAGTTGTAAGAGAAGGCTTCGAACCCTCAAATTCTCGATTCAGAGTCGAGTGACTTTACCAGTTTGTCTATCCTACAATATCGCACACATTACTAATATCCCAACCCCTGCAGAGGTTGTCGTTCATAAAGCATATGCATACTTGGTTGTACAGGTAGGGCTCGAACCTACACGCCTTTTGGGCACCCGCTTCAAAGGCGGGCGAATCTGCCAGTTTCTCCACTGTACAATATTACACTTTACTATCAATGGTCAATAGTAAAGTGTTTGTTTCGGGGAGAAGATTCGAACTTCTATGGTCACTGTCAAAAAGTGAAATCCTGCCATTAGACGACCCCGAAATATTAAACACAAAAAAAAGCCTGAACGTTCAGTCCAGGCTTTAAATATTTTTGTTTTATTAACTAAAATGTTCAGGCACCACCAGGACTGTCCTCTTTCGAAGATTGTTGCTGCTGTTGCTGCTGTACGTTTATGTTAATTACTGTTTTCATTACTTTTAAATAGTATTCTTTTTTTGTTTACCAATAATCAGCGTGGTAATCCGCTATTTGTGACCCAGGTCGGAGTCGAACCGACACGTCTTGCGACACACGCCCCTTAAACGTGCGTGTCTACCAATTCCACCACTGGGCCAATTTAACCATAACTTAGTAAAGTGCCTCTACCGTTCTACTGTCGAAGTTTGTTCGGGTGTTTACTCGCCTTGATAAGGACTGTCGATTGTTATAATTAATTTCTTATACGCAAATGTAATACTTTTGTTTCAATTATTCAACTCTTTTTTTAATTATTTTTGTCGTAAGCAATAGGGTTCAGAAATTTTTAATATATTTATTGATATGAACAAAGAATCTAAAACAGAAAAGTTTATTCAAAAAGCAATTTGTGCTCATGTAGATAGATATGACTATTCTCTATCTAAATATTCAAATTCTAAAATTAAAGTTATAATTATATGCTCAAAGCATGGTCAGTTTAGTGTAACTCCAGATAATCATATAAATAAAAAATCTGGGTGCCCTAAATGCAATGGTGGGGTTAGATTATCTATCAATGAATTCATTGAGCAATCTAACAAATCTCACAATAGCAAGTATGATTATTCTTTAGTAGAATATAAAAATAACGCCACTAAAGTGACAATAATATGCCCAGAGCATGGAAAATTTAAACAGAGGCCTCAAGACCACATGAACAAACTTGGATGCTCTAAATGTGGCATTAAAAAAAGAGCTAATTCAAGAACTTCAAATGCAGAAGAATTTATTAAAAAAGCAATTTATACTCATGGAGACAAATATGATTATTCAAATGTTGAGTATAAAAAATCAAACTTAAATGTAACAATAATATGTAATCAACATGGTGAATTTCAACAAAAACCAAATGACCACCTTAGCAATAAAAATGGCTGTCCTATCTGTTGTGAATCTAAAGGAGAAATTGCAATAAGAAATTTCTTAACAGAAAATTCAATAAAATTTATACCTCAAAAAAGATTCAAAGATTGTAAAGACAAAAGAACACTTCCTTTTGATTTTTATTTGCCAAAATTAAATCTTTGCATAGAATATGATGGCATTCAGCATTTTAATAAAAAAAACAGATACTATTCAGATGACAGAAAGAAAAAAGATGAAATCAAAAATCAATATTGCACAGGCATAAATGATAAACCTAAAATTTTAAGAATATCTTACCTTGAAATTGATGATATTAATCAAATTCTAACAAACTCTGTCAAACGACAAAAACAATAAATCAAAGAACTTAAAATAGATTTCTCAAAAAACTTTTTAGTGAGTTGAATCTATTCTTAATATATTTAAAAACGTTAATTTTAGCTACAAAGAAGTATGCTCCAAAAAACGAAGCTGACAATAGGTAGAAAATAGACATAGTAGTCCAATAATCTCCCGTCCATTTCATCACAACTGCCGTTGCAGCATCGAATCCTATTGGACAAAAGAACATTCCCATCATTAGGAACATTATACCTATGTTCTTTCTGTTTCTCATAATCCCCTATACTGTCTGATTCCATTTAATCAAGTTTTGTTAATAATTTTCCACCAAAAGTGGACTCTTCTATAAATAGTTTAAATTCCTTCAACAAGAATTTGATACAGCTAAAAGCGATGACAAACTACCTTGTCAATGCTCAGTTTGCAAAGAAACTTTTTATCTAACAAAACACCAAACACAAAGAGTATTAAATCCAAATCAACAAAAAAATGGAAATTTTTGTTCTAACAAATGTAGAGCAAAAAACAACACTAAAAAAGAAACAATAAATTGCACAAACTGTGATGAAGAATTTGAAAAACAATATAGCCAAATTAAAAAATCAAAAAACCACTTTTGCTCTCTCTCTTGTAATGCAACCTACAACAACAAACACAAAACCCACGGCACTCGTAGGTCAAAACTTGAAGTTTGGCTGGAGGAGCAGTTAACCAAGCTTTATCCAAATATCCAAATAGACTTCAACAAGAAAAATACTATAGAGTCTGAACTTGACATCTATATACCTTCATTAAACCTTGCTGTTGAGCTCAATGGAATCTTTCACTATGAACCTATATACGGAGTTGATAAACTCCAGCAGATTCAAGAGAACGACATCTCCAAATCCAAGGCATGTCATGACTTAAAAATCGACTTATGCACCATCGACACAAGTGGTCAAAAATACTTCAAAGAATCTACTTCCAAAAAATATCTTGACATCATAAATAATATTATCAAAGAACGCATGTTAACCTCTTAGCCAGCTTTACCTGTTTCCAACAACCGCTACGTGGAAGCGGGTTAACTTTGGTTGTCTACTCCTGGTCGGACTCGAACCGACAACGTTTACCTGCATGGGTATCAGATTTTAAGTCTGATGCGTTTCAACCAATTTCGCCACAGGAGCATTTGTTTGTACAGATAGCGAGAGTCGAACTCGCACGCCTCTCGGCCATAGCTTCTAAGGCTATTGTGTCTACCATTCCACCACATCTGCATGGCGCTGTAGATTAATCTACAGCTTTATATTTTCTAAAAGTCATACTCACTCTTGGGCCACAATCTCTATCGTGCTTAGGAATCCTGTGCAAATTTGTATCTTGGAATCCTGGAGGCATATAGAATAAAGAACCATTTTCTAACTTTCTCTTATTCTCTTCTGGAACTACTCCTTTTTCTCCTTTTAACTTCCACCAAATTTCTCTTTCAGCCCCAAATGATACAACCGCTATCCCATCATTATGGTCAATTGAATGAGAGTCGTCAGCGTGCCATCCTAATCCATTTCTTGAGTTCATATATAAATTCAAGAAGCAAATATCCAAACTTGTTCCCAACTTTTTATTAACCTTTTCCATTATTTCCCTAATCGCAGGCAACATTGGTGTTGATTTATAAGTTGGAGCTCCACTGTGGTCTAAGTAAGAGTATTCAATGTCAGAATCTGCCATAAAACACTCTCTTCTCATCTTCGTCTCATCAATCCAACTAACATCCCTTACCAAGGTGTCAATAAAATCTTCATTGACCAAATCATTTATGTATACTAACTTTTTCATTTCATTTTTATTTGTAACTCCACCCAGATTCGAACTGAGACTTTAACGTTCGTAGCGTTAGGTGCTAATCCATTACACCATGGAGCTATGAATTTCAAAGTGACAATTAGCACAAACCAACATACACTTATCTAATTCTTCTTTTATTTTTTTATCAAACTTATGCGACTTCATTTTACTTAAAGCAAAACCTTTTTCTTTTGGGTCAAGGTGATGAAACTGTAAAGCTCCAACATATTTATCATATCCACATTTTTCACAACAACCACCTTTGTATTCAACGCATTTAATTTTAAACTTTCTACCACGTTCTCTACTCTCTTCTTTATATCCAAGAGCCTCTAAAATTATTGGAAGTGCTGATTCTGTGTAAAATATTCTCGGTTTCATATTTAAAATTTTTTGTACAGATGACGAGAGTCGAACTCGCACGCCTTTCGGCACTGGTTTCTAAAACCAGCGTGTCTACCATTCCACCACATCTGCATATTTTTGGATAGTTAGTCGGAATATTTCCGATTATCCTATCACAATTTTACATTTTTGTAGGAGTAGAGGAATTCGAATCCCCGACATCTGACATGTAAAATCAGCGCTCTAACCAACTGAGCTATACTCCTATTTTTTCTAAATTTATAAATTTCATCTTAGGTCAAACCAAGAAGGGCTCGAAATTTAATTTTTAATATATTTTTTAATAAAAACTATTAAAAAATATCTTGACATCATAATCAATATTATCAAAGAACGAACATTAAATGCTAAAACCTAAATAATAATTATTTCAAAGAACTTATAGTGGAATAGGGTGGATTCGAACCGCCAACGCTCACCGCTTCAAGATGACGCTCTACCAATTGGAGCTACTATTCCATTTATTTCAATAATTTTCCTTTCGAATACCAATGGACGTTTCCATAGGGCACAAAAAAAGCCCGAACAATTATGTTCGGGCTTTTAAAATATCTTGTGTTATATAATTTACATCATCACACTAAAGACATATCACGTCCGAACTTTTGTCTACTAAAGACAAACAGTAACTGCAAGAATTGCAGTGATAACTGACGTAATATGTTGTTAATGTTTTTCATGTTATTTCTAAATATACTAAAATTTTGTTTTCTCGTTTTATTATACGCAAATATAATACTTTTGTTTCAATAAAACCTAATCTTTTTTAGATAAAATTAAAATTAATTTATAATCACTTGATTGTTAGCGCTTTATTCTATACTAATTTTTCCTTCATCATCCCAGAAAACATTTCTCTCTCCCATTTTTGAAGCTATTTGTGATAATTTTTCTCCGACATCTCCAAGTCCTCTATCCCAAAAACCAGCACCATGACCATTTCTTGTAAGCCAAAGGTCATGTCCAATTTGAGAAGGGTCTATATTATTAAGAAGACTTCCTGCAGCATTAACAAAATCTCTAATATCTGTATAGGCATCAATTTTTGAATCGTTGTTTATATAAGATTCAAGGTCACCTTCTGAACCAAGCTCTTCTTCTGCTGTGAAAATAGCAGCTTCAATATAACTATCCAGCATGCTTATTGTATCTTTGCTTGCTACTTCATTTTCTATCATTAGAAATTCATCTTGAAGCTTTTTTTTCTCATTCTCAAGAATTGACTTTTTTGTAACTTTATTTGTTCCTTCAGATATAATAGAACTTAATTTTGATATGATTTCTTTTTTTTTCATGATAAAAGTACCTTTTCTATAAATACAAAAAAAAACCCGACACTTATGTACCAGGTTTTTAAAATTTTACCACCAATCCCAAAGGCAACTGTGCTTGTGGTTGTATCTGAATTCTACGAAGTCATCGCAGTAATCAGAAAGCCAACATCCCCAGTCATCGTTGATGTCATCATACTTCGCAAACATCATGCTCATGTTCTTTTTGAGCGCTTGCTTGTTGTGATGTCTATCGGCTCTGTTGTAGAGTTGAACCATGTCTTTGCTTGGTCCACTTCTCCATCCGTGCTTTTTCTTTTCATTAAAAAATGTAGTTTCTAAAGCAGCGTCAATTTCAGCCTCTTCTTGCTTAAGCACTTCATCAATCACTTTGTAGTGAGTCTTGTAGTGCTTAGACTTTTTTAGCTTAAAGTAGTACTCAGGTAAATTAACCTTGTAAAACTTTTTAACACTTCCCCAGTAAACTCTGTCTTCTGATGGGGCGTATACGAAGAATCTTTTGCACCACGGAAGAAGTCTTTCATAAGTACCTTCGTCAATTAATTTGAAGTAAGGCTTAATGTCAACTTCTCTTTTTTGCTTATAATCATATATGGTAAAAGACTTGTCTCTGCACCAAACTGATTTACCAAAGTGATAAATTAGATTCTCAATATCCTCTCCATCTTTACTTCTGGCAATGTCTGCTCTAAGCTTCCATTCGCCATCGTAACCATCGTGGATTGGTTTATCAAGTGGTTTGTAACCAAGAGCTCTTTGAGCTTCCCAGTTTTCGTTTAACTCATTTTCCTTTCGGAGATAAGCCTTGAACTTTTCAGTTCTCTCATTTCTTTTCATGCTCTGTGTTTTTCTAAGTGAATACTTAGAACACGGAGCCCTTTCTTGAAATTTTTGTCATTTTTTTGTCGCTTGTTTATATATACGTAAAATTATGTAAAATGTTGCCTTTAATCTAAATAAATTTCATATTTATTTATCATATTGAAATCATGAGCATAACCTTTTGCTATCCAGAAGTTAATTTCCCACTCAGTTGTAGACTCTTCTAACCTTGTGATAATCATATCAGCATACCACTGGGCCCACTTGTGAATTTTACTTAATCTCCACTTTTTAAACTGTTCTATCTTCTTTTTCATCTTCTTTTTCATCTTCTTTTATAAATACTGTTTTACTTGGGTCAACCCACACTGGAGGTTGGCTCTGTCCAGATACAACCCCAAGCCATACCTTCCCATAGAATAAAGTTTTTAACCTTTCTTTCCACGTCATCTTCCAGCAAGATATGCATTGTTGACCATCACTATAGACCCACATTGAATTACATTCTTCGTCAGTCATTGACGCTGGCTTGGCCAAGTTCTTTGTCGCCTCTTCAAATTTAATTGGTTTCATCTTCTTTGATATTTAATTTTTCTTTTATGTCTGTCTCAATCTTCTCTGCTATAGCTGCACAAAATTCAGCCTCCCAATCCATGACACACAAAACTCCTCATAAAACTCCATTCTATTTTGAAGTTATGTAAGGATTTTTTTGAAATATACTTATCGTACATAGCTCTTTTTGTAATCGTCATAATCCTTGTGTTCTCTATCTCGATGATATGAGCTCCACTTTGGAAGTACGACATCATACAAATACTTCATATACCTTTCCTCTCCAGTATAAATAGCTTTTGCCAGAGGAGAATTGTAATGTTTCTTACAAGTGTTTATTATCTCTGGAATGTAGTCTGCAGCTTCAGGTGTTTTTGAAACTATCCTTCTAATTATAGGAAAAATAACTGTATCTAACTTTTCATTTATTTCGATAACACGGCCAGTTATTTCGTGAACCATATCAAAATGCTTATAGTCCATTAGTGAACTACCCACAAACGTAAAAACGATTTGTGGGCTTCGTAATCAAAGCGTGTACTAATGTACTACTTTAGCGATTGCAGGATTGTTCCTAATCCCGAAATTCATTATATTTTTACCTGCATTAACATCTCTATCTTCCGAATGTCCACACTTATCACAATTATATGTCCTATCTGAAAGTTTAAGGTCTTTCTTGATATTCCCACAAACATTGCACAATTTACTACTTGGTTCAAATCTTCCGATTACAACAAGGTTTTTACCTTGCCATTCAGATTTATATTCAAGCATTGTTCTTAATTGCCCCCAACCCATATCAGATATAGCCTTTGCTAAACAATGGTTTTTAACCATATTAGAAACTGCTAAATCCTCAATACAAATTGTTTCATAAGTATCCACTAATTCAGTAGATATTTTATGCAAATAGTCAGTCCTTTGGTTACGGATTTTCTCTTGCAATAATGCTACTTTTAATTTTTGTTTTTCTCTATTACTACTTCCTTTTACTTTTCTTGCTAAACTTCTTTGTTCAACTCTCAGCCTTATTTGTTGTGATTTGAAAAAGTTTTTATTTTCATACACAACTCCATCAGAAGTGATAGCTAAATCTTTAATCCCAAAATCAATTCCTACACTTGTACTTGTTGTAATTATTTTCTTTTTAGGTATTTCTTTATCATTATCAACTAAAATAGATACAAAATATTTACCTGTTACAGTCTTAGTTAATGTTACTCTTTTTGGTATTCCTTTAAATTCTCTATGATAATCAATAGCAACTTCTTTTAATTTAGGAAGTTTAATAACATTGTCCTTAAATGATATTTCAAAACCTTGCGGAAATGTAATTGATTGTTTAGAATATCTATTTTTATATTTAGGAAATTGCCCCCTGCCTTTAAAAAAGTTTTGATATGCAGTATCTAAATTAATTAAACTATGTTGCAAAATTTGGCTTGGGCATTCCTTTATGTAATCAAATTCTTTTTTTAATTCGGGTAATTGTTTAATTAAATCATACTTAGATATTGATTTTTTGTTTGAAGCATACGCAGTAGTCTTAGTTTCTAACCCTAAGTTAAAAACCAATCTATTAACTCCAAAGTACCGTTGTAATTGGTCTTTTTGAGTTTCCGTTGGGAAAATTCTGTATTTATATCCTTTTAACATCTATTATTAAATAGTCTAATTTTTTGTAAAGATACATAATTTTTAATTAAAACTTGTGTTTTGGTTAAATTATATTTAATTAATACCGTATTTAGTTTAAATCATTCCGTCTTTGGTTGTAAATAATTTAAACTAAATACTACATTATGCAATCAAATTACATTTCTACAAATCATTCAAAACATTACTTAAAAGCTCATATTATTATAGTTTGCAAGTATCGTAAGCCATTATTAGTTGGTCAACTCAAACAAGATATGCACAATATTCTACAAAATATTATCTCTAATTCAGATTTTAGTGTAGAAGTATATGAGTCAGATTTAGACCACTATCATTTTCTTATTCGTTACATACCCCGTCTTTCAATCTCTCAAATAGTTCGTAGGTTAAAACAAGAATCCACTAAACACATTTGGCTACTACACCCAGCATTACTTCGTAGAGAATACTGGTACAAAAATACATTTTGGAGTGATGGTTATTTCGTTTGTTCAATAGGCAAAGCAAGTCCTGATACTATTCGTCAATATATTTTAAGTCAAGGTTAATCGTTACCTTTGTCGCTTACATCTCACCCACGCAAAAGCGATGAGTGAGTTTTACGCTCCGTTTTATAAAAAATGTGATGTTATCTCATAAGATAACGCTACTTTCATTGCAACCTCTTTATCAAGACCTTCTAAAAAACCATACTCATCCCATCTATTAAAGATGTAGTGATTGGAAATTCTGTCTTTATCAAGGATTCCAAACCTTCCGCTGTTTAATAATTCACTCATGAGGAAATATACAAAAGATAATTCATAAAATCAAAAAAAGCCCTTAGAATAATCCAAGAGCTTTTTATATTATTCAGCGCAAAACCTAATCATCACCGTTGGTGTGACTGGGAGGATTGGGGGTTTTTTATTTAATCAAAAATTCTTGGAGAACCTCACTCCCAAACTCTCCTTTGGTTAAATTAATTATTTCTGTAACTGAATATTTTTCTTTCTTATTTATTTTATTTCTCTCAACAAAATCTTTAACACCAAAACTGCAAGCTCCAGTTATAGCTCGATAACAAGAAACTGCTTGCTCAAAACTTAACTTATCTGTTAGCTTTAAGTTTTTAAAATCATCTTTGTTTACATCAGAATTTAACTTATAAATCAAATCTTCTCTTGCTTCTGAAAGAGAGTCTCCATGAGCATATCTGCCATTCCCATCTGTAACCAAATAAAAAACCTTCTCTTTAAATAGCTCTTTAACTCTGAAAACACCGCCTCTCACAGAAATAATCTCTGTAAATATACCATCTGCCTTTATGTATTTATCGCCCCACATAACTGGTCCAATTAATTTCGTGTAATCACAAGTCAAACCTCCCAAGTCCAAACCTCCTCCAACGGTTGGGTTAAATCCCTCTGGAATCGAAGTCAAGTTGTTCAAGTACAAACCTTCTCCAACAGTTGGGTTAAATCCCTCTGGAATCGAAGTCAAGTTGTTCAAGTACAAACCTTCTCCAACAGTTGGGTTAAATCCATCTGGAATCGAGGTCAAACTGTTCAAGTCCAAACCTCCTCCAACGGTTGGGTTAAATCCCTCTGGAATCGAAGTCAAGTTGTTCAAGTACAAACCTTCTCCAACAGTTGGGTTAAATCCATCTGGAATCGAAGTCAAACTGTTCAAGTCCAAATATCCTCCAACGGTTGGGTTAAATCCCTGTGGAATCGAGGTCAAACCGCTCAAGTCCAAACCTCCTCCAACGGTTGGGTTAAATCCCTCTGGAATCGAAGTCAAGTTGTTCAAGTACAAACCTTCTCCAACAGTTGGGTTAAATCCATCTGGAATCGAAGTCAACCCTCTCAAGTGCAAGCTTCCATTTATTTTAACTTCACCAGTAAACTGCTCTTCAGTTAAATTGTATTCCTTGCAAAATTCTTTTTTATTCATAATGTTTTTTATTTTGTTTCTAATTTTATAAATGGTTTAATCTTTTCACACTGTTTTAGTGCGACTCTAATTTCTTCAAATTTTCCAGGAATTACTGGATAGTAGAGTTCATTTATTTTCGTAATGGCATAGTGAATCTCTAGGACTAGCGGCCAACCTTTCTCAAGGTCTTTCCAAGGTTCTGCATCACCAATTCTCTTATTAAGTTCTTTTACAAGCTTGTTTGTCTCTTGAAGGGCGTCTGAAATTAGATAGTTGTTCCAAAGTGTTTTTATATTGTCAATTCTCTGGTCAAGTCCAACACACCATTTTTCTTCAGACACATAAGAGTGGTCTAATTCAATATTTGGGTCATCCACGAACTTGTCGAGAGTCTTACTAGCCAATACGGTGACTCTGGTGACTAAATTACCATAATCATCAGCAAGGTCATTGTTGTATTTAGCTACAAGCAACTCTTCATCCCAAGATGAGTTTCCATAAGTTCTTAAACCCGCAAGCGCATAGTAACGAACTGCATCAACTCCATATTTTTTAACTTGGTCAATAGGGTCAACAACATTTCCAACAGACTTACTCATCTTACGTCCATCTTTATCCAAAATAGTTCCATGAACAAGTAATTTATCTGTTTTTTTGATTCCTGCAGACATTAATAGTCCCTGAAATATTACAGACTGGAATTTAAGGTTATCTGGGCCACAAATCTGAATTACTTCAGACTCATTCCACCTTTCTTCAAAGTCATGGTCGTCATGAAGGTCATTAGGGTAGTATCCTGCAGCAAATATGTAGTTTAACAAAGCATCAAACCATACATATATGATTTGGTCTTCATCTCCTGGAACTGGGATTCCCCAACTAACAGTTTCTTTAACTCTGGATATAGAAATGTCCTGAAGATTCTCTATAATCTTATCGAATTCTCCAATCTTATTCTTTGGTTCAAAAAATTTGTCATTTACATGCAGCCACTGAAGAAACCTTTCTCTATATTTAGAAAGTTTGAAGAAATAGTTTTCTTCTTCAACTTCTTGAAGCTCTGTTGTTGGGTGGTCTGGACAAACTTTTCTTTTGTGTATATGCACCTTAGGATATTCAAGAGCAGGGTCAACTCCTCCAATAATTCTATCCTCAAGTTCTCTATCGCTTTTGAATGACTCGCATCCAACACAATAGGTTCCAGTGTATTTCTTTTTGTAGATGTCGCCTCTATTGAAGGCTTCAACCCAGAACTGCTGAACATTCACATAATGCTCTGAGTCAGATGTTCTGTAAAATGAATCCCAGCTATCAATCTTAAGTTCTTTAATGAAATCTTCCCAACTGTAAAGAAGGTCATCAACATATGCTTGAGGAGAAATACCCTTAGCTTCAGCTGCTTGCTGAATCTTTAAGCCATGTTCATCAAGACCAATATTGAAAAATACATTATCACCACGATATTTGAAATATCTCACCAAAGCATCAGCTATGATAAATTCAAAAGCGTGTCCTATGTGCGGATTTGAGTTCGCATATGGCAATGTGGTCGTTATGTATTTATTTTTATTCATATTAATACGTCAAAATTTTCAAGTAATTCTTTTAATGTTCTATGTTGTAATACTTTTGGATTTTTTGCTATCATCTCTATTACCGACAACTGGTCAATCCTAACCTTATGGGTGTCATCTAAGTCTTTTTTTTCTACATGAAATAAAGCACATTGAACATCTACAACCCATTCTTCAAACTCTTCTTTATTCATTATCTTGTACAAAATTTAAAGGGTTTAATGGGTCTCTACTTTTCTTCCATTGATTATTCATGTCTGTCCAGAATTCAATTGCCTGGCTGTATGTCAAACCATACTTCTCAGCAATCTCTTCAACTTCCTTGAAGTTTTGAGAATTCTTTTTATCAATTGAGTGATGGCTGTAATCTGATTTCTTATTCTCAGTGTTGTTGAAGCTGTATTCACCAGAGTGAATGCTTACATTTACTCCATACTTATCAAGTTGCTCTGCAAACTTTTCGTAAATAACCTCAGTATAGTTTTCAGCCCTAAATGTTGACTCTTGCCAATCATAAAAAGCATCAGATAATTTTTCATCAATTAGAAGCCTCCTCATCTCATCTTTTTCAGACCAACCATTTGGAAAGGTCATAGCATCCTTGGTGAAGTCATCCACCATCTTTCCAAACCTATACCAGAACATGAATTTAATCATCTCGTCTCTGGTAAGCCATTCATCATTAATCCAACCATCAGCAACAGAAGTCCAGAATTTATATCTTTTCCCATGCTTCTTAGTTTCTTGTATTTTTAAGCTCCAACCCATTATTCTTCTATTTTAAGACTACTGTAAGCAACATCCATTTCTGCGCCATTGTCAAATTTAACAGCCACAAAATGGTCAAATTTACCAAAAGTTCCAAATGCTTTATTTGGTATTGTTTTGCCCTCAGAGCCAACCACACATTTACTATTGTATTTGGTCAAACCTGATTTTAATGTTACCTTCTGAGGTTCTCCGCCTAACTGCATAATATAAATTTTTAATAGTTTACAATTCGTGGAGAATCAACTTTAAGTCGAAGTTCAAGCCACTGAAGCAATCTTTTAGAATCATCTTCAGCACCTTTGTAGCCTTCTTCCCACTTGACAATAAAAGTTGGAATCGTGTCCACCTTTCCATCAAAATTGAGCTCCACACTTTCGTTATACGATAATTTCTCAACTTTGTTGTAATTTATTTGAATTTCTTTTTCGATTTCCAAAAGAGGAACACTTGTTTTGTTTAAATTAGACAATTGTGACTCAAGGAATTTAATCTTTTCATCCTTGTCATGAATTTGAATATCCTTCTCCTTATAAAGGTCTTCAATAAAGTCTGCACTCAAGTGGTCTTCAGCAATTTCTCCAGTCATATTCTTAGCCTGGCTTACTGTAAACTTTGCACCTTCAAGACCGTGCTCATCTAACTGTTGCCTCCAAGCTTCTCAAACATTGTGACAGCTCCGTATATGCCACCAATTTCATTACAGAAATCCATCATCCACTTTCCAGTTGGAGATGTTGTTCCTCTTAATCTAATTACAGCCCCTTGAAGCTGGCTTCTTTCTATGCCATCCTTGCCTTTGACTTTAATAGCACTTTTCTCTTCCCAAATCTTGTCACTATCTTCTTTTGATAGGATGTCAACTTCATCAATACTTTTAAGGTGCTCTAACTTCTCTTTATCGAAATTCAGAAAAATATATGAATCATTAAACCCCCAATATTGAGTTGTTCCAAATTGTCCTTTTTTAAGAGCAGTTTTTCTATGTCCTGGTTTTTCTATTATTTCTTCCATTAATAAAATTATTGGTTCACTTAGTTTATACGAAAAAAAAGAGGAATGTTCTAATTCCTCTTCTTATTTTTATTATTTCTATATGTAATGTGGTCTACAAAACCTTTTTCAGTATGATAACCCCACTCTTTTTCTTTTCTCTTTCCGACAATTGCCAACGTGATTACTTTCTTTGACACAACCTGTCTGATGCAGTGGAATCTATCCGAATTTCGGTATCCCATGTTTAAAAACGTTCTAACCTTATGAGTTTTATCCTTCCCGTTCTTCATCAAGAGCTCCTCTACATAAGAGCCCCACAATATCATCGTCCAAATACTCCAAGGATGATTGTGAAGATGGTCATCCTGGTCTTCCTTGTAAATACCATGGATGTACACACAAAACCATAGAGTCTTTAACAACTGCCATCTCCTGAAGTGCAATTCTCCAGATTTGCTTATTATTTCTTTTACTAAATTCATAATTCAAATATTAAAAATAAATAAAGGCTCATAACCAGGTTCCTGTCGTGGGTTATCATTTGTCTATTGTCCTCTACCCGTACCTCACTGGAGCAGCTCACCCTCCTAAGTACTGTTTGAGTTTCATCTCGGCAGGAATTACACTTATGGTGGTACAATAACGCTTTTCAGCTCCCACACCGCCTAAACTGTGATGGCCTGAGTTTGTCCTCTCATCCCAACAAGTGGGGTAGAGCGATAACCTCGCCTTTATTTATATTCTTTCAACACTGGATACATTGCAAAAGCTTCTGCATCTGTTGTTGGCATCTTGTGGTAACGAATGTAAATCTTTTTCTTATAATTCTCTTCATAAGCTTCATGACCCTCTTCATCCTCTTTAACATATCTCAAATTAGGGTCGTAATCTGGAGCAGTAAACTCAAGACTATACTCACACCCTCTATACTTGTATTTTTTCCAACCAAGTTCTTCAAGCAAATTTAAGAAAAATTCTTGATTAAGAAAATTCTCTTTTGATTTCATCGCTTCTTCATGCTTTTTTTTGCTCCAGTGTCCACCTTCTGTACTCCAAATGTGTCCACCATTATGTTTGATGTCGCTGTTGAAGTCTTCTTTAATTTCATATAAATACCAAGCAACTGGAACTGATTCATGCGAAAGTGTTTTGAATATAGCGAAGTTTCCAAGTTCGTCTACCCAATGTAATTTCTTCATGTGAGAAGTGGTGTATCCAGAATAAAATTCACAAAACATGTCAACAAGGTCTTGGTTGTAATCGTTTACATCCAAACCTCTCTTCATGTCATCAAGCATATCTTGCAGATATGATATTTCTCCTTTTTTAAATTTTATTTCATCTCTAACTTCCTCTTTATAGTCAACAACAATCTCTGTCTGCTTTCTCTCAGCAAGAGTAAGCTCCTGGCGAAGTCTTTTGACCTCATCAGTAGCATCCTGATATTCAGGCAAGAATTTATAACCATCAAGAATCTCTTTCAAGTCTTCTCTCTCCTTGGCTATCATTCTTTTTATTTCTGCTTGAGTATGTGACATTTTAATATATTGGTTCAATTTAGTTATACGTCAAAATAAGAAAAATGTTCCAAAAAAAATAATTATCCAATTATAATGTTATTAAATTGAAAAGTTTTGTATATTTGCGCCTGGTTTCAAAATCTTAGTATATTTACTTTAGAAGATAAACAAGATGAACACAGAGATAATAGAGATGAAAGAAAAGAAAGAGACGTTCAACGTTCCATTGTTACCAGTTACAACTAAAGTTCCTGCTAAATTATTGGGTCCTGATATTTTGACCCTGGAGCAGCAGGCAAAAAACTACAGAACTTCAAGAATAGAAAGGGTTATCAAAAGCTTCATCGCAGTAAAATACATTGGAGAGTTAAAATAGTGACCATAAAAAAGGGCGAACTCCAAAGAATCCGCCCTTAAAAAATAAACAACCCAATCACATCGGCATGCCCTTATTCAAATGGGAAACTCCGATAAACTCAGGAAACACTCCTGGCAGTGATGGTTCGCAACTAATCAACATAATCAAACTTTTATTATTAAACTTAATAGTAGTAAGTCAAATCATGTGCCATAGCAATTTATATGACATAATGACAAAAAAGACCTAAAATTTAAAAATTTAGGTCTGCCATATTATTCATTATATTTCAATTTCTATAAATATTGGTCATACCAATAATTTTCTGCAACATCAATCGCTTTTTGTATGTCAAAGCCATTTCTAATAAACTTACTTGCTCTTGTCAATAGTTCTTTATATTGTTCGTCTTTATTTAGATAATAAGCAGTATTAAATATTTCAATGGTTTTAATTTCTTCTTGACTTGCTTCCTGAAACCATTCTTGTTTTTCTTCTTCTGAACCAAAATCATCTTCACTAAATAAGATGTCAAACTTAAAATATGGACTATCTGGTGAAAGCGTCTTTTTCTTGATGTCAGCTCTATCATAAAACTGTTTCCAAACACCCCACGCTTCGCCTCTAACATCTCCATCTCTTGACGGCATAAGTCCTTTACCATTTCTTCCAGCATGCATCATTGCAAGTTCATATATAAATGGCCCAAACCCTTTTTCTGCAGCAACACCAGTTACAAAATAATCTGGACCAAACTCATTTCTATAAACCACTGTTATTGTTCCATAAATCTTTTTATTAGTTGGGTCATAAATAACAAGGTCATAACCTTGGTTTATATCTCTTACAAATAGCGCTGCTGTTTCTGGAAGGTCTTTTGTTCTTAGTGCGCTCTCTTTAAAAAAAACTTCATCAACAACTTCTCTTATTATTTTTATAATATACATATTGTCATTTAATTTTCTCAATAAATTCTATAGCTCCTGGATTAAATACTATAATATGCTTATCTCCAGACACTCCAGATGGAGCATCTACAATTATTCCATCATAACCAAGCTTAACCATATTTCTAACATAATCAACAGAATTATATCTGTAAAAATCTGCCTCTATTTGTTGAAAGGCTTCAGCTTCATCGTTATTATATTTAATTGCCATGTTAGCTGCTTCGTAAGCGCCAGTTTCTGGGTCTTCAGAATAATCTTGAGCATCCATCTCCCATTCATCCTTCATTTTAATAAGCCTAACAAGCTCTTCTGGGTCAACACTGTCAATTGGAGCGTTTCTATCAAGAAACTTTCCCTTTATAAGAACTTTGTAAATGTGGTCACCATAATAAGAAGCATCTTCAGCGTTAGTTGCAAAATATATCCCAGCACCTTGTGCGTCATTAGCTTTTTCTCCTCCAACAAAGTCATCTGTAAATCTTTCAATCTCATTTGGACTACCATGATATGCTTCAAACGAATCTTCTATTATTTCATTAATAAATGATTCTTTTAAAACTTCTCTTATTATGTTTCTTACCTCTTTCATTAAACTTTTTGATAACGTCCTTTGAATTTTGGAATGTCTTCTTTTGCTAAGTTCAAGCACACATATTCTTCACCAGCTTTAATGGCTCCCATAATTCTATGGTGACCATCTCTCAATTGAACTACGAACTTATTGAAGTCTCCTTCTTCATTTACTTTGGCTGATTTTAATGCTATTTCTAAATTTATAAACTCGCCAAATGCTTCAACTTCATCTTCATCTGGACCAATGGCCATAAATCCTTCTTTAAGTTGTTCTGGAGTATATCTTTCACCAATAACATCAAATTTATGATTTTCAAAAAACTCTAAAGCTTCTGGTCCAACGCTATATGCAAAATCCATGTCTTCAATATTTTTCCCCGCATATTGGTCAAGCTCTTCGCTTCCAGTTGATGCTGCCTCTATCTTTCCATCATAATCACTATCAAACCTATCTTCGGCTACAGCGTTCTGCTCTTCCTTGATGTCTATAATATCTATGATTCCACCAATTCCATAAGAACACTCAAGTTCTATTTTCTCTGGATAATCTGAAATAAGTTTTACAATGTATCTCATTTTGGCTGGGTCATATATATTTCCAAACATACCCTCAATCTGGTCTTTATGGATTACAATCATTTGGTCTGGGTCTCCATACCAAACAACGTTACGGCCTTCATATTTGTGGCTCCACCCTTTTATTTCATTTGAAATTGTTGGAGTAAAATATTGTTCACCCTCATCTTCCATATAGTGCTCATCATCACCATATTCTTCCTCATCTTCGTAATACTCTTTAAGAATTACTTCACGAATAATCTTCCTTATTTCTAATATAATATCCATTCCAAAGTCATTTAGTTAATCATATTTTTACCTAACAAACCTTCACGATACATTCTTTTTAGCAAATCCCTCTTCCATTTAGTCTTAATATCACCAACTAATTGACTGTTTACAATATTCAATGTAGTAGATAATTTTAACAAATCTTCAAACGTCAATGAATCCCATATATCAGAATATTCTTTTTTAAGTTGGACTATATTATGTATCTGTCCTTGTATCTCCATTTTGTCTGCATTAATTGGCAAACCTCTTTTAGTCATTCCGCCACCAGTCTCAAGAGCTTTATTTGCTCTTAATTTTATATGACCATTATGAAGTGTATCATCAATCCAGTGTGCAAGCTCATGATGAATACTTCCTTTTATTTTAGACTCTGAAAACTCATTGCTTAAATTTATAGACTGCTCCTTATTTCCACTAAGTTTTAATTCTAAAATTGCCTTATTTAAGTTTCCATTAAAATTTTCTAAAACAAAATCAACTGCATTATCTGACACACCCAACGCAATCACAGATGCTTTTGGATTGTAATGATTAGCTCCTATATTTATAAATATTTTACACCTATTTAGCTTATCCGCTTTCTTTGCAAGGGAAGAATTTAAGAAACTTGTATTATATTCTTTTTTTTCAAAATCAACATCATATAAAGAATTTGTGCTTTTTACCTTTTCAATATCATCTCTGAAGTAATAATCATATATCATATCAACATCGCTGTCAACATCCATCAACCTCTCATTGATTAGTTCGACATCTTCACTCAACACTTCTCTTATAATTCTTCTAATATCCATTTTTAATGTTGTGTAAGTAAGATGCTCTTAACATCACCTCTAAATGCTGCGTCATCTCCATCATTAGGAGTTACTATAACATTCCACTTAGCAGGACCATCTTTTGGAGTAGACATAAGGTCATCATAAGTTATGACATCCTTTGGGTCAAGTTTAAAAAACTCTGCAACTCTTGCTTTAAGTTTCTTCTCATCATCAACTCTCATTAAATCTAAATCCTTAAAAAGAGCCTTTGGAACTACAAGCGCAGACTTGTGACCTGCTCCCATTTGAGAAGACTGTCTCTTATTTGCTCCAGACGAAAATGTAGTATCAAGGTTAGAATCATTTGCAACACCAGCAACTTTTGTATAAGCGTAGCTATCTACATTATAACCTTCCGCCTTTAGCCTTGACATAACATTTTCAGCTATGTCTGTATATTTTTTTGCAAAGAAATCTCCAGAATCATTCCATCTTAGAATAACTCTTGACTTATAGCCTTCAAGCGCTTTGTACTCTTTAGCTTTAGCTTTAAGCTCGTTGTACATTTGCATTTCATATTCTTCTGGGTGATTAAGAAGAAAGTTTAACCTTCTGGTCATTGAATCGTGAGATGCTGGATATTGAATATATCTGCCTTTTAAAGCGTAGCATATTACAGCACAACTTCCTGCCCCTGGGCAAGTGTTGATGTAATGGAACTTGCCTGTACTTTCATCATAAGCAATTCCTCTAAAAGCTGGGATACCAGTTTTATAAACATATTCATGAGGTCCACCAGACTTTAAAATCTTCTCATTTGTATTAATTACATTAAGTGGTGGCTGCGTCATCTTTGCGATAAAGTGGTCGATGTCAACGACATCTTGCTTTGAATCGAAGAATGAAGACTTAGCGTGAACAAATGGTTTGTCTGCTTTAAATTTCTCTCTATCCTTTGTTTTAAGAGGAGCATTGGCTCTAACTCTATTGAGATAGTCAACAACATCTTTAGGTGCAATGCAGCTTTGCTTAACGTCACCAAAAGTGTCTTCCCAGTCAATTTCGTTTAATACCTCGCTAATGATTTTTCTTATATCTTTACCCATGACTATAAATAGCCATAAAAAATATGATTTTTAACCTATAAACAACAAAAAAGGCGAGAATTTCTTCCCACCTTATTATTTAGTATTTCCTTTTTGAAGGGTCGTCATCAGCCATCCTAACCACTTGTGGTGTGAATGTACCAAGAATATCAATCAAGTTGTTTTGCGCTTCCATTACTTTCGTAATATCTTTATAAGCATATGGAGCCTCATCGAGACCGCCACCAACAAGTGTTACCTTGTTATCTTTAAGAAGCTTAGTAACTGAGCTTTGAGTAAACGAGTTTCTCGCCACCTTTCTTGACATAGCTCTACCAGCACCGTGAGAAGCTGAAGATATTGAGTCAACAACACCTCTTCCTCTAACAATGAACCCTGGAGAAACCATAGAACCTGGGATTATACCAAGGACACCTTTTCCAGCAGGAGTTGCTCCCTTACGGTGAACAATAACCTCTTTACCATCAATGATTTCCTTCCAAGCAAAGTTGTGGTGATTTTCAATCTTAGCCACTGGGTTTAACTTTAGCTCTTTGGTAATTCTTCTGTGAATCTCGTTGTGACAAGCTTGCGCATAATCACCAGCCATATTCATAGCTATCCAGTATTCCACACCAGCTTCCGAATTCATATCAAGCCACGCAAGGTGTTGAGCTGCCTTTGGAAGAGGTGTTGTGTTCATAGCAATTTCATGATACTTGTTGGCAAGTGTAGCACCGAACCCTCTTGAACCAGAGTGAGTTAATACACCAACATATTCTCCAACCTCAAGACCGAAGTCGTTAGTTGGGTCAGTTATCTTAACTATACCAAAGTCCACAAAGTGATTTCCACCTCCTGAAGTTCCAAGTTGTTTCCAAGCTTTGTCCTTAAGAGCTTTTATGTTTGGTATTTCATTGAACTCTTTCCTATCAAGGAATTCGTGTTCAGTTAATTTACCATCATTCTCAACTCCCATTCCGAAGAATGACTCAGACTTAAGAATGTTTTCAATCTTATCTCTATTTCCATCAATGTATGAACCACCTTTATCGTAGATGGTCATGTGCATTCTACAACCTATGTCAACACCAACTGCATATGGAATAATAGCATTATCTGTAGCAAGGACACCTCCAATTGGAAGTCCATAACCTTGGTGAGCATCTGGCATAAGAGCTGCAGCAACAGAGATTGGCAATCTTGCAGCAAGTTTTATTTGCTCGTGAGCGCCTTCTTCTATGTTGTCTCCACCATATACAGTATATGGCACACCAACTTCTTTAAGTGGGATTTCAATCACTTCCTCTTCTACAGCTGGAATCAATAATTCAGCGATTGGCCCAAGAACAATGTCTTCAACATAATCTTCTGGAGTCAAAAGTACAGCCTTTAAAATATCACGTACAGTATCAAGGTCACTGTGCTTGTAAGCTTTTGTTACAATCTTCAATGTTACACCCATAACTTTACCTGGCTCCATTCCGAACGCCATAAGGTCTTTGCCTGTTATCTTTAACTTTACCATACTTTAATTTTTTTTCAAATCCTCTACTTTAATAGGGAAAATATTTTTATTTTCACAAGCCTCATTAAACAGAGGCTCATACTTATCTTCTATTTCATAATCTAAAAGATAATAAGAATTATTACTAAAATAGTAATCTGATTTTTCTTGCCAATAATTCTGTAGTTTTATATATTGAACTAACAATTTTCTTAGCCTAATTTGTTTTCTCATTTCTCAAACACATCTTCAAACCAACATTCAAAAGCTGTTTCTCTACCTTTTGTTTCTAATTCTAACTCATCATCACTATAAAGTTTTCCCATCTTCAAACGCCCTCTTAAGGTCTACTTGTGAATACTCTATCTTTGTATCCATTGGAATTGTTTCTGGGAAATGCTCCACAATCTTCTTTACTGCACCAGCGGTTCCTGCAAGACTTCCTGCTCCCATAGAAACTGCAGAGATAATATTACTCTGCACAAGAGGCCTAAGCCTTTCAAGTGCTTGTTTTTTTGTTTGAACTTTTTCACTTTCCAGCCACTTAATTACTGGTTCTGTGCTATGCATATAAAGGTATAACTCTAATGCTTTCGAATTCATAATTTATTTTTTTGGTATTTTACTTAGGTCAATTTTGCCAACCACTTTGAAGTTTGCATTTTCAATATCAAGAGCTCTCTCTCTTCTTTTTCTTATTGCAATTTCCTCTGGAGTTGGCACATGCTGCTTCACATTAAGCTTGTCTCTGTACTTGTCGGTTATGGTTTTGCCATTTCTACCAATGTGGTACTTGTGACAACACTTACACTTGTAAGATACAACCTTGCTAATCCTATGAGCTTGCGCATTTAATTTTTTACAAGCCTCAATAGCCTCGTCAAGAGAGTGAAACTTCTTTTTATCCTTATATACTTTTGTGCCATCACTTTCTTCTCTGACTAAAGTATTACAAAATTTTTTTTTATTCATAATGTTTTTTGTCTGCGGAAACCAAATCATCACCTTATGTGTGACTGGAATTAGCAGAGCTTTTTATTTAATCAAAAATTCTTGAAGAGCTTTACTTCCGAACTCTCCTTTGGTTAAATTAATTATTTCTTTAACTGAATATTTTTCTTTCTTATTTATTTTCTCTCTCTCAACAAAGCCTTTAACACCAAAACCGCAGGCTCCAGTTATAGCTCGATAACAAGAAATTGCTTGCTCAAAACTTAACTCATCTGTTAGTTTTAAGCCTTTAAAATCATCTTTATTTACATCAGAATTTAACTTGTAAATTAAATCCTCTCTGGCTTCAGAAAGAGAGTCTCCATGAGCATATTTGCCACCCCCATTTGTAACCAAATAAAAAACCTTCTCTTCACATAACTTCTTAACTCTGAAAACACCGCCTCTCACAGAAATAATCTCTGTAAATATACCATCTGCCTTTATATATTTATCGCCCCACATAACTGGCCCAACCAATTTCGTGAAATCACAAGTCAAACCTCCCAAGTGCAAACTTCCTCCAACGGTTGGGTTAAATCCCTCTGGAATCGAAGTCAAACTGTTCAAGTCCAAAGTTCCTCCAACGGTTGGGTTAAATCCCTGTGGAATCGAGGTCAAACCGCTCAAGTCCAAATATCCTCCAACGGTTGGGTTAAATCCCTCTGGAATCGAAGTCAACCTGTTCAAGTACAAACCTTCTCCAACAGTTGGGTTAAATCCCTCTGGAATCGAAGTCAACCTGTTCAAGTACAAACCTTCTCCAACAGTTGGGTTAAATCCCTCTGGAATCGAAGTCAACCTGTTCAAGTACAAATATCCTCCAACGGTTGGGTTAAATCCCTCTGGAATCGAGGTCAACCTGTTCAAGTACAAACTTCCTCCAACGGTTGGGTTAAATCCCTCTGGAATCGAAGTCAAGCTGTCCAAGTACAAACTTCCTCCAACGGTTGGGTTAAATCCCTCTGGAATCGAAGTCAAGCTGTCCAAGTCCAAAGTTCCATTTATTTTAACTTCACCAGTAAACTGCTCTTCAGTTAAATTGTATTCCTTGCAAAATTCTTTTTTATTCATAATGTTTTTTTCTTCAGAAACCCAATCATCACCGCATGTGTGGTTGGGTTATTGACATTATACGCAGTAAATCAAAAAATGTTCTTAATCTTCAGAAGCATTTTTCTGCATCTCTTCCACAAAGTTTCCAAAATGCAACACCAAAGCGGGTTCATAACCAAACATTTTAAATGGATGCTCTGAAGCAAGTATCACATCCATCGGAGATTTAGGATACCAACTTTCAGCTTTTTCATCACCCACTATTTTTCTCAAATACTTATCAAACTCAGGCCACATTTCATCGAGACCATCATTACTCAACTCAACACCTGGGTATTGAATTCTTACAAAATGTCTAAAACAATCTTTCATTCTACTTTATACGTAAAATAATTAAAAATGTTTCAGAGATAGCGGTCAGATTGTATAATTTTCATCCCACTCCCTAATTTTCTCTTTCAATTCTTCTAACGTTATTGAACTATCGTAGTTCTTGACATTATTATCACTATGTTTCATCAACCCGCAGTTTGCTGGGTGAGCTATTATCTCTGGAGCAACCTTATTAATAAAACCATCTCTTACACTATACGAATGGTCTCTACTGACCCCGTTAATATTATTTCCTTTATTTGATGGGCTGTACCAACCATGTTGTTCAATCAATGTGAAATTAAATTCTTCTTTAAAATCTCTAACATCAAACTTAAACTCACACGCAGGCCGATAAGCCTCGTAATATTCCATCCTACAATCGTCACAAATCAACTTATGCTTCTTGGATACTTTAAATTCATCACAATATCTACACTTCTTTTTTCCATTCACTTTTTTGGTTCTTTTTTCTATACTAATTCCACCTTTCCATCTTGAATTATTTTCTCCACTATTCTTTTTTATTGTTTCATCACTTACTACATGCCCAAAAAGACTTTCTCCTATCTTTTTTTTAGTTTCATTACTATGAGTACTTCCAAAATTATTAAATGAAGCAGAACAAGAACTTGAACAGAATTTTCTTTTTGATTTAATTAAATCAAAAAAACTTACACCGCAGTTATTACAACTATATTCTTTATGATTAATGATATTCAACCCTAATCTATAACACCTATTTCTAACACTACTTTTAGTGACCCCTATAACTTGAGCAATATCTTCATGTTTTTTACCAATAAGAATTAATTTCCTTAACTCTTCATCCAAATTTTTACTCCATCTCATATTAATAAATATGATAAAAAAAGCAAAAACAAGATTTCGAGCCAGTATGATTTTGAGACAGCGAAGGGATTCAAACCCTTATAACCACACTTTGCAGGTGCGTACCTTATCAATCGGCCACGCTGTCTTATATTTTATTGAGGTCAGGGAGGGATTCAAACCCCCGATGGGCTTGCGCCTACAGATTTGCAGTCTGTCGTCTTCAATCACTCGAACCACCCGACCTTATAAAGGGGAAAGTCAATTAAGACCTTCCACCTTTACAGATTATATCAGCTGCACAAGTTGCAGCCCAAGAGTTAGGCTTAAACCTTACTCTGTATCCTAATCCCTCAAGATGCGCTTTTGCAGCAGCATAAACAATGTGGGACCTGTTCTTTGGAATACCTGGAGACTTACCTGCTCTGATAAGTTCTTTTTGCCAAGAAGTCCAACCAGCATCTGGGTTAATGTCAATATCAATATCAACTAACTTGGTTTGGTTTGACTTGTAACCTTTAGCAACAGCTTCTTCTGGTGTCATCCTCTTGTACTTCCCTTCAAGCTCTCTCTCAAAGTATTCTCCAAGTTCGAAAAGCCTTTCGGTTTCATGCCAGATTCTTTGGAAAATAGATGAAGTCAAATTCTTTCTGTGAAGCTCTTTGTCTTTAACTTTGTTTCCAGTCTTGCTGAATTTAACTTGGTTACCAGAAATAAGCTCTCTATTGAAAATGTAGTGTACACCGTCATTTCTGTCGTTATCGTAAAACGCTACAACATCTGCATACATAATTTTTCTACCATTTCTTCTTACATCAGAGTCGCATCCAATGTAAACAGTTTCTCCTGGAAATTTCTCAATGTGTCCTCTAACGTACTCACCAAGGTCAGCAATTATTTCACCTCCAAATTTCTTAAATACTCTTTCTTCCATCATTTCTTCTTTTTTTAGTAGTCCTAAAAAGTTGTCAGTTTTTTCCAGTCTAATTCATCATTATTACTTGTTTTTTGTTTTTAAATTTGCGCATAAAAAAAAGCCCAAACTATTCGAGATAGCTTGAGCTTAAAATTTCTTTTATTATTATAAATCTACTTCATAACACTCAAACTAACGTTTTTTTTGCAAAACGGACATACCCCTTCCAGGCCGCAATCAATCGCTTGCGAAGTTGGTCTCCAATATGTCATGTTAGTTTTCATCTGTTTATAAATATATTATTTTTTATCCAAGCAGCAATCCGCTCTTTTTTTCTTGTTTTTTTGCATCTTTCCATTTCCATCCGAGGAAGAATCTGGTACACGCTCTATGAAACCAATTTGGCTTCTTTGTATAGTTGAAGACGATTGAACCTTCTACTTGGTTGCTTCCTGTTATATCATATCCTCCAACAACTGGTGGTGGAGTGTATATTTTAACATCTGCAACATCAATTGCTTCATCAATTTCTGGCTTTTTTCTTTCACCAGAATATTCTTGTTCTTCCCAATATATATTCATATTGTAAATATATAAAAATAATATTTAATATCAAATTAATAACCTTTTATTTACGCAGGGACTTATATTATTAATTGTGGGCCCCATCAGACTCGAACTGATAACCTTTTCATTATGAGTGAAATACACTAACCAATTGTGTTAGAGGCCCTTAAATTTTGTCGGGAAGGTGAGATTCGAACTCACATGTAACCAATTACCCTTTCTACAAGATATAAGCTTGAGGGGATACAACCCGATACATATGTCTATTTCACTTTCCATTTTATTTATTTTTTTGTGGACAATACGAGAATCGAACTCGTATCTCCAGTTTGCGCTATCCTGTGTGGTTGCACTTCATAGCCTTCACCGATTTACCAATTAATCTAATTGCCCTTTTGTTGGTGTAGAGGGACTCAAACCCCCGACCCCCTGAATTACAGGTGCTCTAATCAACTGAGCTATACACCGAACTCTTCAATCGCCTTAAGTCGATTTCCGAGCTACTTAAGTAGTAGTGACGGTGGGAATTGAACCCACTTTGTACTTACGTACCCACGTTATCAGCGTGGTGCCTAAACCATCCAGCCCCGTCACTATAAAAACTCTTTAGAAGAGTCTTTCTATTTCAATCCAAGTATAGGAATAAACTCCATTTTGAACTGGTATTCTTTTGCTAATATCCGCTCTTAACACTTTGAACATTGGATACTCTACCAAAAATCTTTCAAGCGCCTCGCTTGGCGTTATCATGTCTCCATCAAAATCAACAAGCCCGCCAACTACTTCCCACTTGTGTGATTGCCTCCATGTAGTGCAAATACTAAATAAAATATACTCTTCCATTGCTCTATTAATTCTTTACTTCATCTAAAATATTATATTTTAAACACCATTTTCTAACTGTATTATCAGAAACTGCATACTTATTTCCAACCCTTGTAAAATATTTAAATTTTTTAAAATCATCCAATAGAACCATTTTGTTTGGTATTCTGCTTTTTCTTTTACAATTATATTCTTTGCACCACTTTTTAATTACACCCAATGAAACCCCTAAGTGTTTAGATAATTCTAAATCACTTTTAAATTTCGAAAATACCAACACAAATTCTTCTTTATTTATTTTTGGTAAAATATTTATTTCACTAATTACCTTTCCAAGTTTTTCATATTCTCTTTTTATTTTATGACATCTTTTATAATTACCACCTTTAGGGGTTAATCCAGTTTGTATTAATGACTTTCTCATATTCCAGTCATTAATCAACAAATATTCTAATAATTTTTCATTACTAATTTTTTCTTTTTTTATTTTATTTCTACCCCTCCAATTACTTGTTAAACCATGGCAGTTTGGACATAGACACTCAAGGTTTGTTTTTTTATTATTTGTATTATCCCCATCAATGTGATTAATTTCCAAAGGTATATTACACCCTTGCCATTTATTTAATTTACATTTTTTACAAGTTCTTTTATTTTCATATATAATATATTCTCTAATCATATCCCAAGATAAATCATCAAAATTTTTACTTAAAATATATTCTTCACGTTTTTTTCTTTCTTCTAAATTATATAACTCCTTTTTTTCACTAATTCTTAACCACTGACTTGACATAATATTTGTTTTTTATTATAAATATTATGAAAAAAGTAAAAGTTCGATTTTTTGTTAAATTAATTCGAACTTTTACTTTAAATTAGTCTCCCCGATAGGACTTGAACCTATTCTCTTTCGATTAAAAGTCGAAGGCTTCCCCTGTTAAGCTACGAGGAGGTTTTTAATTCTTTCGTGAACCCACCGAGAGTCGAACTCGGTTCCATAGATTAAGAGTCTATAGCATCACCACTAATGCTTTGGGTCCAGAATATGTTTATTATCAAGGCCTGCAACTCTATTGCTTGAGCAAGCCTCTTAACGTTTCTTATATTTCATCTTTTTATATTTCATTTTCTTTCTTTTTTGAGCTGTTGACAGGGGTCGAACCTGCGACATCTTCATTACAAGTGAAGTGCTCTACCAACTGAGCTACAACAGCATATTATTATTTTTCTTGAGCTGGAGATGGGTCTCGAACCCACAGCCTACTGCTTACAAAACAGTCGCACAACCAATCGTGCTCCTCCAGCATTTTATTACCAAGATTTTCCTTCTTTATAATTTTTTCTTCTTCTCTTTCTTCTTCTACTATACCTACCATCCCCTTCTGATATAGCTTTCCAACTTTTAGTTAATGCATGATGATTTGGGCATAAAATCTGCAAATTATCTACTTTATTATTATCTGGATTACAATCTACATGATGCAACTCCAGCGGTATTTTACCTGAATATTTATTTACCTCTTTCCATCCGCACTCCATGCATTTTTCTCCATGTATAGATATAAGATAAGTCTTATAAATTTTGGTATGCTCAGTAGTATATTCTCCTTTTTCTATTTTATCAAAAATCTCTTTTCTTTGAAATTCTTGTTGACACTTATTATTACAATATTTCTTATTTCCATCTATCTGCTCTTTACAGTTTGTACAATTATTAAACTTTTTTCTTTTTCTATTGTTATAACTCACCCCACATGATTTGCAACAAAACTTTTTTGGATTAGACTTATTAACTTCAAACCCACATTTACACTCTAAACAACTCCTATCCTCACTACTTGAATTATGTTCTGAAAATTTAACTCCAGATTTATTCATTTTATTCCTAACAGAATCAACACTCCTATTTAATTCTTCAGCTATATGATGAAATCTAAACCCATCTATAACAAGCTTTTTAGCTTTTTCAAACTCTTCTTTGCTCCATTTCATATCTATCTATTTTATAATAAATAGTTAAAAATAATGAGCTTTCAAAATTATTCGAAAACTATACCACTTTCATATACCAGAGCCTTGTATGGGACTCGAACCCATCTTTCAGACTTACCGAATCTGTACATCAATCCAACAATGCTTACAAGGCATATTTCAAATAACTTTTACTTTTTGGGTGAAAGATGGGTTCTGACCCCACGACCTCCCGATTCACAGTCGGGCGCTCTACGACTTTCGTCTCCAGCTGAGCTACAATCACCATATTAAATTAAAAAGAACTTTTTCTTTTTTTTGTTGAGGACCCACCGAGACTCGAACTCGAAATCGCAGATTAACAGTCTGAAGTGATAACCAATTTCACCATAGGTCCTTAATTTATTTTATTTACTCTTTTCTATTTCTTCATGTATTTCAGCATGACAATTAGAACACACTAAAATACATTTATCTAATTCTTTTTTTACTTTTTCCCAAGACCTCGTATAACCTTTGTGACCTATACCAAATTCTTTTTCATTTGGGTTTAAATGATGAAACTCTAAAGCTCTACTACATTTATTATACCCACACCTTTCACAACAACCACCTTTATACTCAATTGACAATTGCTTAACCTTTTTCCTTCTATTTTGAACTGCTTCAACATTTTTCTTTCTTTTATCTTCTTTTTGAAGGGGTGATAAAGTTCTTTTACTTACATATTCTAACACTGTAGTTTTACTCACTCCAAACTCTTTAGCTACAATCCTTGATGATTTTCCAGAATTATACTCTTTTTTAATTAATTTAATTAGTTCTTCACTAATTTTTTTTCCTTTTTTACTTTTTAATTCGTCCATAATATTAACTTTGTTTGTTAAAAAATAGGACTAAATTTTTCAAAGCATCACTTGCGACTCCAACGGGGCTCGAACCCATAACAAATGATTAACAGTCAAACGTGATACCAATTTCACCATAGAGTCATATTTCAAATTTTAAGATTCTGAACGTTTCTCAAAAACCTTTGGACACAAAAAAAGCCCGACCTATTGGCCGAGCTTCTGTATATTTTAAATTGTACTTGTGATTAAATTAGTTCATCACTTCCATTTTTGCTTATACATAGCTCGACCATACCATTTTGCTTTTTATTGCAAATCGTATTATTAATCGTTGTATGTATATTTAATGAGTACATTGTGTTTCTTTTTTCTAAATAGTAATTAAAAATTCTTTTTTTGTTTTCTTCTACGCAAATATATAACTTTTGTTCTATTAAATCCAAATCTTTTTTAAAGAAATATTGAAAATAATTCGTAACTGCTTGATAATCAAATAAAAAGGGAGTAAACTTTTTTTCACTCCCTTTCAATTATTTTACCTGTTTGGCTGTGGTCTACGTGTCCACGTTCCATTTTCAAGTCTGTAAACTCCTTGTTTAACCCATTTCTCCCAGCCGTTAGATTTGATTTTGAAGTGGTCCTCCAAGTGTGATACAGTAAAATTCCAGGATTCGAATCGACCTAAGCCTGATTCATCTCTCGCTATCCTGATAGCCTCTTGTTCCGATTTCTCTCTTGTCCAAGCTTCTGGTGTAGAAGTTTCGATGTAGAAAGAGGGGGCACGATGGCCAGCGCTGTGCTGGGTATCCACCCTCCATAATCTTAGTTTATTCATAATATGAATTTAATCCATTGACTAAATCCAAGTTATGTGCTATCGAGGTAATATGTTTTTGTGTTCTTCATGCGTTTTTAAATAAGTATTTTTTTTGTAATCTCATCCCAACGTGCCTCAAGCATTTTGCAATAAGCAATTTTATTTAGTCCATATGCACTAAGACCAAATGCGTCATTCATTTCTATAAGAAGCGTTTTTCCATCTGCAGTAACTCCGAAATCAATTGAGTAAGCCATTGGCTGAACTGCATAATCTCTTATTGCAGACTCAATAATACTATAATCTGGAGATATAGTAAAGTCCCCAGTATAATTCTTGCTCCCTATAAGACCTCCATTTAATACAAAACATCTATACTCTGTGACAAAATCAACACATTCTGACACTATCAAAGGAGTGTTCGGATTGCATCTAAGCTTCGCTTGCAACAAGTCATGCTTTGATTTAACTACATAACCAGTAAACAACTTATGCTGATATAGCGGCTTTATAAAGAAAGGAAAAGCTCCTTCTGTTTTAGAATATTCTTCAACATCTTTAAATTCCATTTCAAAAACTTTTCTTCCCATATATTCTGGAAGGTGGTGATGCGGATTATCTATCCTTGGCTGAAGTATGTGAAGCTCATCAAATATTTTTCTGATTGTATTGATTCCTCCTACAACAATTGGGTTTGTACTATGATTAATTTCCTCTGAATTTTCAAAACCAATCACTCTATATCCCATTTGCCCAAAACCAGCAGCGGCTTCATAACAGTTAACGCTTAAGAATTTATTCCCAGCTCTTTGTATATAGACTTCTCTCATTATTCAAATTTAGTAAAAAAAGGGGGAAACTAAAATATTAATTTCCCCTTTCTCTTATAAGATGGTTTTTAGAACGGTAAATCATCCGCAGCTTGAGCTCCTGGAGCTGCTACTGGCGTTTGGTTTACTGGGGCCTCTGTTGGCGCAGAAGCTGCCGCAGGAACACCTGCTTCAATTCTCCACATGTCAAGAGAGTTCCAATATCTTACGTTACCTTGAGCATCAGGTTTCCCTTCTCTACCTCTAAGGTTGTAGTGTACTGTTACATCACTTCCTACTGTGAATGTGCTCAACGCATCGCACTTATCGTTTGTTGCTTGAACTGTGATATGTTGTGGGTATTGACTATCTGCATCAATAGTTACAACAAATTCTCTTACTTTAAAAGTATCAGAAATGTTTTTCACTTCGTTTAATACTTTAATTTTTCCTGTTAATTCATTAGACATAATCTTTCTTTTTTATTTTCTTTAAATTATTATATTTTAATATACAGAATTCCAGTACTAAAATCAAGTATTTTTTACTTTTTTTTCACTTTTTTTTCTATTCCAAAATCATAATTATACCACGCCCTCTCGTGAAGGTAATATAAAACAAATTTTATGATTACATCTGCAGCTCCAATAGACAAACCAGCCTTAATATCTCCCGTAACTCCCCAAGCAAGAAAAAAACTTGTCAAGGATGCAATTATTCTCCAAGTTATAGCTTTGAATAAATGTCTTTTCCTATCTATATTTGGTTTAGTCATTGATTAAGTATTTTGCCACATCCTCTTGGATTGATTCGTCTACAAGCTCTTTCCAGTCATCATTTCCATCAATGATTGATTGACGAATCTTTGTTGCCGAAATCCAAGCCAGGTTATCTGGTGGTGTAAACTCGTTTATTTCGTATCCAACACCACGACCATAATTAACAGACTCAATATCTGGAATTACCACAACTTCAACATCATCACCCTTTGCTTCATGATATTTTTCAATCATTGAAACCGTTTGTTCTGTTGTAAATGGATTCTTTTCATCTGGCTGAATGTCTCTTACCATTATAAGAGCTGGAATACCTTCGTCCAACTTTTGTTGAACCAATGAAATATGCCCTTGATGGTAAGGCTGGTATCTTCCAACGAAAATAGCTCTCTTCTTATCTTTGTTTGGTGTTGGGTTTCCTCCATGGTTTTCTTTAGACCACTTACTTGAATCTATTGGTTCCATGTTCATCTGCGTCAAAACTTTATCAACGCATTGCTCAACGCTAAACTTCCCAGCCTCTAAAACAATATCTGGATTGTTTGGCTCTTCATACGGTGAGTCAATTCCTGTAAAATTAGGAATAATACCAGACCTTCTCGATATATAAACCAGAGAAAGCTCCTTTAAATCCGAAAGAGGCTGCTCCAGTTTCTTCACAACCCATCTCAACAAGTTGATTAAGCCTCTTTCTGGTTAGTTCATTACTTTCTTTTCCCATATGAGAAAACACAAACTCTTCAACTTCTATCTTGCTCATACTAAATTACTTTATAAAAAGTTATACGCAAAAAAAAGAGGAATGTTCTAAATTCCTCTTATAATTTTTTAGCACCAGTACCAATTTCCCCAAGTACATCTCCAGGCGTATCCAGAATAATGCTGAGTGTACCACCCGTTGTTGCCCCAAACGTATACATATCCGCTATATTGTTCTTGATACCATGTTGTAGCTCTACACTTTCTTTTAACAATAGCATTTCCCCAATTGTCATATCCAACAATTACATTTTGCCACTGAGTCCAAGATTGACCTTGATATTGATAAACTCTACCTGTAGACCAATTACTTTGTGCATCAGCTGCAAATGTCATACCCACAACAAGAGCAAGTGTCAGCATTAATTTTTTTAATAATTTCATAATTTTATTTTTATAAATTTATAAAAAATAATAATAAAAATCAAATATTAAAAAATTACTTTTCAGATTTCAATTTTATACCACAAGCTCTTTCAAACATTTCATATTGCTTAATAACATTTTTCCACATTTTATTTTTCATACCTTTTCCCCATTTAGTATTGAATTCAGCAGAATCAAGAAACTTTCTTTGAGGTTTAACAAAATCTAAAAAATCAAGACCAATCTCACTCGATAAACCTGCGATATTTTGATGAATCCAATTATACTCAAAAACTTGCATTAAGTCAGCATCTCTAATTATACCTTGCCTAATGTTTAAATCTTTACCATCAATTTCATAAGGATATTGTGTAGCATCAATTATTTCATTAACTGAATCCAAGTCAACCTCAATATCTTCAGATTCAATAAATAATTTTATTATTTTTTTTGAATTTTTAATATTTACATCATCCGTCTTCTTACCTCCTGAGTGATTTACATCATGAAAAATGGCAGCTATTAATAACTCTCTTAATTCTTTTTCGCCAGAAACACCTTCCTCTATAGCTCCAATATAACAGTATTTCAACACTGTTAAAAGATGATTTAAGTTATGATAAGGTTTATCGTTAGAATTGCTATTGATGATAATATATTTAAAAGCTTTTTAAGATAATCATATTTATCTATAATCTCAATTGCTTCTAATTTTGTGTCAACCTTTTTTTCTCCTTCATTTATAAAACCTCCTGTACCAGAAAAGTATCTGCATTCTTTGTTTTTCATTCATTTATAATATTATAAAAATAATGCATAAAAATCAAATATTTGGACAAAAAAAAGGCTAAACAACTTTGAAGTTATTTAACCTTTTTGGTTTTAAAAGCCTGAGTTTACAGCATTTATTAGCGTCCTTTAATGACCTTACCCACATCATCTTGCGGTTAATCAATGTATCCACGCACCCTTTCAGGTGGTATACGCCAGTCTCGATACCTATGGGGTATCATTCCTATCGTGCAATCTAACTCTGTATTTTCCACCTACACTATCTTGCCAGACATATGCGAGCTTTCGTTACAATCGACACCCACCTTGCGAGGATGAATGACTCCCTGATTCTGCCGAAGCATCCAGGGTCTGAGAGACCTTTTAATATACACGCCCATGAGACTTTCACTTTTTTTCTGTTTATAGTAAAAACCAGCCATGCCAAGGCTAATATATACTGCATGAGATATACAGTACGAAGAGACGTGCCCACAGGAGTGGTTTCATAACTTTTTGGTTACAAAATGCCACACGCCTCTCTGTTAGTCTATGCTGACCAACAATTAAACCCGAATTACTTTCTACGAATAGTTAAGTAACCAAATCCAAATGAGATGAAGCCCTTGCGTTTCTTACACGCTCGAACAACACAACTAAGCTTTTCCTTTTCATCAGCCGAAGCCAACTTTTTTTGCAAAATTTCTAATGCTCAACTACCATTTTTAATCTCATGATAGTTTACCTTGTCCAGGTAAGTACTCACTTATTGCATAGGTGTCCAACAGAATAAATTCTGAAGGCGAGGGTGACACCCCCTTTTATAGCTTGTTACCAAACTTTATCTTCCCACAAGGGGCTTGCAATGATTTTCATCACCACGAGACTCTACACAGCCTCAAAATGATTGTTATTTGAATTGTAAAAGCTGGTTCATGTTACATAACCAATTTAAAAGCGAAGGACTCTGCTATATTTCATACAGTTGAATGTTTGTCCCATTCTCACTTTCCTCACTTACTCTTACTGTCGAATGGACCTAAACATTTAGACCAATAACAATTTTTTCAATATTTTTAATTCAAAGAACGTTTCCTTTTGTCTTGCGACTCTGCAAAGCTAAACTATTTATTAACACAATGCAAGCTTTTTTTAAAAAAAATAAAAACTTTTTTATTTTCTACCTTTTTCCCAACCTTGTTGAGTATGGTTTTCCAACTCATGTTTTTTTATTTTCTTGTTTTCTCCATCTCTGGTAATCCAACAAGTTCCATACTGAGAGTTCTTCCCCCCTTTTCCAAGACCCTTCTTTGATTCGCTCATCAATTTCTTTGTCTCTTCTGTATGACTCTTTCCACTCCAATCGTATTGCTTTACCTTGCCTAATACATGTAGTTTTTTCATATTTTTAGAAGCTTTTTCACTATGCCACTTAGCATACTCTTTATCTTCCTTTAATTTAATAGTATGTACTTTTCCTCCACGTTTACCACCTTTTGAAGAGGATTTAATATTTAAAAATCCACCTTGACCTCCAACCATAAGATTCATACAATCTTTTTTTGCAATCTCATTTAGGTTGACAACCTCCTCCTCTCTCCTCTTCAACTCTTCTCTGGAATCTAAAAACTCCAGTATTTCTCTCTCATGGTTTTCTTCACCATGCTTGTTTATGGAATATCTCAGTCTTTTTCCTGAACCCAAATAACCATCTTCTAAATTGTCTGTTGAGTGCATTCCAATGTAATACTTGCCACTCAGCAAGTTTGTCGTCTTGTAAATGAAGTGAAACTTCTTTTCTTTTCTTGGCATAACCTATCTGTTTAAAGATAAATAGTACAAAAAAGTACAAAATCGACTAAGGGAATCCATACGGGATTCGAACCCGTGCCTCCTGCCGAAAGGCAAGCGCTCTATCCGCTGAGCTAATGGACACATCACCTTAATATCGTTCTACTAAAACTATCTTCAGGCTCCATTCACAACATTAGTAGGGTTGCTTCAGGACTTTTTTTAAAGTGGCGAAGGGAGGATTCGAAACCTCCGACCCCCAATGCTGTCCATTCTTTCACAAGAACAACTAACACACTGGTGCTCTGACCAACTGAGCTACCTCGCCAAATGATGATGTAGTCACTTACGCAGCAACACCATCAATTTTTTAGACTTTCAAAAAAGGCATAACCCCTTTCAATACATCTAAATGGGTCAAGATGACATTTGCATTAGCATCAGCTTTCAGCAGAACCTCAAGTGATGGATAATACGTTATATCTCTTTCTTCCATTTCCTCCCACCCATAACATGAACAGTGACCACCTGATACCGCAGCCTATTGCCCTGAGGCAGTGAACCCGTGTTGAGTAACCCACTCTTCGTAATCATCAAGTTGATAACCATCAGCCATTACAACCCATAGTACATCTCCTAAAGCGAATTGAATTCTGTCGATGTTCTCAATACCTGTTTCCAAGTATTTAGGACCACCCCAGTTATTCATTCCTGCTTGAGCCGAAAGTGCTTCTTCAAATGTTTCAAATTTTTTCATGATAATATCTTTTTTAGTTAGTATTAGACTTTTCCTAAAATATTATCGCTTCCTTATTTAAAGTTTGAAGAAATACGCTTCAGCAACAACTTGGTCTTCTGTTTGAGCGCAACGTTAATTACAAGCAAATCGTAATACACCTTGTTATTGCTGAATATTTTTAATTTTCAATATGTCAATGAACTTTTAGAACCGTTGTTCTAAAAAAACAAAACGCTTTGAAAGATGTAACCTTAGTCCCTTCTGCCCTATTCTGGCGGGAGCCTGAGAATGTGTTCTTATGGTACAGTCCATCGGCCTTAGTCACTCTATCGTGAGCTTTTCTTAATCTCGTCACCGAGGTATTTCGTTTTGTTTTCTGTTTCTTTATACGGGCAAAGATATATAATGTTCTACTAATTACCAAAAGAATTTTAATCTTTTTTTAAACCACTATAAATCAACCGTTTGGATACTTACTTTTTAATTCAGCAAGAACCCTTCTTTCTTCAAGTTCTTTAATATCCTTAGCTTCTTGGGTTGCTGCAGCATCATCTGCTGCAAATAAACCATCAATATCTAATTCGCCCTTATTTTCACTCACTTCATACAAAGTAGCTCTTTGAATGTTATCTCTTCCGAAATATTCAATTTTTTCTCTCACTTTATTTCCAAGCTCTTCTTCAGAAAATGCTTCAAATTCAACAATAGTTTCTCCACACGATATAGTGTAGTCACATCCGTTACCTTGATATAGGTGTAATAATAATTTTGCCATCTTAATCTAATTTTTCTAATTTCTTTAATATCTTAGGATTGAACTCATCGACCCTATCATTTCCAAACCTAATTGAAAGTCCGTCCTCTCTTGTGTTCTTAATGACAAAACCTTTTAGTCCTATAAATGCACCATATTCTACTCGGTCATCTCTATCCATTTTCTTTTCATCAAGCATAACCCAATCATTCCTCTTTACTTCTTCAAGAATATTGTCAGTCTTTACTGTATGCCTGAACTTTCCTTTGAAATACTCCAGCATCACATGAATTCTATCACTATGAAGGTATCCAAGTTCTCCAACCTGCTCAGAATCTGGCATCTCACGACCCCATGGTTCTCCAGTCAACATAACACTCGAACAAACAGAAGTTGTAGGTCTAACGTAATGCCACCCATCTCTATGAGGCATATCATAATACATGCTACCTTGTGATATAATCGTAGAGAATACCTCTGGTTCTTCAAGACCTTCTCCGAATCCTACACCCATTTCATATTCTCCTTCAAGCACATGAATAGCGCTTGGCCAAGGGTGAGGATGAAACAAAGACTCCCCTGCAGCGCAAGGATGAATAAAGTGTAAAAACAATCTATGATTTCCCAGTTGACACCAAAGCCTTTCAACGTGTGGTGGATGGTAATTTACATCTACTGATTTCCATATAGAAGCGTCACACAAAAGGTCATACAATTTAACTCTTTCAATCTGTTGTAGTTTTTCTATAAAAGTCCTTTCCATATCTAATAGCAAAAGTATGGAATGTTTGAATGAATACCAAAAATATAAACCTATTTATAAGAAACTTTTTTATAATGGACAATATTGAACTTGAAAATGAAATAGAACTAAGGATGAATCCTCACGACTTTTCCTTATCTACAGGGGGCTTAATAGATATAATGAATGAATACGATTTATCTGAGCATGATGTAGCCTTTGTTTATAGTAAAATAGTAGAAAGAAAAAGAGAAGAACTTGTAGATACCTCAAAAGATGTTATCAAATATTTTAGAGATAAAGGAAATCACTACCCTTCATTTAATGAGTTCAAAACAGTTTTTAAACAATACGGTCCTACTTTTGTAGACGACAAAATTCTAAGAGATATGCACAGGAGAGAAACACGAGATTCAAACCAAATTTCAATGTTTGAAATCAGAAAAATGATTAGAGAAGGGCTTGGTTCTATGTGGAGCGAGTTTGACCCAGAAGAATTTGAAGGTGATGCAAAAAAAGCTGCAATGCAAGACATTGGAGACGAATTTGAAGAGCTTGGCACTACTAAGTACGAAAAAGGTATGGACAAAGATGAGTTCATAGGAAACCTTGACAGAGTTAAGTTAAATTTACCAAGCGATGAAGAAGAGTTCGAAAGAATCTCCAGCATGATGAAAAAGAAAAAAAGCCATGAGGACCTATTTGGAGCAGGTACATTGAATGAGGAAGGGATTGGTCAACAAGGTTTATTTAAACCACAAGACTCTCAAGGAAATGACATAAACCTTAAAGCTCTTGTCACAAACTTGGAAGGGACAAAGAAAGGTCGTGTGCTTGGATTTGGAGATGATGGACAAGGAAACCAAACTATAAGAGTAAGCTGGGCATGGCCTATGGATATGAAATTCACAGCACCAGAAGAAATGGGAGACAAAGTAGAAATGGCAGCCGACCTTATTGTTCAAGGAATGAACGAGAACAATGGAGAAGCTGGAAGAAACAACTTAAGAGCCGTTGAAGTTACTTATGTTGACGGCACAGTTATACCAACATCAATGGCTGCTCATCTATCAGACGAAGACATTAAAGCCTATTTTGAACCAGGTAAACTATTTAACATCGGAAGTGTTGAAGATAATATGCAAGCAGTACAATCAATAAATATAATAAGAGAAGATATGGACAACTTAAATGAAAATGAAGAAGTGGTTATGGCCACTGGAATGCTAAACAAAGCGCTTATGGACTTTCACAACGCAGGAGGAAGCAAAGAGTCTGCACAACAACAGCTTGATTCTGTTTTTGTTGGCTCAGACAGCGAATGGTCTACTCATGTAGATGCTATGAAATCAAAATACCCCGACATGTACCAAGATGGTATTGAGGAAGCGAGAGGTCTTGGTCATGGAGTTAAAAATTCAGGAGATAGAAATGTTAAAAGAAGTAATGATAATTCTCACGCTCCAGTAACAACTCTTCCAGAAGGTAGAACTCTTGATTCTAAAATCAAAACTTTATCAGAAAGCGCTCCTACAAAGAAGGACCTTTTAAACTTCATTAGCGAACAAGCAACAAAGCTTGCTAAAGATATTAGAGAAGGTAAATAAATTAAATATGAATTTAGTAGAACAGCTGGCTAAAATATTAAAACCAATACTATCTGAAGAATTGGAACCAGAGGGCGCTTCATACAAATCTACTCTTAATAGAATATCTGAATTGTCAGATGAGATTAATGATTTGATTGACGAATCGGATGACCTACCTTCTTGGATTCAAGATAAGATTACAATAGCAAATCACAATATGGATGCTATTCTTGGTTATTTTAAATCTCAAGAACTTGACGAAGAGTCAAAAGGTCTTTGGGCAAATATTCACGCCAAGAGAAAAAGAGGAGAATCTCCTGCTAAAAAAGGAGAAAAAGATTATCCAGATAAAAAATCATGGGACAAAGCTTCTAAGTCAGAATCTCTTTCAGAAGAAGAATATAATGAAGCATGTTCAATAATGGAAAGAGTATCTTTCATGTCTGAAGGAGATAAGTTCGGCTTTAAAGAGATTGATGCTCCAGAATTAAATGAAGCTGAATACCAAGGTAGAAAAGTTGAGCTGGGAAAACCTACAGCAGGTGATGTCAAAAAATTTAAAGTATACGTTAAGAATGATAAAGGAAACGTAGTTAAAGTAAACTTTGGACAAAAGGGTGTTAGAATTAAAAAAAATAACCCAGAAAGAAGAAAGTCATTTAGAGCAAGACACAACTGTGAAAACCCAGGACCAAGATGGAAGCCGAGATATTGGTCTTGTAAAAAATGGTAAAATGAAAAAAGTAATCTGCAAAAATTGTGATTGGAAATGGGATATAGAAAAGGATGACAAAAACCCTTACTTATGTCACAAATGTGGGTACGATAATAAGAAAGATAAATTTGACTACAAAGCTCTTAATAAATGGAAGAGTGATAATGGAATCAAAGAATATATAATAGACATCAGAAAAATAATACAGGAAGAATTTGAAAAAATTTTTAAAATTGATTATCCATACCATAAAATCGAAAAGCTAGTAGATTATTATAAGGAAGAGTTTGATGATTATATGGATAAACAAGGGTGGAATATATTTCAATCCGATTCACCTTCGCTTTTATGATAAATATAATACTGATGGTGATTATTTTTGGCAAATTCAAGTTGTAGATGAGCCATATGGAGAAGCTGGATTCTATGACCAAGATAAAAATGCTGTTATTGGAATTTCTACAGACCAAGAAGCTATAGGGCTTGCTAGAAAAACAGGCCTCATGGTTGATGATGATGGAGTTGTGTTTGGATTTCAAGGACATTCACTTTTATCTGAAGAAATTAACTTGCCGATAGAAATTGGTGATGAAATTTTAACTGGACGATTCAAAAACAAGAAGACTAAAATTAAATCTATTGATAAAAACGATAAGGGCGACTTAACAATTAATGATAAGCCTGCTCTTAAGTTTAGAATACCTAAAAATACAAAATAGAATTAAACAATCCTACCAAAATCTCTTTTACCAACTTTCATTATTTGACTCCGCATGTACCGATGAAGGGTTTCGAACCCTAAGCCTTATCCTTATGAGGGATACGTACTAACCTATTATACGACATCGGCATGTGATGGATTGATAGCTCCATCGGGCATTTTCCTTATGAGAATCCATTGTTCTTCTTCCACTGCTCATGCTTTTGCTCAACACTATACATGAAAGAACCTCCTGGAATTACCTTCGCATCTGGGAATCCGTTTTCTGTTGTCAAAACAGATTCTGATTCTTTTATTGCACCAGTAAACTTTCCAGCACCTTTCTTATTTTCAATATTACCTGTTGAAGGATTGTATTAAAATTAATTTTTACTTTTTTTAGTTTATTTATTAATAAACCAAATATGAAACCTAAATATACAAACGAACAACTTAAACATGCTAAGTCTTTTGATAAATTACCATTAGAATGTTATGAATGTAATAAAGATTTTTTTATAGCAAAGACGCACATCAAAGATGCTAAAAATCCAAATTGCAAAAGAACTGGTGAATTTTGCTCAAAACAATGTTTGTCTTTATCAAAAAAAACAAAAGCTAAATATAATTGTCATAACTGCGGAAAAGAATGTGAAAAAAAGATTTCTCAAATAAAACTATCAAAATCAGGTTATAATTTTTGCTCAAGGAGCTGCACATCATCTTATCATATGAAAAACAAAAAATACGGCACAAATAGGTCTAAATTAGAACAGTGGATTGAAATTCAATTAACAAAATTATACCCAAATCTTAAAATATCTTATAATGACAGGCAAATTTTAAATCCTTTGGAATTAGATATATTTATCCCAGAATTGTCAATAGCATTTGAATTAAACGGCATTTTTCATTATGAACCCATATTTGGACCTGAAAAGCTAAATAAAACTCAAACTAAAGATTTCAACAAACACAAACTTTGCTTTGATAAAAGGGTGGATTTATGTGTAATTGACACATCAAGTCAAAAATATTTTAAAGAACAGACATCTAATAAGTTTTTAAATATAATTATAAAAATTATTCAAGAAAGATTTTAATTCTATGTAACTTATTTGAACAAATAATCCGTTCTAACACCACCCTTAGGCTCAATAAACTCTACCATATAAGACTGTTCAGTTCCATCATTCATATGAACAATCAAGTTACCAGTTTCATCTCGGTTCACTAAAAAATTCTTTCTCACCTCTTCTCTCTTGTCTTTCATGACTTTTGTTTTTAAAATTATATTTTATTTCATTATCGAACAAATGAGCAGGTAGACGGGATTGAACCGTCTCTATTCCAGATTGGAAATCTGGCGCACCACCATTTATGCGTTACCTGCGTTTGTGGACATGGGAGGAATTAAACCCAAGACGTAAATCTCGCTTACTTTGCTCCTGAAATGACTAATGCGCACTTATCAATTCACTCACGTTTCAACCCTTAGCTTTCTTAGCACCAACACCAAAGTTGGGACGGTTCATCTCACCGCAAGCATATCCATATTTGCCTATTTATAGTCGTAGCAAGGACTTTGAGCGAAATGTGGGAATCGAACCCCGTCTTCTCCTTGGAAGGGAGACGCTTTCAGCCATTAAGCTACATCTCGCATATGGAGTCATTTATACACAGCTCCTGAGTGTTTATTTTACTTATTAAGATTTTTTAATTTATCTTTCTTATTGTCCTCTTGGGTAATTCTTAATCTTGCTGCGAAGTCCATTTGTGAAATTAGTTTTTTAATCCTATCAGGGTCTTCATTTTCTTTATTTTTCATAGTTTGGTTTTTAACAATATTATAGCCTTCAACTTTTGTGGGGGTGGTTGGATTCGAACCAACTCAGACCTATGCCAATGGTGTTACAGACCATCCCAACTCTCCAACTTTGGCGCACCCCCAGTTTACGAAATTTCTTTTATTTTCAGTTTGCGGATTTCGTAATCCCATTTCTGCTATTCTTAATTTGTCAGGGAACAAAGCACTGACAAACGTCTTGTCTGAATTGTAAAATTCATTTCCCTTAGTGGAGGTGGTCGAAATCGAATCGACCTCAGGAACATTGCAAATGTTTCTCGCCAGCCTTGGACATGCACCCCCATTGCGCTATGGTGGAAAGTACTTTCCTATGGTTACCATAACTTATTTATCCGCTTTTTGTGGAGAAATAGGGAGTTTAACCCAGTTCAGTCGCTCCGCTAAGCTGTTACACAACATTAACTGAATACTTAAATCTCCATTATTTATTATTTTTCATAATTTCAAAGTACTTCTGATTCCTCAATCTTTTTTTCTTGTCGATTCTATTTCTAAAATCTTTAAGAAGAGGTTCTGGAATCTGGATGCCCCTCTTTTGGAACTCTCCTAATATTTCTTCCTCTGTAAATGTCCAGTCGCAAATTCCATCGCTCCACTGGTCCACCCAAAGACCAAAACTTCTTTTTCCACTCATTACAGCTTTGACGATATTCGGATGTCTTGTCCTTATCACTGTATTCCTCTTGATGTCTCCGTTTTCAACTTGCCTAAAGCAATATTTACCTTCTTCACCATTTGGGTCAAACTCAGTTTCTATTATTGAGCCTGAGAATTCTAATAACCCACTTCTATAGCTCTTAAGAAAAAATATAAACATTTCATTGAAGTTATCAGAATATTTTCTAAGCTTCCTGTTTTTTCTACTTCCTACTTTCTTTTTTTGCTCATCAAGCCTACTTAACTTCTGGCTCCCAAGCGGTGTTCTCCTTGCTCTTTCATTTTTTCTAAATTTATAAATTAATTTAACATTACCCAGCGGTCCCGAACGGATTCGAACCGTCAACCATCTCGCAGACAACGAGCTACACTACCAATTGTGCTACGGGACCTTATTGTCTAAGTGACAGGGGTCGAACCTGCGGCCTGAGCGCCCCAAACGCCCCACTCTACCAAACTGAGCTACACCTAGATATTTTGCGGTCTATACGGTTTTCGAATCCGTCTGATATTCCTCCGTGACAGGGAGGTGGACACCCAAGCATCCCCATAGACCATTTTTTTAAGTCTGATGAGCTGGATTTGAACCAACGTGCTGCAATTTCCAAAATTGCCGAGATAAGCCTGACTCCTCTATCACCAGATATTTTACTTTAATTTCCAAGATGTCAATTTTTTACTTTCGAAAGACTCAGTGACGTTTCACAAAAGTCTATAAACAAAAAAAGCTCGGTCCTTTTTGGAACCGAGCTTTAAACTATTCGTTTAGATATTATATTATCAAACTTTAAGTTTATGCAAAACGATTCCGTCCCTGCTGCAATCATCTGCCGCTGGCGCCCCCATATAGCCCATCGGGTTAATTGAAGTGTTCTCGTTATATGTATAAACTTTTTCCATTTGAATTTGTTTCTCTTTTTTCTAAATAGCAGAAAATTTCTTTTTCCGCTTTCTTCTACGCAAATATATAACATTTGTTCTATTAAATCCAAATCTTTTTTAAAGAAATATTGAAAATAATTTTGAACCTCTTGATTACCAGCAGTTTATCTCACGATAAAATTTTTCGAAATTTTTCATTTCTTGTATTGTGTAGCCGTATCTCTTTCTATTATGCTCTAAAGACTTCTTAATATCACCATCTTTATTCCTTAAAGTTGATGCCTTCCAATCAACAAGCATTTCAATTCTATCAAGTGGTTGCATTTCCTTTAGCAATAAGTACATCAGCAGGAGTCCATACAGCAACCATGTCAACACCTATTTTCTTACGTTTTCCAGTTTTAATAGTCTTACCATCAGAAGTAACTTTCACTACGTCTCTTGTTTCAGTGTATCCAGTATTATACTTAATAGAAGCATCTGTATTCTCGCTTGCAGCGATGAAGTTAATTGCCTCTGGGTTATAAGTTGTTTCATCTGTGTTTACAGGGATTCCATTATCAGCAGCCCATTTTACAACGATATTCCAGTCACCATCTCTAATAACGGTAGCACATGTCATACCTCTTGCATTTTGAGGGTCTTGCTTAACAGATGGTGGAGCCATGAATTGGTCCTCACCTAATGAACGTCCACATGAGTATATAATCTCAGCTGTGTAGTCATTACCTAATCTTGATAACTGTTCGTTAGCTCCTGCAAGCCATGCTGGACCATAATCACCCAATTGTTTATTTAATTAATTATTAGTTTAGCGACTACAAAATAAGCCAAAATTTACAACCTATGCAAATTTTAGCCTATATTTTTTAATACTTCATTGGAAAGTCTTCCAAATCTTGGTATACAATTATTTTACATGAATCATTTTCGATTACAATATCTAAGTGAGTTCTTACTTCAGTAGCATTAATTTCTGCTATATAAACAAGAGTCTTAATGCCATCTTCATCATACATTTTCTTAGGCTTACCAAGTTTGTATCCGAACTGCATTTTTTTATAGTGCTCAAGAATAACATCTTCACCGTGTAGGTCAATGCTCATTTGAGAAGTAAACGCCAGCATAGTTTCATACTCGCCTTGTATATACAAAGTTTGGAAGAAGTTTCCAAAATCGCTTCCATATATCAAAGCAGGATTAGAAAAAGGTTTATTTTCTAACTCAGAAGAGCTATCTTTAGCTGTAACCAATGGACCTGGGCCTGGCTTTATTTCAAGCTCATCACATGACACAGTGATTAAACAGACTAATAATATGTAAATATAGTTTCTCATAATATTATCTTGTACGTATAAAAGTTAAAAAATGTTTCAAATTTTTATAGAAAAATACTAAATGTCTATTAAACTCAACATATTAGAGTCTAAAAAACTATTAACTATCTAATGTCTGATGTTGATTTTAAGGAAGAGTTTGCTGTAGAGTATAGCTCTATATTTGAGAAGCACTTAAGAAAACTATTGAATGACGGGCCTATACTTAAGCAAGCTTGCAAGGATAGGTTTGGTAAGTTACTTGAACCAGATGAAGAGAAAGAGCCTGAGTACCCAGAATCGGGTTCTGGCGAAAACGTTGCTCCAGGACCAATCTTGTCAGACTCTAAAGAAGTAGTTGTGTATACTGGCCCAAAAACAGAAAACAAGGAACCAGCTTTGCTATTGGTGGGAGACCCTGAAAAAGTAAAACACCTATAAAGAAAAATTGTTCAAAAGACACATCCAGACAAAGTGAATAGCGATGCGCTAAATGAACTTTACTATAAAGCTACAAAAGCTAATAAGTCGAAAGACCTTCTAGCTCTATACTCTATTTGTAATGAGCTTGGAATTAAGTTCAATATTACTGATAAAGAAATTGCTATAATTAAGAACAGACTTCTTGCGATAAAACAACAACAAGAAAGGTTTGAGAAAAGCCACTTATGGTTATGGGCAAACATAGAAGATGATAAACAAAAAAGGAAATACTAAAACACTTCCTTCTTAATAACGCTCCTATGGTTAAAGGTTTGTTTTAACATACTCTGTCAAAGCCTCAACATACTTTTCAATATCAGCGTGATAGAACCCTACTGAGTTCATGCATCCACACTCAATGATATAATACCTCATATCACCATCTTCATGTCTTACACTTGCTATATCAATAGCTATGACCTCATGTGGAGCATACTCACTTAGTCTGTCTTCAACAAACTGAATCATATCTGCTGGAATGTCTTCTCCAGACTTTGAAAGTCTAAAGTTCTCTCTGTACCTTGAACTGGTTACTACCTTTCCATCTACACAATAATTTCTCCACTCTTTATGTATGTTGTAAGCTGGGCCAACAAGTATTTTAGAATCTTCATTCAACGGACCTTCGTACTTAATCATGCGCTCAATCATGTCCATGATTTCATATTCATTAGCTGCTGTGCCATCAAACTCTTTTCCATCACCATCTGGTCTAACAAACAAAGTTATACATGGATTGCTTCTGTCATTATCAAGAAATTCTGAAACCTTCATTATCTCAGCTCCAGATGAAAGCATGTGTTCACCCCACTTATTAATATAGTTCTCCATAGAGAAAGTATCTGGATTATAAAACAACCCAACTGGATTCAATTGCTCATGAAGATTATTCATAAAAGTAGTTGAGCCATAATAAATATTCTCATACTCATCATCAACTGGAAACTCTGGTAATTCATCTGAAAAAGGAACTACTATAACTTCTACGTGCTCAATACCCAGTTTATCACAAGCATCTTGAAATTGGTTCCTGTCGTTTTCTGCTATCAGGTTGTCCTGAATAATCCACCTCACTTTCTTCATTATGAATCAAAATTTAAAGGCCTACCCGTTTTGTCACACTCTATTATAAACGGACCAAGCATTGCGTTTTTATATTGCTCTTTTTTGCAGTGACTACACTCATAACTCCAAACACCATTCTCTAATTCATAAGAATAAGATTCTGAATGAGATAATTCATTTCCGCATGAACACCAGTTTAAAGAATGCTTCCACCCTTCTGCTTTCTCAAGCTTTGTTCCTTTTACAAAATCAGTATTTATAATCCATTCGCTATTAACGAAGTAATAAAGATTTCCTGTTAGTTTTCTAAACCAACTCAATTGTCTTAAATATCGTTTCATATTATTTAACTGTCATATGAGTTTCCCAGAACTTGACAGACTTTTCGAAATTGTCTTCAATTTCCTTCATCTCTGTTTGGTACTTCACAACATCACTGTTGTATTTCTTCATTAATTCTGATTCCTCTACAAGATTTGGCTTCACTGGAGGAACTGGAAGTTTCATTCCACTACCACCCATTGATAGGTCCATGTAATTTCTCATCATTGTAATTGGCTTCATTGGCTCCTCTCTCGGAGTCATCTGACCAAGTATTGCAACAACACCCCAATCGGCATCAAAAGGCTCTGACTTCTCAAGACCGATTGCGTCAACTCCACCTCTTGCTAAAGTTTTCTCATAATCAATCAAAGCTTCTTTGTCCATCTGCGCCTTGCTGTAAAGAACAGTGATTGTGTATTTTGCCACTGGCTTGCCAAATGGAAGCTCAAGCCATCTTGATAACACTGGCCATTCACCTTTTCTTCTTGATGAATATCCGCTTCTAACAAAAGGGTAGTGTGCTAACTCAAAAGGAATTGCTCCAGCTTTAGCATCAGTTATGTTTGCCATAACAAGAAGTTTACAGAACGGAGCATATCCATCAAGAATGTTAACACGAACATGCCCATCTGATTTATCAATCATTCTATCTTCTGGTTTGTCAAAGTATAGATTTTTAAAACCATTAAGATGTTGTTCAAAATCTACTGGTTCTAAATTTAGAATTTTTGTTCCACCAAAGTCTTGGTCGAAATGTCTTAAGGCGAAATCACTAATCTTGATTGTGCCCAATCTTTCTGTTTGTTCTTTCATTATTTTTTAATGTTTAAAGTAGTTGGCTCTATTCCCTTTTCGGTCTTAATAAATAGGACTGCATCATTTGTTGCTTTATTGTCTTTTACTAAATAAGCAAGAGTCCCACAACACTCTGTAGAACCTATATGATTTACATATCTGTGATTACACACAAAACACTCAACTGTTATATCATTGTTTTCCATTGCACGAATTTACGAAATAAAAAAAGGGGAACCAAATTAATGATTCCCCTTTTATACGTCATAAAACTTAAATTGTTCCATTTTGGAGCAACTACTTAGTGAATAAAGTAAACTGAGCCTTTTTCTTCATCACACGTTAAATATTGAGGGCTTCTAAATAAATTTGGACCGCAGTGGTGTGTGTTTGCTGAAATATATAGCTCCACTATCTCATTATGAGAGTTTCGCACTTTGCATACCCATCCGTCCTGTATTCTTTTAGCATCCTCCAATGCTTTTAATTGATAATTATATCCTTTTTCACATTCATAAAGGGTCTCGCCCTTCTTGATGTTACTAATTTCTAAGTAGTAATCTACCCAGTTTTCGCCTAAATCGCATTCGCTCGGCTTGATAAAATTTGTGTTTTTCATAACTTTAAATGTTAATTTTTCAAAGAACTCGTATAACTTTTTATACATCTATAAATAGTTACATAAACGAAAAACGGGGTAAAAAACACTAAATGTTAATAAAAAAATGGCACTAATTTTAGTGCCATTTTGTCAGTATTAGTATGTTAGTTTTCAGCCTTTTAAACAGTAGTAATGCTGGCTTGGTTTTTGCTATTAAGCATCTCATTATATAAAATTGTCTGATTTGTCATTACGAATTTAATGTTTTCGTAAATCGGCTCTTGAGAGACATGTGTTCTACGAGCCTCTTTAAGCGTTGGTACAATTTCCTCCATAGTTTCTTTAAGGTATTCTGATTGCTTTTCTGGCTTGAAGCCTCCAACCATTGTCAATAGATTATGAACTCTATCAAAACCTTTTGCAAGAGAGGCGATTGGACAAGTAGCTAAGTTTGCAAAATAAGTAACTGCTGGAATCTTAACCCCATTTATTACCATTTAACCCAGTTTTCTCAGTATAAATTTCATTCCATTCTTCTAAGTTTAAAATATTATACCCACTTGTTAGTAAAGTAACTTTGTAACAATTATCTCCAAAATGTTTTGCATAATCTAAATTAATCGAAAAATAATCAATGGGCTTCTTGGTTTTATCATAAATACCATCAACACAAGTATATACAATAGTTTTACCAAAACCCCTCACCTTTTCTATCATTTCCCTTATTTCCATATTCTTTTTATATATAAATATTCTAAAATTAGACCTCCACTAAACAAACCGTACTTGTGCTAACAGCGTATATAAGAAATGACACATAAACATTCGTACTAAATTTAAACTTTCTGCAAGTGCCACTTCTCATATACGCAAAACGTTACCCACCATTAAGGTAGTTCGGTAACAACATAGTTTATAGCCATATTTATTTCAGTTTCAATCTGAAATTTAAAGCCCTTAAATTCATACACTTTTTTATCCTTTACTTTTTCAAGGCTATATTTTTGCAATAGTTCATATATTTCAGAAAGTGAAATACTGCTTACATTTGCTTTTATATTTAAATTTATTGTCATCATATCTTTCAATTTAACGGTGGGTAACACTACCTAAAAACAAGTTCGTGCCTCACCAATTTTTAGCCTAAACGTTATGTGCCATACTAAAACAACCATATAGCATCACAAAACCCATACTTTATACGAGCCTCTTTCCAAAATTCTGCTTCTGCAAATTCAATACATTGGGTTTTAACTTCAAATTTTTCTAACCAACGTACTTTATCAGTAATTTCACCTCTTGCAATTCCATCACGCTTGTCGATGTAAACAAATGGTTCTACAATAAATTTACGTTTACATAAAAAAGTACGGCACATAACATTGTATAAACCCAATGCCTTTAGTGCTTTTTTGATATGATATTTCATAATTTTAATTTTAGTGTTGTTAATTAAGTTCATTGATAGGCACTGTGTTTATACCTACCGTTACCTGCAAGTTTTAAAAAGAAAAAAGCCCTTCCCATCAACCGACATGCTATACAAACACCCAGCAATGCTATGACTTTCAATAAACTCAATCTTGTGACCAGCAATTTCATAAACTTTAATTTCATCAAGTTCAAACTCATCTTTCTTTCCAAAAAGTCTTTTCCAAAAACCCACTATTTTCTGTTCATAAATTCATATCCATACCACTTATACTTGCTGTAATCAACAAGTTCTGCAGGCTTCCAGGTTTTTGTCCAGTGCTCATCAGTTTTAACGTGACCCTGGCGAACCAGTTTGAACAAATTGTTGAATTCGTTATGATGCACGTCAAGAACTCCAGCGTTTCTACTATCGTATCCTTCAATGTTTCTAATCACAAATCCTTCAGATGAGTCAGCTCCAGTATCAAGGTCGTATCCACCAAGCAACCCTGGAGTATCAACACTTTCAACCCAAGTCATTCCCAGATTCTCTTTTAACCAATTGTCAAGCAAAACATCTTCATCAACATCATCACGATAAAAATCTTTCAATGTTGTTTTAATAGGAATCACTGGAACCGTTGGAAAATCAAACATGGCAGCGTAGAACTGGACTTCCTCCCAAGATAACCACTTGCCATTTTCTCTGGCAGCGAATACATAATAATAAGATTCAAGATTCTTGTAAGCAACAGAGTGAATTCCATACATGTTCTCGCCAAACAATTCAAGCTTACCAAGGTCATTTTTAATCAACTCCCAGCGTTCACGCATTGGCTTATCCCAAGGATGTGCTGTTGGAGTAACATGACTTCTGGCAAATACTCCTTCTTTTTTGAAGTGGTTATTTTGTCCATCAAGCTTTTCTGTCATTACAAGCTCTGGCATTTCAGCAAAAGCCTTGACGTAACCCTTAGGCATGAAGCGGTCATCAGATGTCGTTCCGAGCGAAATCTTTGCATGAAGGCATCTTCCATATTTATCCTAGCTACTCATTATTTTAACTTTTTCTTAATCCTACAAAGTTCGAGATATACCTCTTCAACCTCTTCTATAAATTCATCACTATAATCTCCGCTTCCCCATGTTTCTGGGTCCAGAAATTCTCTTAAATCCTTAACAGCATCACGAACATTAGCTCTGACACTTTCTATTTTCTCATCTGCTGTTGTAGTTGCACTCATCTTCTTATTCCTTTTTTGTATAATTTATAACTATTCTCTACATATAGATAATCGTAGTTGTCAAGGCACCTATAAAGATTCGTTCTCAGAATATTTATATCATACTTGAAGTGTTCTTCGATTCCTCTGGTTATGTCATCAATTATAACAAAATAATCAACATCATTATCGTCAATCCAGTGCTGAATTTCATCAGCTCTTCCATTGTCAAGTTCTGGTGTTAACCCGATTACTTCAGCTTCAATTCCTCTTTTTTTGAATAGGTCTTGAAATACTTCTAAGCTTCTCGTTTTTCTCCAGGTTGATGAAACTACAATCTTACCATCAATGTGATTGGTTATTTTATTTAATGCATCAATTGCTGCAGGTTCAAAAAGGTGACCATCAACATCTCTATTTTCTGTTGAGTTTCCCATCTTTAACCAAGAAGCCAACACTCCGTCTATATCTAAAAATACTATATTCATTATACGCAAATATAATTAAAATGTTCTTTTCGTGAAAGGGTTTATTGATTTTTATTATCCAACCTGGATGCTGGCCTTTTAATATCCCAATGCTTTGGCATATATTTAGGCTTCATTGTGTCAATGAAATGTTTTCTCCACATTTCTACAAATGCCTGAATTGAATCTGGGCCTTCAAGTATTAATTTCTCAACAACAATCTCTCCATGAGATTTCATCTTCTTAGCTTCATCGTAACTAATTTCAATTAAGTTATCAATTACTTTTTGAGTTACATTTTTCCTTCCAGTGTAGATTCTAATCTTTTCTTTATGGTCATCTAATTTATCTTTAGGGATTTGGTCTCCATGATTTTTAATTGCATGCGCAGATTTTATAGCATAAAATAATTCATGATTTATAGTTGAGCTACCTTCAAGAGGAGCATTGTATTTCTTTGCTAATTTTATCTTTAGCTTATCAGCAACTCTCTCGTACTCATAATGCTCATTACTTCTTATCGGAACTATGTCATGAGAATTAGCGCTCTTATATTCTTCTGGAAAATACTTTCTGTAGCAATATGGAGAAATGTGATGTGTTGTCAATGACTCAAGAATTTTACTTCCAGTTACAACACACCTATTTTTCTTTTTAGATAAAGAATACTTATCTCCCTTATTCCCTTCATCTTTAGGTTCAAAGTTAAATTGTATCTTTCTACTTTTCATTTTAACTGAAAAAATAGTAAACAAGAAATTTAAAATAGGATTTATATGCTTTATCTCGAAAGCTAAAGGTTTCTTGGTTTTTTCATCAACACGACTAAGGTACCAGTCAATTTTTTTATCAACACAGAGAAACATTAAATTACCATCTGGAGAATAAACTCTACAATTTACATAGATTTCATTCTTTCTCGAATTACCATTATACTTAAGAAAGTTTTGAGCTTTAGAGTCGTAGGATGTTGTTTTGGATTTTCTCATATGCAATTATACGACAAAAAAAACAATTATGTTCTAAAGTGTTGATAAAAAGTTTAAAAATCTTTTTCTTGTGGGAACTCGTGAGGGCCATCGCTAACGCTAATATTCAAGGAGTGTCCTCCAGTTTTTTCTTTAGGAAACTCTCTTGGTTGACCTGGTTTCAAACCATTGCCTCCAATTGACATATCAATTTCTTCAATATCATCTCTGTTAATACCACCTTCGTTTGCTGCGAGATAATCAGCAGTTCCTTGAAAGGTTTTAATTCCATATCTATTGTCAATTCCATGCTCTTTTATGAACCAACCTTTTGGAACTCTCATGGATGCTTCTGCAGCAAATCCTGGTATTGGATACCAATCTCCTTGAGTTTTGGAGCCCGTACCTTTCATAGAACTGTAAAACAATACAACCGTGCCGTCTGGGTATCCTACTTCAGCAAGAGCTCTTCCACTTCTTTCTCCAGTAGATAAAACTTGCAAACCTGCAATATTGTCTGAATAGTTATTATCAAGCTTTGCGCCTGTTGATTTTAACTCAGCCAACTTATCATATATCTTTATAGGTGGAAAGTCGTAATTCTTGTCGTTAGTCGTGTGTCCTTCATTCATGACTACGAATATAGAACTTTTTTTTAACTCTTCTCTTATTATTTTTCTAATATCCATCATAACAACCAATCTGCATTAGGATTATAACTTATTAAGTCTCCGTTGAAGTACTTCTTAAGCATCTCTTCGTGATTAACCTTAGGAATATCTGGCATTGCCATTTGTTGACCTTGCATTCTAATGTATTCTTCTCTTAATTTTTGGTAACTTGCGCTTCCTGGACCAATCCAAGACTTAGCTTCTTTGCACCAAAAAAGTTTATCATCAGCTATTCCAAAATGCTCAACCATGGTTCTATGACACTTGCTTTTAGTTTCAGAAAGGTCAACATGCTCCGCTATTCTAAAGTTTGTATTAAACAAAGTATTAAAACTCTTAAGTAAATCATTCACTCTTCTATAGGTGTGATTTTCCATATTAAAGCTCTCGCCTTCAAGAAGGACTGACTCTTGGTCTATTTGAATTTGGTTTCTATGATTTAACTTTATATCCTTTGGTTTCACTTCACAAAACAAATACATCATAAGAGATGTGTGAACTGATTCATAAAACTGCTCCTTACCAGAAGGTTTTCCACTCCTATCAAGAAGTCTGTTTTTTTTGATTGCGTAACCCATTGTCTTCTTTTCAAGTTGGGTCATATTGTCTTGCATTGGATATGTGGTCCTACTCGCTCTCACTGGAAGTCTGTCAATATTATCAACTCCTATGTCATGAAGGGTTGCTGCTTTTCCGCCAACTCTAAATGAAGAATCTTCAGCTTGAGAGCTCTCAATCACGCTTTCACTCTTCGGGTCGTATGAATTGTAGGTATTTATAATTGACTTAACATTCATTTCTGGAATGCCGAGAAACTTTGATGCACCTTTGATGTTTGACTCAGTAATAGACTTTGGGTCAACCTCACAAAGTTCTTGTAGGTAATATTTTTGATTTGTGTTAAAATCCCACTTTAAGTGGTTGAAAGTTGTAGGTACAGGAACTGAAGCATAACCCTTATAATAAGATTCGCTCAACACGGTCTTTTGAACCTCTTCCCTTATTAGCTTTCTTATATCCATTATTATTCACCAACACTTATTGTAAATAAGGTTCCAGTTGGAGTATCCATTGTTGGAGTATCTACAATCTTTTCAGCAACCTCATTGATTCCTCCAAGAATATCTAAAAGAGACTGCTTAGCTCTTATGTCGCTTACATACTTTGCAGTACCCATTAAGTCCTGCTTAATTTCGTCATCAATTTCAGCAGCTTCGTAATCACCACTTTCAAAATCATCAAGACCTTTTCCTACTCTTATGTATTTTAGATTGTCGTTAATGTAGTTTTCTATAACATCACCATCAAGTTCCCAATCGCCTAAATCAACATCAGGCATTCCGTCTTCATCATATCCATTAAAAGCCTCCTCTCTATCTGCATATTCTGCATAATCATCATTATCTTCTAACTCAGTGTTGTAGACATAAAGTCTTCCTTTTTTATCTTTTACAATTGCAAAACCAGCATTACCTGCATACCAGATTACTTCAAAGCTTATTTCGCTTGCAGTATTTCCCTTTCTTGTGTTGTCAGTTTGGTTCCATGGTGCAGATGAATCGTACTGAGCTCCTGCTGGATAGTTCTCATTTAGAGCTTTCCTAATTTCTTGTTGTATAATTTTCTTAATATCCATGTTTAATCAATGTTAACTTCCCCAAGTCTTTTAGCCACTTCTGACTTAACTTCTGGAGATGATGTTTTAAAATAACTTTGTACTGCTTCGTTTATGTGCTTCAATGCCTCGCTTAGATGTTTGTCAACTTCTGGGTTTGTTCCAGACAAACCTAATTGCTCTTTAACTTTTTTCGATGAACCCTGAATATCTTGCATGAATGATAGACCAGCTGAAACTTGGGCCTCAAAAGCCTCATAGTCCTGACGGTCATGATACTGCCTTTCTTCTGCAGCATAGTCATAATCCTCACTAATAAATTTAGCTATTTCTTCTGATACTATTTTTCTAAGATTTTTTTCCATAATCAAGCTTTAATATAAATAGGATAAAAAATCCTATTTAGCATCATAAAGCTTGTTATCTTGCGCCAATACTCTGGCTACATTTTCTACTTTTTCTAAAGTATCCTTATACACGAAAGAGTCGTGCTTATATGGGTTATAGTATATTTCTCTAAACTTAGAAACATCCATTCTTTCGTCAAGACACCTATAAGAACAAGGCTCAACATAAGCGTGAACACCTTTTCTCTTGTCTCTAATAACTTTCTGCCTTCCAGCTTCATATATCTTGAAGTTGCAGTTTTCAAGCATCGCAACAGAGACTCTATCGGTCACACGGTAGCCACGCCTCTCCTGGAGATACGATTGAATTGAGAAATTTCCCTTGTGTAGATTTCGATATACCCTAAACGGCTTTATCTTCTTCATAATGCAAATGTATAGTTTTTAATTAAGGAAAATTACCTACTAAACCATGTTTTTTTACATATAAGGCTTGCTGATTATACAAGCCTCCTCCACACTCTTCTTTGCTTTTCCAACTTCTTTTGAAGCTTCGTTTAGAGCTTTGGCCAACCTATTTCGTCCACCCTTCGTATCTTCCATTGAGTCGAGGAATAGTTTTCCAGATAATCTATCTAATAAATGTTCTAAAGATTTATAATGAAGATTACTGATGTCATCAGCAAGCTCATTTATTGTGCCATCGTATTTCTCAACTTCTTTCTTGTGTTTTTGACATGTGTTTCTCATATAATAATATAATAAAAAATATATTTATAATCAAGAACTTCTTTGCGCATATGGCGGTTAAGATTCTTTGATTTTATTAATTAAAATAATTAAATCTTCATCAGAATGTCTATTTTTCATATAGTTAACACCCAAAACAACCCATCTAACATTGTTTTTTATATAGCCTAATTTGTTATCAACCCTATCTAAAGAAGCTGTTTCATAAATCTTAGTATCACTTTCTCTATTAGGCAATTTAATAGATATACCTGTAATTCCACACAACCCATTCTGCTCATCAAATAGTACTTCTAAATATTTACTATCCAAATCACACTCATAACCTTTTTTCTTAGACCTTTGAATTACTCCTTGTAAATAACAAGAAAAAGGATTGAAGGCTAGGGCGCCAAAACACTTACTTGAACAGGTGTTTTTATCTTTAATGTCTTTTTTGCTTTTAAAGTATTCTTTACCACAAATATAACATGATACAGGATGTATTCTATTAGATTTAATGTGATTAATAGTAATGTTTGGATAAATATTCTTTAAAGATTCGTATTTGTTTAAATGACTTTTATTTATAGTATCACTATTTCTATACTCACCAACCTGCTTTAGCACTTTAAGTTTGTTTTCTAAATAATGCTTGTGCCTATATTTTTTATGACAAGACTTGCAAATTGACGATAAGCCGCTTTTCTTGCTTTTGTTTTTAGAAAAATCATCTATAGTTCTTTTAACATTACATTTTGGACATTTCTTTATTTTACACATATCTATATTTTATAATAAATAGTGTTAAAATTTAAAAAGCCTCCAAACACGCTATGTGTTGATATAACGTGTTTGGAGGCTTTTGCGCAGATGTCAGGATTCGAACCCGAACAGAATTAACACGGGGTTGGAATCCGCTTAGCTCACCAATGCATGCACCTGCGTATATTTTGTGACCGAGGGAGGACTCAAACATTAATCAATTATCCCTCCATGTATTTCTCTATGACAATTTGAACATACTAAAATGCATTTATCTAATTCTTTTTTTACAGAATCAGTTAATTTTAAAAGTTTAATTCCACCCAGTTGAAAATCTTTTTCTTTCGGGTCGAGATGATGAAATTCCAATGCTCCACAATATTTATCATATCCGCACTTTTCACAACACCCTCCTTTATATTTAACTGCAATAATTTTAAACCCCCTTTGCCTTTCAACTGTTTGCTCGTTAGTACAAGGCTTGCAATATGATGATGCTCCAGCCTTTCCTTTTCTTTGATAAAATTCTACCAACTTCTTTTCTTTGCTACATCTCGGACACACTCTTTCTGTTTTTTCTCTGCTCTTACTTTTTAATTCATACTTCTTAAGCCAATACCTAATTGTAGTCTGACTTAAATTAAATTCATAACCCATTTGTCTTGTGGTCATTTTTTTATCAACCGACTTTTTTAACAACTCTTTTTCCATACTAATAAATATGAAAAAAAAATATTATTTCATTTTGAGCTATAACTCTGAGGCCTTAGCGAGATTCGAACTCGCAACCTTTTGTTTAGGAAACAAAAACTCTGTCCAGTTGAGCTACAAGGCCAAGTGATGCAAGCAAGCCAGGTTCTGCTCCTGGTTCCGCCTAAGCGGTATGCTCTGATGAACGTTCTTTTACAACATTACTCACATCTTTGGTACACCAGGCGGGATTCCAACCCACATTTTCAGCTGCAATTACGGATAGCAATTTAGAAAAATGCCTCGGCTACTGGTGCTTATTTTTATAACTTTATTTTTCTAAATATCTTTTTTTCTTGCAGAATTTTTATTCTTTGATTTATATGTATCTAACTGTGAATCGCAATTAGGACAAATTAATCGTAAATTATTTCTTAAATTATTACCAGCATCTCCATCTATATGGTCTAAAATAAAAACAATTTCCTTATCATTCCAAGTATTGGAATTATTACATATATCACATCTATTTTCTTGTTCTTTTAATATGTGAGATTTAATAAAATGCATATTTCTAACATAACAAAAATCACTTTGATTATTTAAGTAATTTTCATAAAATTTATTCTTTTTATATTTTTTTTCACATATTTTACCACAAAACTTTTGATTATAATGAGTTGTTAATTTAAACTCTTCATTACAATTAAGACAGTTTACCTCTTTTTTTATTCCTTTATTATGTGGCACATGCTCAGAATTAAACTTCTTTCTTTTTCTCTAACACAATACCTAATTTAATAGCATTTCTCCTTATTGTTGTATCAGAAACTTTATATTTTTTAGCCACTTCAGTATAAGATAATTTTTCAACTATAATTAACTGATATAATTCTTCTTTATTGTATTTCATATTATAATTTTATTATAAATATAAATATTTTTAACAAACCGATTACTAATGATAAATTGTTTTACACCTATGCATAATCGACTTGCAAACATATATGTGACTCCGATAGGATTCGAACCTATAACCGTCAGGGTAGAAACCTGATGCGCTATCCAGTTGCGCCACGGAGCCATTTTGCGGAAGTAATGGGGCTCGAACCCATGCACCCCTTGCGGGGCCTAATAACTTTCCAAGCTATCCTCTTTACCATTTGAGTATACTTCCATTAATATGGCGGAGAGAGAGAGATTCGAACTCTCGATACCAGTTTCCCAGTATAACACCTTAGCAGGGTGCCGCCTTCAACCACTCGGCCACCTCTCCGTATTTTTGTGGATTCAGCAGGATTTGAACCTGCAACCAACCCCTTTGCAAGAGCCGCTCTATCCAGTTGAGCTATGAATCCAAGGGAACCATGTCTTCCCTCTTGGCGGTAGATATGGGGTTCGAACCCATGTTCCCTTTCGGGGCTACCTGTTTAGCAAACAGGCCTCTTTACCATTTGAGTAACCTACCAGTTGCACGGGGGTGAGGATTCGAACCTCACTCATCTTAAGGGAGCGACCCCTCAGATTTCCAGTGTAGCTACACTTCAAACCCCGTGTATATTGCGGAGGCGGCAGGATTCGAACCTGCGGACCCCTTTCAGGGCCACTGCTTTTCAAGAGCAGCGCAATAAACCAGACTCTGCCACGCCTCCGTATTTCAATTTTCTTCTTTATAACGTTTTATAAAGAACTCTCTTAATTCTTCCTTCCTTTTAATTGATGCCTTGATTCTCGCCACCTTTTCTGGAGAAGGGTCTGTATCAACTGTAAATTTGATTCCATTTTTCTCACAATAATCTGTCATTTCTTCAAAACAATTTTCCATCTTTCTATTTTTTGCGGAGGGAGAGGGGGTCAAACCCTCAAGGCCGTTAAGCTCGCTGGGGTTCAAAACCAGTGCAGTCGTCTACTTTCTGCTTGCCCCTCCGTATTTTTTGGCACAAAAAAAACCCTAATTCAAAAAGAACCAGGGTTTCAAATATTTTTATAACAGTATCGTTACATAACATTTTGACATACCAGTGTTCTTTCCGTAGCTCTATTCGAACTCGAACTCCATCTGGACCATCTATTTGTTATTACTGTTTTCATCTTATTTCTAAATATAGGAAAAAAAGTTTATTTCTTCTTTCCTCGTGTTTTATTTTTATTATCGTCTTTACCTTTTTCTTTTTTAAGTTGTTTCATCCAACCTTCTAAGGCTTCTAAATTTGCGTGTGTGCTATTTACTGACATCTAATTGTTTTCTTCTACGCAAATCTATAACAAATGTTTCAATAAATCAAATCTTTTTTTATTTTTTTTCAATCGACCTCATAGTTCCAAACCACTCAGCCCTTGATACTACTATAAAAAACGTAGGATTGTCATCATAAAACTTTTTTATAATTTGACAAATTTCAAACTCTTCTTTATCTTGAAAATAGGAAATAGCCTCATCAACAATAAAAGTTGGAGTTAATTCATTCGCAATTCTTTTACTAATGTCTTTTGCAACACTTGCAACACAATTGTAGAATAATATATCTTCCTTTTTAATATTTGATTTGCCCCTGATTCTCATGAGTTAATATTTAACACCAGAATTTCTTCTTGGCTTCGAAGTTCTTTTTAATTTTTTAACTTTAGTATCTTGATTTAATGTGGCACAAAATAAAGAAGTTGAACCTGGTTGCTGAAGCGGTATTGTTCCACTGTCTTCACAAAGAGGAACGTTCCATGGAACTGTTTTTGTATTATCATAAATAAAAGGCTTAGCATCATCTTGGCTAAACCTGTCTGGAGTCACTTTGTCAAACACTAAGTCAAGATGGTCTTGAATAGTTTTAACCTGCTCAGGAGTCATTCCTTTCTCAAGCATATCTGGATTCATCTCAAGTGCTCCTTGTAGCCAATATGCAAACTCATTACTTCCCATTCTTTTAATTTTTATATTTCCAAATAAATCCACCAGAAGTTTTACTTCTTCCTTTTAAACAATTTACAATACTTGTTTTTTTAATTCCAGTTGAATTAGATGCATCACTAATGCTTTTGAAATCATTAATAAATTCACTGCTATTATCAAACTGAATTACTTCTAAAATATTATGTTTAGGAGGCTCAATATATTTATCAATTTTTATTTTAACTTTTCCATCTTTATATATCCACATAAACTCACTACATCTATAACCATTTCCTTTACAAACTTGAGTTATATTAGAATGACTTAAGTTTAATTTTTCTCCAGCATCAACAGCAGATTCCCATTCTTTAATAAAGTTTCCCTCCAAATTATATTGCAAAATTGGTTTTTTAATAGAATCAAAATGTTTTCTAATAGCCTTTTTCCTATTTCCATTTTTATCGTTTTGATTTATTTTTAAACCAAATCTTGCTTTTTTATTGTTAATATACTGCTGTTTGCTCCATGGTATTCCAATTCTTCCATAGGTTGCACCACCTTCTCCACCTTCTAAATGATTAGTTAAATCAAACAAACCACTATAATATTTAATCCAATATCTTTCTCGCTCCTGCCAATTATTTTTGCCACATTCTTCAATTAACTCTATTTTTGGAACTAATCCTTTTTTTATAACTGAATTAATCCATATAGCTGAATGATACTTGTTATACTTACTCCTATTAATATGAGACCTTAGTCTTTTTTTCATATTAGTAGTTTTTCCAATATATCTAATATCATTAATAATTGGGTCTTTTAAACAATATATAAAAATCTTTCTCATATAAATAAATATGCTAAAAAATTAAATAAATTATTTTGCATTCATAATTATTCTTCTGCGTTCATGTTTCTTTATTATAAATAAATTTAAATTTTAAATTAGAGAGCGTTTTCTTCAAGAAATTTCCATTTATCTTCCTCTTTTACCAACAAAACAAGAGCATGTCTCCATGCTTCAATCTCATCTCCTGACAACCCATGAATGTAAACCTTCTCTCCCCAAAGTGCCTTAGCAAAATCTTCTCTGAAAATAATTGCATAAACATTTGTTCCATTTACTATTCTACCCAATTCATACTCAGCATCAGGACCTTTGTAGCCACCAGCTTTAGCTTTGGCCATTACTTTCTGGAAAATGTCTAATTTATTCACTATCTTTCTTTTTTGATTCAAGCATAACTATGTTCCCTTGCTTATCTCCATACCTTTGTGTTAGAGTTTTTCTTGGACCTCCATTAGCATCTTCTTCTGAAAGAGCATCTGCAATCCTTTGCTTAAATGTGTGATAAGTGTCTTTATCTCTAAGAGCTATTGGTTTACCATATTCATCAATGAATTTTTTAACCTTCTTAGCATCCATTCTTGAGTGGGTTGACAAATATTCACCAATCTTTAATAGAAGATATTTATTATCACTAAGTATTTTCGTACACTCCTCTTCGCACTCTCTGATAAGTTTTCTTGCCGCTTGCTCGGTAGCTTTTACGTTTTCTGTATTGAACATTGTGTTAGTGCTTGAACTCTTGTGTCCGTAAAACATTGGAACCTCGTCAAGCATACCAAAAATCTTAGCCATATTTAAAGCAACTGAAGTTGCACTTTCAAAATCTCCTCCAGTACCAACTCCAAGATTTTCTTCTCCAAAAATCATTTTCTCAGCAACAAACCCGCCAAGAGCTATGATTATATACTTTCTTAAAGTATCTCTCGTGTCAATAGCTGGAAGCTCTGCTGCACAGTACCCTTCAGACATATTAGCTGTTCTACTAAGTATTTCTGTAGGAAGAATTTGAGCTCCATATATTGCTGCAACAGCATGTCCAGCTTCGTGTATTGCTACGTGAGCTTGCATTTCGTCTCCAGTAGATTTTCTTAGACTTTCAATTTTTAATTTAACTGGGAATTGTGATGTAGACAAAATCTCTCTACTACTATTTAGCATCTCTATTTTATGTTTTCCTCTGGTAAATTTCCACGAAACTATTTTGACCGAACCTTTTGTTTCAATTATTTGCTCAATTACTTTTCCAACATGACTTTCTACAAGAGAATTTATAGTTGTAAAAACTGGCCTTGCTCCTTGCGTTGGCAAAACACCTTCTTTGTAAACAATTGTGTTTACTGATTCGTGAAATTCAATATCAATATCATATTCACTACTTATTTTTTCAACAAGCTTTTCTAACTCAAGAGATATAAGTTGCCTATAAACCTTAGAACTGAAGGCAGGATATATTATTTGACTATTTCCAAGCCTGGCAATTTGTTCTGCTCTAAACCTCTTTTGTAAGGCAGCTTTTATTTTTGGCATCGTAATCTTTAGAGAATGCTTATAAAACCTATCAGCATCACTATCTGGGTCAAAGTTGTTTGACATTTGATATGCTTCATCAACATTTCCAATAACAAAAATACAAGACTTAGAATAATCGAACTCCATTGGCTTAAACGCTCTATGCATTGTTTCATCAAGAAAAGTAAGAGACTCATTGTGGTCCATCGTCTTAAGGAACTCCTTCAACTCTCTCTCTGATAAAAATCTCGTTTCCCAAATTGACTGTATGTACCAATAGAAAACTGAAGGAACAAATAGGTCTTCCTTTTTTTCTTCTTCTTTTTCTTTCTTGTTTTTTGAATCCGTGCCATCTTCTTTGAAGTACTTTTCGTGATAACTCTTGTTTGATGATATAATTCCCATCTTAGACTCAACTTTTCCGCTGTCTACACAGTCTTTTAACTTCAAGTAAAGATGATACACTCTACTTCCATAATAAGAACTCTGAAGGATTGAAATCTTTCCAGAATCTAATAAATCCCACATAGCTCTAAGTCCTGATTTATCAAGTTCTTCACCATTTTCGTTTATAGTTCTTCCAAGTTGGAATTCGTCAAACACAATTCCTATCTGGTGGCCTTCTCTGTTTTTTAACTCTTCTGAAAATGAATGAGCTAATTTTGTGTTATCTTGTGAAGCATAATCTCCAACATCAAACTTATAAAGACTGTCTTCCAAGCCAATGTGAAAGAAAAGTCTTTTTACCAACCTTGTCTTTCCTACTCCAGTCATTCCCCAGAGATTAATAATTGTTGGTCTAATCTGCCCATTAGGAAAAAGATACCAAGGCCTCATTAAATCGACCACCTCATCAATGATGTCATCAAGCCCAACGAACTCCTTTTTCAATTCCACTTTGGCACTTTCTAATACCTCTTTTCTTCTAAGAAACCCCTTTTTATCTTCAGCTGAAATTTTCATTGTCTTTTTTTTATGTAAAGATAGTCAATTCAATTCTATAAACAAAAAGAATCCTGAACAATTTGCTCAGGACTCTTTTTTACTTTAAAACCCACTGATAGTATCCAGGTTTTTTGTTGTTATCCAATCTTTCAAATAAACCAGACTTATAAACACCATGTGTGTTATGCAGATTTGAGCCTTGCTCTTTTTCGTCTTTATCATACACCTTCCATGTATAATAATGATGCATATTTGGTTTTAACTCTTTGTTGTCAACCTCTTTGTTTTGAAACCAGGTCCAACCATCTTTTGCATTGTCTGAATTTCTTTTTATGTTTTCATCAAAAAATCTCTTTTCCATTTCATACTCTTCATCCCAAGCTTCTTTTGCAATCTTCAAGATTCTATCCTCTCTTTCTTTTCTTTGCTCTGGGAATGAATATGTAAGTTCAAACTTAAACATCTTCTTAATGTTATCCCAATTATCTGGGTCATGTAAATCAAAGTGATGTTCAACAAAGCCATCAATATCTCTGCAATGCAAATCTATCTTAGAACCTTTTGTTGAATATACGTAGTTTCCATCTTCATCAATGTATGAGTATGGGCCATCCCAGTATCCAGCTTTGTGTTCTGCGAAAACTGGGATTCCACCCTCCATTCTTATATGAGCATTACCTTCTGGGTCTGCCTCTTGAAGCATTTTTATAAATTCTGATGTTGTCATTACTGTAAGATTTTTTTGATTTCTAACTTCAATGTTTCCGAATCAGAACTTGCGTCAATAAACCTTTTGACAATATCCCACTTAACTTTCATCTCTGCAGATGGTTTAACTGACTTATGCTTCATCTCCTGACGGAACACATTGTTCTTAAGCATTCCAAGATGATTCTTTGTTGTAACCCAACTTGTGTCAGCCACCTTGACATTAACCTTTCCACCTTCAATCGTAACCGCTACATAGTGTAGTTTACCATCAAATGTTGTTGAGAATACTTTGCAGTAATCTTCTTTAAAATCCTTGTCCCACACGTATTTCGTTTGGAAATAATGCTTCTCTGAAGCTTTTAGGTAATCCGATACCATCTTGTCTAATTGTTCTTGCGTAGGTATTACCTTCACTGATTTTTCTTTTTTCATAACTTTTGTTTTTACTGTTTCTAACGTTTTCATAATTTTTGTTTTTAAATTTTTAATTGATTTCATTGTTTTTGATTTTTTATTGTTCACTGCATGGTGGGTGACCAAACTTGTGAAAGTACTTCAAGGGTCTTTTAAATTTACCATCAACCCAGAATCCCCACTTCCTTTTACTTCTTCCAGAGAATACGAGTGTCCAACACCCTCCTTCTGGTACATCCACATAATGAGCATGAGTTGCTTTTCTGTATCTGATAGAACCTGCTTTCATCAAGTCTCTTCCATCATTTGATACATCTGTATAACTCCCTTTCAATACACATGTTAGGAATGACCATCCGTGGTCGTGCATGTACCTCTTGTCATCGCTTCTAATGAAATGATGAATTCTGATGGCGAAGAAGTGAAAATTAAATATCCATCTATACGCATAAGGGCACTCTTTTTCTCCAAGAGCCTCATTCCACCTTACTTGAATTGGTCTGTATTTCTTAAACTTTTTCATTTTTCTAAATTTATAAGAATTGTGGGTACAGTTTTTCCATCCTCCATATAAGAATTATCTGGGAGGACTGTGATTGTGTAACTCTTATCTTCGAGCCACTTACGAAATTTAATTTGAAGTTCCGAATTTCCAGTCATCCAATAAGGAGACATGATAGAAATGATTTTTCCACCCTCTTTAACGCAATCATACATCTTCATGACATGTTCGCAGTCGATGTTGTCTTTGAAGTTTGGTGCGCCAATTACTCGGTCATATAAATACTTTGGTTTGAAGTCAAGAAAATTGCTCCAAATAACATTGAACCCCTTATCTCTCAATACCTCTTTGCATTGCGAGTTAAGTTCAATACAATCCAAATCAATGTTTGGATTATGTTTAAGAATGCCTTCGGCTAATAAGCCAACTCCTGCAGATGGTTCAAGGACTTTGTGCCCATCTTGTATATCAGCCACCTACATGAAGTGGTCAATAACTGACTGTGTTGTTTCTCTTTTTGTTTTCATTTTTACTTATATTTAGTGGCACAGGGTGGGCTCGAACCAACGACCTCTGGGTTACGGTGAGTGAATCTTTTTCACTTTACACATACTACTCGCCTTATTACGTAATTCACGCTTTTGCTCGGTAACCTTATCTCCAGCGCTCTAACCAACTGAGCTACTACGCCTGGTGCCGCAGGGAGGAATGACCCTCCACTTTATAGCCTGATGGCTGCAGCGTGTTGTGGGAGAACCAGGATTCGAACCTGAGATTGATACCTTACATATCTTTCTCCCATTTGTGCCCGTGAGTGGATTCGAACCAAAGAACTCTTTTCCCACTTTGTTGCAACGTTTCGGAATCGAGTGCAAGAATATACCAACTGTTACTCCTCACAATTAAACGTTATCATTGCGTCTTGTAATCTTGCATCACGGGCGTTTGTGGCGAATGAAGGGTTCGAACCTCCGACCTCTGCCATCCGAAGATGATAGCGCTCTACCAACTGAGCTAATTCGCCTGGTGCAGTGGGGAAGTTTGACCTCCCGCTTTATAACCGAGTCACTGCGTATGTTTTGTGGTCCATATCGGGCTCGAACCGACAACCTGCGGGGTTAGAATCCGCTGCTCTACCATTGAGCTAATAGACCTTGTTGTCCTTGGGGCTGGGATTTGAAAATTGTTTCTATTTATATAAAAACAAAATATGAAACCACTATTCACCGACAAGGAATATAATTCTGCTAAATCAATGGACAAATTATCATGCGAGTGTTATTATTGCGAAGAAGCTTTTTATGAAATCAAGAAAAGAATCACAGAATTCAAAAAAGGAAACTCTACCAGAACATTGAAGTCTTGTTCTAAAAAAGAATGCAAAGCTAAGCAGCAATCAAAAACACACAATAAACAAAAGTTAGTAACATGTGAAAACTGCGATAAAGAGTTCTCCAAAACAAGAAGTCAAATTAAAAAATCTAATAATAACTTCTGCTCTCGCTCCTGCAGCGCAACCCACAACAATAAAAACAAGACTCATGGTACTCGTAGGTCAAAACTTGAAGTATGGCTGGAGGAGCAACTTGCCTATCTGTATCCAGAGCTTAAAATTCATTATAATCAAAAAGATGCAATAAATTCAGAGTTAGATATATACATACCAAGTTTTAACCTTGCAATTGAAATAAATGGTATTTTTCACTACAAACCTATATTCGGAGAAGATAAGTTTAATAATATTATAAAAAATGACCAAAATAAATTACAAGCATGTATTGATGAAGGTATCGAAATAATATCAATTGATGTTTCTCAAATGAATTATTTCAAGCCAAAAAAGGCTCAAAAATACCTTGACATCATTTGTCAATTAATTAGCAATAAGTCAAAGAACATGTTAAAATCTTAGTCACTCCATTGAGTGTGCAGCAACCACTACGTGCAAGTGTTTTAACTTTGGTTACCTCCTGGCGGCTGAGATTCGAACTCACGACCTCTATCAAATATCAGGATAGCGCTCTAACCAACTGAGCTACGCCAGGTTGTTTTTATATTTCATCACATCATTATGATGCTGTTTTTTTAATGTTATTAATATGAAAATTACTAACAGGGTCTTCTTTTATTCCTTGAGAATCAACCCACTGTTCGTAGTATTCTTTTTGAGCAAGACGTAAGCTACCTGTTAACCTACGAGCTTGGTCGCATGCTTCAATAGCCATAGATGTTGCTTTATGATTTAAGTCTGGTTCACGAAATACAGAAACACACACTCCTCTTTGTCGAAGTTTTTCAACAAGAGACAATAAAGACTCTTCGTCTTCAATTGATAAACATGCTACGTATTGTGAATTTTCGTACCATTCCTTAAATTGGTCTGGATACTCGACTGCAAATTGAGACATTGCATGAGCCGATTGCGCAATTTGAGCTCCAGGATGCAAATCTCTTGTAACAACTATTCTAAGTTTTTCATTATTTTTTACCTATTTCATATCTAAGTTATTTTTAATTATTTTGGTGTTTATTTTTATACGTAAAAATTTATAAAATGTTTCTATAATTATAAACTTTCTATTAATTGACTCATTTTCTTTAACAAATCTTCATTATATGCAATTCTTAATAATTTAATTTCACTTTTACTACAGTAATCAGTTTTAATGCTATCGTTTATTTGCGTTAATTCCAATGCTTTTTCTCCCCCAAAATAATCAATAGACTTAAAATGTTGCCTACCATCAAATTCAATACAAATATTGTAATCAGGCAAGTAAAAATCAAATGGTAACTCCATTATATTCCTACATTCTTTAAATTTCTTCTGCCTTTCAAATTTTATTAAATTTTCTTTTAATAATTTTGAAATCCTTTTTTCTCCCTTTGACTCATTGCAATGTGGACAACCAATACCTCTAATGTGATGTGTTGGCACCTGCTCAAATTCATCGTGAACTGGGCAAATTATTTTTATTTTTGTTTTAGAGTTAATATATTTAACAAAAGAATAATCATATTTATTCTCATGAATCAAATGTGACTCCATTATAAAATATTCTTGTGATTTTTTAAGCTTATCAGCACGCTCTATTATAGCGCATTTATTACAACCACGCCCAGATAAATGGTCATGAGGAGTTTGTTGAAATTGTCCATGATTTGGACAAATTATTACAATTGGTTTTTTTGAATTGTTATATTCCGTAAAAGAGTAATCATATTTATTTGAATGGACACTTTGAGCTCTTACTTTGAAATCTTCGAGAGTTAACTTCATTCTATCATTCCCACACGATGGACAACCCCTATTAGATAGGTGATTCAAAGGCATTTGATTAAATTCTCCATGATTTTGACAAATTATTGTAACTGGAGTTTTATAATTCTTATAATTTACTTTGCTATAATTGTAGCAATCACCATGAATTGATATTGCTTTTTTTACAAATTCTTCTTTTGATAAGGATTGTTTGTATGATTTTTTTAAGTTTCCACAACCTGGACAACCAACCCCATTAGCGTGATGAAAAGGCAATTGATTAAACACTCCATGAACTGGACATTTTATATCTATTTTAGTTCTTGCATTTTTATATTCTACAAGACTATAATCGTAAAAATTATTATGAATTTTTTGCGCCTTTTTAATGAAGATGTTTTTGTTTTTTTCTTTCATACTAATAAGTAGTAAAAAATTTTCAACAAGTTGTGCGCCAGGATGAATATCACGTATTGTGACTATTCTTAATTTTGAATTATTAATCTATAAGTTTTTCATAACTTGTTTTTATAATTTGTTTCTTTCAATTATATATACGCAAATATAAGACAAAATGTTCTATAAATGCAAATCTTTTTTAATCTTTTTTTACAAATCCCTTATTTTACTGGGACTGTAGAGTAAAATTTTTTTAGTCTTCACTGCTCCCGTTTGCAATCATTTTGATGATGAACGCAATTATATGAGCAATCAACCATCCAATTCCAAGGTCTGCATAAACAATATAATACATTATAAGCAGCCTTGGAAACACTAACGAACCCAATACATCAAAAAACAAAGGGACATTGTTATGCGGAATTCCTCCAGCAAGATAAGCTATAAATAAACTTATCCTTGGAAAGAACAAACTGAATAATAGTAATAACGTCATTAAAGCAATCTTTTTAGTACCGCATCCCAATCTGGATACTCCTCATTTCCAAACATTATGTGCTCACCAATGAACTCTCCAGCTCCATACTTAACTCTGTCATCAATTAAATAATGCCCCATGTAGTGACCTTTATGGAAGGATAGGTCCATTTTCTTATAGAAGGTAGGGAAATGTTCTTCAACCCACTTTCTCTTATCAGAGAAACAACTTATATTCCCCCAAGATGGTGCAGACACAAAACATAACTCATATTTACCTGAGTTTTCAAGTATCTCAATCGCCTCTTTTGCTCCTGGATATAGAGGCAGGTCTTTATAAAAACCTTTAATATGCCTGTATTCACTCCTGTCAGCAAACTCTCTAAATGTAAGTCCCATTTTTTTAGCCTCTTCTGTTGCTTTAGGAACAAAATCTGCAACAACACCATCCATATCAATCCATACCATCTCTTTTCCACCATGCACTTTTGTTAGTGCATCCATGATTTCTTCAACAGTCTCTTTACTTAAATAACTTTTAATCATATCTTATATATTACAATCTTCACACATCTCTGAAATAAACTCCGTTCTGTGCAATAAATCAGTTCCGCATGATTTGCAATAACCAAGCCCGTTCTTACCATTACTTTTAACTCCAGCTTTTTCAAGCAAATACTCTGTTACTTGCTTCCAGGTTTTAAATTTCCCTTGATGTCCGAACCTCATGAATTCTCCTCTAAACTTTGTTTGTCCATGAATGTCCCAGTCATCAATAAGGTAATCACCTTCTTCTCCAATTCTCTCTTTCTTTGGAACCAAGTTTAAATTCTCAAGAGCCTCAAAGCCAACGTTATCCCTAACCCAGACCGCTTTTTCTGTATAAGAACCAAGATTGTAAACAGAAGGCCTTGTGCAGAACGCCATATCATAATGCTCTCCAAGAACTTTCCAAGCTTCTAAAAAACCTGGCATTGGCTCCATACTTGAGAAGAAGCCTATAATTGATTGAGGGTATTGATAATCTGGATACTTAGCTTTATATTTATTCAACTGCTTACTGAATTGGACCGCTGTATCATCCATGTCTATGTATACTGTTGGTTTTCCGTCTACCATATCTATTCTCTTTTTTATAAATTATCACATTCCAATCTCCACCAGCAAATATAATAAAAAATTTTAACTATTTATAATAAAAAACAAATTAAATTATGGGAAATATAGGGATTTACAAAATTACAAACAAATTAAATAAAAAAATATACATAGGAAGTTCTATGAATATAAAAGCAAGAATATCTAAACACAAATCGCAATTAAGAAATAACAAACACAAAAACAGTCATCTACAAAACTCATGGAATAAATACGGAGAAGATAATTTTAAATTTGAAGTCGTAGAAACTGTTGATAGTTTTGAGTTACTATTAGAAAGAGAGCAATTCTATTTAGATAACACAAAAAACAAATATAACATACTTAGCAAAGCATACGCAAGTTATGGCTACAAGCACTCTGAAAAAACAAAAAAACTTTTAAGCGAGCTTGGAAAGATGAAAACTGGAGATAAAAACCCATTTTATGGCAAAACTCCTTCAAAAGAATCAATAGAAATAATTAGAAATATAGGAAAATCTCAAACTGGAGATAAAAACCCATTTTATGGCAAGCACCACACCAAGGAGTCTAAAGAAAAAATGTCAAATTCTCTTAAAGGAAGAAAAATGCCTGAATCATTTTTAGATAAACAAAAAGGAAACACAAGGGGAGCTAAAGAATTTTCAGTCACAACACCAAGCGGTACTATGTTTACTATTGTAAATTTAACAAAATTTTGCAAAGAAAACGACCTTAACCCAAGAAACGCAATTGCAGCTGTAGCTGCTGATAGAAAATACAAGGGATATTATTTTAAGAGAATTTAGATTTATATTTTTCTATATTTTTAAAGTCATTTTCCCACACCACAATAGTCACATCTTCATTAAGTAGTTCTTCTGATATTATTTTTTCTATAACATAAAAATCACCACCCGCAAGCCCAGAGCCTATAAGAGGTAAGCCAATTTTCTTTCCAGAAAATTCAGACTTCATCGCTTTCATACACCCTCTAATTGCATCATAATCAGCATTTATGTTTCTACCTTTGTAGTCCCACTGAGTGTACATGTTTAGAATTGTGATATTATCATTAGACCATTGAGTATAAGTTCCAAGCTTACCTTTATCTGCAAAAGCAGAAGCTTTATCTGCAGAATAAGCCTGTGGATACTTTCGCTTGACTGTAAGGGCGATACCCGCTCCAAAAACACAATAACAATTACAGCCATGTGCTATTACGTCAAAATCTCTTTCCGCATCTCTTACAAGGTCTCCTTTTGTATATTTAATTTCATGCTCCATAAGCACAAATGTAAACAAAAAAAAGCGAATCATCTAATAATTCGCTTTCTAATTTTAAAACAACCTACGCTGCTTGTGTTTAATTGTTATCTCTCCATAAAGTAGAGCATCACTCTTATCTCCGCAATCTCCATAATCAAAATCTCTAAAGGCTTTAATTTCAGTCACCTCACACTCTGGTATTAATATAGTCTTAACTGTAACTCCAGTTGGGTCAAGAATATGAATTTTAACTTCTCCAACTTTAGGAGACCCTTCGAGTTCTTTAAGTTTTTCACAAATATCAATTTCAGCATTAGGAAACAGCATCAAAACTCTAAAAGAAGAATAATCATCTTTTATAATCTTTTTTGAATGGGCTAATTTTTTTTCAGAGTGAACATCTGTTCCAACATATTTATACGACTGAAAGAAATAAGGTGGTATGCCTGGAAATTCTACTTTAAATCTATTTTTTCTATAAGGCTCATACTCAGGCACTGGCTCAAATAATCTTGTTCCCTTTTTTTTATCATCTTCAAACTTAAAGTATTTTACTTCTGGCTCTTCATCTGGACCTTCTGTGAAAGGTTTTTTCCCTTTAGTCCAATTTATTTTACCAGTATCTGAACTTTGATGTATTCTTCTAAATTCCCCTTCTTTTCCTTCTTCTGGTTTCATAAATGTTTTATTAAACCACTCTTTTACTTTATCTACTCTTTTCATAATATGATGTTTTTTAATTATAAGCATGTTGTACCGCTTTTTTAATAACTATTTATTAAAAAAAATAGTAGACTTATGAAAAACAAAAAAGACTTTTTAGACGGAGACCATTCTTTCAAGAAATGGTTTTCAATAATGTGGAAAAACGGTTACATATTCTTGTTTTTTTGCTTTTTAGCAATAACAATAGTGGGAGCATTTTTCTCTGAACGATTTGAATTTGACCCAGAAGAAAATTGGAACTGGTTTATGGCTGGATTTGGCGTTCTTGGCATGAGCCTTATTGCTTATAAGGGATTTTGGCAATTCTGGAACGACCTTAAAAACGGAAGAAGCAGATAACAAAACAAATAACAAAACATAATATGAAAAGACAACAAAACATCATATATAGAATGCTTGCTTACATAGGCGAATCTGTATATGACAAGAAAGGTGGAAAGGTTTCATCTACAAGAATGGCATCTTATTTTATACTTGGAGGTATATTGACATCAATGCTTCTCCTTGTTGGAATAGAGCTCATTAATGCTATTATTATGTGGAAGCAAGGGCTTGGGTATGTTATACCAGGAGAACACATAACAATATTTGGTATGGTCCTGGCTCATCACCTTACTCTTCTTGGTATTAACAAATATGCAGAAAGAAAAGTGGATGTTGCTACACAAGACAAACTTAGGTCTCATAACCAAATTAACCCAAGAGACATACCCACAGAAGTTCCTGACTCTCCAAAAGATATAGAGGAAGGTCCAAGCGACTCTAATATGGAATAAATTAAAAAGACTCGAATTATCGAGTCTTTTTTTTGTCTTGTAGGTAAGTGTTGTTTTCTAAAATTAGAAACATGTTTTCGGTATTCTGACAATGCTCTAAAAACATCTTCCTGTCATCAAAAGATAGTGAAAAAAACTCTCCCTGAAGCTCTCTTCCATCTTCGTCCTCTTGTGATATTGTAAATATGAAACAAAAATACAAAATCATAATTGATAAATCAAATTTATTTTAAAGTTTTTTATTTTTTTTTAAAAACCCAGACAGCCAGGGCGTTTGCGGCAATATAGGATTTGTTAAAAAAATTTTAACCAAATTGGAAAGCTCCAGAAAAATGCTTACTATTTATAATAAGAATCTAAAAAAACAATATATGTCAGAAGAAGAAAAAAACTCAGAAAACTCAGAAAACGAAGAGTTAATGCAAGAGCGAGAGTCAGATGGTGGAAGCGCTATGGAATTAGGTTATTTAACAACCGCAATTCTTGACTATTATGAAACAACAGCAACTGAAGGATTTGATGAAGGAGAAGGTTGGAAGGCTGGAAGCGAGCATGACAAAAGAAAAAAAGGAGTAGAAATTCCTGCTGATTTAAACGCAGAAATAAAAAAAGCCTTTATAGTTCAAATTAAAAAATTTCAAAAGTAAAATATGTTTGAGGACAATAACCTATGGTTTTTCTTATTCGCTGTAGTACCAGCAATATTATACTCTCTGTTCATTTATCACAGAGCGCCAAAGGGTGTTGTTAAAAAAAGACCAATGTGGAGTTACATAATTATTGGACTCTTGTCTATTCAAATACTCAAAACTATTCATTTCTTATTCCCTCACATTCACAAACACATTGAATACCACGCAGTCGCACACGACCTTGGTGGGGGTAGACTTATATTATCAGAAGAACCTACTATATGGGCAATATTTGTATTTGCATTCTTCCAGGTTGCATTCTTTGAAGAAATATCTAAGTGGTTTGCATTCAGAGTAGGTAATGCAGTAAGAGGAGATACCAGAGATGGTAGAGATTCAGCATTTGCTGTAATGTTCTATTCTGTTATGATTGCAGTAGGATTCGCAGTATTCGAAAACATTCACTACGTTAGCAGAGTTCTTTGGGGTGACCTTCAAGGAGTTGACCCGAACGAGATGTTAATGATTAGGTCAATCAACTCAGTTGTGGTACACATGCTTAGCGGTCTATTTATGGGATACTTCATCGCTCTTGGTAGAAGATGTAAGAATATATTCAAACATGCAGGATATACGATGCTGGGACTATTAGCGGCCACTCTATTTCATGGACTCTATGACTTCAATCTTATGAAAGGGGTTACTGATGCAGATTTTGTAAGCATCTTAGGTCTTGACTTCCATATTGTTAACAACATTATGATTATAGGAGCTCTTATTGTTTCTTGGTTCATGGGAAAACATCTTCTAAAAGTTGACTACAACAACAAAGGTTTATTGAGGTAACAATAGAGCGCCACTCTTAATCAAAGCTGGCAATTCATCAAACAAACAATTTAGCAAATCAAACAAGCTTAATTTAGCGTTTGATTTTATTGATGCGCCTTCGCTAATAAATTCTATGCTTTCATCAATATAAACAGGAAGTCCTGAAATGTTTTTGATGCCATCTCCAGCTGCAGTTTTAACAAACTCAATCTCTGGAGTCATATACACAAACTCTTTATCGTCTTCTAACTCAATTCTAAATTTCTTATAGACTCTAATTGCTTTATACTCTATTGGTAACTGTGTTGCTGATACAAGCGCTCTAACAACTTCGTATTCTTCAGAAAAAACGCTCCTAACCAAACCTTTGGCATCATAGAAAAAGTGAATTAAATCAGCGCAAGTTATACTCTCTCCAAGCTCTACATCCAACATAAGTATGCTTGAAAGAAATTCTGACTTGTCTTCTAATTTAGACAAGTCAGCAAGTTCTCCTCCAATAGATACTCTGCCTCCAGAATCTATTTTTAACATTCTCATGATTTAGCTACTATTTTATTATTCTTCTTATCGAATGATAACTTAATTTTAGTTCCCTCAGGAAGATTGTCGTTAAGAATAGCTTTTGCAATCACATTCTCCACGTTTTGAGTAATAGCTCTCTTAAGAGGTCTTGCTCCATATTCTCTATCGTAACCTATCTCTACCAAATAATCCTTAGCAGCTTTAGCGATAGTGATTTCGTAACCTTTTTCTGAGATTCTATCAATTGTTTTCTTGATTTCAAGCTCTACGATTTTAGCAATATCTTCTTCGCTAAGAGGGTTGAATACAATTTTTTCATCAATTCTATTTATCAACTCTGGTCTAAGGTGTTTTTTAAGTTCAATACCAACTATTTCAGCAATATTTGCATGCTCATCATTGTTAACTCCAAAACCAAGAGTTTTCTTGCCCATTATCTTATCAGTACCAATATTTGATGTCATGATGATAATAGTGTTCTTAAAATTAATTTCTCTTCCTGTAGCATCAGTTAAAATACCATCATCAAGAATTTGAAGGAAGATGTTAAAAATATCTGGATGCGCCTTTTCAATCTCATCAAAAAGCAAAATAGAGTATGGCTTGTTTTTAACAGCCTCAGTAAGTATACCTCTATCTTCGTGACCTACATATCCTGGAGGTGAACCAATAAGTTTAGTTACATTGAATTTCTCCATGTACTCACTCATATCAAATCTAATAAACGCATCTTCGCTGTCAAACATAAAATTAGACAATTGCTTCGCTAAGTGTGTTTTACCAACACCTGTTGAACCTAATAATAAAAATGATGCAATTGGCTTATTAGGGTCTTGAATACCCAACCTCGAACGTTGTATTGCTTCGCAAACTTTTTCAACTGCTTCATTTTGACCAATAACTGTTTTTTCAAGATAGCTCTTCATGTTGATTAATCTCTCGTTTTCATTATCTGTCATCTTTGTAATAGGAACTCCAACGTGATTAGCGATTACTTCTGCGACATCCTGAACGGTTACAACCACTCTTGTTTCTCTAAGCTTTTCTTCCCACTTAATAGTTTCTTCTTCTATCTTCACGAGCATTGCTCTCTCTTTGTCTCTAAACTTTGCTGCATCTTCGTATTTTTGACTCTTTGCAGCATCGCTCTTCTTTTCCTGGATTCCTTCAAGCTCTTTTTCAAGTTTCTTGATTCCTTCTGGAACTGGCGTGTTATTCAACTTAACTCTTGAACCTACTTCGTCCAATGCGTCAATAGCTTTATCTGGAAAGTTTCTGTAATTAACATACCTATCAGTAAATTCAACACACTTCTCAAGAACTTCATCAGAATAAATCACATTGTGATAATTCTCATACCTTTCTCTAAGCTGCTTTAGAATCTGTAAAGTCTCTTCTGGCGAAGGGATGTCTACATAAATTTTTTGAAATCTTCTTTCAAGAGCGGAATCGCTCTCAATAATCTTCTTGTACTCATCAACCGTTGTAGCACCGATTACCTTAATCTCACCTCTGGCAAGCGCTGGCTTGATGATGTTTGATGCATCCATAGAGCCAGATGCTCCACCTGCTCCAACTACATTATGAAGCTCATCAATGAATATAATTACATCTGGACTTCCTTTTACTTCTTTTAAAAGGTCTTCCATGCGTTGCTCAAATTCGCCTCTATATTTAGTTCCAGATACAAGTGAGGTAAAATTAATCTCAACTATTCTTTTGTTAAAAAGCCATCTATCAACTTGCTTGTTAGCGATTCTTAAAGCAAGACCTTCTGCGATAGCAGTTTTACCAACTCCAGCCTCTCCTACAAGTACAGGGTTATTTTTCTTTCTCTTATTGAGGATTTGAACTAACTTGTCAACCTCTGCATCTCTACCAACAACAGGGTCAAGTCCACCTTTAGTGGCCAACGCTGTTAAATCCTTTCCATAATGGTCAAGGATTGGAGTTTTGCTCTTACTATTCTTTTTGATTCTATCTGTATTAGAATCATCGTCTTCTGGTCCAAAAGCTCTTCTGTCCATAATTATCTCTTTAAATGTTTGTAAAATTTAAGAATTTTAATCCAAAAAACCAAGAGAAAACAAAAGGTTCTGTATATTTTTTAAATTACTCCTTTAACCTTTTATATACCAGCTCTATAAAGATTATCTTTTCATTATCTTTTAGAGCACCTATAGATTGTACATCGTATTTTTCTGTTGGATATGTTCTTCTGATTTTGTCCCAAAAGAATTCGAAACCTTTTTTCTCTATCTCATTTGTAGTAATTGAGATTACCACCTTTTCCATCGTTTTTAATACTAAATCCATAATTTCTAAGTTTCCTATAAATAATCAGAAGAAACCAATAAATCACTGTATAAGCAAACTAAAAAATGGCTAAACTCCTAAATTTGAATAAAATTGATGATTTTCTTTCAAATTGTTGATAACTATTTCTGCTATGTCGAGAATATTAAAGAGACTTCTCTTTGCTTTTTCCACATAAATACCTTTAACAAATTCCTCCATTGGAAATCCGTATAGGTCATTGTTTTCAGAAACTTCATCCCAATTCATCAAATAATCTTCTTTAGTGTCTATTTCCTCTGGAAGCCTTACGATGTCATCTTTCTTGTGATAAGGAAAACTATTGTGACCACCAACTACCGAATGAGATGGGTGTTCCTGCTGCATCGCCTCATGCAACGCTCGCCTTATTTCTTCTCTTATTTCTTTTTCTTCCATTACCTATATAAATATGGCAAAAAAAAAAGGTAGACACATTGCCTACCTTTAATATTTTTAAACTAAAACTATTTCTTATTTTGACACCAAGGAAACAACGTTCTTAGCTTGCTCATAGCTCATTGTAATTTTTACATTATCCTTGTCATTCATGTCAGTAATTGATAATAGATTACAAACGGTAAGGAAATTATCTACAACCCTCTTATCATATACGATATTTCTTGACTCAATATCTTTAATCAAACCTTTTATTGGAGGTATAGTATCTCCAATAACTCTTTTACCATCTAAGAACAAAGTATCCAATAAGCTCATGTAAATAGGATTTGACTCTATACCCTGAAGTATTGCTGCAAAACTTTTCTTTGGTTCATCTTTTTTTTCGAATTCACCATTTTCACCTTCAACATACTCAGCTACTTCTTCGCTTTTTTCTTCTGGGAAATCATGACCAAAATCAAGAATTTCAGAGTCAGCATCCACGCTATTAATTGCATCAACAATTTTTTTCTGCCTTTCATCAGAGTTTTCTATTGCCTCATCTAAATCGGTTTCTTCAACCAATTCTTCTATCACCTCTTCTGGTTCATGTTTTTTGAATCTGTCTCTTAGACGGCCTAAAAACCTTTTTTTATCATCTTCTGGCAGCCTGTTTCCTTCATTGTTAGCATCATATATGTTGCTGGCAAATATAACCAACAACACAGCCAATGGGTCAAATACAAATATAAGCATTAATATGAACCAGTTTATAATATCATCCATAGGCCTATCAAGAACTGTTGACATATATTTAAGTGGCCCTATTTCTGTAGCTATGTCTGAATTTTGAAGGTCGAGTATTTCGATGTCTAAATCTCCAATCTCTTGATTTATCACATTTACTTTTAAAGCAATAGTATCCAGTTCAGCTTGAAGCTTTTGAATCTCCTCTGTTGACTGCTCTATAAGAATTTGTGTTTTTTTAGCACTACTGCTCCAGCCTTTATTATAAAGCGAATCAAGACGAGCCTCCTGCTGAACCCTTGTGTCATTAAGTAAAGTAACTCTATCAGATTTTGATGTCTTGATTTCGTCAATACCAGCGATTTGAGTTTGCTTCTGCTCTTGTTGCTTCTCTATCAACTCTATTTTACCTTGAATTTTGTCTAATTGAATTGACGTTTCAGAGTAAGCTCCTGCCAGGAACCCATAAATACCTGAACTGGTAATAAGCATTACAGCCAACACCATAGCTGTTAGCGTGTATTTCATCCACCACTTTGTCTTGGTCCAATATCTGTGAAGCGCTGCTGTAGTAGCAAGCTTACCAAACTCTATAAAGGATGCCATAATGATAACCTCAAGAGCGGCACCACCAAATAATTTAGACAATCCTGAAATAGAAAAGTACGCTGCAGAACCAGCGAGACCAAGAGCCGCCAACACTATAAGTAGCGTCCAAAAGTACTTATTAAAGAATTTTTTCATATGCAAATTTAAGATTTTTAAACATAAAAATCAAATAAAAATAACTTATTTTTCCCCTGGAGCAAGGTCAGTGTGAGAGTTGTCTCCTATCCCGTGCTTGCGCTTGAAGTTGCTAAGTATTTTTATAAGAAATGATGTTGGCCTACCTTGAGTTTCGCCATTAGGCCTAAGGTTATCTAAGTGTTTCATTGTCCACTTATTCGGTCTTCCATCTGGAAGTATGTATTGTTCATTATTATGATACCATCTTTGACCATCCCATACATACAAAGGATGTTGTTCTCCATAAGAATACGCTGCATACATTTGACCAAGGTCTCCCAAATCTTCACCATAAGTGTGTGAGCCAACGAAGTTTTGTCTATTCGCAACTTCCTCTGCAGCATCTTTATTGGAAATTCTTTCTTCCTTATAAAGTTCTTCTTTGAAAACTTTCGAAAACTCTTCGTTTACTATGTCTGTAAGCTTTTTCATACAAAAATCATTTAATATAAATAGTCTAAAAAAAAGGTGTCATAAGCCGTTATTCTATAAAAAAGGCAACATTATTTTTAAATTTACGTATATAATATATACCTTTAAAGTAATATGGGACTAAAATACAAACTTAGAAAACTACGAGTAAGGCTCAAAAAATCTAAAGATAAAGACTTAGCTTTGGATGACGTTCAAGAAAAAGCTATTGCAGTTGTTATTCAAATGATTAACAGTAGCAGTAGCGAATTAATCATGGACCCCAAAAATTCAAGAAAAGGCGTTAAAAATAAAGACTCATTCATCTGCATTAGAAGACATAAATTAACTATTATTAATGGAGGATACCCTTATGATGTACCTATTGATGACAGGATTCATGACCATATTACAGAAAAATTCTACGAAAAACTAACAAGAAGATTTAATGCAATTGATTGCCAAATTGATTCTATGGTAAAAGAGAATTTAGACACCATAAAAGATAATCTAAAAAATAAAGAATCTTAAATTTTCCAAACATTTTCTTTTTGTTTACGTATAACTTAATTGAACCAATAGAACATTAAGTTATGCTATACTATTTTGATAAAGAAAAACTTGAATATAGATTTGCTAAAAAATCATTAGCAATAATTGTCACATCAACTCTATTGCTAATTGCAGTTGCTGTACTCTTTATAAGCTCGCTAATGGCTAATAAAAGAGTTGAGAAGAAAATTAATGAAAATCCGAACATTATCAACCTATCCTCAATGGAGCCAGAGGAAATTATAGTCGTTGTCAATAACGCTGATGAATTCTCTGAAGAAAAACTTAAAAACTATATTCTTGAGTTAAATATTAAATTTCCAGACATTGCGTTTGCACAAGCGAGATATGAAAGCGGAAACTGGGGGACCAATCCTGGCGCTAATATGTTTGAGAAAAACAATAACCTTTTTGGAATGAAGTGTGCGACCTCAAGAACAACAACTCACAAGGGAGAGCAAAATGGTCACGCTTATTATAGTCACTGGAGAGAAAGTGTTATTGACTATGCTATGTGGCAGGATGCCTACGCAAGAGATTTGAAGACCAGAGAAGATTATGTCGCTTACCTCAAGAGGGTGTATGCCGAGGGAACATATGTTTCTATCATGCAAATCGTCAAAGAGGTTAGAAAAAAATACCCAGAACTTTACGTCAAGTCTTATCCAAAATTAGATAAATAAAAAAACCCTCCAGCATTGCTGAAAGGTTCTTTTAATTTAATAAACAAAACTTAATTTAGAATGGTAAATCATCCTGTGCTTTTGCGTTAGCAAAATCATTTGTTGCAACATACTCCTTAGTTTGCGCTTGAGCCTCTGCAACTGGTGCATTAGCTTTTTGTGCTGGAGCAGAGTTTTGTGCTGGAGCAGAGTTTTGTGCTGGAGCAGCGTCAGTACCGTTAGCTTTTGTTCCAGTGAACAAAATTTTGTCAGCAACTACTTTAGTAGAATAAAAAGTAACCTCTTGACCATTAACTTCTTTTACGTAGCTATCAGTCTTTAATTTACCTTTTACGATAAACCCAGTTCCTTTTTTTCCATAACTTCCTAAGAAATTAGCAAGACCATTCCAAGCCTCAACCTTAACCCATTCAGTAGTTTGAACTCTATCTCCACCAGCTTTAGGCGCATAAGAGTCGTTAATTGCGATAGACATGTTTGCAACAGCCTTATCACCATCTAATTGTTTTACTTCTGCATCAGCACCTAAAGTACCCATGATAGTAACATCGTTTAATCCATTCATGATTTTTAATTTTAAATTATTATTTGTTTCACTTAATTAGACTACAAATCTATGTCACTTTTAGTTAACATCCAAATTTATTTTGACTTTTTTGATGTATTTATTAGAAACAACTCATTAACATTACCAAACAATGAACAAAGACGTTAAAAAAATAATTTCAGAAGCATTCAATGAACTATATAAAGATTTGATTTCTGAAGCAGAAGCTGGTATGAATCCTGCAGACAAAGCAGCAGCAGATAAAATGATTGCAAGAGTTAAAACTTATGGAGATGCAAGTGGGTTCTCAAACAATGGAGCAAACACAAAGCAGAATGATGTTTTTAACTACATATTAGATGCGCTTATTTCTGAATACAAAAGTACAGAAGACCAAAATACTAAGCAAAAAATTAAAAATGGTATCCAGGGAGCTTTTTTCCCAGCAATGAATGCAGATGGAAGACCCAACAAGACATTAAATGTACTTATGGGAAAATGGCCAGGAAAAGATAGAGATGCAGTTCAAGATGCTGCAGCTTCAGCGTATGAATCATTCATGAAAAACTTTGATGGGTTTATAGACAAATACACACCTGGAGCTGGAAGTAGTTTTGGTGGAATTGTTTTAAACAACTTGAATTCTAAAATGTATGATGTAATTCAAAAAGGATTTAGAGGAAAAGGCCTTGGTGGAACTCAGGATACTTATTCAAGAGCTGGAAACAGCATGGGCTCTATGGATGACCCTTATGGAGACGATAGCACACTTGGAGCGACAATGGCTGACCCAAACTCATTAGGAGCAGACAATGACACTGAAGCATCAATATCGGAAGACCAAGATTTATTGGCAATCGTTAATGGATGGCTTAAGAATAATGTTTCAGAAAAACAATACATCGCCTTTAGAGAACTTACAAAAGGATTTACTCCAAATGAAGTTGCTGAAGATTTCCCAGAGCATTTTGGAATTGGTAAAGATGTTTCAAGAAATTTCGCACAATTACTTTCGAGAAAAGAAAAAGATGAAGATGGAAACACTGCCCTTACGCTTGACAGACTTAGCGACATGCTTTCTTATGCAAAGAAAAGAGATATTGACTTGAAAAACATAGTTCTTAAAAATCTTAGACAAACTATCTCTCAAGACCCAAGCTTCTCTGGGGATGGAAAACGTTCTTACGTATCTTCTCCTGAAACAAAAGCGGCTCTTAAAGATTTGAGCGATTCAATGTATGAACTTGGTCCAGATGTTTTAAGCAAACTTGGAGTTAAAGATAAAATTGATTTCCAAAATGGAGCTCAAATTTCAAAAATTATAAACAAACTTACTGTCCTTGGATTGGAAAGTGAGGTTCGTGATATTGAAGATGCTTGGGCTGATGTTAAAAGAACAAGAGATGCCTCAGCTGATTATGGTAAAGTAACTAACTATGCCGACAAAGTAGATGAAAGCGGTATCGCAGGAATGTTTGAAGGACTTGATGTCTATGATGGTTTCGATATAGAAATTCTTATGAACAGAGTTATGCAAAGATTATCAAAATAAACTTAATTTTATAAAATTAGAAAAGACACCTCATTGGGTGTCTTTTTTTGTTATAACAACAATGCTTTAAAGTTTTGATTGTCTATCTGCTGAGGAACCCCATCGACAAGTTTATAAATATTAAGGTCTGAATCAAATAGAACTAAATCATAATTCATATCTTCTTCTGTAAGAATTTTGTCATTCTCCATATCCTTAATTCTCACGATGTGCCTCTTGAGTCTTGACGCAAACATTTTATCAACTTTATCGTGAAATTCTTTATTCATAAGTTAATGTACTAAATTTATTTATTATCGTATTTTGATTTTTTAGCTTTTGCGTAAATACCAATCGGTAAAATTATAATACCAATAATCAATGGTAAAGTACAGATGCCTAAAATTAACCACGCATTAGCGACATATCTTTGTGCATACCAAGGTTTTGATGCATCCATCTCATCTTCTTTAATTTTTTGCATATTCTGTGCATATTTAACCTCAAATTCAACATCGGATAATTTAACAATTTCAGATAAGTATTTTGTTAAATCTTGGAGATGATAATTCGCATTTTGGACCTCAATTGAGTTATCAAAAGAGCCAAGCTTACGTCTAATCTCAATTGTAATTTTCGTGCTTATATCTGAAATTTTAGTCATATTAAAGTCAATATAGACACCTAATGATAAACCCTCAAAGCATTCAAGAATAACTTGGTTAAGAATGTCATTCTCATCATGAATTCTATATTTACCATCGGATGTGATATAAATTTTAGAAATAGATGATTTTACTTTTTCTATTGGGAAATCAATTGTGATTTCTTTCTTTGGATTTAGAATGCTAATCATTTTTACTTTTTTGTTTTTAAATTATTATTACTTATTTATACGTTAAATTTAAAGAAATGTTTCATGATTTCTAAAAAATCAGTTTACAAAGATAATAAATTTTTAATTAAACGAATAATTCAAAATTTATTATCTTTAGTTTTAGTATTGACATGCACAACATTAGAATAATCATACCCATCATTCCTATCATTCCTATCATTCCTATTATTCCAGTTACCAGAGTCTTTCAGTTTCTGTAAAAATTCTTTAGTCTTGTCTGTCATATATTAAGTCAATTAAATTATTCATAAATCATAAAATATAGTTTATGCTTTGAGCGACTAACAGCTACGTAATGAATATTCTTAGACTCTTCATCTTTTTCAGTAAAAGAAACTCTCTCCAGGCGTTTTTTTCCAAGCTTGTCGTAAATTCCGCACTCCTGAAGAACTTCTGGAGAAACAGAATTAACAACAACACACTCATCAAACTCACGCCCTTTACTCTTGTGTATTGTAGTAATAAATTTCTTAGACTTTTTGAACTGCTCTATGAACGTCATTAATTGGGCATCATTTTCGAAGTGACCCTTGAAGTTATTCATTTTACCTCTAAGGTGAGAATCTACATCTCCTCCTTTGTATTTCTTAATATCAGCATCGTTGATGAAATTGAAGTACTTCATTGGAACCTTCCTCTTTAGCAGTTCTTTCTCAAGTTTTCTAATTGTAGCATTTGTCCTAACCAGCACAACAACTTCTCCTGGTTGTTTCAACAATTCAACAAGCTCATCTAACCTAAGCATCACTTTCCTGTCAACATCACCTTTGTCTGCGCTATTTGCAGTCGCTGTAAGAGACGAATACTTATTTGAGTTCTCTACAATCAACTCATCACTTCTAAAGTTGACAGAGAGGCTCATTTCGGTAACATCACGCCTTTTCTTTAGCATTGACTCAAGTTTGCTACAGTTTGCTCCAGAGTATCCATAAATACTTTGATTACGGTCACCAATTAAATAGTAATACTTAGCATTTAACGAAAGAAGTGTTTGAAGCTGTATAGTACTCGTATCTTGATACTCATCTACAAATATGTAATCATACTTATCTCTAAACATCTTAAGCCACTTATTCTCTCTTAATAAATCACGAACCTCAATAAGCATGTCAGAAAAATCTCTTTTCTTTGTTACTCTTAAGAATTTTCTGTAATCATTATAAAACTGAGGAACTGGAGCCTTTACATTATCAGCAGACTGCAACTTAAATGAACCTATAGCTGAAGACAGCTGTTCAGCATCTTCATACATGTTTGCAATAAGTTCAAAGTGAGCCTCTTTTTGTTCTTTAGTAGCGTGACTACTTGGTTTATGCTCTTGTCTGAACCAGTTTAAAAACTCATAAAATGACGCTATCGCTTTATACTTTTTCATACTGGCAAGCAAACTATTAGAGAATGCATGTATAGTAGTAATCGTACAACCCTGTCCATGAGAACTTACTTTCTCACGAACTTGAATCCCTGCAGACGCAACCCTTTCTCTAAGCTCATCAGTGGCAGCTTTTGTGAAACTGAAAAATATAATCTTGTTTGGGTCAACACCTCTATCAACAAGAGACTTTAACCTTTGAACACAACTGAATGACTTTCCTGAACCAGCTGTTGCCGCAAGTATTAAAGAATCTTTTTCTGAATAATTTATAAATGCACTCTGCTCATCTGTATATTGAATCTCTGATTTTTTTGCGTGCGATGTACCTTCGAATAAATCAACTTGACCTCTGTCTATTGTAATTTCTTTCTTTTTTCCCATTTTAAAATTTCTTTTTCTAAAATCGCTTCAATATTTTTCTTATCATAATATGGTATTCTTAAAAGCTTTTTATTTGTTTTTTTGCAAAATTCATTTTTTATAGAATCATTTTCTTTAATCTTTTTAAAGTTCGAATCACTCTTTTTTGAAATTGTGAATCTGGGCTCAAAATGCTGCTCTCCATCATATTCAATGCACATATCATAATTTGGAAGGTAAAAGTCAAATGGAAGGTAGTTAATATTCTTACATTCATCAAATTTCTTTTGAGATTCATATAAAACCCTTTTGTTATCCAAGAATCTTTTGACCTCCCTTTCTCCGTGAGACAATCTACACCTTGGACACCCTTGTCCAGCTTTATGTTTCCCTGGAGACTGTTCAAAAACGCCATGATTTTCACAAATTATTTTAACTTTAGTTTTATCACCAACATATTCAACTAATGAATAATTATAATTATCTCCATGTACTTCTGCAAACCTTTTTATAGCATCAGATTTATCGTCTGTTTTCTCTTCTTTTGCACAACAAGGACATCCTATACCTTTTAAATGATTCCATATACATTGCTCAAAAACTCCATGTTTTTTACAAATTATCTTAGCCTTATCTTTAACTTTTTCATACCAAACCAAAGAATAGTCATATCTGCCGCTATGGACTTCAATGGCTTTGTTTATATTTTTCTCAACCCTATCTTTTTTTGATTTTTCGTAACATATCTTACATCTGGTTCCATTGTTTGGGATAATTATCCTACCTCCATCTGGATGTAGTTTACACTTTCTTGTTCTAACTTTTTTCATCTTTATCCTTTTCTATAAATAGGATAAAAGATTTTAAAAGAGCCGAAAAAACTTTTTAGTGCGCAACTATGAAGGTTAATTTATAGGGTCAACCACTAAGTTTATCTTTTTCTTGGCCATAATATATTAAACGTTTTGAGCCTGAGCTTGTTTTGCTTTTTCTGTGATTTTTCTAAGCAACAACTTAGTGTCTCCAGGCATATCTGAAGCATTAACACACCAATCATAGTAACTTGCATCAGCAAGCATCATATCGCCAATAAGATTGTTTTTGTACTTACCAAAATTAAACACTGGTCTTCCGTCATTATTTAAAATGATATTACCACGTACATCAAGAGCTTTTTTGTTTCTATTGAAGTTGTCATGAAGAGTGTTTGGGTTTGTATTTATAAACCTTGCATCCTCAGGATAAGCGGCAACCATTCCATTAAAAATGTTTACAGACTCAATATTTGCTTGCTCTGATTTAATTGGAGTATCCTCAAGAGTTTTTCCAGTATATCTTTCGATAGCTGCTCTGAAATCTCTTCTCTCCATATTGTGATATATTGAACTTAAGTCAATAATGTTTCTACCAACAATTGTAAATTCTATACCAGCATTATTAAACTCTTCTGTTAAGAATTTAAGGTCAAAATTTGTAAGGCTAAATCCAGCAAAATCAGCATCTCCTATAAACGAATATAAAGCTGCCGCAATTTCTTTGAAAGATTGGGCACCTGCAACATCTGCATCTGTCAAACCATTCAACAATGAAGCTTCGTCTGGAATTGACATTCCTGGATTCACCAACTTAGTAGCAATTTGAACTTGCCTTTCAGTGTCAACTTTAATTATAGAAATTTCTATGATTCTATCAGCTGGTTTGTCGCTGTCTCTTTTTTGAACTGGTTCTAATCCAGTTGTAGCAACCTTTAAAAATACCAAAGGTTTCTTAAGGTTTAATTTTAAATCTAAACTCATCTCTTCTAAATTTTTGTTATTTATAAAGCGAATATAGTGAAAATATTACACAAACTCACCATTGATGTAATTATTTCTTTCTTTTATTTTTTCATCACTCCAATTTTCTTGTACAGATTTGACAAAATTAACCTCCGTTTTTGAGGTCCAAAACAACTTTTTATAATCACTATTATATGTTTCAAAAAAAAGAAGACCGTCCTCGTCTTCTTTTATTAAGATGAGCTCTTGGCTATGTGGAATAACTTCGCCATCACCCATCTCTTTGTTTTTAACTAATATATAATAATCTACATTAACTTCTTTCATTATCTAATTTCACAATTTAAAAACTCTTTTAGTTTTGAACTATTATTAAACGTTCTTAACTTTTTAAGAGCAAATTCTTTAATCTGTCTAACTCTTTCGTTTGTTAGACCAATTTTATTTCCTATTTCAGCAAGAGTCATCTCTTCTCCTCCATCAAGTCCAAAATACATCTTTAAGATAACACCTTCTCTTTCTGTCAACTCATCTAAAACGTCTTCTATTTCAGTCTGAAGAGCATGTTTATTCATTCCGTTTTCCATCTCTCTTAATCCATCTCCAGCCATTGACTCGTGAAGTTCTGTAGCAGACTCATCTGACACAGTTGTGTTAAGAGAAATCTCTATGCCATTATCGGTATAAGCATTCCTAACCTCTTTTTCAGACAAAGTTGACTTCCCTTCTTCTTCATTGTAATAAAAATTACTAATCTCTTTTATAGTCGGCTCCCTACTAAGCTCTTTAGAAAGCGCTTCCGTAGCCTTTATCACCTTATTGATTGCATTGATTCTATTCACTGGCAATCTAACTGAACTTCCATTTTCGTATGCTGATTGCAATATAGATTGTCTAATCCACCAAACCGCATAAGAAATAAACATAAACCCCTTAGTGTCATCAAAACGCTCTACGGCTTTTATTAAACCTAAGTTACCTTCTTGAATTAAATCTTCCAGCGGCATCCCAGTATATGTGTATTCTTTTGCAACTGATAGAACAAATCTTAAATTACTCTCAATCAATTCTTTTAAAGCCCTTTGGTCTCCGTCTCTGGCTTTTATAGCTAATTTTACTTGCTCCTTTCCATCAACCTGGTCATACCTTCTAACTTCTTTGTAATAGCACTTAAGCGACAAGTTGTCTCTTTGCATTGTTTCATCTCCTTTCAACATATTCATCCTATTATTTATTAATCATTCCAGTTAAGCTGGGAAATGAATTTTTTGAACTTATTAAAGTCCTCTTCGTTGTCAATGTTTATAGCAGTTGTGCTTTCATTACCTTCTGAGTCAGCTCCAGTGGTATGTACTTGAAGGAACCTGCTTTCTTGCCCTCTTTCTCTAAAGCTAATCAAATCAACTTCTATAATACCAGAAATTTGCCCTTCAGGGTTTTTTGTTTCAAGTCTTATAAAAGTATTACTACCTTCCTCTGTGAGAACGTTGTCCGCAGATTCATGATGTGATAAATTAGTAGCAGGTGCCGTAGGTGCCGTAGGTGCCACTGCAGGTATTGCTGTAATCTTTTGTTCTTCTTGTACTTCTTGTACTGGAGGCCCCGTTTGTATGCTTCCCTGCGATGGGATTGCATTGCCAGGAAACACTCCTCTGTTGTTGTTATTATTTTCCATTATTCCACAATTTTTTATTATAAACAAATATAGTCAAAAAAAGAGCGGATTCCAAATTGGAACGCTCTAATCTCTTATTTTTTATAAAATTATAAATTTATTTTTTCTACACTGCACTTTGAACCGTTACAGCGTCAATGACTTGTTCTAATATTTCTTCTTTTAAGTCATCAAAAGATAATCTCTTTTTTGTATTCTTTGCATATATCAACTCCTCATTTGGTTCGTCAATATACCATTTTGCATTACCAATCTCAACAGTTGGAAAATCGAGCTTCACCTTCTTTCTCTGACCCTTACCTTGTCTGTGAGATTTTTTTTCTAAAGTATCAAAATCAACAGTCCCATCAGCATTTTTATCTGCTGTATCGTAAAATTTCTTTAATTGAGAAATTGACATTTGATGGTCGGTCCTGGTATCTTGCTGCAATTGGTTTGAGTTTCTAAAAAATATTGTCGTAATAACATTATCTCTCACAACTGCCCAAAGCTCATCCCCAACAGAAACATGCCCAGTCTCTGGGTCTTTAGATGAATATACAACTGGATATTTCTTTATCTGTATTGATGCTGATTCATATTCAGGAAAATTAACTCTCTTAATCAAATCTACAGCACCTTTTATTTCATCGTAATTAAACTTAGGTCTTGTATACATAGTGCTTGAAAGCCTGTCATGAACTCTATCTTTAAAGTGAGTTGATGGCGCTGCTTCATTAAACACTTCCATTATTATGTTTCTTATTTCTTGTTGAATGTCCATTAAAAAGTGTCTTTATATTTTAAGATTTGCTGCATTTTAACAGCATCCAATACAGTACCTCCTTTAAGAGTCATTGTGTATTCTTTAGATATTGCATTTTGAATCTCTTCGAAACTCAATCTGGTGTCATCAACCAAGAAACCTCTCTCTGAAAATGTGATAACATATTCAGATTCTGTGCCGCCATTAAACCTGACTGCTTTTGGCTTCATCTTAACCTTTGGTGCTGGAGCTTGCATAGGAGGAAACTCCTCGCTCAATAATGCGCCTTTTAAAATGCTTGAAATCTCTTCTCTTAATTCGTCCATTGCAGAAATACTTTCTAATAAATAGTCCAAAAAAAAAGGTGTTTAACTATTTTAAACACCTTTTTTTAACAATTTTATTAGAAATTCTAATTTTAGAATTCACCTTTTAACCTGGCCTCCATCATCTTCTTCATGAATTCTTCGTACTTTTTCTTTTCAGCACGTCTCTTGTTGATTACAGCTTCTCTTGCTTTAGCAACTTTGATACGAGACTCTCTTAAACGCTTATTTCTTTTTAAGCCTCTTTTTGCCTCTGCCTGTCTTTTTACTCTACTCTTAGGTTTTTTCATCTTTTCTATTTTTATAAAATATAAGAAACTCATTTTAATAAATCAAATTTTCTCATAATGTTCTTTAAGAAACTTTACTATTTCTCTCGATGGCACCTGAACCGCTCCGTTATCAATAGCTCTCTTAATCACATCTCCTTTGACATCATAATGAGGCCTATTCTTACCTCGCTTATTTTTCAAACCAGCATCTATTTAACCCTATCTCTTCTGCAAACTCATGCAAAGAAGAGATAGTATCAGCAACTAAGTGACACCACCCCTTCCTTGGAAAGTCTATTAAAAAAAACTGGTTGATTAGCTTCCACACATCAAACAATCATCTGGATTATCCAGGCTGCAGTTTAAGCCTTTTAAAGCCTCTTCTTCTGCGTCTGATAAGTCAACAGTGGGTTTTTCTATAACTGCAACTTGAGAAACCTGAGGCACCACTGGAGCCATTACTTCAGGAATTACTACAACCTCTTCTAATTTTTCAGAAGATTCTGTGTCAACTCCAAGAGATTTTCTTGCTTCAGCTTTAGCATTGCTTCTTAAGTAGTACATACCAGTTTTAAGCCCTTTTTTCCAACCATAGAACAATGCTTTGTTTAGTTTTCCAGCATTTGCATCACGAATAAATAAATTCATTGATTGTGATTGACAGATAAAAGCACCTCTATCAGCCGACATATCAATCAAATTGCTTGCTTTCATTTCCCAAACAGTTTTGTAAACAGACTTAATTTGGTCTGGAATGTTGCTTATAGTTTGAATTGAGCCGCTATTTTGTATCAACTTAACTCTCATCTCATCACCCCAAAGGCCAAGGTTTATTAAGTCCTCAACCAAATGTCTGTTTACAACAACAAATTCTCCAGACAAGGTATTTCTCTTGTATAAATTGTTTGTGTAAGGTTCAAAACACTCATTGTTTCCAAGTATCTGAGCAGTAGAGGCAGTTGGCATAGGAGCAAGTAAAAGTGAATTACGAACACCATATTTCATTACTGACTTTCTAAGTTTAGACCAATCCCACATTCCAGAAAGCGTTTCCTCATTCACGCCCCATAGGTTAAATTGAAATTGACCCTCAGAAAGAGGAGAGCCACTAAATGTTTTATATGCTCCATATGCATCTTCAAACTCTTCAGAATCTTGAAGAGTTAATTTCATTGCTTCTTTTCTAACTTTCTTAGATATATCGTTAGATGCTGTCATAGATGCAAAGTAAATGGTCTCAAAAATATCTTTATTTAACTTTTTAGCTTCATCTGATTCAAAAGGAATACCCATAAGAGCAAACGTATCCGCAAGACCCTGCACTCCAATACCAATTGGCCTGTGTCTCATATTCGATTTCTTAGTTTCCTTAGTTGGATACCAATTAACATCAATAACCTGATTAAGGTTTAGTGTAGTTTGATATGCGACATCATAAAGTTTTTCAAAATCATATTCTCTCAAATCCTTTTCTTTCGATTTAACTCTACCACTTGGTATTGTAACCATTTTTGGAAGCGCTATTGAAGCCAGGTTACATACAGCGGATTCATCTGGAGTCGAAACCTCTAAAATTTCTGTACACAAGTTAGAAGATTTGATTGTACCTATGTTTTTTTGATTTGACTTGTTGTTGGCCGCATCTTTATATAGAATGTAAGGAGTTCCAGTTTCAATCTGAGCCTCAAGTATTTTTGCCCACAATTCCCTTGCTGGCATTGTTTTTCTAACTTTACCTTCTGATTCATATTTCTCATACAAAGCTGTAAACGCTTTATTGTCATGTGAATCAAAAACATCAGAAAGCCCTTGGCATTCATTTGGACACATTAAAGACCAGCTTTTATCTTCTTCAACTCTCTGCATAAACAAATCAGGAACCCAAAGTGCTAAAAATAAGTCTCTCGCCCTAAGCTCTTCTTTACCATGATTTTTTCTAAGGTCAATAAACTGTTCAACATCAGCATGCCATGGTTCAAGATAAATAGCAAAAGAGCCTTTTCTTTTACCACCTTGATTTATCCACTTAGCAACTTCATTGTATGTTTTAAGCATTGGAAGTATACCATCAGCATATCCTCCAGTACCTTTTATGTAAGAACCTTTTGCTCTAACATTATGGATATGAAGACCTATTCCTCCAGCCCACTTAGAAATGTTTGCAACATCCTTAACAGTATCAAACAAAGAATTAATATCGTCACCTTTGTTTGCAACCAAGAAACATGAAGACAATTGAGGCTTCGGAGTTCCAGAGTTAAACAAAGTAGGTGTTGCGTGCGTAAATTGACCAGTTGACAATAACTCATATGTATTTTGAACTTGTTCAAAGTTATCTCCCCAGATACCCAACGCAACCCTCATATACATGTGTTGAGGTGTTTCAGCTATGTTACCAGCTATCTTCAATAAATAGGACCTCTCAAGAGTCTTAAATCCGAAATATTCGAAATCAAGGTCTCTATCATGAACAATCATTGATTCAATTTTTTTACCATTATTTTGAACCAGGTTATATAACTCTTCTGAAACAAGAGGCGCTGCCTCTCCAGTCTCTGGACTTATATAGTTATACAAATCTTCAACAGTCTCTTTGAAACTCTTCTTAGTTTCTTTTTTCAAAGAAGTCAATGCTATTCTCGCTGCTAATATAGAATAGTCTGGATGGACTCTTGTCATTGCCGCTGCAGTTTCTGCTGCAAGCTCATCAAGCTCTTTAGATGTTACTCCATCATAAACACCAGAAATAACCTTCTTGGCTATTTCCATATAATCAACATGCTCAGAATCTAATCCGTATGTTTGCTTTTTTATTCTTGCTGAAATTTTATCAAACTTCACCGTCTCTTCTGAGCCGTCTCTTTTTATTACTTTCATATTTTAACTTATTATTTTTTAAAAATCATCTTCGTCACCATCGAATGATAATGAGTTATCTTCAGCTGAATTACCAACACCAGATTTTGCGTAGTCACCAACTCTTTTTTCAAAAAAGTTAGTCTTATTTTCTAATGCAATATTAGACATAAAGTCAAATGGATTCTTAGTTCCATAAACTACAGGACACTTTAAATCTAACAACAATCTATCAGTAACATACTCAAGGTACTCAGACATAAGAGCTGAATTCATACCAATCAAACTAACTGGTAATGACTCTAAAATAAATTCTTTTTCAATATCAAGAGCAGATTCTATAATCTCTCTAATTCTTTCTTTAGGCACCTTATCAACAACGTGGTGATTGTGAAGGTGGACTGCAAAATCACAATGAAGAGCTTCGTCTCTTGAAATCAATTCATTAGAAAAACTAAGTCCAGGCATTAAATTTCTTTTCTTCAACCAAAATATAGAACAGAATGAACCTGAGAAAAATATTCCCTCAACCGCAGCAAATGCAATAAGTCTTTCAGCAAAACTATCTGAATCAATCCACTTCAAAGCCCACTCAGCTTTTTTCTTAACTGCATCAATAGTATCAATCGCATTAAACAACCTCTTTTGTTCAGCGCTATCTTTAACATAAGTATCTATCAATAAAGAGTAAGTTTCAGAGTGAACGTTCTCCATCATAATTTGAAATCCGTAGAAGAACTTTGCTTCTGTATACTGAACTTCGTTTACAAAATTCTCAGCAAGATTTTCATTTACTATACCATCTGATGCTGCAAAAAATGCTAACACATTTTTAATGAAATACTTTTCATTTTCACTAAGCGTTTCCCAATCTTTTATATCCTGCTCAAGGTCTATCTCTTCTGCTGTCCAAATGCTTGCTTGAGACTTTTTGTAAAACTCCCAAATGTCATCATGCTCAATAGGAAACAGAACAAATCTACCATCATTCTCTCTTAATATTGGCTCCATAAATTCACTTCCTTTTTCTTCTTTTTTTTCTTTCATTTTTTGTTTTTTTTTAATTTTTTAGGTGACAATTCCCTGCAGCATAACAATGGGTTACACTGAATAAATAAATGGTTTCAGCAAAAAACTAATTACTTTTACTAAAATCTTCCTTTTTGTTTAAGAAAATTGATTTGTAAATTAAAAGATGTAGTGATTGACTTTTTGAAATTGGCTCTTGAACGGGTCTGGCTCTTTTTTCTAAAATCTTTTTCATAAACTACAATCTTTATAATAAATAAATAACAAAATTCTTTATCCAAGAAAGATGTCAAATTAGTTTTTAACACCTCCTATACTTAAGAGGTTTAGCCAGAATTTGACGCTCCGTTATCTAAAAATAACGCAATCTCATCGAGAGATTGTTCGTTTTCTGCTGGCCTACTTGCAACAACCCCTTCTTCGTTTTCGTTTGCCATTTCAATCAAAACTCTGCTCGTATCAAACAACAGTAGTTTATAAAGCCCATCTTGACCGTTTCTGTTCTTAATTATCCCAAGCATAGCTCTACTTATCTCTTTCATTTCATCTGGCCTACCAAGCCCAAAAGCAAGGTCAACCGTTGCAATAATACCCAACGACTCCCCAATGTGTCCAGTATTAATTTTCTCCTCCTGAATCGCAGAACGATTTGTTTGGTGAGCTGTCCAAACTGGTATTCTGTAATTATTAGCAATATTCCTTAACCCCTCTGCAACATCTGTTAAAGCATGTCTCATTTCAGCATAAGAACCAAGAGGTTTCATAAGACCAAGGTAATCTACAAATATAATATCTGGAACGAAACCTTCAAGTTCAAGAGTTTTAAGATGCGCCTTAATTGTATTAACTGTAACACCGCCTTCAAGAAACTCTTTAATCTTTAATCCACCACCAAGCTTTGCAACATCTTCAAGCTTTTCTGTAATGTATTCTGGATACTCCCAAACATGCTTTAACTTAATGTCATTAATACACGCATCAAACCTCTGCCCTACCACGTCTTCTGATAACTCCATAGAATAGTAGACAACATTCTTACCTTCAAGAAGAGCTGTTGCAGCCCCTTTTACAAGCATCATCGACTTACCCCCTCCTGGAGGCGCAATCACAACTCCAAGCTCTCCTGGGGACAATCCGCCCCCAATATATTCATCAAGGTCTCTCATGAATGGAATCGGCATTCTAAAGTCTTTACTAAGCCTTTTGTTTACATCCTTAAAATAATCGTGACCAGAGTCTTTTGGCTGACCAGCCTTTAATGCTTCTTCAAAATCTTTTAAGATGCTATCCCACTTATTTTTCTTCCAATTTTCTGCTGCCCTAAGAATTACTTCTCTAACATTTCTTTTTACAAAAAACTCCCTCGATGACTCTTGAACTTCTACTTTGTCTTCAACTTTTAAGGCTTCTATTTTATCAATAAGACCAAGAATATGCTCTCTTGGAATACCTCTTTCTTTGAAGGATACTCTATCTCTCAGAGTTCCAAATCTGATAATAGTTCCTCTATCGTTGTAGTATTGTATACAGTAATCAACAAGAATTTTTTGGTAGCCGTCAAAATAACTACTTTCGAGAATGTCAACAATAGTCTCAGAAAAACCAGTCCTATCTTCACAAAAAACGTGAATAAATTTGTTCTGATAATTTGAGTTTAGGGCGCTATCCCCTTCGTCCTCTTGTGCAAAGGAATTGAATACATTGCTGTTCATATTACTCATAAGTTGTCTTTCTCTCTCCGTGCAAATATAGCACTTATTTTTCTAAAGTAAGCAAAGAAGTTTTAAATTATTTCAAACTTTCTTCGTACTCTTTCTCTTTGGCCATCAGATTATAGAATGGTCCAAAGAAATTATCTGTTCCAAAAAATTGATTGAATCCGTCTTTTGCAAACATCTTCATAGCATTTTCAATAGAACCTTCATCATTGAATGTACTGACTCTGATTTTATCTACTTCATCAATAGCTTCTTGGTTTAAGAAAGGTTTTTTAAGGTTCATTAACTCTGCGTTTCTATACAAAGTATCTTGAGCTTGAATTATTTTCTCATAAGTTTTTAACTTCTTCTTTTTCTGCTTCTCATAACATTCTTCTACCAATCTACCATAAGTATACTTTTCAGTAATCATATCTGGAAAATGCTTAAGAAGAGTTGGCACACCGACTCCGTGAACTCCAGAAATACCATCTGAACTATCTCCTGAAAAACATTTTAAAAGCAAAGCATTGTCAACAACGTAGCCATACTTTTCTTTAAAGTTGGTCTTTGTGATTATATCCATACTGTCTGGATTAACCATTGACACATTATCTGATATAAGTTGAAAGAAATCTTGGTCTCTACTGTAGATGTAGATATGTTCGTCAGGATTTTTGCAACCAAGTATATAATAAGCGATAAGGTCATCGGCCTCAATATAATCTAACTCCGCCTGCCTTACAAATAGTTCTTCCAGATAAACTTGAACGTCTATCTTTTGAGATAATAATTGAAAGTCTTCAGCATCTTTTTCATTGGTTATACCATGACCCTCAGTTGCAATGACTCTCGTCTCGTTCTCCCAATTCTTTTTTCTATTAGCCTTGTATGGCTTGTAGATGTTGTACCTTAGTTTTCCTGCGTGAAATCCGTCCCAAAAAACTATAACCCTGTCTGGCATCAATCTGTTTATAACAGATTTGGTACTATCTAAAAAACCAAAGGTGCCACCACAAAGCTTGCGATTGGCACCCATTAGGTCTTTTCTTTTATAAAAGTTCCTTTTAAGATTCCATTGCCCATCTATCAAAAGAGTTCTAAAATTTTTATTATTATCCATTTTTTTAATTATTTAAAAAATTTATTTATCCAACCATTACTTAAAGAGGCTTTATAAGCACTTTCGCTATTTTTTTGAAACTCTCCTTTTGTTTCAAATTTTTCAGCTTCAACAAAACATCTTTCTATGGTCCAATATCCATTTGGTTTTTTTGTCTTCATGTGAGGACAAAGCTCATCAAGCCAATTATTTTTAAACATTGACATATATGCTCCTGGGCTTTTTTTGTACAACTCTTTCTTTGCTTTATACTTCAAGGCCTCTTTTTTGCACTTATCTTTCGTCCAATAACCTTTGTGTTTTTTGATGATTTTATTCATATGAACACAAACATCATCGAGCCATCCATTTTTTCTTGCAGAATTATATGCGCTACCGCTCTCTTTTGCGAATATAGTTCTTTTTTTATAATTTATAGACTCTTCTATACACTTTTCTTTTGTCCACTTCAAATTTCCTCCACCAATAGCTCCAGCATCTGCTAAATTTAAAACATTATATCCATTTTTTTTATAAAACTCGATTTTATCTCCCTCCAAAATTTTAGCATCTTCAACGTCTATATAATCTGAATAAGATAATATTGGATTCATTCCAGTTTTTTTTATGTACTTAAAAACCCTACTTCTACCATCTCTCCTGTGTTTGTTGTCTCTTTCTTCAATATTATAAGTTAACCCTACATATACAGATTTATCGCCAAATTCATATACATAAACAAGTCTTCTGTATTTATTGCCAACAACTGACATGTGAGAACAAATTTCATTCAACCAACCATTTTTATTAGAAGCGTTATAAGCTCCTCCTGAGTTTGTTTTAAATTTAGACCTTAATTTATACTTCAACGCCTCTTTTTCACATTTTTCTTTTGTCCAATAATTTCTGTTTTTTCTATTCATTTTATCTTTTTATTATAAATACCAATAAAAAATTTACAAAATATATAATAAACGTTTTCATATATTTAAGCAAAAAAAAGCCAAGTGTTAATACTTGGCTTTTTCTTTTTACATTTCTTCTGTTTCTTCAGATATATCTTCAACTTCCATTCCCCACTCATGTGCGTGAGCAGCTTTATAAGCATCTTTATCTGCCTTTTCGTTTAAAATGAACCCATCGTCAGTACAAACAATTTTACCTTTTGTAGGCGTGGCGTTTGTAATATGGTTTTTCATAACAATCAAATCTGTTAAAAGACCAAATCCATATTCAACCTTCTTGCTGACAGCTTTAATCTTACTTGACCTTCCAAGTATTCCTCCAGTTCTAAACACAAGAGTAGATACATAATAAACACCATCTCCACCATAAGGAACCAAAGACGACTGTCCACCTGGAAATGTTGGAGGCGCAGTGTAAGCGTGATTAATTACAATCAAAGTAGACGTATAAGGAAAACTTGCATTCCTTGTAGCATTTATTCTTGGCCCAAGGTATCTTGTTATTTCCTCACGAAGAACTCTGGCAGTAACCATCATACCTCCACCACCTGAACCATCTTCCATTTTTCCAAGTTCTTTTTCAGAAGGCGTACCTCCGATAGAATCCCAAAGAAATAAAACATCATATGGTAGGTCTCCTTTTTCCTGCGCATCAAGAATTTCTTTCACATACTTACAACCTTCCTCAATAGTTGCAACGCCATTATGCACAATAGCTTCGTCAAAATTAACACCCATCTTTTCGCCTCTTTCAAAGCTAAATTTATTTTCAGTGATAATAAATACTGGAACTATACCTTGTTTCTGAGCGAATGCAGCAGCTTCCAGAGCCATTGTACTCTTACCTGTATCTGATTTCCCATAGTTCATTATTACGTGACCAGTTGGAATTCCAGGCAATTTTGTAACCTCTTTAAAAGCAGAGCTCATCCCAATCCACTCTTGAGGTTTATACTCAACAGATTTATGATTAACTTTCTTTTTGTAGTCACTTAATTTTGGAAACTTTTTCTTTAGTTTAGGAGCTTCTTCTTTGGTTTTTTTAACCTCTTCAAATACTTCTCCAGTAGAGATGCAGATTAAATCATCTCCTTCTTTTGTGTACTCTTCCTTAGAAGAGGAGTGGATGATTTTACCATCCACGTCCTCGAACCCCTCAGGAAGAGAGTTCTTCTTTTTTGCCATGCTTATAAAATGTTAACTGATTATTGACCTTGCTGACCGTTGTTCGGTTGTTGGGTATAGTTTTGTGCTTGTTGTTGAGCAACTTGTTGAGGAGCTTGTTCTGAAGCAGGAGCTGCATTCCATTCAATTTCCTTACCAGAGTTATCAGCCTTATTTCTTGTTCTAAGGTAAAATACGTCTGGATTTTCTTGTTGTTGCCCAAAGTTAACAGAAGCTTTACATCCATTACACTTAACTGTAGTGTATTTGAATTTCCCCTGAGCTACGTGCGCATCTAACACAAGGTCATCGCTACCGCAACATCCACATTTGTGAACATCATAGAATGACAACTTTTTTGATTCCATTACCGCTTCATGAAGATTGCCACCTTCAACAGTAAATTCATAGGTTCTCTTACCTACTTTTTTTTCTATTTTCATTTTGAAATTTCCCATAATTTCCCATAATTTCTATTATTTTCTTTAAATTATTATAATATAATATAGAAAATTAGATTACTAAAATCAAGTAAAAAATGAAAAAAAAGTAAAGTTTTTTATAAGTAATTAGAAATAAACCCCTTCTGATGATAAATCTTTATAATTTACACCAGATTTGTAGTCAATTGAGAACATCATGCCTCTATGAAATGAAAGAATTTTAGCTATTTCTTCGACAAGAAATTTTTCATCTGGATGCATGTCAAAAACAAGAGAATCATGAACTTGAAACAGAAAGCTGCTTGAATAGCCTTTTAGTAATTCTTTTATCTCACAAACTTTATCAATTACTATTTCAGAAGCTGTAGATTGAATGTAATTGTTAAATCCAGCATAAGATTTTTCTGGATTTATTATTGAACCCCATTTGTTGATTATATACCCGTCAGCTTCCGCTTGAAGCATTAACTCCTTAGATTTGGAGAATAATGGGCTCAAGAATTCTTTGACCCTTAGCATCTTCTCAATTGGATATTCTTCTCCTTTAAGCTTTTTTAATACAGTAGCCTCGCTTGCTCCATAAAGTATAGAGTGATTTACGAGTTTTGCAACATCTCTTTGCTCTGGCGTAAACTCCATTGATTCAAAAATAATCCTGGCAGTCTCAGAGTGCAAATCTTTATCATAAAACCTTTGAATAAACTCCTCGTCTTCACTAAGGTACAACGCAATTCTCACCTCAAAAGAAGTGTAGTCAAATTGATATATCCTACCATTTCTAAATTTAGAAATTATCTTTGTTCTTTCTTCGTTGCTTTTTGAAAGGTTTTGAGGATTATACCTGTCCTTGCTTGTTATCCTTCCTGTAATTGTTCTTTTGTTTGAATAGTTTATTTTGGCAAGCTTTGCGTTTTCACGATAAATGAAATCAAGATTTTTATCAAAATCATACACAAAAGGTATGTATCTTGTAGACATCCATCTTGTTATTTTGTCTCTAACGCACATTCTTTTAAAAAAGACTTCTTCATCATCATCAAGACTTAAATCATCAAGAGGTATTTTGCTCATTAGAAACGGGACATATTTACTGATGTTTACATTTGTAATTATTTGAAAATATTTCAAAGGAGTCTCTACTCCAAATTTAATCCACCTGATAATATCAAGAGTTCTGATGTCTCCAAGAGAATCAAGGTCAACATAATCCTCTATTCCATCATGAGAATAAATTAAACAATTCATGCTATTAAAAACCTTTGATAGCTCTAATCTATAATTACCTTCTGTAAGAAACATATTTTTTACATTTACAATGTAATTTTTGTTTCCATTCCGCATGTATAAAGCTCCTTCATTGAAGTGTATGTAAGTTATAATTTTCTCATCTATAACATCATCAACAAACTTACTAAAGCTACCATGAACAAGTGAATCAAACAAATCATAATCCGATGGAAGCCATGCGTATAAGTTTTTGTTTACAAATTCTTCAATATTTCTATGAAAGTTTTGACCTTGTATTTCTGAAGCTTCAACAGAATTATAGGTCCAATATAGATTTTCAGAAACTTCACTGTCACTTATTTTCTGATTAGGAAAATTACTCTTCATAAAATTCCACCCCACCATTAGTGTAGCAACTTCATAATATCCATCATCTGGTATTTTTGTGGTAATTTCAACAGGATAACCGCCTAAGAACTGTTTTAAGTCATTAGCTGATTCTATCGTGTCTACTATAATTTTGCAAATCCTAAACATATTTGCAAATATAGTAAAAATTATCTCTTTTTTATAACTACTATGTAATTATTTGGATTTTTAGGATATGAACCATCTGTATTAAGATTTATACGAATATCAACTTTATTTGTATTTTCTAAGTTTCCACCAGCAAGCTTTGCTACATTTCCAATTACTTCATAAACCACATCGCTGTGAGTGTCTGTATATGAACCGCTTCTTGGTTTTCCAAGAATATCTCCAATCTGAGATAATATAGGCTCCCTCTCTCTTGAGAGTGAATAAGCTTTATATGATAATGAGCCGTTTTTATTCCTATTTTCTTTTGCTTTTAAAAAATACTCTCTGTGCGCAGAGGATTTTGGGAAAGTAGAATCAACTCTCGTCATAACATAAGATATGTAAGCAGCTGACCATGGCCACTTATTTTGAGTGGCAGTATCACTCATCTGCTCTTCTGACATGTTAAGACCCAAATTATCCCAATAATTTTTCAACATTGGGTACGCCTCTGGAACTTTTTCGTTTAAATTGCCGTTTTTCCATTTTAACGCTTCTTGTTTTATAATTGTAGTTAATTTAGAAAAGTTTACTTCACTTTTAATCATAATAAAATTTTTTTATATATCTAATCCAGATTCAATGTCAATCATTACATTAGTTCCTTGAGCCACTGCTGCACCTGCCGCAACTGATGCTGCCGTAGGTTTATCAATAGGTATTCCAAGCTTATCTGGAAGCCCGTACCACTTAGAGCCTTTTCTGCTATCATATTGAAATTGCGCTTTCCCTGGTCTATATTCCCAGTGCCATTCTTCAGAAGTCACAGTTCTTACGAACCCAAACTTATAAGCATTTAAAACAAGCCATTCATAAATAGGCATTATAACACCTCCAAATTTAGCACCCTTACAGTTGAGGTCAATTGCAAGTCCTGAATTGTGATTAGAATATCCTGGACGTGCTGTTGCTGGGTCGAAATTACCAGAACTTGCAGTTCTTAGATAATTATCATCATTCTTTTTGTTTTTATTTATTACGTTCTGTTTTCTTAAATTATACTGAGCAGTAGATATAAACCTTCCATTACCATCTATAACATTATTAAAAGGGTCTCTATACCCACTACTAAGATGTAAGTCAATTCCATCTGCTACCGCAGCTATTTGCATAGCTTTATATGCAGACAATATCTGAGCGGTTAATGGATATTTGTCAAAAATATATAATTGTTCAGAACCGATAACAGCACCACCCGACCATAGGTCTCTAACCCCAAGAGAAGTATCATAAGAAGATGTCAATTCATTCAATGGTAATTTTGGCACAGAAAGAGCCACTGGTCCTCCTGAATTTCCATTTACAAATTCTTGACCAAGATAATCTGCTGCATTTGCAGAGAAACTACCAGTCACAGCAACAAGAGCTTCTGTAAAGTTCTTTAAAGCATCTCTTGCAGCTTGGTCAAACCCTTGAGGAATAGCAAGAGGAGCTTCTGATTCTCCAAGCGCCCTAAATGTATCAAGCGTTACTGGCTTAATAGAACCATATCCACTACCAGGAGAGAATCTCATTCTAATCCCCTCTAAAGATGTGTCCATATTATTTGGTGATATAGAGTGCTTAACTTTCATAACTTGATAAAGGCCTCCAAACAATGGAGAATTTTCAAGGAAGAAAAATTGCATTGGATAAACTTGAGAATTACCAAGAACATCAATAGTCGCTTTGTATGAACGACCAGCAAGAACAGGAAGCATTGAACAGTCTGTTGTTACTTTTTTGTTCTGATTTTCATTGTCAACCAACCTTTGAAGGTTGACGATGCTTTCGGCAGTAACTTTATTATCTTCAGTTCCAACTGATATGTTTTTTACGATTTGATTATCTGGATGACCATACTTAATAACATATGAACCAACATTGTAGGCTTTTTGCTTATCACTAAAAGCAATTGAAGTTCCGTCAGCATTCTTTGTCTTAGTCCTTGATTCTGGGGTTGGAGTAAATAATACGTGAAAGAAATTTCTAACCTGAAGATTTGCAAGTTTTGAGCTTGGGCTCCAAATGTTAGCAACATCCAAGTATCCTGGATTTCCAGGAATTGGAATAAATAAAAAGTTATTCTTGGAACACACCTGTTGTATTATATTCAAAATACTTGTATTAGCATTTGGCTTATAAAGCGGTTCTAAATTTATAATAGAATCTCTTACAACAATTGGCTCCCCTGGATTGTTAATCCTTTGCATAGGATAATCATATACAAAAGTTCCGTTTGGAACTCCTTGAGCGCTTTGTGAACTTCCTATGTTTACAGAAACCTGGTCTGTTCCTGGTGGAAATAGTTCAACTAAATCTTCTGCAGTAGCATCTGTACCCTCAGCATATTCTTCTTTAGTTACCCAAACTTTTTCATCCCTTAAAAGGTCTACGTGATTATCTCCAAACCTTGCCTCAAGAGCTTCAGCTACATTAAACACCTTAGCTTTGGCATCATCCCCTTCTGCCCCCTTGTGTTCATCAACATCTCCACATAAAGCTCCGTTGCTATCTATGTTATCGCTATAGGATAGCGACTGCCATTGATGGAACAATACGTGCATTTGCTTATAAATAGCAGCCTCGCTATCTCCAGCCTTACCTAATACTTCTCCAATAATTTGATTTCTCTTATCAATAATGTCATCCAACTTCTGAAGAAGAACGTCACACGCCTTTCTAACAAAAGCTCTATGATTTCTCCCACTTTGACTTGGGCTAAAAATTCCAAATACAAGACCAGAATCTGGGTCAGTACCACTATGTGCCGCAATTGTATACCCTATGTTTCCAGTGTAATCAACACCGTCTTGATTTGTTGTTTGGTTTGGGTTATCTTGCGGATTTTCTTTAATAGAATTATTCCATTTAATATTTGTTGCCGCAAAAAGCGTAACCAAAGGGTCTTTAGAGCCGAAAAAACCTGGAGCTGGGTCTTTCATCTCATCAAAATCAACTACATTTCCAGCTCTACTTTGAGTCGTACCATCTCTATATCCCACAAGAGACCCTATTCTGTTAAGTATAAACTTAGGAGAGTTATCTAAAGCAGTAGTTTTATCTCCCTCATCTCCGTATTTAGCATTAATAGGGACATATCCAAGCGGTTCATTTTGACCAGCATCAGTAATGTCTTTATCTGAATTTTTAAACTCACCATCTGTTGGTGCAGAATTAGCCTCTTGAGCTCTTTTGTTGTCTTCTCCTCTAAAAAACACAGCCATGTATTCATTGCCATTTGATGTCGGGAATGTATAGCCAATTCTATTATTTACTATTCTTGTTGCTGTATATTTACTGTCAACAAAAGATAGTGGATTTTGAGCATTTCTAATTCCAGAAGGAGAAAGACTTTTAGCGTCAGACAGCGAATTACTTTGATTGTTTGCTAAATTTTGAGCTTCGTTTTGAACTGCCTGTATTTGGTCTTCTCTTTTAGACTCTTCTTCCTCATAAGTATTAAATACAAGATTTCCATTTACAAGAGTCACATTATCTCCTAAAAAAACCTCAGGAACAGCAAGCTCTCCCCATATCTGCTTGAATGTGAGTGTCTCATATCCAAGAGCTGCATTCTCTTCTTTTGTTCTTAATTGTATCTCATCATCTTCGCTGGCTTCAAAAGCGTCTAAAACATTAGGAAACCCATCATCTCCAGCAGGGTCTGAAGGGCTTTGTAAAACTACTTGCCAATCATCTGGGCTTTGGTTTCCAAAATAACTCATTCCAGACCCAAGAAATGCTGTTGTAGCTGCTGCATCTGCAAACCCAAATCCTCCTGGAACTATTTGAAGGCCTGAATCCCCATTTGGATGCGCCATTGATGCTGCGTCTTGAGTAAATGCGTTGGACATAAAAAGGCAATACCTTCTTAATAATAAAAAATCAACATCAGAAAGGTTTCCAAGTATTGAATCAGTTATGTTCTGAATATCCCTCTCTGCAAGCTCTTCAATTGACGAAACATCATCTCTATCAACTTTCCAAATATCTCCACCAAAATCTCCTGGTAAATTTGGGTCACTACTTCTTGTCATATAAGCAACAATGCCACCCCTAACAAGTATGTTTGATGCTATGTTTGGATAATATGATTTATAAGGATTTGAGGATGACATTTCAATGTTATTAATCCTTTGCTTGAGTGCTGCATCATCTTGTCCAGACTGAGCGTTATTTACAAGCAAATCTTTTGCAATACCCTCACTAATAGCAATGATAAAATTTTTTACAAACTCCATTTCGTGTTCGTCAACACCAATTTCAACACCGTCAGCACCTTGTGCTCCTTCTAAATTCTTCTTTGTTGCTGGAAGTTCATCTCCATCATCATTCAAAACCAAAGGAAATGATTCTCCAATAAGAATTTGCTTATTTACTAACAACTCATCTCTGGCCGCTTGTCTGTCACTACTCCCTCTGTATCCATCAAGTCCAGCATCAAGAATACTTCCCATTAAAAAGGCAGAATCTTTTGCTATTTGTGAAAATATTTCTCCTATAGTAATTTTCTCAAGCTTCTTTTCTGATGAAGCAAAAACTCTCCTTTTTATTTCATCATCAATCTTTTGAAGATTGTCTGATATAAGACCGAGAGTTTGAGTCTTAGCTGAATCAATTGGAATTCTAAGCGTAGGATTATTAAACGCCTTATTAAATGAAGCGAAATTACTTGTTACAACACCAAACCTCGTAAATCCATTAACATTTACTCCGTTTGCATTTATCTTAAGAGATAATAACAAATAAGTATTTAATGCATTTAAGGTTGTTGCCTCTTTAAGCTTGCTCTCAATAAGTGGTATTGAATTTACGTCATCTCCAAAATCAGCTATATTAGGAATTGTAATAGTTTGAAATCCTACTACCGACTGATTGTTTACAGAGCCAATAACTTCTTCTCCAGGTTCTAAAATATTTGTAACAGTAAGAGCTCTACCTAAGTTAGACTTCATGCTACCCAGTTTCTTAACCAGGTCATCAAACTCTTTTGTTGTATCCTGTGTTTTAACCTCAACCTGCTTACCTATTTTAATAAGGTCAAAGATGCTTGTTACAGCATCATCATTTCCTGGTCCAAGCCTATCTTTTCTTAATCTTTTTGCTGCAAGCAAATATAAGAAAGGTAAATCAGCAAAGAATCCCCATTGATTTGGTACAAACTCGCATTTAACGTCATAAGAGCCATCGCTTCCATTAAATGAAGTAGATGTCCTCTTTAGGTTAAGTAACCACGTAGACGGCTCCCCAAGGTATCCCTTGTAGGAAAATAAGAACTTTGGTGGTGGCCAGTTGAATAATACAGAATAGTCAATAGAAACATTGCTATCTGTTGGATGCCTGTCTTGACCTCCGAAAATAGTTTGACCATACAAATCTTTAAACACAATTGTTACAAGAGGTTGTAGTGAAGTGTTAATCTCAATATCAATTGATGTGATACCAAAACCAACGCTTTGTCTGAAGAATTCTGCACTAAACAGTTTTCTTCCAAGAAAATCAAACGTACTCCCTCCAACGCAAGCTTCAAGCCTAACGTCAATAAAGAGGTCTTTCATACGAAAACCATCTGGCTGTGGATTTACTGGTGCTCTTCCCATATTTATCCTCTATCTCTTGTTGCAACAATTTTTATATTCACTTCATTCAATACATCCTGAAGCGGGAACGGAACCCTAATCGCAGTATTGTCTGGAATATCAAACTCCATAAAGTATTCTGGATTGGCCCAAAGTATTAACCTCCAAAACGTTTCATCTCTATATATATCTCCAGCAATAGTATCTAACCTATTTTTTTGTTGATTGTATATAATGACTCTATCGGTATGTCTCTTTTTTATTAAAACAGGAGGCATATCTTTTAATTTGTCGTTTGACTTTAATAGACTGTAGAAATTGAATGGCATAATTATTTACTTTTCTATAAATAATAAGAATAAAAAAAGTGAAAACAAAGCCTATTACAGATTATAATCCACGAAGTGGACTATACATACCTCCAGCATCAGTTGCAAGAGGCGGAGCTGCATTGAATGACTTGTATGGCCCAATCATATTGAAGTTAAGAGAAACAAGAACCCACATAGGCTGAACTCTTCCACCCTCAAGTGTCCATGGAGCATCTGCATAATCAAAACTAACGCTGTTTACAACAATATCATGGTTCCACCAATCACCAAGGTGAATGTGACAAATAGGAGGAGTAGTAAATGAGAATCCAGTTTCTGAACCATTATCATTTGCAGCTGGCCTTGTAAGTTTAGACAAGAACTCAACTTTTCTTACGAAGTCAATCTTATCTCCAGAGAAATAGGCAGGCTGGAACATCAGATTCTTTTTCATCGTATTTATTCTCTTTATAGTATCTTCAGGCTTACAAGCTGTCTCTCCATTAATAAACTCTTTCTTTATTACATCTATATTATAAACGTTTCCAGCATTCGTGTTACTCTCAGAATAATCTGTAAGACCATTAAATTTATTATCAGCTTCCCCTATTGCATCATTAACTTTTCCAGCTTCTGTCTTAAGTTCTTGAGCTCTTTTATCCAGAATACCAGACTCAACCTCATTATTTTTCTTCTGCTCTTTATTAAAAATTGCATCTTGAGCATTTTTGGCCTTATTCTTAGCAGCAATAGTCTTTGTTTGAAACCATCCGAAAAAATCGTCTTGTTCTGTAGATTGCTCTATTTCTTCTTGTTTTGATTCAATAGCTGCTCCTTCATTTTGATTTTCGTCAATTTTTTTAGAAAGCTCTATAGCATCATCTTTTTGCTTATTTTGTTCAGCCTTAAGAGCTTCAATTTGATTTATTATATTTGTGTTTTGAGCCTTATCGCTATCAGTAAAGTGTTTATCGAAAGTTGCAGCAACCTTTTCCATACCTTCACTGTCCCAATCTCTACCAACATCAACACTTTGAGCGTAATCTGTTAATACGAAAAAAGAAATAGACGCATCTCTACTTGAATTGTTGTATGTATACACAGCCTCTGGTCTACCAAGGAAATTAACTGAATTCCAGTTGGCGTTCTCAGTATTTTGCATACTCATAATATAAGGAGGAAAATGAAACTGTTCCTCACTTGCATAATTTTTTATAAAGAAAACAAGCTTACCAGCATCTGAAGGCGCATAAGGATTCGCTACTGTATATCTTTGTCTTGAGATTCTTGGGCTACCATCTCTCTTAACACCTGTTATGTAAGCTCTATTGTTTTGTGGGTCAAAGTTTGGAGCAAGAGGTTCGTTACTTGCCTTAATAGTGTTCACAATATGTTTTACACCTCTTTTTCCAAGGAAGAAATCTTCATCCTCATAAGGGTTTCCAATAGATGTCTTAGCCATCATTGATTGCGCACTACCAAGTACTGCATCGTTTGCAGTTGGTCTCAATAAATCCATATTACCACCACCACCTTGATAGTAGGCGCCTCCATTTGCTTGTATTACTGAAGCTGGAGTTGTATTTGTTCTCAATTGAGACAACCCTCTAAATGAACCAATTGTATTTGAAATCAACTCCTGGAAACCATCTTGATTGAATGATTCTAACTCTCCAAGAGAAGAAGGGTCTCCCGCTTGAAGTCTGTATAAATTAAACGCACTTCTTTCTAAACTATAATTTCTAATAGTTGAAGTTACTTGACCCTCTTTAAATGGTACGTATGTTTGTCTCTTAAAGAATGAATCTTCAAATTGACCACCTTTTTCTCCTATTGGATTAACAGAATAAAGAGCATCACTAATCACTCTTGGCCTTCTTCCAGTTGGAAAATCTACTTTTTGACTGGTTCCATATAAACCTTGAATTTCGTTACCTTTCGTGACGATATAATCGTCAGTTGAGAAAATAGCCTTTGCTGTAGGCGTGTAGTATGGGTCAAGACGTGTATAATCAACTTTGTTAGTGTTTATACTACCTTGAGTAATTCTTCCTAAAGTCCAGTTTTCATTGCTCGATGTATATTCATTATTTGAAACTTGCCATCTATTTGAAATCTTATTGTTATCTCTAAATACTTCTGAGTCTGTTTCTAAATTTGTGTTCTTAGAAACATTCTTAGAAAGCAATAATTGTCTTAAAATTATACCTTGAGTAAATACTCTTGATATACCCAAGAATGCGCTGGTCCCAGCTCCATTAACATTTACTCCAAGCAATCCATATCCAGCATTTTTTGCAATAGCATCTGTTCTATATGTTGACGAATCTGTAAGAAGATTTTGAGCCAACGGAACATTAGAAGAAACAGCGTTATCTCTAAATGCAACAGAATCAGCAAGTATACTTGAATTATTTGGAACGTTAGCCGCAAGGTCTGTAGCTCTATGAATAGCAGAATCAACACCAAGGTCACTTGTACTTGGGACGTTAGCTGATAAATCATCATCTCTAAAATCTTCTGAGTCAGTTAAAAGATTTGAACTATTAGGAACATTAGCAGAAAGGTCATCAGTTCTAAAAGGAGCTGAGTCATCTAAAAGGTCACTAAAGTTTGGTACATTTGTCGCTAAGTCATCATTTCTAAACGGAACTGAATCTACCTCCAGGTCACTAAAATTTGGCGAGTTAGCAGAAAGGTCATCAGCTCTAAATGGAACTGAGTCTACTTCTAAATCCGTATCAATTGGTGAATTAGCAGAAAGGTCATCTAATCTAAAGTTTGCTGAATCTATCTCAAGGTCGCTTAAATTTGGAGTGTTCAACGACAAGTCATCATCTCTGAAGACAACTGAGTCTGTTTCTAAATCTGTAAAACTTGGAGTATTAAAAGAAAGGTCATCGCTTCTAAATGGAATTGAATCTGTTTCTAAACTACTTTGAACTGGTTTATTTAACGACAAGTCATCAGCTCTAAATTGAGTTGAGTCTTTTTCAAGGTCTGATTGAATTGGTTTGTTTACAGACAGGTCATCAGCTCTAAATTGAACTGAGTCTGTTTCTAAACTACTTTCGCTCGGCTTGTTTGCAGAAAGGTCGTCAGCTCTAAATTGAACTGAGTCTGTTTCTAAATCGCTTAAATTAACTTTATTTGCTGACAGGTCGCTATCTCTAAATGGAACTGAGTCAAATTCTAAATTGCTTGTATTTGGTTTGTTTGCCGAAAGGTCATCGCTTCTAAATCTCTCAGAATCTTTTTCAAGGTCTGAATTTTTGTTAGGATTTAAAGCCAGGTCATCTTCTCTAAACTGAGCTGAGTCTGTTTCTAAATTTGTAGGATTAGGTCCGTTTTTAGAAAGTAGTTCAATTCTTTTTTCATCACCAATTTCATCTAATCCAATAGAGCCTTCTCCGCCTTTTGAAAGATTATTGTTTCTATATATTTCAGAATCAGCTTTAAGGTCAGAATCGTTTGGAACATTCTTATGAATATTATCTCTTCTGTAAAGTTCGTTATCTCTTTCTATATCAGTTTTGTTTGGAACATTTCTGTTCAAATCTTTCTCTCTATACTGATTTCTAATATCTTCAGTATCTCTAAGAAGGTCTTGGTCCTTTGGTGGATTCTTACTTAAATCACCTTTTCTAAATGCACCAGAGTCTTTTTCAAGGTCTGAATCATTAGGAGTATTCTTTGCAATAGATTGGTCTCTCTTAGCTTTAGAAATATCGTCTATATCTTGCTTCTTAATACCTTCAACATTTTTATGAAGGTTTCTTAACCTAAATGATTCAGAGTCCTTCTCAAGGTCTGTATCTATAGGTACGTTCTTATGAACATCATTCTTTCTATATTGATTTCTAAATGATTCAGAATCTTGAAGTAAATCTTGGTCCTTTGGTGAATTTTTTGCAATAGCATTCTCTCTAAAAGCTTGGCTATTTTTATCAATATCATCGTTGAATGATAAATTAGGGTTGTTCTTCGCTAAATTGGTTCTTCTTAATTGTTCTGAATCTTTTTCAATATCAGATTTCTTAGGAGAGTTTTTTGCAATAAGATTATTTCTATAAGCCTCTCCAGACCTCATTAGATTATTTTTGTCATCTTGTATTTTTGCTCTTGCAAGCATTGAGTTTCTAAAATCTTCAGAAATTTTTGCAAGGTCAGTTTCATCAGTAACCAACTTAGCAATCAATTTATCTCTTATAATTTTTGCATCCTCTTCAAGATTTGACTTAAATGGAGTATTTTTAGACAATAGAGTTTCCCTTGTTCTTGGATAAAGAACATCATAAACGCTGGATGGTCTGACAATAGTTTTAGCAAGAAGTCTTTGTCTTGCGTTAGCCGAAAATTCTTCATAGTATTCTCTTAGCTTCTCCTCTTGTCTGGCAGCATCATCGTTTGGGTCAAATAAAGGGAATCCGTCTTCCATTAATTAGTGTTTCTTATAAATAATAAAAGAAAAAAATTCAGGCATTAAATTAAAGCCTTTTATGTAACAATCGTTGTATCATCAACAATAATACTCTGAAGGTCTCTACCATTAAGCTTAAGGTCAATTTGAATCTTTTGAGTTCCACCGCTCTTTCCGCCACCTTCTCCAACTTTACTAAGTTTAGCAAGAGCTTCAGCGATTTTATTAATTGAGTCTCCCATAAGACCTCCTCCTATAGCGCCAATTGCCATAGACCAAGAAAGATTTCTAAGCATCTCAAGTTTTTCAAGGTCAAGACTGCTTGTTGCAGACATCAACCTTTCAAGACCTTCAGCCATCCTATCCAACCCATCTGCAGCAGCAGGAAGCGTTTCTCCAAGCGGAGCCATTACAGCGGCAAGACCAGAAAGGGTTCCAATCATCATAAGCATACCAAGAAGTAATATTGGATTAAGGAACATAAGCCCAGCAAATCCAAATCCAATTAAACCTGGAACTATGCCGAGAAGAGCGTCTCCCATTTTTGAGAAAGCTGTCCAATCCACAGCAGAAACCATAGTAGCCGCAACAGCAATGCCCATAAGCCCTAAAGAACCAAGCATCAACGCTGGAGCTGCCATCATAAGAGCAAGCCCACCAAGCAATAAACCTGGCGCTGCTAATAATAAATTCCAACCAAGGTCACCAAGCCACCCGAACTCCATTCCCTGCATTGCTGCAGCTGCAGCAGAAAATACCATAAGAGAAGCTCCAAACGCCATCAAAGCAATACCAACAGCGACTAAACCAAGAGCTCCAATTAATAAAAACATTCCAGCTGGAGTTGATAATAATAGACCAAGACCTATCAAGGTGACAACTGTTCCTAATAACATTAACACCGCCATACCAACAGCACTCCAGTTAACTTCTGTAAATAACCCAAGAGCAAATGCAAACGGAATCAAAGACGCTCCAATTAAGACCATCATAAGTGCCCCTTTCATAATACCCTTAGCCCTACCAAGCGTTGATATACCTCTTGCGAGAGATTGAAATCCGAATACCACCAATTTACCTAACGCTCCAACAGCAGCCATAAGAAAAAGAGTTGGCATACCTGGAAGCATCATTAACAATGCTGGCCCAGCAAGCGCTGTAGCAAGCACACCTTTCATTACAGTTCCAAAATCTGTACCCATTGCTTTAAGACCTTTAGCAAGCCTTTCTAATCCTGTCTCACCTTTTCCTTGTGGTGCAGAATCTGTAGCGCCAGCGCCAGGAACCTCAGGAGCCGCACTTTGCGCCATCTCTTTTCCTTTTCCGATTCCCAATTTACCCATAAGACTTTTTCCGCCAGATGCCATAGCTTTAAATCCATCAAGAGATTTTCCAAGCATAGGAGCTGCGGCTACAAACGCAAGAAGAGCTGCGGCCACATACTTAAGAGGCCCTGGCATTCCCATAATACCTTGAATGAACGATGTCAAAACGTCCAGCACTGGCTGAAACAAAGTAAACATATTCATTATAGTATTTTTAAACGCATCTATACTCTCTTGGAACGATTGATTTGCTTTAGCTTGCTCTTCAAGCGTTTTGGTGTCATCCATTTTTTTCTGAATAAGCTGTTGTGCCTGGTCTGCTGTCAAATCTTCAAGACTTGCTATTCCCATTTCATCAAGCATACCGCCTTCAAGAGCTTTACCATTAACATCTACAGAATCAAGAAGCATATTATTCATCATATCTTGGTCAAGAGGCTTTCCGTCTGGACCCATAACTTCTTCCAGCTGCATATCTGGTAAGAAATCCATTTTCTTATTATCTTCCGCATTCTTTTGAATCATCTTCTGAATAGAATCCATTGACTGACCTGTTGCGTCAGCAACTATTTGAAGACGGTCAACATCAATTGCATCAAAAGAGAATGTTCCATCTTCTGCAAACGAACCTATGTCATCACCCATTGTAGTAAGAATCTTTTGAAGCTCTTCTGGGCCTTTACGAGCTGCAGAAAGCAAATCCATTGGATTAATAGCCGCAAACGAACCACCAGCAAGCTGAAGTTGTGATGCCATATCCATGGCTCCTTCTATATTTCTTGCCTTAGCTGCAACATCAAATATCTCATCAACATTCATACGAAGCCTTTCAGCAGTTGCAACCATTCTTGTCAAAGACTCTTCGCCACCCTGGAATCCCATCTGACGCATTTTATCAATATTTCTTGCAACACCTTGCAGGACTTTTTTGGTATTAACTCCAAACAACTTAGCCATCTTATTTGAACCTTCCATATATTCTTCCACTTCTCCTGCAGACTGCCCAGCTCTCATCATCTCTCCTGCAATCTTAGAAACCTCTTCAGAAGAAATTCCAGTAGCCTTTTGAATTGCTACAAAGTGCTCAGTTGCCGAAGCTAAATATTGAGTATCAATTGTTCTAAGTTCTTCACCAAGAGCTCCCATTAATGCGACTGTATCTTTAGTTGACATATTAAACTCAGCAGCCTTACTGGTAAGCTCTGTCATCTGAACTACATTGGAACTATCGAATACAAGACCAAAATCCTTTTGAGCATCCTTAAATGCTTGATTGGTTTGTTTCATGTGGTCAAATATAGACTTAAACGCATTTCCAGAGTTTTTTTCGACCATGCTCCACATGTTCTTTCTAATGCTTGTTTCGGTCTTCATTTGATTTGCAGACTCAGCTTGTAAATTATTTAACACAGCTTGTCCGTCAGACATTTGTTGAGTCAATCCAAGCAATTCTTGTTTTGCCTTAGCATCAAGAGAGTCGGTTGCAAGTATTTGCTCTACAGCATCAAGCTCTCCGTTTCTAAGACTTTCTATCATAGACATCTTATCTGCAATAGAACTAAGAGGTAATTCGTCTAATATATCGCTTATTTCTTTGTTTGCATCAAGCCAATCGTTAAAATGGGTTTCATTTTTACTATTAAAATCCTCTTTGTTTTTATGAAAATCATCATGAAGTTTTACCAGCTGTTCGAATTCATCCTTTTGGTCTCCTTGTAATTTGTTTATATCACCCCCAAGAGTTTTCATTCTATCTTGAACTTCTGATATATTAGTAAACTCTTGAGAAAGTTTTGATGCGTCAATAGAATTAAGAGATGCGGCAAATAAATCAGAAGATGATTTAACAGTCTTAAATGCGCCTTCTAAATTTAGAATTTGATTTGCCGCTTCAGATATGGCAGCTTTTTGACCTTCTATTGACTTCTTAGCGTCATTGATTAATTTAATTTCTTTTAATCTTTCTTCTTGAGTCTTTTTGGTTTGAGTCATGAAACCGCTAAAAGCAATACCCATTTCATTAGCAAGACTCGAAGCGGCCTGCTCTTGAGATTGAATTCTTTTGTTTATTGCATCGAGTGAATCTTGATAGGCTTTTGCCTTTTTCAGATTATCGTCCATATTGTCAGCCATGCTCTTCTTTTATTATAAATAAATAATAAAAAAAAAGCTGCCCAAATTAAAGGGCAGCTGACTATATTATATTTATATTTTTTAAGAATTCATAAAACCTTTATACACTTTAGCTGGGTTGCTGTTTCCAACTGTGGCGTTAAAACCTGTTACCGCTTTTTTAAACACTGGACTTCCAGACTTAGCGCCATCCCTCATAACGTCAAGGTTAGCTGTTTTTTGGTAAATATTAAAAGCTTCCTTGTCGTCTTTGTGAGACATGATATTGTCTCTATGAGCAATAACTCTATCTAAAGAATTAGTGTCTGCTCTATTTTCTGAATCTCCAAACATTCTGAAGAAAGAAATAAAGTAAGGAATTCCAAATGGCAAAAGAAAACCTAAAGTCATGCCAATACCATTATCTTCAAGTACTGATTGGATAACCTTTGGGTCAATAGCTCCGAATATAAAATAAATCATTAAATTATATCCAATAAAAGCAATTATTGTAAGATTAAAAGGAATTACATAAAACCAGTACATAAGCACTTTAGCAATTGTAAGTAATATATTTTTAATAGTATTCATAACATTTTTAATTATTGGTTCTATATTCTTATACGATAAAACTTTAAAAATGTTCTAAATTTTGTGAAATAATTTCACGAACAGCCTCTTGAAGGGTTCTTGCTTTCTTTTTTACTGGGTTTGTTTTATTTGACGCAGCAGAGCTTGCGCCTGGTACAACAGGTTGATTTTCATCTTCAATTCCTAAAAACCTCTTAATTCCAGACTTAGCCATATTTTTCACCTCATCATTAGAAACATCATGAATTCCATCCTTCTTCCTAACCTTAAGAACCATAGTGTCTACGAAGTTTTTAAGCATAGATTCAATACGAAACATTGAGCCGTCAAGATTTTGGTCTAATACAGACTTTTCTTTTTCTTTTGATGCTGGTCCTATTAAATTTGAAAGATATGGATATTTAGCTGGAGCGCCATCTAACACGTTATTTTTAAGAGCAGACTTAAGAGTTGTAAGGTCTGCTCTTAATATTTTATTCTCAAGATTTTTTACAGTATCCTTATACCCTTTTAGTTGGTCATTGTTTGTAAAGTTAAAAAATACTTTACCTAAATTATTTTTATATTGACCTCTCTTTCCTTTTATGGCAATAGGTTGTCCTGGAATATCTTTGATTCCGAACAAAGGAGCTTTAATCAGCTCAAAACTCTCTTGGTGAGCAGCAAGCTCTTCTGGAGACATTTCTTTTTCTCCACCAGCCGTAACAACCTCTGGCTCATAAGAAGTGTTTTCATCAACCACAACTTTTATTACAGAAGATGTAAAATCAAGCTTAAACTTTTCTTTAAATAAAACTGGTATCTGTGTGTTACTAAAAACAGTATTGCTTACAAACTCTCCTTTTGTATTACCTCTCAAATAAGGCCACTTAACAGCAAGCTTAAACACCTCTTTTGTTATTCCATTTTTAACTTGGAATTGGAAAATAGAATTTTTATCATCCAACCTCTTTATGACAGCTATTTCATGAACAGTTCCATCTTTTAATTGAATGGTGATTTTACTGCCTGGCAGCACTCTAATAATGTTAAATTCGAACTTATTCTGATTGAATATTTTCATGTTTTTTTGCCCAAGAATTGTTTCAGACTCCTTAGTTGTCCCGTCTACAAAAGCAAATGGCGTAGTTAACCACTCAGCTCCTGGTCCAAATTGACCAACAAACGAATCTCCAGCAAACTTACCTCTAATGAATTTTCCACCTCTAAAGTTTCCAGATTCAAAAAGACAATTCTTAACAGAAGTTATTGCTCTACTACTTCCTTTTCCCTCTATTTGGATTGCGTCCGCCTTAAAAGTAGAATTAGATAACCAATTTATGTTTTTGTTTGACCAGTCCAACTTAGTCCATGCACCATAATTAGGCAAAGGGTTGGCAATCATACTTTTTGTATTAGGGAAAATAATTTTATGGTCAGGAGATATTACAATCACATCATCATGATATAAAGCCTCAGATGAACCCGTTTCTTTTTTCTTAAAAGGGTTACTAAAAACCTCTTCAAACGCTTGATTTGCGCTCTCTCTTAAATTTTGTAGTTTATTTGATTGTTCTTCCATTTCAAAGAATAGTTTAATAATAAATAGGTTATTTTTTTAAATAAACACCTAATCATTATCTACTCTTTGACTTTGATTTAGCTGCTCTGTGCGCTTTTTCTTCAGCTTCTTTTTTCTTAGTAAGCTCTTCGTTAATTCTATTTAGCAACCATCGCCTTTCTGTAACTGGCATTTTCTTTGCACTCTCATGACTAATTCCTTTTCCATAATATGAAACAAGAAAACACTCTTCTTGAACGTTTTCTCTAAATGTTGGCGGAAATGCAAGGAAGCTATGTGTTCCCCCAAAGTTTATCGCATTCTCTTTACCGCAAGAACCACACCTATGCTTAATAACAGTGTCTACTCCTGGAGTTGCTTTTTCAACAAACTTCTTAACTCTCCTTATTTGAGGAATAGTAAGCTTTCTGCACACTTGAGATATAACCATTTTGTCTTCGCAGTCATTTATTGAATGTGTCATGTAAATTAACTTATCCAAACTACTTAGATTTGCTTTTTCCATCCCAACTTCTTCAAAGTAAGTAAGCGGCTTAAACATAAATATAAGCTCAGTGTCAGCCAGCAACATTGGTATTAGACCATTCTCTGGAGGAGCGACTATATCTTTCATCTGAAATGATGACAACCTAATTGGAACTTCCTCTTCAAAGCTGCAGTGATGACAATTAAGTTCAAGCTCAAGAGTGTCGCCATAAGCATATGAACGCAAGAACAACCCAATAGCTTGAACGTCTCCAGCTAATAAATCTTTTGGGTCTATATTTTGCTCCACAAGAATATTCTTAAGAACAAACTCCATTGCCTTTCCAGACTCCACAAGGAACTCGCTGGTGAGAAGATTTTCCTCAACGTAAGTCAATTGATTTAAAAGAAGGTGGTTTTCTTTGCTTGGATAAAAAAGGCCTCTTGAGGGTATGAATAACATCTCAAAAGGCCTCTCTATATTTTTGTCTTTTTTCTCTTGTTGAATTAGAGCTGAAAGATTTCTTACTTCATCTGTGTTCTCACTAAACTTTTGCTTCAGTTCATCAAGAGAAACTAAAATGTTAGTATCCTTATTTTTTTCTACAACCTCTTTTAAATCATCAATTGACTTTATTACCTTATCTTGATGATTCTCTGACATATTAATCTAAGTCTGGGTAGAACAATTTAGGAGTAATTGGAATATCTTTAATATCTAATTCTCCGCACACTGGACACTCGAACTCATAAGAAAGGTCTAATCCTGGCTCAATTCTTCTTACGTATTCTCTAAAGAATCCAGAATCCTTCATTGGCATTGCAGCGATAAACTTTTTAATATAAAGCTTATCTCTATTTCCATTTACTTCCATTATTTGCATAATGTACTTTTCAGTTACAAGCTTAGAAACTCTAATTCCACCACTTTTTCCACCTTTTACTTCAGAAAGTTTTGCTAACCTTTTTTCATCAGTTCCAGTAAGCAATCTAAATCTTATTCTCATTTTCATAAGAGGAAGTTCTACTTCGTATTCTCCATCTGAGTCTGGCATAATCTCAAGAGGCTTTGATTTAAGCTTAGAAAGATTAATTGTTGGCTCATGCACTTGTCCACAAGAAGGGCAAGTAATTTCTCCTGGAACATAATCGTTTCCAAGTCCAGTCTTTCTTATTTCAACAAGAAGAAAGTTTCTGTCACCAGAAAGCATGCTTTCAGGTCTAAGGTCTTTATCCATAACAGCTTTGTCAAGAAGTACATCTAATACTTTTCCTGACTTAATAAGGTCTGGAGAATAAAGAATATCATCTTCCTCTGCTGTAAGATACTTAATTGTAACTGTTTTTTTACCATTTGCATAGAATGCTCCACCTGATGGTAATTCTACCTCTTCGGTTGGAACTTGAAATTCCATGTCAAGATATTCATCTGGGATATTGTGCTCCTTAGCAACTTCTTGCTTTTTTTCAATTGGAGCTTGCTCGTTTTGATTTGTTGGAATGTTTGTTCCAGCAGTTTCTCTTCCTGGAATTTCTTTCCCTGAAGGTTGTGTGTTGGAGTTAGTTCCTCCTAATCTTATTTGGTCATCGGCCATTACTTATCAGTTTTATGATTTCTAATAAATAATAAGCAATAAAAAAGTTAAACTAAATAAAAAATTATTTTTTGTTTCTCTTAGATTTGAGGGCTCGTTTGTGACTGACCATCAGTTTGAGTTTGTATCTGACTTTGCATTTGAGAAAACTTGACAGCATTTATTTCTGACTGCTTAGACATATCAAGCTCTTTCTTTTTCATTTCAAGCCTATCTTTTACAACTTTAGCCTGAGCAACTCTCGCATCTCTCTCGTCTCTTGGTAATCCAGAAACTCTTGAGTCAGCTTCTCTATATTTAAGTTCAATCTCAAGGTCTTTAATATATTCCTCATCAGATTTAATCATATCCTGACTTAGTTGCATTGGGTCTTCTTCCCCTATTTCCATCATAACCTTGTAGACTTCCTCTTTGATTATTTCTCTTAGTTGCTTATTCATCTTTCAATAATTTTTTAAATCTCTTCCTTTGTGTTTTGTAATCATTATTAAGGTCATGCTCCCACACTCTCTCAATACTAAAACCATTTCCCTTTGCAAGTACGTCTTTAAACTTGTCGTTCTTTACGTTTCTAATTTGCATTTTATTCAAATCCTTTGACTCGTATATTAATGGGTTTGCGTGATAATAATCCCCATCAACCTCAACCATCATATTCTTTGATGGTATGTAAAAGTCATATATCTTGTTTCCAAGAACTTTTTGTGTTTCAAATTTAATGTCAAGCTCTTCCATCATATCAGAAAAAATTCTCTCAGGAGCCGTCATTTTATTTGCCATTTTCTTGGCTTGTGACTCCAGTTTCTTTTTTTTCATCAACTTAGCAGCTTCAGGGCTTGCTTCCCTTCTGGCTTTTGCCATCGCCTTCTTGACCATTTGAGCATATGTCAACTTCTTTCTTTTCTTAGCCATTAAGCAAATCCTAATTTAGGAAGTATATTGCCTATATTTGCAAGACTAAACTCTCCAAGCTCTGCGCCTTTTGCTCCTGTTAAAATACCTGGGTGCGCCAATCCGCCTGCGAACATAATAGCAACTCCTCCCATGAAAATACCATTTGCAGCCTTGTGAATTTGCGCCTTGTCAGCATTAGGCATAAATGGAGCAATAGCCTTTTCTATAATAGCAATATACTTGTGATGTATTTTTTCTCCAGCCTTTGCTGTTTTTCCACCCCACTTCTGAAGCCACTGTGAATTCATTTTCTTCCCTGTCCATTCTGCAGCTTTTCCGCCATACTTTAAGATAGCTGGAACTGCCATAGCTAAACCAAGAATACCACCTTCATTTAGGTCTTCTTCATTTAACCCTTCTCCTATTGCTCCCATGAACATAGACTCATTGAATGTTATTTCACTAATCATTCCTTCTTGAATTGGTTGAGCCCCAGTTTGTGCTGGCTGCGCTTGAGCATTGTTGTCATAAACGCCTGGAGCATCCAATGCACCATCCTTATCTCCTCCAGATTTTGCAAACTTAGCAAGAACAGAAGGAAGACCTTGTACTAACTTAGCCATTGCCTGGTCCATAGTTGCATCAATGTTTTGACCTATCTTTTGGTCTCTCTGTGGGTCTACAGCAGGTTTTTGAGCTTGCGCAGGCGCAGCGGGTGCTGCAGGAGCAACCTGTGCTTCATTAATTTTTGATTCTAATAAAGTTTTCATTTTATTAAAAGATTCCTCTACTATTTTCTTTTTATTATTCATGCGTATAACTTTATTATAAATATGAAATAAAAAGGTGTTCAATTACTAAAAAACGTATTTTATGCAAAAAAAAACCATATTTACATAAAAGGAACAAAACTCTTTAAACACAACAGCACAATGGAAATAATGGACACAGATTTTGATGATAATGCAAAATTAATCATAAAAGAATTGACTGAGGCTAACGAAAACTTTGAAAAAGTTATCAAAAAATTACAACAGGCCAGAAACAAATTTATAAAAAAACACGAACCCATAGAAGCCTTAAAAACAAGTATTAAAAACAAAAGCTAATGAATTCTGATGAAAATAAAGACATAAAAGGAAAATTAGACAGCGGACTAAATAGCCCAAAAAGCCTGAAAGCTTTAACTGAAAAACTAAACAACAGAGATAAAGATTTAGAAGAAGAAAGAGAAGTTTATAAATTCTTAGCAGAAAATTCTAACGATGGCTATTGGGACTGGAAAATGGATAAAGACATACCTTTTGAAGAGCAATATGAATATATGTCTCCAAGATTTTGGGAAATATTTGGATACTCGCCAGAAGAAAAAGAACACAAAGTTAAAGCGTGGATGGACATGATTAACAAAGAAGATGGAGAGGCTGCTGTAGAAAATCTTAATAAGCACATAAAATCAAAAGGAAAAACGCCTTATAAACAAACAGTAAGGTACACACATAAAGACGGAAGTACGGTTTGGGTACTTTGCAAGGGAGCGGTTGTAAAATGGAACGAAGATGGTAGTGCATCAAGAATGATTGGCACTCACACTGACGTTACTGAAATAATGAATTCAAAAAACAATAAGTAATGGCAGAAAAAGATGAAAACCAAGGGTGGAAAGAATGGTCTAACCACGTCCTTAAAGAACTTGAGCGTTTGAATAGCAACTATGAAAACCTTAAAGATGAAGTTATTAAAACAAATCAAGAATTAGTTAAGACTTCTGGAATGAGGTACGCTCTTAATGAACTTAAAGAATGGAAGAAGGATGTCGAAAAAGTTGTTAATGAGACAGACCTCAAGGAAATGAAAAAAAGTGTTGCAGAAATTAAGACAAACACAGAAAATATTGAGAAAAATAAAGGCAAAATAACAGAAGTTGACAAAGAAAAAGATGCCAACAAAAAAGACATTGATGACCTTAGAACTTTTAAAACAAAAGTAGTTACGGCTGGAGTCATTTCTTTTTTCATTCTAACTACAGCAATTACTATTCTTGGTTGGTATCTGTCTTAGAAGCTTTTTTAGCCATACCATCAACCATTCTTATGAATTTTGTAGTATTGCGTTTTACATGAAAGAAATTGACTGTATGGTTTTCAACCACTTCAATTAATCTTTCCCAAGCCTGTTGATTTTCTACAGGTTTTTTTTTGTTGTTAAGCCACCCGTTAGCTACCCATTTATCATACCACCTATCCTTCAGGCAATTTATAACATAAGCACTGTCTGAGTAAAGATTTATCATTTCACTGCCTTTTCCATTCAGAGCCTCAAACGCTTGAGCTACAGCAATTATTTCCATTTCTTGATTTGTTGTTCCTGCAACGTGCCCAGAACCTTGAAGTGTTATCTCCATATTTTTGCCTGGTTCATTTTCTAAAATTAGAAAAGCCCATCCACCTTTTCCTTCTGCAGTTCCATCTTCTTGCCTGTTATTGTCTTTGCAGGCTCCATCTGTGTATATATTCATTTTCTGTATTTTTCAAAAGGTTTAACTGGTTTTAAATCTTCTCCTATCGTTTTCGCCTTTACATTCTTAACAGCTGGCAATTTTATTTCTGACCAATCAATTGGCTTATGCTCCAATTTAGGCATCTCTACAAAAACACCATCTTTAAGCTCATAATCGTTTCCGCCAATTACCCAACAGCTTTCATAATCAGTTGCCTGAACCCCGCTCTTAGTTACATATTTTAAAAACCAACCATGAACAAAATCATGACCTGAGCCAATTTCATACAAATCCTCTCCTTTAAATTTAAAGTCAGATTTTTTGTCTTCTGTAAGATTTGAAATTGTTTCTTCTAACTCTTTTTTTAAATCTTCTCCTGTTACATGAACAAGTTCGAACAAACCCTTTTTTTACTCATCTTATTTATCTATTTGATGGTACATAATTTTCATTTATAGTACCATCGTCATTTAACTTACAATGCACTACTCCGTGGCAATTTGAACAAAGTAAAATACATTTATTTAATTCAGGCAATAAATTAATCCAAGATTTTTTTCTCATCTTATTCCAATTCATTTCTTTTTCTTCTGGCTTTTCGTGGTGAAATTCAAAACTTGCATAATGTCCTTTAAACCCACAATCTACACAACGCCCACCCAAATGCTCTATTGCCCTTTTTTTAAAAACCCTTGCTCTTTCAATATCGTGCTTTCCACTACAGTCTCTACATCTACCATAGACTTTCAAACTATTGGGTGAAAAATCATCCTTTATTCTATATGTCTCACAATCATAACACCATTGATGCTCATCTGGACATTCTCCTCTTTTTTCTAAATTTTCTCTATACTCTAAAATCTTCTTAGCGTGCTCTGGATTTTCCTTTTTAATTCTATTTAATCTCCTCTCTTTCTCTGCTAATCTAAAACACACTTTACAATCCAACCTCCAACTTCTATTATGCTTATGATACTCTTCTAAATCCTTTACCTCATTACAAGTTCTGCATTTTCTTTCTTCCATTTTTTATTTATAAATAGAAAGAAATATGTTTTACCATAGTTTGTTTGATAACAGGCTTATTCACCCTTTTCTAAAAATGATATATCAAGAGTCCATTTTTTCTTACTTCTTTCTTCCCAAATATTAAACACTTCCTCAATATAATCATCTGCCTGCTTATCAGTTAAACAATTTATTTTCATCATATGTGCTTTAATTTCTTTTTCTTTTCCAGAAATTCTTGCATATCCAAAATGCTTTGTAGAATGACAATTTGGACAAAGCGCAATTAATCCCTTAAGAGTCTGCTCACAAGACTCATCATCATAATTCCAAATTTCGTGACACTCCACGGGATGCTTCGGGCCCTTACCGCTGCAAACTTCACATTTATATTCTGCTTTCTTATAGCAGTCTTTTCTAAGGACATCCCACTCTGCTTGTGATACATTGGAGCGCACGTTATTATAAAAAGAAGATGCAGGCACAAGTTCTATAGTTAAAATCATAATCAATTAAATTTATCCCATTTATGTGTACAAATAAACTTATTTTCCTTAATAAATCCAATTAAATAATCAATAACAATTGGATTATATATTCTAAGTCTAAAATAGGAATCTTTTTGTTTTAAAGCTTTTTTACTCAAAGTTACATTAAAAATATCTTCTAAGCGTTTTATCCAATATTTTAATATTAACTTCCAATTTTCATGAGAAGTAATAGTTATACATCTCGAATTTTTCTTGCTTAAATATAAACTACCATCTCCATCAATGAATCCTATTAAAAAACTTAAAAAATTTTCATCTGACATTTTATTAAAAACACTCAAAGAAGGCGGGAAATATGTTTTAGTTTTTTCTCCCTTTTTATAATTTATATCATACTTTTTATTTATCAAAGGAATTACTTTTGAATCTTTTAAATAACATATAGCGCTCCCATTACTAACTGTATCAACTCCTAATATATTTACTTTTTTCACTTCATCGTATAGTTTAATATTTTTACAACCAATATAATTAGCAAAACCAATAACAACTTCCTTATTTTTCATACACTGATTCAGTTGTATCTTTTTATTTGTAAAATATCCATCAGCAAATAATAGACCTATGTAATAATATGTTTTAACACTCTCATTCAATAGAATTTCAACATTAGAGTCTCTCATTGTTGAATATTGGTATTCTGCTCTTTTTAATTTTAATTTTTTAGCTTTTGCTAAAATAGAGCTCCAACTTCTGTTTTCCAAAAGTTTCAATAATTTTTCAGAAGAAGAGTTTGAATAGTATTTTATTATAATATTCTCTTCCATTTCTGACCATAAATTTTCTTCTGTTATTCCAAGTGCTTTTTTTCTATTTTTTACAGAGGGAATTGTTCTTCCAACTAATTCAGCTAAATACTTAATTGGAGATTCTATATTGTTTTTTAAAATAAAATCCTCCTGCTCTGTCCATCTTTTGTTTTTCATATTACATGTATTTTATTATAAATACATGAAAATTTTTAAACCAAGCCGTCTGTGGTACTAATTCAATTGTTAGCTTCATCTTCTTTTTTACTTAAATCTTTATCAACTCGAACGATTCTCGTTCCTCTCTTAAAATTAACATAACCTTTTTCGTTCTTTTCAAACTCAGCAACATAAATGCCATTGGCAGCAAGGAGTGGTTGTAGAGATTTCGCAACTGGGTCGAAAGCTCTAAGTGTTGTGAAACTAATTCCATCACCAACTCTCATTGTTAAATATTCTTTTCCATTCTTACTCATAGAAACCTTAAAGGTATCTACCACAAAAATGTAGAAATCATTATCATCAAAATTAATAATTGTCTCAACAAGCTTATCTCTCTTAGCTCTCTTGTTTACATCAGCCTTTATGTCCTGAATGTACTTTATTTTTTCAAGGTCAAAATTACACACCTCAAGGAAATCTGTTCTTTTCGATGCCCAGTTTGTTGGAGGATATTTGTTCTCTTCTTTTTTAACTGGAATGTCAAAAGCTTCGTCATTCATATCAAACAAAACAGTTTGATTTGCGTTTACTTTCTTTTTCTTTTTTGTCTTAGACTTAAGGTCAGCAAGCTGTTCTCTTGAATCGCTCCAATCATCAAATACGCCAGCTTTAAGGCAAGCTTCAAAAGCACTTTTATTAAACTTGCTAAACGGCAATCTAAAGAACAAACTCATACTCACAGTCTCAAGGGTTTTTTTCTCCTGACCTTCTTTGACTTTTATTTCTTTAATCAAATCAAGCATCTCTTCGTATGCAATTGGGCCCAATCCGTTAATACCAGAGAATCCCATAGAAATTTCGTGCTCACCAGTCATTGTCCATCTCCATCCAGACTTTCTTGATGGCATCTTTATCTCAATCCCTTTTGACATCGCAGAAGCAATTGCAGAACCAATCCAAGCTTGCTGTTTTTCTTTGTTACCAGACTTAGGGTGATTTAGAAGGGCGGTATAAAACTCGGTTGGGTAGTAGTGTTTTAAATACAAAGTTTGCATCGCCAAATAACTATATGAAAGTGCATGAGACTTATTGAATGAGTATCCAAGGTATTGAATTACCCAATCTTTAATTTTATCTACATCACCTTTGTCATAACCTTGAGCTGCAGCCCCATCTAAGAACATGTTCCAATACTGCTGGAAACCTTTCCAGTTCTTGTCGTTTTTCTCTGTATCAGTTAGCGTCTCTCCCGCTGAATTTCTTGCAATAATTTTAGATGCCTTATCCATATACCTTCTAAGCATATCTCCTTTACCAAGACCCATTCCACCAATCTTATCAGCAATAAACATAAGTTGTTCCTGAAACACAAGTACTCCATTCGTTTCTCCAAGAATCGGCTTCAACGCAGGGTGGATATATTTAATCTTCTCTGGGTTGAATTTGTTTACGATAAACTCTTCGTGTGCGCCAATTCCCATTGGGCCTGGACGATACAGTGCGTTGGCAGCAACAAGTTCTTCAAATTTATCAACTGCAATACCTCTAATAAGATTGTTCATACCATGACTCTCAAACTGAAATATCCCATGATTAAGACCAAGCCTTAATTCTGTAAATAACTTTGGGTCTTCAAGGTCAACGTAATCAACTTTTTGAGAAATATCTTCTCCCGTTGTTCTTTTTACAATGTCAACAGTTTCCTTAATTACATTTAAGGTTTCTAATTTTAATCTATCCAATTTTAGAATCCCAAGTGCTGAAAGGTCTTTTCCAGACTTATCCGCCTCCTGAAACGCTGTAACAACACTTCCGTTGGATGTGATTACATTGGTTGGAATATAATCCCAAGATAACCCTGGTGTAATTACAACTCCTGCAGCATGCTGTCCAATACCTCTAATGTTTCCATGAAGCTGGAGAGCAGTCTCAATCATCTCCTTATTTTTTGGCTCTCTAATCCAATTTCTAACTTCTGGACTACACTCTGGTTTATCTGGCCAAGTTTCAAACCAATGCCTAAGAGTGTCGTTGTAATTTAAGAAGTTCGGCATCTCCTTTGTTAATTTAAACACTCCAGAATCAAACCCAGTAGCATCGCTTCCACGATATGCACGAACAACATCCTTAATTGTATTCTTCTCAGAAAATGTAGAAAAAGTAGCAACAGACATAACACGTTCTTTTCCATACTTGTCTTGTAGGAATTGATTTGTTACATCATCTGTACCTGTCATAAAATCAATATCAATATCGGGAGGAGAATTGTGAATTAAAACACTTGAAATCAATGAGTTATAGCAATCATCTAAAGTTTTACTTGAACTGTAAAAAAGATTATCTTTATCAAAAGATAAATCATAAACCTTATTTTTATAATCAATTTTATTTATTGATTTTATTTTTGATAATCTCATAATTTACTTGCTTCTATTTGACTTTTTATATATACTAAAACATTTTCTTTATTATCCTTCCAGTCTTTTTCCCAAATTTCTATATAACTACAATTAATAACACTTATAATTTCATTCTTTCTTTTTCTATCATCTCTCCAAATCTCAGATGCCAATCTTTTTTTGTTTTTATGATAAAAATCATGACTATAAATCATTGGATTACAATGCCAATAATCACCCATAATTTCAATAGCTATATTGTGTTCATTATTATAATAATCAAGTTTATAAAATTTACTTTTGTTTACAATTAAAACTTTTTGACCAAATTCAGAATTATAATGATAAGAATCGTTTAATCCTAAATTTTGTAATTCTAAAATAATTTCCCTCTCCAAGTTAGAGGATTCTCCTAAGTTTTTATTTGTTTTTTTAGCATTTTCCATTTGCCACTCTTTATCCATAAACAAATTATCTACTCCAAACTTATCCTGCATAGTCATTGTTACAGCTGAATAATGACAACCACGCTCCAAGAACCAACTCACACCATACCTATCATCCATGGTCTTAGAAATCTTATCCTTAATCTTCTTATATTGAATTGGTGCCTTAAGACCAGTTGTTCCAAGATTTTTATTCAAAGACTTTTCATATTGACTTCTATACTCTTTAGTCTTATAATAAAGTGATTTATAATCTTTCTCAGATAATACGTGTCCATTAGACCAGAATTTAATACCCTTTCTTGATGGGTGTAGGTCTATTAGCTCATCTTTCTCGGAAAACTTATTGTACATTTTAACCTTTGACTCAGTTAATGAATAATCCTGGTTTCCACACTTAATAAGAACAGCACTGTGTCCTCTTGGTCCTTTTCCAAAATAGCAATCTTCAACAATTCCGATAAAACTTTCTTTATTGTACAATTCTTTTCCAATTAAATTTTCAATAGAAACCGATAATTTACTTTTATATGGCCATATTTCTATTTCGTTATTATCAGCTTTTTTAAAGTCAAAAAACTCACACAACCCAGCAACTAAATCACTCTGACCATCGAACTCAATATTTAACAACTCTTCTTTTTTCATAATTATAAAATCTGTATCTATAAATATAGATAAAAACTTCAAACGATATTTGTATTTTTAAAACACAAACAATTGGTCGCTCTCCATAATACCATCTACACGAACTTCAATTCTCTCGCCATCCCTAAAAACAGGAACAATATGGCACCCAGTCAACTCAACTATAGCTCCATCTTCAGTTTCAATTTCATAAACATTCTCGTTTTCCTTAAGCTCTCTCTCGTGCTTTTGAACCAAGGTTCCAAGTCCGTGTTCTGTCTGAACTGGGTCTCCAACCTCTACTTCAACGATGTTCTTATAAGAGCCATCTTTCATCATGACATTGCAGTTTGATGTTAAACAGTTTCTTTCTGGATTTAGGAAACGCTCAAAATAAAGATTAAACCTTATTGGGTCAATCTTTGTAATATCAAGACACCACGACAATAGACTTCCTGCTGCAGAACCTCTGGCTGGGCCAATGTCATGACCTTCGTTTCTGTAGAAATTAATAATCTCCCAGTTTACAAGAAAGTAATCAAGCATCTTCTTTGATTCAATAATACTAATCTCATAATTAAGACGGTCAACATACTCATTAACCTTTTCATCGGTCATCTCAACGATTCCATTTTTCTTATATATCTCAACTTTTTGCTTTAACTTAATAAACGCAAGTTTTACAATAATCTCCTCTGGCTTATCTGTGCCAAAATATTCTATTATTTTTTCAGTTGGCTCATATCTTGGATATTTCTCAGTACCAGTATCAAATTCAAAATTACACCTATCAGCTATAATGTTTGTATTTTTCATACAAAGTTCAAGAAACTTTTCAGGATACTTAAATCCATACTTTTCGTTCATTTCTCTATAGTCATCGCTATTGAAGTAGTATAACTCTCTGTTTTCTTTCAGAGAACAATAGGCAAGCATACGATGTTGCTTAATAGATGTAACTACATCTTGAAGCTTTGAATCCTCTCTTCTTGGATAGTAGGTGTCATTGCTCATTACTGGAAGCAATTTATACTTACTCATCATTTTAATCAAGAAGTTGTTATACTGCTTCTGAGTGGCGAACTTACTAAACTTAAACTCCACTATCAAATCTTCTCCAAACTCGCTCCTAAGCATGTTAAGATAGTTCTCTGCGTCAATAACCTTTCCTTTAAGAACCAGGTTTGCTAATTTACTATCAAGACCTGAGGTAGATATTATTAAACCCTCTTTATATTTCAAAAGCCACTCTGTAGTTATTCTTGATTCTTTCTTAAATAACCCCTCTGTGTTTGCGAGGTATATCAAATGATTCAGATTTCTATATCCAATTTCATTTTTTATGAAAATCTTTATTTTATAATTATCTCCCTCAAGCTCTCTGTCTTCAAATTTTCCAATATTGTCATTCAAGAAAGACTCGACACCAAAAACTGGTTTAATCCCTTTTGACTTACATTTATTGAAGAATTCAAATGAACCAGATAATGTTGAGTTATCTGTTATTGCCATTGAGGTGTGGCCATACTCTTTTGCAAGCTTAATATACTCGTCTACAGAACCAGCTCCATCAAGAATAGAGTGAAATGTATGGAGACCAAGTGGAGTTACTCGGATTGAATCGCCCGCTTGCATAGGTTTCTCTTCTGCAACTTTAGTAAGAGAATCCATTAAATCTTCTGCGCCCTCTTCTTCTTTGAATCCAAGGATGCCTATTCTTTGAAGTTCGAAAAAACATTTTGCAAGCGCAGTAACATCCGCAAGTGCATCGTGAGCATCTTCGAATCCTTTGTCAAATAATTTTTGGTGAAGTTCTGTTTGAGAAGGAAATTTCATCCCACTCCTACCTCTTTTGTTTGGAATTGCCACGAAGTCAGTTGTGAGCTTCATGGTGTCAATGTGATTTATGTCTGGAATGCAGTTGTACATTCCCTCTCTAAGGAATTCACAGCCTGTTACATTTTCATCAAAGGAAATGTTGTGAGCAATAAGATGCTTATTGTTCTTTACAGCTTCTGAAAACTTTTCAAGCGCCTGCCTCAAAGGAACTCCATCCTCTTTAGCTCTCTCGTTTGTAATCCTATGAATCGCTATTGCTTCATCAGGAATCCTAAACCCTTGAGGTTTAATAATTAAATTCTGAGAATCTGTCTCTACACCATTCGCATCAAAGATTTTCCAAGCAATCTGAACCATTCTTGGCCAGTTGTTAAAATCAGTAATTGGTGCGCTAAAATTCTTTGCCTTACCAGTTGTTTCGGTATCAAATACTATATACATATGTTTTTTTTGTTTGTTGGATTACTTTCTAACTCCAACGTTATGCAAAACTATGTACTTTTTATTTACTAAACAAACTTTTTACTCATAATCACTTTCATAATCTTGCTTTGTCATCTGAATTTTAGATTGTATTTCTTTTAAAATACCTATCATTCTCCTACAACTACGCCTTGCATCAACGCCTGCGGCTTTGACTTTATTAGGTCCAAAAAACTTTTTTATTCGCTCGTCAAACCCTTCAAGTTCGTCAAGAAAATTTACAACATCTTTCTTTGCTCCGTACTCGTCATTCTTATTCCAACCTTCATAATAACTCTTATCAAGCATTGTTGTTGTTTTTCCTGTTTCTTAAGAATATTTCAATATCATTCATGAGTATTCCGCTATCTTTTGATACCTTGTCAGAACCATCAATAAGAGGGTTTGCTTTTTTAACAACCTCTTGGATTACGGTTCTACCTATTCCAGTAGAGCTACTATTCATGCTGTCAATTAACCTCTTAGACTCAAGATTCATTGATTTACTTCTCTTTATCAAAGCGTTGTCTTCAACGTCAACCTTTTTGCTCGAAACCTCATCTGGGCCCAATAGTTCATTAAGCATGTTTCCAACATATTTGTCAGAAACTCTTTGTGCTTTTCTAAATCTATTTTCAGCAATAGGAACTTCTTCGGCTGCAGCGTCTTCTCCGCCTTCAGCGCCCATGTCAAGCTCATCAGCTCCGCCCATGTCCATTCCACCAAGGTCGCCTCCAAGACCTCCGCCTCCGCCACCAAGGTCGCCTCCGCCATCTTCATCTCCACCTTCTTGTTGAGCTTGCATCATTTCCTCAGCGCCTTCAATTTCAAATTTGTCATCAAGGTCTTTGAAAAGTCCAATTTTCTTATACATTTCAACGGCTGAATCAATTTCTGCAAATATTTTCTTCTCAACTTTTTTCTGCTTAAGAATAAGTTTGATTTCAGATTTAGAAAATCCAAGTATGTTTTCCATCGCCCAAACATAAGACACTGGTGATGTCGCTTCAGCAGAGAACATTTCCTTAAATACCTCAAGACGAGCTTTCATTGTTTCCAACTTCAACAACTCTTGCTGAGTCGATGGATTGGTTAATGTAAGTGTAAAATTATCTATATCATCCTTAAACCCGTTAAAGTAAAGGTGGATGTTTGCAATCCTTTTAAGCTCAGCAAGCACTGCTTGTTGAATTGTATTAATTGTTCTTGCAAACCTAAGGTCTTGTTGAGACAAAGTTGAACCTCCTGGCATAGACTCTCCATAGTTCAAATAATTCTTAGGAACCTGAAGTGATGCAAACAATTTATTTTGCAAGTATTCAATATCTTGAATATCTCCAAGATTAGATGCTCCTGGAAGTGTTTCAATTCTTGATGACCTGTCAGCTCTCATTGGAATAAAGTAATCCTCAGTTACGTTCATTGGATTGTACTTCAAATTCATGTTACCAGTCTTCTGGTCAACGATAGGCTGTTTCTTAAGTTGTATCTGGAATTGTTGTACGAATTGTGCAACATCAGCGTGCTCTAAGTTACCTACATCAATATAAAACACTCTTCTCTCTGGTGCTCTTGTAATTCTGTATACAAGCATAGAATCTTCGGCCAATTGTAATTGTTTCCAAAGTTTTCTCGCTGGGTCAAGAATAGAACGCCCATAAGGAAGTTGCCCTGTATCTTCAAGAAGTCTAAAGTGTGCAACTTGCCAATCTTCAAAATAATCTCCAGTAGTTTCCCATCTAAATCTTGTGTTATCTGTTTTACCATCAAAACCTTCTTCTCTATGAATTTCTTGTGACGGCAAGGCCATAACTTCATAAATACCTTCGTCTTTATCAATATGAAGGTGAAGAAAGAAATCTCCATACTTAAGTAAGTCTCTAATCCATAATTTAAGAGCAAAATCTATATCAATCCTGTTATAAAACAAATCTTCAAGAACCGTCTTTACTCTTGAATTCTCTGAAAATATATCAAGAATTTTACCTTTTTCTCCTCTGGTAATACACTCATCTCTAATAATATTAAGAGCTGCCGCAATCTCTGGAGATTGGTCCATTGCTCTAAAATCCTGATAAGCATTAATCCTATCGGTATCGTAGTATATAGTTCTCGTATAAAGGTCATTGGCTATTTTATTAACCTGCCAATCAAGAAATTGTTGCTGAACGTTTTCAACACTATTACCTTGGTTGATTAGTCCGTTACCAACATTTTGAACCACACCTGGTTGTTGAACTTGTGGAGTTCTTTTTTTATTTCTATTGATTGCGTCAGTTACACCGCCAAATACACTGTTTAAATTATCGTTTGCCATCTATGCACGTTTTTATAAAATATAAATAATTGATATTGTAAAATAAATAGTTATCCCAATAACCAACTTAAATCATCGTCATCTTCCATGTTTGAGCCTCCCCCGTTAACGTTGCTACCAACGTCTCCATTAAATATGAACAAACCACCTCCTCCTTTGGAGCTTGTCTCTTTGTTTATAGGTTTTTTTATTGCTCCTACAGATGAGTTTGCGTTTAACATCATTGCGTTAAGCATACTTTTGGTCATCTCAGTAGATGATGTAACGTTTTCAAATTCTGTATCCCTAATATAAAGAGCGATACCAAGCGCCATAATTAAATCATCATTAGCACCTTTCTCATGTTCTGGCTTGTCTCCATTCATAATAAATGTCTGGAACTCAAGCATAAGTTTTTTAGAGTGAAGAATAAGAGAACCTTCTCTCATGTGTTCAATAATAGCTTTCACAAGAAGCACTCTGTTTTTTCTCGATGTTTGGAATCCTGGGATTTCAGTTCCTTCATTAACTTTGTAGCTATAATGCCTTACGTGAATGTCTTTTATATTTTTAGAAAAATATAACCTATTTCTTGGGTACTTGAATTTATCTCTAACATCAAAACAAACACCAAGTCCGAATGAGTTTGCCTCAATTACAACATAAGCTGTTCCATACATTTTTCCAACTGCATTGATTACAAATGGAAATAGGTCGGGCCCTATCTTGTCTCTATACTCCGCAACTTGCTCTAATGTTTCTACATCAAGAACTTGTATTGTGGAGTAATCCTGACCATCACCCCTGGCGACATCAGCTGCAAGTATATATCTCGCCCCTTCTTCTGGTCTCTTAAAAATTGAAAGCGTGGTTTGTTCAGTTGTAAGATTTGCAAACTTAGAAACATCATCCTTTTCCATGAAGTCAAATCTAATATAAGCCTCTGGAGTACAATCTTTTTCAACAAGCGCATGATATTTAGAAACAAGCTGAGCATCAACAGCAAGCCTTTTCGACCCTTCAAACGAAAGGTCAAGCTCTTGTGCAATCTGAACTGAATCCCAAGTAAGCCTTTTACACTGAGCTTCATACCAAGGGCTCCAAGGTACATCGTTTCCGTTTGAGTCTTTTTTGTATTCTAATCCTGCAGCACTATTTGGATTTTCTGTCCAGTGAACCGTTTGAGCATGAAAGTCACTATCTCCATTAACTGTTTCACGCCAAGTTTTATAATACAATCCAGATGTACCATTTGGTGTAGAAATCATAATACACTTTCCACCCGTAGCAGAAAGTGCCATACCAGCTCCCATCCAAATTGCCTCGTCATCTTTAATAAAAGCAGTTTCATCAAGAATCAACATTGTAAGTGAATCTCCACGACCAGCATTCGGACTTGACGCTTTTGCTTCTGCATAAGAGTTATTTGAAAACGCAATCTTTTTTTGATTATCTTGTTCAATAGCTTCTGGTTTAAGCCAAATAGGAGTATGCTCAATAAATTGCTTTACAGTTTCAAGGAAACGAACAGCTCCAGCGCCATCATTGGCAATGATTAGAATTTTTTCATCATATCTAAACAAAAGCCTCCAAGCAACATATCCTGCAGTAATAACCGAAAGACCTGTTTGTCTGGACTTTAAAATAATATTATTTTGATATTCGTGAAAGTTTCTTAGACAATCGTTTTGATATTCGAAACACGTCATTTGTGTAACCTGCTTTTCTTTTGCATTAAACACATATCCATATGTATTCATATAATACACTGGGTCTGCCGCACACTTTGCGAATTCTAACATTTGATTATTAACCATACTTATTTATTTTATAATAAATAGGGGTAAAAAATGAGTTCGAGATAATTAAATACCTATGTATATGTTTGTGCTAACTTCTTCATCAAGCTTGACAGATACGTTATTTGCTACAAAAACTACTGATGTAATGTTGTTTTTTGCGTACAATTGATAGTCTCCAATTGTACTTGCTGACCAAGATGCTGTAAACACACCTCTCGCTGCATCAGATAACGCAACGTTTATGGTAGCTCCAGTGTACGCAACCCCGTCTCTATACATTGTTGTATCAAATGTTGCGCCAGCGACAGGATTGTTATCTAAGTCGAGAGACACTATTTGTTCATACACGGTTTGCCCTGTTCCAATTATCATACTAAGTCTTTTATATAAATAGAACTAAAAAGATTATTCTTCCACCTCTTTGAATACATTCGACCTGGTAATCTTATATTTTTTAACATTTCCAGATTTTGCATTAATATAACCTTCTTTCCACCACTTAAGCATTTGCTCTTTATCAAATATCAAAGAATTCTCTGTCAATCCATATGGTGTGTAATAAATATTTATTGAGATTTCTCTCCCATGTGACTCAAGCTTATTAAGGTCAATATTATCCTTAGCTATCTTTCTCATCAAAATCTCTATCAGCCTAACAAAGTATTGAAATAAATTATTAATCATAGCTCTCTTAACAACACCAAAGCCTTCTGGGCTTAACACAATTACATCAATTTCAGTTGCCCCATTCTCAATAGCTACTTGAATTGGTATATGTTGATGAATTGCTCCATCAGCATATTGGTTCCCGTCTTTTTCTAAAATAGATGTGTATATTGGAGCATTACAAGATGCCCAGAGCCAATCAACGAAATCCTCATACGAATTATCGTTTGAAGATTTGAACTCAGCCCTTTTGTCTGTAAGGTTTGAAACCACTGCGATAACTTCTTTATCGGATTTATAAAGTCTTTCAAAATGTTTTTCAGTAAAATGTTTCTTTATTAAATTCCTTAAGTTATCAGTTTCTCCAATAGTTTTTTTGGATGTAATTAACCTTTTGATTGCATTCCACCTTCTAACACTGCCATCTTCGTTAAAGGGGTTTATTGAGAATATATCTTCAGTTGTAATGCTTGTATATCCCTCTTTTAGTATGCTTAATTCTCGTATAGATGACAATGGAGCAAGAAGACTTCCTGTTGATGTTCCCACGTAAAGGTCATAATCTTTGTCTTGGTCTTCGAGAAGATGTTGTATTACTCCACCAGCCCAAGCGCCTTTTGCCCCTCCACCAGAAATACACAAAGCTCGTTTTCTTTTTTTTACCCCTTTACTTCCCATATATATCCTTTACACTTAAATGTCCCTCTTCTTATACAATTTTGGATTGCTGATGTATTAACGCCTATATTTCTTGCAGCCTCTCCATAGCTATTAAATTCTTTTATCAAACTCCCTTCTAAATCGTATTGATTGACTTTTTTAGAATTTACTGGTATTTGTCCTTTTTTAAATTCAGTTTTAGGACTTAACCTTTCTCCTTTTTTTATTCTTGTCTCTTTTCCGATTTCATTTCCCTTTTTAAAAGTTGTTTTGTTTGACTTAATAGAACCAATAACACCTTTATTCCATGGTACATTTCCCTTATCTACGCCATCTCCACCAGAAGTCTCATTGGTCAAATTAAATCCCCAGCACTTAAACTGTTCAATCCAATAACTCTCCCAAAACCTCCAATCTTCTTCTAAAATCTCGTCAATAACTTCTATAGCTGGTTCTAAATCTCTTTTTAGAAGACTTTTAATCCAAGCCTTCTTGTGTGATGTAGTTGATTTTTTGCTTTCATTTATATGTCTATTTAATCTTTTTGCAATATTTGTAGTTTTTCCAACATACTTAACATCATTTGTTAATGGGTCAATCAACACATATATAATTACAGTCCTCATAACTATAAATAGTTAAAATTTTTGCCCCCACCACTAATTACAAAATTTTTTAAGTTTTCCTGGTATGTTTTTTCTTCTGCCATAAAAAAAGGAGTTATAAAAAATATAACTCCTTTCTATGATAAAATCAATTTTATCTTATTTCTTTTTATTTGTCTTTCTTGCCTTCATCTTGATGACCTTGCAGCAACCTTCTTTGTGTGCATGATTGTTTTCCATATATTCATAACCCTCTTGCCACCAATTAGTCATCTGTTCCTTATTAAAGTACATTGCATTATCAGTAAGGTGTCTTGGTGCGTAGTATATTTTTAAAGTAACATCTTTATCTTTGGCCATATTTTTTGCATTATCAATATCTCTTTCCATTGCCTCACGAAGAGAAATATCAAACATTCTGGCAAGTAATTTAAGAGGGTTTGCTCCAAATTCTGGCTCCATATCTCCCATGTACTCTTCCGTGTTTGTAGAAATTGCGTCAATTTCAGTTGCTCCATTAGAAATAGCTTGAGAAATTGGCATATGCTCTTTAAATCCACCGTCAGCATAATAATCAGAATAAATCGTTGGATGTTCTCCGTTATGAATTATGTTTCCATTTTCATCAACAACCTTTCTTGAAATAGAGGTGAATGGAACTGCGCATGCAGAAGTCCATGTCCATTCTACAAAATCCTCATATCCTTTTCTGTTTCTACCAAGAGACTTCATGTCAAAATACATCGTCTTATTTTTTGACATGTTTGTAACAGTTGATGTCATGTTGATTCCGCTGTCATATGCAAGAAGATATTTCTCGTAAGGAAAAAACTTTTTAATTGTTTCTTTAAACTTTTTATTGTCTCCAAAAGTAGGTTCTTTTCTAAAAAGAATCATTCTCACTACAGACCATAAATTAATATCTGCCTGCCCTGACTTTTTTGGGTCTTTTACTTTTTTGAATGGGCTTACGTCATACATACCTTTAATGTCCATGGAAGTGTAACCCTCCTTTAGAGCTGTAAAGTCATTGATTGATGCAAGCATTTGTAGAAGTGTTCCAGTTGATGTGCTGAGATACATATCATACTCTCTACCTTCTTTGAGTTTCATATGCTCCAGCATCCCTCCTGTGAATGCTCCCTTAGATGCTCCACCACTTAAGCAAAGAGCTCTTTTTATTTCGCTTTTTACAATCAATTTCTATATGTTAATTTTTGAAACTATATAGTCTCTTATTGTTACTTTATCATTTGTTTTTGGCACAAAATTGTCCAACCTTGAATAGGTGGAATTTAATACTTTTTCCACCAACAAAACATTCGATTTTTGAGAATCTTTTTTGTTTCCGTATTCATAGTAATCTGAAATTCCGCTTGATATATCTTTCATAAAAGGCATAGCATCAGACTCAGCTTCCAATATGCCACTCAAATCTGCAGAGGTTAAAATAATTAATCCAACAGTTTCTATTATCAATTTATTTATTAAATTTCTTCTCCTCCTTTTTCCTTCATCTCTCGCTCGAATACCATCGTAAAATTTTTCTGTTACCTTAGCATTGTTAGATATGGTGCCATCTTTTAGATACCAACTTCTAGTTACAGTACGTTTTTTAACATGCCCTGTATCATGCAGTTCGTAAACAGCTACATATTTTAAAATTTGATTTGAATAATTGAAGACTGTAAAACCATTGTAATCTATACTAACGCTTAAATCTGTATAATAATTACACTCGACTAAAAAACCTAATTCATCAAATATATACTCTGGATGTAATTTGGTATTAACATCTTTTTTGTAATCCAAACTATGTGGTGTAATGTATTTATTTCTAACATTTTTTTGAGATATAGTATCCATAGATAAATAATCATATATTTTGTAATAATTACCATCCCCGATACTATCAAAAAAGTCATCCCCTAAACCATCGTCTAATGATTGCATATAATCCAGATAACCCTGTGGTGCTGTTTCATAATAAACCCAGCCATCAACTGGATAACTCCAAGCATCCTTTAGATTTATATCTAATTCATAATTCGGACCAGATATTTTATTGTTAGCATAATACCATTGTTCATTATTTTCTTTATAAAATCCTCTTTCCATATTTAATATTTTTTTAAGATAACACCGTAAAACCTTTACCAGTTGCAATTGACGGGGTACAAGTTGCTGCACCAGGGTTATTCCTTACATCAATTGTTTGAGAGCCCGCAGCTGTTCCAAGGCTCGTAAAAAAAGCGTTTATAGCTGCTTCAGTAAGTAAATTATTTTGAACAGAGACACCTCGTGTCAGTCCTGGCATTATTATTTTTTGAATTGAAAAACAGTCCCTAAACATATCATCAGCGTCG